>ENA-OQJI01000040-OQJI01000040.1-human-gut-metagenome-genome-assembly--contig:-NODE-40-length-29363-cov-1.857060_pt1 | contig 29363 bp, 30 predicted proteins | sample MGYA00242602_ERZ504768 | MGnify/ENA primary metagenome ERZ504768 (study PRJEB26092, sample SAMD00036368) | human gut metagenome | host: Homo sapiens | study: EMG produced TPA metagenomics assembly of...
CTTCTAATTTACTGATTTTCAAGGAGATTGTCAAAATAAAATAATGAGATAATTAACTGAATTACAAACTTTTAAATCAAGAATCAGAAGATGTTTTCAACTGCTGATTCGCATTATTTACTTTTATGGATGGAGTAGAGAATGCAGCTGCTAATTCTGTGAATGGTAAAGGAGGTGGTGATGTTGCTACTAATGGTACTCCATTCTGGCTTACTGTCGATCTAAAAAGAAGTAAAGAATGTTACAGGTATTCAGACTTCTCACTGGGGAGGAGGCTATTGTCCGACTAAAGTTGAAATCTTTACTTCGGAAAACGGTTCTTCTTGGAAATCTATGGGACAAGTTGCAACATCAGGTGCTTATCATGATATTGCATTTAAATACACAGTTGCAACTCGTTACTTGAAGTATCAGATGATTGAGGTTCCGTCTAGAGTAGATATTACAAAATTCTATATCTATACTGCGAACTAATATTATAGCTGCATTTATTTTTTAGTTACACATTAAGTTATTTAAGAGCAGACTTTTTATGTATTATATTGAGTTTGCTCTTAATTTTTTTAATAAAGTTCTGTATGAAGAAGAATATAATTACGGGATTAGTTCTTTTGGTATGGGGAAGTATTTTTTATTCGTGTACGAGTGAGAAGACTGTTCAGGCCGATTTTGATATTATTCCTTTACCACAGCATGTTGAAAAAATCTCATCGGATAAGGGTTTTGAACTAGCAGGTACGACTTCTATTGTATATCCTGAAGGTGATGAGGCTATGAAACGTAATGCTGAGTTTTTGTCTGAGTATATAGCTGGACAGACAGGCAAGAAACTGGACGTTACAGATAAGAAAGTAGAGAAGAATGCAATTGTTTTGTCAACCGGACTGGATGATAAGAACCCGGAAGCATATCGCCTGGTTGTTGGTGATAACAATATTAGCATACAAGGTGCTTCAGCAGCAGGAGTATTTTATGGGATTCAGACTTTGCGTAAGGCTATGGCTGATACAGAACATGGAAATGTAGTGTATCCGGCAGTAGAGATAAATGACTTTCCGCGTTTTTCATATCGTGGAGTGCATTTGGATGTTTCGCGTCATTTCTTTCCGGCAGATTCTATTAAGCGTTTTATAGATATGCTTGCCTTGCATAATATAAACAGATTACATTGGCATCTTACTGACGATCAGGGATGGAGAATTGAAATAAAGAAACGTCCGGAACTTACGACTATTGGCTCTAAACGTGCAAAGACTGTTATAGGACGTAATTCGGGAGAATATGATAATGTAGAATATGGAGGGTTTTATACTCAGGATGAAGCCCGTGATATTGTAAAATATGCTCAGGAAAGATTTATAACAGTCATTCCGGAAATTGATTTGCCAGGACACATGCAAGCTGCTTTAGCTGCCTATCCTTATCTGGGATGTACGGGTGGACCGTATGAAGTATGGCAGCAGTGGGGAGTATCTGAGGATGTCCTGTGTGCAGGTAATGATGAAACGCTTAAATTCATAGAAGATGTTTTGGGCGAAATTGTTGAAGTTTTTCCCTCTGAGTATATTCATGTAGGAGGAGATGAGTGCCCAAAGGTACGTTGGCAGAAATGTCCGAAATGTCAGGCACGTATTAAGGCTTTGGGAATTAAGTCTGATGCTAAACATACGGCCGAACAGAAATTGCAGTCTTATATTATTGGATATGCAGAGAAGTTCCTGAATGAAAAAGGACGTAAAATTATAGGTTGGGATGAAATTCTGGAAGGTGGCTTGAGTCCTACAGCTACAGTTATGTCATGGAGAGGCAGCGAAGGTGGCATTGAGGCTGCCAAGATGGGTAATGACGCTATCATGACTCCAGCTTCGCATCTGTATTTTGATTATTATCAGACGATAGATACAGAGAATGAGCCTTTGGCTATCGGAGGATATGTATCTGTAGAAAGAGTATATAGCTACGAACCGGTAGATAAGAGTCTGACACCAGAAGAGGCTGCTCATATTATCGGTGTGCAAGCTAACTTATGGACCGAATATATTCCTACTTATAGTCAGTTGGAATATATGGAATTACCTCGTCTGGCTGCTTTGTCAGAAGTTCAGTGGACTCTTCCGGAAAAGAAAAACTACGATAATTTCTTGCAGCGTCTGCCTAAACTGATATCAGTGTATGATGATAACGGATATAATTATGCCAAGCATGTTTTCAATGTCAAGGCTGAGTATATTACTGATTATACAGATAATTCCATAAAGGTCGTTTTATCAGCTATAGGAGATTCTCCTATTTATTATACGCTTGATGGTAGTGAACCTACAGAAAAATCTCAGCAATATACTGATACGCTCGCTTTAAAAGAAAGCTGTGTCTTAAAGGCTGTTACGATACGTCGTAATGCTAAGAGTGCCGTACTTACAGAAAAGATCGATTTTAACAAGGCTACTGCCAAACCGCTGATATTATTACAACCAATCAATGAAAAGTATAAATATAATGGTGAATATACGTTGGTTGATGGTTTGAGTGGAACACCTAACTACAGAACTGGCAGGTGGATTGCATTTTACAAAAATGACATGGAGCTGGTTGTCGATTTGAAACAAGAAACCTCTGTCCATAAAGCTTGGGTACGTACTTATGTAGAGATTGGTGAAGAAATCCTGGACGTAAGAAGTATTTCTGTATTGTCATCTGCCGATGGTAAAATCTATAAAGAATTAAAGACTGTCGATTATCCGGCTGTCACATCAAAAGATAAAAATGGTATTTACAAACATGAAGTGGACTTTGATACAGTAAGTGCGCGTTATATTAAGATTATAGCGAAGCCGGAATATAAGATTCCTTCATGGCATTGGGGAAGCGGCCGACCTGCTTTCATTTTTGTCGATGAAGTTGGATTAGAATAAAAATGTTGAAAAAAATATCTAGGTATTAGGTATTTTTTAAGTGGTTGAGGCATTTGACTATATGTTGATTGTCAATGCCGGGTCGTTTATGGGACGTTTGTTTTATGCTGGGAAGTATATATGACGGTTACCATAAACGACCTTTTTGTTCATGGTATCACTCTTGTTTGTTTAAAGTTGTTTCATGATTTGAAAATCGTACTAGGTATAATTTATTACAGGGATTTTGTTGGAATTAAGCAGATAAAGTAACAAGGCTCTCAGAATATTAATTTCCGGTAATTTTTCATTGAAAATTCAATTGTAAATCACTTGCTGATAAGTATATTTCCGTAACTTTGCCCCAAGCATACAATATATTTATTACAAACTAAAAACGGAACTTATTAGGTATGAAAGAACAATACTGGAAATATTCTCTAATTATTTTCATCATAGGGTTAGGAATATTGTTATTTCGTCAGGCTCAGCCTTTTATGAACGGGATATTAGGAGGATTTACTTTATATATTTTGTTGCGTAACTTTTCCAACTGGCTTCAGACGAAGATAAAACCTTTGCTGGCTGTGTGGATGATAACTATCGGCGTTACACTTTTTATTCTGATTCCGGTGTCGCTGTTCAGTTGGGCTATTGTAAGTCAGATTTCAGGAATGCATTTCGATACTCAGGCCATTATCCAGCCGGCTCATCAGGTTATTGACATCATCGAAGAACGTACGGGATTCGATTTGCTGTCGGAGAAAAGTTTGTCATTTATGGTTGTACAGGCATCGTCTATTGGCCAGAAAATCATGACAGGTGTAAGTGATCTTATTGTAAACTTGGCTGTTGCTATTATGTTGATGTTTTTCATGCTTTGGGAAGGTCGGAAAATGGAACATTATGTATCTACGATCATGCCCTTTGAAGAAAGCAATAAGCGTGAAGTGTTGAATAAAATTCAGCTGATGGTTCGTTCTAATGCGATAGGTATACCATTGCTGGCTGTTATACAAGGAATTATTTCGTTAGGAGGATATTTATTATGTGATGCTCCCAATCCTTATCTGACAGCTTTGCTTACAGCCTTTGCTTCTATTATTCCATTGGTAGGTACTGCCTTAATCTGGATTCCCGTATCCATTTACTTCCTGATAATGGGCGAATGGATCAATGCGCTTATCCTTTTGGGATATGGAGGTATTATAATTTCCCAGTGTGATAATCTGATCCGTTTTCTCCTTCAGAAGAAAATGGCAAACATCCATCCGCTCATTACGATTTTTGGTGTAGTTGCCGGACTGCCTATTTTTGGCTTTATGGGAATTATTTTTGGTCCGTTGCTGGTTTCTTTGTTTTTGTTGTTCCTCGATATGTTCCGAAAAGAATATCTGTTGGATGGTACTGAGGAGGAAGAAAAAGCATGAGATCGGTCTGTATACATTCGTCGGAAAGGTTGAATCTGGATGCTTTTTTGCATGAACTGGATGTTCCTGTGCGTTTTGAGTTTGAAGGGTATGATGAAGAACGTTCTTATTACTATTTCAGCCGTCCGGGGATTTCCACTACTTTGTTTGTCATAGCAGAAGGTCCGGATGAATATGAAGTTATGATAGACGGACTTGCTTCTTATAGCGATTATAAATTCTTTCCATATCTGGCCGATTGCTTATGTCAGCATCTCAATCATGAATCATTGGCTATTCCCGAATCGGCAGGTCGAACAGCTTATCGTGTATACGATGAGTCCTGGATTGAAGACTCCATCGGGGAAGAGGTCGCTATGTTAAAGTCCGCCTTGTCTGTGTTTCCCCGCTATTATGTGGGATTTCCGTTGGAGGGTGTAGGATATATTTCCTTAGACTTGCTGGCACAATATGGGGTTAATCTGCATTCTTCAACTCCGCGGATTTATGGCTACATACAGTATATCATGAGAAATGGCTTGCTTCCTCAGGCGACAGATGCAGAACTGGAAGAAGACCGTAATCGGGAAGACCTGGAAACGGAAGTTGACGTTCCCCAGCATATATCGATAGGCAGGGTGAAATCGTGGCAAATTGACGGAGCGGAAACGTGGGAAAGTTATTCTCGTGAAGATACGGAGATGCTGCTTAAACTGGGTGAAGACTATCAGTCGGGCAGGGAAGTTGCAGGAGTCGTTTTGAATGATTTGGGAACCATTTATCAGGAAGGTATCGGTGTTGGACGCGACGGACTGAAGGCAGAGTATTGGTTCAAGCAGGCTTATCTTCAGGGAGCCCATTTGTATGCCCCTACTAATTTGGGAGATTTATACAGAAAAGGGTGCGGCGAGCTGCCGTCATCTCTTCCTCTGGCTTTCGAGGCATATAGAAAATCGGAAGATATCTATGCGCTTTATCGTATCGGACAAGCCTACGAGGAAGGATGGACAGGTACACCGGATATGGAAAAAGCTTTGTTCTGGTATCGGAAAGCAGCAGAAAAAAGGCATCATCTGGCAGTACGAAGACTGGAAGAATTAAGCAATAGTGCCTGCATGATGCCACGCAATGCCAGATAAACGATAAATCCCAGCCATAGCGCATGGTTATGCAATACGTTATGCAGGCTGTAATAAATCAGGAAAAAGCTTCCCGAAGCTACAACCATCGCTTTCAGCATGATATGGGTGGAAGTGGCTCCGATGCAGATACCGTCTAGCAGAAATGCTGCAAATCCTGCAAGAGGGATGGCAAGTACCCAGTAGAAATAATCCCCCGACGCAGAGATAACCGATTGTTCGTTTGTAAGCAAACCTAGAAATTCTTTTCCTCCTATGCCATACAGCAGAGTAAAGGCTAGCGATAAGGCAATTCCCCAGCCAAACAAATGACGGATAGTGCGTTGTAATTCCTGCCTGTTTCCGGCTCCTATATATTTTCCGGTCAACGCTTCGCCTGCATAGGCAAATCCATCCATGATGTAAGAGAATAACGTAAACAATTGCATCAGCAATGTATTGACAGCCAAAACAACATCGCCGAATGCAGCTCCGGTTGATGTGAAGAATACTGTAACGGCCACCAGGCAGAGTGTACGCAGGAATATATCCCGGTTCACCTGAAACAGACGTTTCATGGCATCATGAGTAAAGAGTTGCTTACGGCTGATGTATTTTCGTAAAGGACGGTAATAACGCAGCCAGAGCAGATAAGCCATGAAAAGTCCGGCATACTGTGCAATGAGGGTTCCCAGGGCAACTCCTTCCACTTTCATGCCGAATACAAATACGAAAAGCAGACTGGCAACTATGTTTACGATATTCTGTGTAATGGCAATGAACATCGGGAAGCGTGAGTTTTGCATACCTATAAACCATCCTGAGAAACTATACAATCCCAGTGTGGCAGGTGCTCCCCAGATACAGATATGGAAATACAGCGTGGCAAGTTGTTGTACCTCGGCGCTTGTGTCGATCAGTTCAAAAGCTATCAGACGTATCGGATATTGCAGGATGAGAAGAGCTAGTGCCAGCATCAGGCTGATACCAGTAGAACGCAGCAGGATGCGGGTTACCTCCTTCAGATCGTGTGCTCCGTAGGCTTGTGCCGTCAGGCCGCTTGTTCCCATCCGCAGGAAACCGAATATCCAGTAAATCATATTGAACAGCATGCCTCCTACGGCTATGGCTCCGATGTAAGAAGCCGAACCAAGATGTCCTACAATGGTTACGTCTATCAGTCCTAGAAGAGGTACTGTGATATTTGAAATAATAGATGGTATGGCTATATGCAGTATTCGCTGGCTGGTTGGTGACATGTGCTGAAGTTATAATTCGAAAGATACTTCTTTAAACATATATTCTCTTCTTTTCCCGCTTTCGTCTTCCAGAATCAAAGCTCCGGATGGCTCAATTCCACAGATGCGGGCGCGGAAACTTCCGTCTTTATCTGTGTAGGGATAGAAACCTTCTTTACGGTAAAGCACGTCCTGATAGCGTGAGGCAATCAATTCGGTTTCTCCGTTTTTCAGAAGTGTGTAGTAGTGAGCCACACGCTCCATCAATTGATGAAGTATTTCCTTACGGTCGTAGCGTTGTCCGGTTATCTGGAAAAGCGATACCGGATTGGGGGCGTCACTTATAAAACGCTCCTGATTCAGATTGACTCCTGTCCCCGAAATAGAACGACTGATGTGTATGCCTGTCAGGTCGTTTTCTATCAGTGTACCACATATTTTTTTGTCCTTCCAGTAAATATCGTTGGGCCACTTGATGCGGATTCCGTCGGTGTATTGCGATAAAACTTCTTGCAGTGCGAGGGCTGTAATCTGTGAAAGATAGAATTGCTTCCGGGCTTCCAGAAAGTCGGGATAAAGTACGAAGCTGAAAAGCAGGTTTGCTCCGTCTTCCGACTCCCAGCTGTTGCCTCTCTGTCCTCGTCCGGCTGTCTGAAAATCGGTATAAACGCTGGTCAGTTCTTCTACGGAAGAATTGTTGCACAGTTCGTCCAGATAACTGTTTGTCGAGGTGGTTTCATGTAAAAAAATAGGTTCTGGAAGATGCTCGGAAAATATGCTGATATTTTCCTGAAAACTTGCTGATATTTTATTGAAAACATCACGTTGTTTTTTCGTGAACTTCCCGACGACTTCTTCGTACGAATGATCTATCAGCTCGCGGATGAGGCTGTCGGGCACATCACTGTTTAAGGCGACCTGATTCCAGTACTTTTTATTGAAATGATAAGCTCCTTCTATTCCGTTATAATGTTCGCGCAGTTCGATGGCATAATCCGGATTACATTTCATGCTGACACAGTCTGGATGTTCCAGGTCAACCAGCAGGAACATGCGGTCTACCACTTTAAATACAAGGGTTGTTTCATCGAAAGGGAAACATTCTGTTACGGCTTTTTTGCTTAAGCAATATTGATGGAGTGCTTCTATATCCATAGCTTTTTAAACTTTCTGTTTTTACAATTTTTACCAAACGGGAGGCAGAAATGCCTCTTGGATATGTTCTATATGAAAGGGAGGTTCTGTGCCCGTTACTGTAATAATATCGAAGCGGACCGGAAGGTCTATTTCGAATCTTTTGATATATGTATCAGTCGAAATGATGATATTTCTTATTTTCCGGTCGGTGATAGCTTCTTCAGGCTTGCCGAACTCTTCGTTTCGCCGGGTTTTTACTTCAATGACAATCAGTTCACCGTCTTTTTGTGCAACAATATCCAGTTCTCTCTTGCCGGAATGCCAGTTGCGGTGACGGATGCTATATCCTTTGCTCATTAAGTATTCGGCAGCAGCGTTTTCCCCCTCTTTCCCTAGTTCATTGTGTTTAGCCATTTTGTTTTTTGCAAAAATACGCATTTTCTGTTTTGTATTTGGTTGAAGTGTACTAATTTTGTATTTGCAATGATGAATAACGGAAAAAAGAAAAAAGGTACCTCCATCGGTTCCGCCACGCAAACGGCGGATGGTGTGTTTGATGAGTGAAGAAGAAGTGCAGATTGTAGACCGTTATCTGGAAACTTACCAGATAAAGAACAAGGCGCGCTGGCTTCGTGAAACGATATTGGCATTCATTCATCAGAATATGGAGGACGATTACCCTACTTTGTTTAAGGAACACGATATGCGCAGATAAGTTTATGGCTGATGATGTTTTTTATATGAAGCAGGCCTTGATTGAGGCGCAGAAAGCTGCCGACAGGGGAGAGGTCCCTGTGGGAGCAGTTGTTGTTTGTCGCGACCGTATCATTGCGCGTTCGCATAACCTGACGGAAACCCTGAACGATGTGACGGCACATGCGGAGATGCAGGCTATTACGGCTGCTGCCAATACTTTGGGTGGCAAGTATCTGAATGAGTGTACACTTTATGTGACGGTAGAACCTTGCGTAATGTGTGCTGGAGCGATTGCTTGGGCACAGACGGGTAAACTGGTATTCGGTGCGGAAGATGAAAAAAGAGGTTATCAGCGATATGCTCCCGATGCCTTACATCCCAAGACGGTGGTAGTAAAAGGTATTCTTGCCGATGACTGTGCACAACTGATGAAAGACTTTTTCAAAAAGAAGAGATAAAAAGATAATCCCCGCCGGTGAAGCGGGGATTTATTGTTTTAGATACGTTCGTAATCTACAAAGTGATAAGCATATTCATGCTTTTCGTCGGTAGAATGGCTTTCTCGTTGTACTTCTTTCCATTCTTCGGAATTGATGGGAGGGAAAAATGCGTCGGCTTTCTTTTCTGAATCCTCTATTTCGGTAATGTTTAACTTGTCGGCAAGAGGCAGCGCTTCGGCATACAGACTTGCTCCTCCTATAATATATACTTCTTCTTCCTCTTTACATTGTTCCAAAGCTTCTTGCAGTGAATGAAAACATTCAGCACCGGGAAAATCGTGGCAGCTACGGCTCAGCACGATGTTGCGGCGGTTGGGCAAGGCGCCTTTGGGCAGTGATTCGAAAGTCTTTCTACCCATGATGATGGTATGTCCGGTAGTAAGCGCCTTGAAGCGTTTCAGGTCATTGGGCAGCCAATACAACAGTTTGTTTTCGAATCCGATTCCTCTGTTTTTATTGATAGCAACGATAATCGACAGCATATTTTTATGTTTGATTATATGGGTTAAACAGATACTTTTCCTGCAATGTGAGGCCACGGATCGTAGTTTACCAGTTCGAAATCTTCGTATTTGAAATCGAAGATATTTTTTACATCCGGATTCAGAAGCATCTGAGGCAGTGGACGAGGGCTGCGGGTAAGCTGTAAGTCCACCTGTTCCAGATGATTCAGGTAGATGTGTGCATCACCTATCGTATGTATAAAATCTCCTGCCTTCAATCCGGTAACCTGAGCCATCATTTGCAACAGTAAGGCATACGAAGCAATATTGAACGGCACTCCGAGGAACGAATCAGCACTACGTTGATACATTTGCAGGCTCAGGCGTCCGTTGGCTACATAGAACTGGAAAAACATGTGGCAAGGCGGAAGATTCATGTTCTTCAGGTCGGCCACATTCCATGCGTTGACAATGATTCGTCTTGAATCAGGATTGTGCTTGATGGTTTCCACTGCTTCCGAAATCTGGTCGATGAATCCTCCTTCATAATCGGGCCATGAACGCCACTGATAGCCATAAATATGTCCCAGGTCGCCATTTTCGTCGGCCCATTCATTCCAGATACGTACACCGTTTTCTTGTAGATATTTTACATTGGTATCACCTTTCAGGAACCAGAGTAGTTCGTGGATAATCGATTTCAAATGGAGCTTTTTGGTTGTTACCAGCGGAAAACCTTCTTCCAGATTAAAGCGCATCTGATGTCCGAATACACTAATCGTACCAGTTCCGGTACGGTCTTCTTTCTTGACACCTTCCGTGCGGATGCGTTGTAGTAAGTCTAAATATTGTTTCATTAGAATGAGTTTCTTTATTTTTATTTGCAAAGGTATAGAAAATATCTTGGGGGAAAATGCTATTTATCTTATTTTTGCAGCACGAAAACCATATCGAACACATTATTTATATGAACCTTCCTTCCGATTTTGTTACACGTACCCGCAGTTTGATGGGAGAAGAACAGTTTGAAAAATTAGCTGAAGCTTTACAGCATGATACTCCCGTAAGTATTCGCTTGAACCGGAATAAATGTAAGTCTGTTCCTGCAGAAAGTACTTCTATTCCCTGGTGCGAAACTGGATATTACCTGAGTACACGTCCTACGTTTACTTTCGATCCCTTGTTTCATGCCGGAAGTTATTATGTGCAGGAAGCATCTTCCATGTTTGTGGAACAGGCTTTGCGCCAGTATGTACACGAGCCTGTTGTCATGCTCGATCTTTGTGCTGCTCCGGGAGGAAAATCTACACTGGCCCGTTCGGTTTTGCCTGAAGGCAGTATGCTGGTAGCCAATGAGGTTATGAGAAACCGTTCTCAGGTATTGGCAGAAAATCTGATAAAATGGGGAGATGAAGGAGTCGTTGTTACGAATAATGATCCGGCTGATTTTGCTCCACTGCAAGCTGTGTTTGATGTGATTCTGACTGATGTACCTTGCTCCGGAGAAGGGATGTTCCGCAAAGATCCGGTAGCGGTAGACGAGTGGAGTGTGGAAAATGTCGATATCTGCTGGCAGCGGCAGCGCTGTATTCTGACAGATATCTGGCCTTGTCTGAAACCGGGAGGTTCTTGATTTATAGTACATGTACATATAACCGTGAAGAGAACGAAGATAATGTGTCATGGATTGCCCGTGAACTGGGAGCTGAAATTCTTCCTGTTGCGGTTGGTGAGGAATGGAACATTACAGGGAATCTGACCGGTGGCGAGTTTCCGGTATATCGCTTTCTGCCTCACCGTACGGTAGGAGAGGGATTATTTCTGGCTGTGCTTCGTAAGAATGAAGATGATACGTTAAGTTCCTCAGACTGTATGGGAAAGCGTCTGAAAAAAGATAAAAAGAAAAAAGGACAGAAAGCCGGTGGACAGACGGTGGCATGTCCGAAGGATGTTAAGGCATGGGTAAACCGTCCGGAAGACTATTTATGGACAGTAGATAACAATATCGTAACGGTTTTTCCTGTAGCATATCAGGATTTGTATGAAATGATAAAGTCTACTTTGAAAGTCTTGCATGCCGGAGTAACGGTAGCCGAGCTGAAAGGGAAGGATTGTATTCCCGACCATTCGCTGGCTATGTCGACAAGGCGCTGTGAAGACTGTTTCCCCGTAGCAAACCTGACGTACGAACAGGCTATTGCCTATTTAAGAAAAGAAGCGGTTGTACTGGATGCAGGAGTACCCCGTGGATATGTTTTGGTAGCATATCAGGATGTCCCTTTGGGTTTTGTAAAGAACATCGGAAATCGTGCCAACAATCTTTATCCACAGGAATGGCGTATACGTAGCGGTTATTTGCCGGAAAATCTTAAAATGGTTTTCTGAAAGTACATCCATTTTTCCATTCCGAACACCCGTAGGAAGTCTTCCCTTTGATAATATGCCCTTTGCCGCAGAGTGGGCAGAGGGTACCTATTATTTCATCTCCTTTTATTTCGTTACCTTCTGTTGATACCGAAAAAAGAGTTTCAGCCTGAGGTGTTTTCTCTTTATTGGTATTGCCACTCGCTTTACGTGTACGTTTAGGTTTAGCTGGAGATGCATCATTTTCGGTATCCGATGATTTTGTTTTCGAAGAGCTGTTCTTCTTTGTTTTTGCTTGCGGAGTTCCTTTTTCGGGTGCATCTTCGGGCATGATAGTTACCCGGCGGTTTGTATTGTCACGAAGTACACTGTATACAATTTCTGTTACCATCTGTTTCAGTTCGGTAAGAAATGTAGCGGCATCGTAACTGCGGCGTTCTATCTCACGAAGTTTCTTTTCCCATATACCGGTCAACTCTGCCGATTTTAGCAACTCTTCGTGAATAAGCTGTATCAGTTCCACTCCTGTTGGAGTAGCAATCAGATTTTTTCTTTCCTTGCGGATGTAGTGACGCTTGAAAAGTGTTTCGATGATAGCCGCACGGGTAGACGGACGGCCGATACCATTTTCTTTCAGGGCATCGCGCAATTCGTCATTGTCAACCAGCTTACCAGCCGTTCCATGGCACGGAGCAGAGTGGCTTCGGTATAAGGCTTGGGGGGCTGGGTCCATTTTTCCGTCAAATCGGGAGTATGAGGTCCGCTTTCCCCTATGGTAAAGAGAGGAAGTACACGTTCTTCTTCATTCTCTTTTGTTTCTTCCTGCTGTTCTTTGGCAAAAATTACTCTCCATCCGGGTTCCAGAATCTGCTTTCCGGTTGCCTTAAATTCCACTTTATCGACTTCTCCCAATACCGTAGTTGTAGAAAATTTACAGTCCGGATAAAATACAGCGATAAAACGGCGTGCTATCAGATCGAATACACGCTTTTCCATGTCAGTCAGTCCCTGAGGCTGTACTCCGGTAGGGATAATGGCATGGTGGTCGGTAACTTTTGAGTTATCGAAAACTTTTTTTGATTTAAGTAGTTTCTTTCCGGCTAACGGGGCTGTAAAACCTGCATAATCTTTCAGTCCGGCAAGAATATTCGGACATTTGGGGTAAATATCATCACTTAGAAAAGTTGTATCTACACGTGGATAAGTAGCTACTTTCTTCTCGTAAAGCGACTGGATAAGCTGCAAGGTCATATCGGCCGAGTAGCTGAACTTTTTGTTACATTCTACCTGCAATGAAGTCAGGTCGAACAAGCGGGGAGGAGCTTCTGTTCCTTTTTTGGCCGATACATCGGTCACGGTAAAATCTGAATTTTTTACTGTTTCCAGGAATTTCTCTCCTTCCTCTTTAGAAGAAAATTTACCTTTTGTAGAGTTGAAAGTCGTTTCCCTGTATACAGTCTTAAGTTCCCAGTAAGGTTCAGGTTTAAAGTTCTCTATCTCTTGCTGTCGTTTGACTATCAGGCTAGTGTCGGAGTCTGTACTCTTCCGATGGAAAGTACTTGACGGTTTTGTCCGTATTTTAATGTATACAGACGAGTTGCATTCATTCCCAATACCCAGTCGCCTATGGCACGGCTCAGGCCGGCTTCGTACAACGGCTGAAATTCGGACTGGTCTTTCAGGCTGGCAAACCCTTCTCGAATCGCCTCTTCAGTAAGTGATGAAATCCACAGGCGCTTGACCGGACAGTGTGCTCCTGCTTTCTGCATTACCCACCGTTGAATCAATTCTCCTTCTTGTCCGGCATCACCACAGTTGATAATCTCATCAGCCTGCTGCATCAGCCCTTCTATAATGTGGAACTGCTTTTCTATACCCGGATCGTTTATCAGCTTGATGCCAAACCGGGGAGGTATCATCGGCAAGCTGCTTAAGCTCCATGCTTTCCACGACGGAGTATACTCGTGCGGCTCTTTCAGTGTACAAAGGTGACCGAAGGTCCAGGTTACCTGGTATCCGTTTCCTTCGATATATCCTTCTTTCCGGTTTCTTGCACCTAATACTTCGGCTATGTCGCGTGCCACACTGGGCTTTTCGGCTATGCAGACTATCATCTTTCCTTTCTGATAATATTATGATTATTGTCGGGCAAAGTTAGTCAAAAATACTCATATAGTAATTGTCCGTTGCTTCAATTCGTAATTTATCCTCTTCATACCCTCTGTAAGTATAAAAAAATCTTTTTGGAAGGTTTTCTTATCCGAAAGGAAATAACTTGCTTTCTGGCGACGCAACTTTAAAATTATTACTTATTTTTGCGGCAATAATTATAAAATGTAGTTACAAATGTCCCAATTAACTCCATTAATAAGCGATTTGGCACTGATTCTGATTTGTGCCGGTATCATGACGCTTATATTTAAAAAGCTGAAGCAACCTCTGGTACTGGGGTATATTGTTGCCGGCTTTATCTGTACCCCACATTTTAAGTTTACTCCTTCGGTTGTTGATTCTGCCAGTATTCATATCTGGTCGGAGATTGGTGTAATCTTTCTTTTGTTTGCATTGGGACTGGAGTTCAGTTTCAAAAAGCTGATGAAAGTGGGAGGCTCTGCTGTAATATCTGCCTGTACCATTATCTTTTGTATGATTCTGGTAGGAGTCTTCGTCGGTTGGACTTTTGGCTGGAATCGTATGGATTGTATCTATTTGGGTGGTATGCTTGCCATGTCATCTACCACTATTATCTATAAGGCATTTGATGATATGGGACTCCGGCAGCAACGTTTTGCTGGTTTGGTTTTGAGTATCTTGATTCTGGAAGATATTCTTGCCATTGTCCTGATGGTTATGCTGTCTACTATGGCAGTGAGCCAGAACTTCGAAGGGGGAGAGATGGTATATAGTATATTGAAACTGCTGTTTTTCCTGACTCTTTGGTTTGTAGTGGGAATTTATGGAATTCCGCTTTTCCTGAAACGGGTTCGTAAACTGATGAGCGACGAAACCTTGCTGATAGTGTCGCTGGCACTCTGTTTTGGAATGGTTTATCTGGCAGCTCTTGTTGGTTTTTCTCCTGCTTTTGGTGCTTTTATCATGGGATCTATTTTATCGGAAACAATCGAGTCGGAGCATATAGGAAAACTGGTTTCACCTGTGAAAGATTTGTTTGGAGCTATATTCTTTGTATCTGTAGGTATGATGGTCGATCCAGCGATGATTGTAGAGTATAAGTATCAGATTCTTGTTATCGTTCTTGCTGTTTTGCTGGGACAGACTATTTTCGGAACTACTGGTGTATTGCTTTCCGGACAACCGCTGAAAACGGCTATGCAATGTGGTTTCAGTCTGACACAGATTGGTGAGTTTGCATTTATCATAGCTTCACTTGGAGTAAGCCTGAAAGTAACAAGTCATTTTCTTTACCCTATAGTAGTGGCTGTTTCGGTAATTACTACATTCCTTACTCCTTATATGATTCGTCTTGCAGTACCGGCATATAATGTGATAGATAAATATATGCCATCCCGTTGGCGTCGGTTGCTGGACAGATACTCGTCAGGAGCCTCGGTGGCTAACCATAGCAACAACTGGAAGAAGCTGGTTATAGCTATTATCCGCATAGTCTTGATTTACGCTGTGCTTTCGATAGCTGTTACAGCATTGTTCTTGCATTTTATTGTACCATTGGCTACAGACATGTTGGGAGATTTATGGGGACGGATATTGGGTGCAGCTCTAACGATTGCTGCTATAGCTCCTTTCTTGCGCGCCATGATTATGAAGAAAAACCGTTCGGAAGAATTTAAGTCGTTGTGGTCGGACAGCCGGTTTAATCATGCTCCGCTTATTTCAATTATTCTGCTTCGTATTGTGATAGCTATAGGCTTTATTGTATTTATAATTGAAAACCTGTTCCGTGCTTCGGCTGCATTGATGGTTGGTATAGCTATTATTGTAGTTTGTGCTATGATTTTATCTCGTTTCCTTAAAAAGCAGTCAATTGTGCTGGAACGTACGTTTGTCCGGAATTTGCATTATAAGGAAATCCAGCAGGAGTATTTGGGAGAAAAGCAACCTGAGTATGCTGGAAGATTGCTCGACCGTGACCTTCACTTAAGTGACTTTTTGATTCCTGCGGAATCTGCATGGGCCGGAAAAACATTGAGAGAACTTGATTTAGGTAAAAAGTATGATGTGCATGTAGCATCTATTATCAGAGGAAAGCATAGGCTGAACATTCCTGATGGAAATACTTGTATTTTCCCAAATGATTTGATTCAGGTTATCGGAACAGATGAACAGTTGTCGCTTTTTGCATCGGTAGCCGAGAAGGCAATACATACTTACGACGATGAAGATTTTGGAAAGCATGAGATGAAGCTGAAGCAGTTTGTTGTCGCTAAAGATTCACCTTTCGTCGGACATAGTATTATAGAGTGTGGCATACGTAATAAATATCATTGTCTGGTAGTAGGTATAGAATCGGCTGGAGAAGATGTATTGCGTACTCCTCAGGTGTATATGCCTCTAAAAGAGGATGATGTGGTTTGGGTAGTAGGGGAGGAAGACGACCTGAACCAGTTGTTTGCCTATTGTTGTTGAAAGCAGTTATTATAATTTATTAAATATAAAGTTATTATGAAAAGTGATCCGAAAGAATGTTTGTATTGTCAGAACAATGAAACATTGCATAATTTAATGATTGAAATCGCTCAACTGAGTGTTTCACGTGTATTCCTTTTTAAAGAACAGACTTACAGAGGTCGTTGTCTGGTTGCTTATAAAGATCATGTAAATGACTTGAATGAACTGAGTGATGAAGAAAGAAATGCTTTTATGGCAGATGTTGTACGTGTGACTCGTGCAATGGACAAGGCATTTCATCCGGAAAAGATTAATTACGGAGCTTATAGTGACAAACTTTCTCACTTACATTTCCATTTGGCTCCGAAGTATGTAGACGGTCCCGATTACGGAGGTACATTCCAGATGAATCCGGGTAAAGTTTATTTGAGTGATGCTGAATATCAGGAACTGATTGACGCAATTAAGGCTAACTTATAATTTTATCAAATAAAGAAACCGGATACGGGATAGCATAAGATATGCATGATCCGTATCCGGTTTTGCTTATTCTTCATCTTCATTATCATCGAAGTCAAAATCAAAATCATCGAGATATTCGGGAGTAAAGAACTCATCCAGATCTCGTCGGTCTTTTTTGGTGGGACGTCCCGTACCTTTTGCACGATTCACGAAACCACTGATTTTACTCATTTCCAATAGTTCGTATTGGTCGGGAGTGGTAACGTTTTCCATGATTTCAGGAACCAGCTTCGCTCCTACGCGTTTTTCTATAGCCTGCAATACCTTAAACGAGTAGGTAATAGGTGGTTTCTTCACTTGGATTACATCACCCGGCTTTATCATTCGTGCAGGTTTGGCCTGGGCACCATTGATACATATTCTGCCCTTTTTACAAGCCTCGGCAGCAATGGTGCGAGTCTTGAATATGCGGGCAGCCCACATCCATTTGTCAATTCTTGCTTCAGCCATATTGCTTTTTTATTTGTTATTAAACTGATTCATGGTAATGTTCAGTCCGGCAAGACAAAAGCTCTTGATAATCTCAGCCGCAGTTTCAAGACGTTCGGGCATCAGTTTCATGTCGTCATCATTGAATTTACCCAGAACATAGTCTATCTGTCCTCCTTTGGGAAATTCATTTCCGATACCGAAGCGCAGACGGGCATAGTTTTGTGTACCAAGGGTTGCAGCTATATGTTTCAATCCGTTGTGTCCCGCATCGCTTCCTTTACCTTTTAAGCGCAAGCTTCCGGATGGGAGTGCAAGGTCGTCTACAACGATAAGTACATTTTCCAACGGAATTTTTTCCTGCTGCATCCAATATCGTACAGCGTTTCCACTCAGGTTCATATAAGTAGAAGGCTTCAATAAAATAAGCTGTTTACCCTTGAGCGAGAGTGTTGCAGTTGCTCCGTATCGTCCGTCCTTGAAAACAATATTGGACGCCTTTGCAAGGGCGTCCAATACCATAAATCCTATGTTGTGGCGGGTTTCATGGTATTCAGCACCAATGTTGCCCAGCCCTACAATCAAATATTTCATTGAAAGGGATTTTTGTTGTTTGTCAGATTGTTAAATCAGATTATTTACCTGCAGCAGCCTGAGCACCACGAGCAGCACGAGTCAATTTAACTGCACAAACAACAGCTTCTTTTGCATTCAGCAAAGTCAGACCTTCGTAGTTCAATTCACCAACTTTGATAGTCTTACCCAGACCCAAGTTAGTTACGTTTACAACAAGACGTTCTGGAATCAAGTTGTAAAGAGCTTTCACTTTCAGCTTACGGGTCTGAAGAGCCAATTTACCACCGGCTTTCACACCTTCTGCCAAACCTTCCAACTGTACAGGAACTTCCATTACGATTGGGTTTTCTTCGTTGATCTGCAAGAAGTCAACGTGCAGGATAGCATCTGTTACAGGGTGGAACTGAATATCTTTCATGATAGCGTTTACTATCTTACCGTCGATGTTCAAGTCTACTACGTAGATATGCGGTGTGTATACCAACTTACGCAAACCGTCAACAGTTACAGTGAAGTGAGTTGCGACTTGGTTTCCGTTTTCGTCTTTCTGCATTCCGTACAATACGCAAGGAACACCATTGTTCTGACGCAAGCTATGAGCAGCTTTCTTTCCTGTTTCAGTTCTCAAAGAACCTTTAATTTCGATTGATTTCATTGTTTGAAAATTTTTTGTGTTACTCTAAATTAAGTTGTTTTTGTTGCTTAATTCGCCATCACACGATGTGGTATATCACACGATGAGCTTAAAAAAGCGGTACAAAGGTAGTGATAATCTTTGAGTTTGCAAAATGTGTATGAAGCTTTTTAACCTTTTCTGATAAAAATCTGTTGGAAATGAATGGTAATGAAGCCAATGTTTGTCTAAAAAATGTCAGAATATTTTTCTGGTAAATGTGTGAATGTTAGTTTTCGATATAAAACAAATTCTTCGAAACAATAACTTTTATATTTTTGCGAATGATAATGATTGGTATAATACCTAAATATATTTTGGTTTTATGAAAGGAAAGACAATATTTATTACAGGTGCTACAAGTGGCATAGGAGAGGGGTGTGCGCGTAAATTTACTTCAGCAGGATGCAGGTTGATATTGAACGGAAGAAATGTAGAAAAGCTGGAAGCGCTGAAGCGGGAACTTGTTTTGTCAGGGTGCGAAGTGCTTACCTTGCCTTTCGATGTGCGCGACCGTGAGGCGATGAAGCTAGCTCTTGACTCTCTCCAAGAGGAATGGAAGAATATTGATGTGCTGATTAATAATGCGGGACTGGTAATCGGGCTTGATAAGGAACATGAAGGATCGCTTGATGAATGGGATGTGGTGATCGATACCAATATAAAGGGATTGCTGGCAATGACTCGGATGGTAGTTCCGGGAATGGTAGAGCGTCAGTGCGGACACATTATTAATATAGGTTCGGTAGCAGGTGATGCAGCCTATGCAGGTGGAAGTGTGTATTGTGCAACGAAAGCAGCAGTCAAAGCATTGTCCGACGGACTGAGAATAGACCTTGTTGATACACCTCTGCGAGTAACAAATATTAAGCCGGGGCTTGTAGAAACAAATTTTTCTGTCGTACGATTCCGGGGAGATAAAAGTAAAGCCGATGCTGTATATAAAGGTATACGTCCGCTTACAGGGGATGATATTGCTGAGGTGGTGTATTACGCAGCTTCTGCTCCGGCACATGTACAGATAGCCGAAGTGCTGGTTATGCCTACTTATCAGGCTAACGGAACAGTCTGTCACCGTAATGTGTAAAAAATAAAGCTATATCAAAATAGATTGACGTATGTGTCTGTTGCCCTATTTTGATATAGCTTTATTATCGGAAAGCGTTTTCCGTATTTATTAGAAATCTATGTCTATCTTTATTTCATCTGACTGCAAGTGTTCGCTAGATACATTGGAAAATTGAGAAGCATCTGTTGTATCAGCTACATGGCTTTCTCCGGCTATCGAACCCTGTTCACATTCTATATACTGAATAGTTTCCTGAAGCCCGGTTAAGAACTTCTCGAAGTCTTCCTTGTATAAAAATATTTTATGCTTCTCGAAGCTGACTTGAGGAGAACTTCCCTCGGCCGACACTACTTTCTTGCTTTCTGTTATGGCAAGAAACATTTCTCCTTTTCTGTTTTTCTTTACGTCCAGATAGTAAATACGCTTTCCTGCCTTAATGGCTTTAGAAAAAACAATTTCTTTGTCTACGTCTGTTGCTGTATTTCTTTTCAAGTCTTCCATAATTTGTATGTTATAAAATCGCTTCAAATTTGATGATTTTTTTGAAATATACAAAAGAACTGCCTCTCAAAATTGCGTTTAGATAATTTTTTTGTGTAAAAAAGCGTATTATATTTGCTTTGAATGCTGGAAAATAGTTATTTTTGCAACTCGAAATTGTATTTAAACTATAGTATGATTAACAGAGTTCTTATTCGTCTTAAGGTAGTTCAGATTATCTATGCTTATTATCAGAACGGTGGAAAGAATTTGGATACTGCAGAAAAGGAGTTATTCTTCAGTTTATCCAAGGCGTATGATTTGTATAACTATCTCCTGCTTCTAATGGTGGAGGTTACACGTTATGCCAGCAAGCAGCTGGATGCGGCAAAGCACAAATTAGCGCCGACAAAGGAAGATTTGAATCCCAACACAAAGTTTGTTGACAACCGTTTCATTGCTCAGCTGGAAGTAAACCGTCAGTTGAATGAATTTGCTAGTACCCAGAAGAAAACTTGGGAAAATGAAACAGATTTCGTAAAGGGCTTTTACGAACAGATTTTGCAGAGCGATATATATAAGGAATATATGGCAAGTGAAACGTCATCTTACGAAGAGGACCGGGAACTTTGGAGAAAAATTTATAAAAGAATTGTCTTCAATAACGAAAAGCTTGATGCTGTATTGGAAGACAGAGTCTTTATTGGAACGATGACAAAGAGATTATTGATACTTTTGTACTGAAAACAATCAAGCGTTTTGATCCGAAAAACGGAGATAAGCAGGAATTGCTTCCGGAATTCAAGGATGAGGAAGATCAGGATTTTGCACGTCGTTTGTTCCGTCGTTCTATTTTGAATGCAGACTACTATCGTCACCTTATCAGTGAGAACTCTAAGAACTGGGATTTGGATCGCGTTGCTGTAATGGATGTTATTATTATGCAGATTGCGCTTGCTGAAATCTTGAGTTTCCCGAATATTCCAATCAATGTTTCATTGAATGAATATGTGGAGATAGCCAAACTGTATAGTACGCCGAAAAGTGGTGGATTTATCAATGGAACACTTGACGGAATAGTTAATCAATTAAAAAAGGAAAACAAGTTGACGAAAAATTAATATCTTTGTTCGTCTAATATTAATTAAACTAAGAAGAATTTATGAATTTGTTAACTGTATTTTTGCAGGCTGCAGGAGGTGGAGGCGATTACTCTTTCCTGATTATGATGGTAGCAATTTTTGCTATTATGTATTTCTTTATGATTCGTCCTCAGAACAAGAAACAAAAAGAGATAGCAAACTTCCGTAAGAATTTGGAAGTAGGTCAGTCTGTTATTACTGCCGGAGGTATTTACGGAAAGATTAAGGAAATAGAAGATAACACTGTTATCGTAGAAATAGCATCTAGCGTTAAAATTAAGGTAGATAAAAACTCTATCTATGCAGATGCTCAGGCTCAGGCTAAATAAAGAATAAGTCGGTATGTTCGATGTAAAGAACATAAAAAGATATTATAGACTGGGATTACGGAAGATCAGAACATTCTTGCTTAGCGATAAGTGCAGGGAGTGTCTGGTCTTCTTGTTTTTTGTGCTGGTTTCGTTTTGCTTTTGGATGCTGCAAACCTTGGATGAGTCTTATCAGACAGAGTTTAAAGTGCCTTTGCGTTTGAAAAATGTCCCTAAAGAGGTAGTACTTACATCTGATTTCCCTAGTGAGGTACGTATACGAGTGGAAGACAGAGGGACAGTTCTGCTGAATTATATGTTGGGTAGAACTTTTTTTCCCTATCTCTTTCGACTTTAATGATTACAAGGATGAAGGTACGCATGTGCATATCTCATCGTCAGACTTGACAAAAAAAGATTGCAGCACAGTTGAATGTTTCTACTAAAGTACTGGCAATACGTCCTGATACACTTGATTTCATTTATACGCAAGCAAAAGCAAAAAAAGTCCCTGTCAAACTTGCCGGAACTATTCAGCCCGACCGTCAGTATTATATTTCTAAGATAGATTTTAGTCCTGATTCTGTTATGGCGTATGCACCGCAGGAAATATTGGATACGCTTAAGGCTGCTTACACGGAAAACTTCTTTTGGGAAAACATTTCTGATACTTTGAAGAAGCGGGTAGGGATGAATAAAGTGAAAGGAGTGAAATTTATTCCTGCTTATAATGATTTGTCTGTATACGTTGACATGTACTCTGAAAAAACAGTCGATGTACCTGTTGTGGGTATTAATTTTCCTGCTGGTAAGGTGTTGCGAACATTTCCTTCTAAAGTGCAGGTTACCTTTCAGGTAGGTTTGAGGCACTTTAAAGACGTTTCGTCTGATGACTTTTTTATTGGGGTTACTTATGAAGATGTATTAAGAACTCAAGGGGATAAATTGCCCTTGGTAGTAAAAGGATCTCCTGATTTTGTGAGTCATGTAAGAGTTGTTCCTTCTTCTGTTGATTATCTAATCGAACAGCAAACTGTAGAAGAAGATTAATTACTTAAGGTTATGATTAAATTAGGTATAACAGGGGGTATTGGAAGCGGAAAGTCGTATGTGGCACGTATGTTAAGCCAGAAAGGTTTTGCGGTTTATGATACAGATAGTGAGGCAAAGCGCCTGATGATTTCTGATACAGATATTCGTAGAGAGTTAATAGAACTGTTGGGACCAGAGGTGTATTCTGGAGAAAAACTCAATAAACCATTATTGGCAAATTACTTGTTTGCAACTGAAGATAATGCTGCTCGTATGAACTCTATTGTACATCCTTGCGTGAAGAGAGATTTTCTGCGTTGGGCTGCAGCCAGGTCTAATGATGAACTGGTTGTCTTAGAAAGTGCTATTCTATATGAATCAGGATTTGAAGATGTGGTAGACTATGTAGTTACGGTATATGCACCTTTGGAAATTCGGATTTCTCGAGCAATGGAGCGCGATCATTCTACCGCAGAACAAGTAAAAGAACGTATCGCTTCTCAAATGGATGAGGATTTGAAATGCTCTCGAGCAGATTTTGTTGTAATAAATGATGGCAGATCGTTACTTCCTCAATTGGAGAATTTGCTGAAAGCCTTAAAAAATGGAAAAGGTGGGCGAGATGCTTGTGTATGTCGTATGTGAGTTGTATTTTTTGTTTTTCGAATAACTAAAAATAATAAAATCGTATGTTGAAAACTATCTTAGCTATCTCTGGAAAACCGGGATTGTATAAACTGATTTCTCAAGCTAAAAATATGCTGATTGTAGAAGCTGTTGAAAATAAGAAAAGAATGCCTATCTATGCTAGTGACAAGGTGATTTCACTGGGTGATATCGCTATGTATACTAACGATGATGAAGTACCTTTGGCTACAGTTTTGGAATCTGTAAAAAAGAAAGAAGACGGAAAGGTAGCTTCTTTGGATTACAAAAAGGCTTCTGTTGAAGAATTGCATGCTTTCATGGCTGAAGTTTTGCCAGAATACGACCGTGATCGTGTTCATACTAGTGATATTAAGAAATTGATCCAATGGTATAACCTGCTTATCTCTAGTGGTGAGTCTGATTTTGTAGAAGCAACTCCTGCTGAATGATAAAGGAGAGAATAATAAGGATATTTAAATCAGGGAAAAGTTAGTTCTTATAAGAATAGCTTTTCCCTGATTTTTTTTGATAGAAATCTGTTTTTCTTTGTGTATGTATATAAAAAAAGAAGATATTCTTTATTAAAAAGAATATCTTCTTTTGATTCCTTTGTGGTATAAAGTTTATGCTTCAGCAGGGATTACAGATACGAAGCTCTTGTCTTCGCGACCTTTCTTGAAACATACTGTACCATCTACCAATGCGTAAAGAGTATGATCGCTACCCATACCTACGTTTTCACCTGGGTTGTGAACTGTTCCTCTTTGACGAACAATGATGTTACCAGCCTTGCAAGCTGAACCACCGAATATCTTTACGCCTAATCTCTTACTAGCTGACTCACGGCCGTTCTTAGAACTACCTACACCTTTCTTATGTGCCATTTCTTTCTACGTTTTTAATGATTAAGCAATAACTTGTTTGATAGTCAATTCAGTAAACTGCTGACGGTGACCGTTCAGTTTTCTGTAACCTTTTCTTCTCTTCTTGTGGAATACCAATACTTTATCACCTTTTACCAAGTGAGAAACTACTTCGCATACCACTTTTGCACCTTCTACGGTAGGAGCACCTACTGTAACAGTACCGTTGTTGTCTACCAACAAAACTTTGTCAAATTCAACAGTTGCACCGTTTTCAGCATTCTGAATGTGGTGAACAAACAGTTTTTTTGCCTTCTTCAGCTTTGAACTGCTGACCGTTAATTTCTACAATTACGTACATTTTAAATATATATTAAACGGGTTTCTTCCGCAAGGTGAACCGTTCTCATTCGGTTGCTTTTCTACCTCCACGGATTAAAATCGGGTGCAAAGGTACAGGTTTTTGTTCATATAACCAATAGTTTAGCAAGAAATTATCTGATTTTTTTAGAGTTCAGACAAGCTTTTCATTATTTCTACGTGCGGATAAGCCGAAAGTTCTTCTCGGGTTGTAGCCCCATGTAGCACTCCGGCAAAGTCAACTTGTGCCGATTGAGCTGTTTCAGCATCTACAATACTGTCTCCTATATATAATACTTCTTCCTTGTTGCATCCTAATTCTTTTATTGTAAGCAAAACTCCTTCGGGAGAAGGTTTAGGCTCTTTTACATCTTCTCCTCCTACGATGATATCGAGAAAGTTTGATGGTAGTTTCTTGCTTAGTAACTCCATGATACGATAGCGGTATTTGGTGGAAATAATTCCTATTTTGGCTCCACGTGTTTTTAAGCGGGTGAGCACTTCTTCTGTTTCCGGAAAAAGAAAGGTGTTGACTGTCATATGTACGTCAGCCTCTTTTACGTATTCCTTTTTATATGCTTCCAGTGTATCGGCATCTGTTATTCCTGTCAGGATAGAAAATGATTCCTGTAGAGTCTTTCCGATAGTTCGTTTAATTTCATCATCTGTTATTCCAGTATGCTGATGACGTTCCAATACATTGCGGAAGCACATTACGATACCTCGGGAAGAGTCTGCAAGTGTATAGTCGAAGTCGAATAAATAAACCTTGTATAATTTCATCTTATTGTTTATAAAAAGTTAGCCAGAACTTTCTTTAAAAGTCGCTTTATGTTCTTCTGAAAAGCTTTTAAGGAAAATTCTGGCTAAAGAGATTAATATCCTTTATTCCATTGGCTGGTAGTTCTTTGCTAATCCTCCTTCACTGGTTTCTTTATAAAGTGAAGGCAGGTCATGACCGGTTTGTTTCATAACCTCTACTACCTTATCGAACGATACGCGGTGATGTCCGTCTGTAAATGCTGAATAAATATTAGCGTCAAGAGCGCGGGCGGCTGCATAAGCATTGCGTTCGATACAAGGAATCTGTACCAGTCCACATACAGGGTCGCACGTCATTCCCAGGTGATGTTCCAATCCCATCTCTGCTGCATATTCAATTTGTGCCGGACTTCCTCCGAATAATTGGCTGGCTGCTGCTGAAGCCATGGAGCAAGCTACTCCAACTTCGGCCTGACATCCAGCTTCGGCTCCTGAAATGGAAGCATTGTATTTTACGATATTTCCTACCAATCCGGCTGTTGCCAGTGCACGCAGGATGCGAGCATCGCTAAAGTCACGGCTTTTTTGCAAATGATATAATACAGCTGGCACTACTCCACATGCTCCACAGGTAGGTGCAGTTACGATTTTTCCTCCCGAAGCATTTTCTTCGCTGACAGCAAGGGCATAAGCAAAAACTAATCCTCTTGAACGGAGAGAATCTTTAAATCCCTTAGCGCGGATATAATATGAAGAGGCTTTTCGACGCAAGTTAAGAGGACCGGGAAGAACTCCTTCGGCATCCAGACCTCGCTGGATAGCTTCTTTCATTGTTTCCCACACTTCAGCAAGGAATTTCCATATTTCGGGACCTTCACATTGTTCTACATATTCCCAATAGCTTCTGCCCGTGTGTTCACACCAATAAAGTATTTGGTTCATGGTATTCATATTGTATACTTCAGGCGTGGCATTTTTGTCATGTCCTTCTTCGGCAAGAGCTCCTCCACCTACACTGAATACCGTCCACTCTTCAGTTTGTTTCTTGTTGCTATCGAACGATTTGAAAGTCATTCCGTTAGGATGGAAAGGAAAGAAAATATGAGGTTTCCATAAAATCTCTACAGGAGCGTGAGGCTGAAGAACGTCTAAGATAGCGACGTCGGTCATATGCCCTTTACCGGTAGCAGCAAGGCTTCCGTATAGGGTAACCTGAAAAGATGTTGCCTCCGGATGGCGGGCAAGGAACTGTTCGGCTGCTTTTCTAGGTCCCATTGTATGGCTACTTGAGGGACCTGTACCAATGCGATATAATTCTTTTATTGATTTCATAATACAAAGATATGATTTTTTTATTTTAAATCAACTACCGTAATGCCTGCTCCTCCAAATTGTACATGTTCATCTTGAAAATGCTTGACTCCGGGTACGGTAGCAAGATATTGGCGGATAAGTGTACGCAAGATGCCTGTTCCAGTTCCGTGAAGGATACGTACTCGGCTAACTCCAACCAATATGGCGTCGTCGATAAAATAAGTTACGGCTTGTATAGCTTCGTCGCCCCTCATTCCTCGTACATCGATATCTTGCTTGAAGTTGAGCTTCTTTTCATACATACGTTCTTGTGTTTCACTGCTTACGAAAGTTGCTTTTGTTGTATTTAAGCTTTGTTTGGGAGCTTCGGCACGTTCCAGACGTTCAGCTTTTACGTTTGTTTTCATCAGTCCGAACATGACTACAGCGTTCTTTCCGTTCAGTTCCATAACCTGTCCGACACTGGTCTGTCCTTTAATACGTACATAGTCGCCTGCTTGAATAGGAACAACTTTAGGGACAGGTTGAGCTGCTGGCTGATTAGCCTGCTTATTCTTCTTATCTTTCTTTCGTTCCTGCTTCTCACGCAATTTCTCCATCTTGCGTGCTATCTTTTCTTCTAAAGCTGCTTTGTCTGCGGCTTCTACCTGCTGGCGGAAATCAGTCAATTCCTGACGTGCCATGCGAGTACGTTCTTTTTCAGCCTGAGCTTCCTTTATGGTACGGATAGTGTTTTCTATCTTTGCATTCGATTCTTCCAACAAGTGTTCGGCGTCTTCCTTTGCTTTTTTCAGAATCTCCTTACGACTTTTTTCCAGTTCTTCCAGTTCTCTTTCGTAGCGTGCAATGGTGTCTTCCATTACTTTTTCTCGCTTGCGGATATTCTGGCGTTTAGTTTCCCAGTATCGTTTGTCACGTACGATATCTTGCAGATACTTGTCGCTTTGTATATATTCGCTTCCCACAATTTCAGAAGCATCTGCTATGACTTCTTCCGGAAGTCCGATTTTACGTGCTATTTCTACGGCAAAAGAACTTCCCGGATTACCAATCTGTAACTGAAACAGGGCACGCATCTCGTGACGATCGTACAACATGGCTCCGTTTACCACTCCTTCATGATCTTCTGCAAAATGTTTCAGGTTCTGATAGTGAGTTGTAATGACTCCAAACGTCTTTTTAGCATTAAAGCGTTTCAGTACAGCTTCTGCTATGGCTCCTCCGATTTGTGGCTCTGTTCCTCCTCCAAATTCATCGATCAATATCAGACTCTTTTCATTGCAATACTTCATCATATTCTTCATATTTGTCAAATGTGAAGAATAAGTACTCAAATCATCCTCGATGCTCTGTTCGTCACCGATATCGATGAATATACTATGAAAAATACCCGCATGACTCCGCTCATTCATTGATACAAGCATACCACATTGAAGCATGTATTGCAACAAGCCGACAGTTTTCAAACATACAGACTTACCTCCGGCATTAGGACCCGAAATTAATAGAATCCGTTGCTCCGTTGTCAATACAATGTCGAGTGGTACAACTTTCTTATTATGTTTGGCAAGTGACATTTGAAGAAGCGGATGTACAGCTTCGAACCAATCTATGGCCTGTTTGCTTTCGAAAGAAGGTTTTACGCCTTTGATGTCGATTCCAAAAAGAGCTTTAGAACGGATAAAATCTATTTTAGCTAAAAACTCATACGATTGTAGAATCGCAGGAACTTGTGGGCGTACAGTTGCCGAAAACTCGGTAAGTATACGGATGATTTCACGTCGCTCTTCTCCCTCCAGTTCACGGATACGGTTGTTGGCTTCTACAACTTCAGCTGGTTCGATGAAGACTGTTTTTCCGGTAGCCGATTCATCATGAACGATTCCTCGTATTTTTCTTTTCATACCCGGAGCAACTGGAATGACAAGTCGTCCATCGCGCATCGTAGGAGTTACATCTTTATCGACGTAACCTTCCGATTGAGCCATTCGTAAAATATTATTCAAACTCCGTGATATACTTCCCGTCGTAGATGCCAGTTCACGTCGGATACGCAGTAATTCTGGAGATGCATTATCTTTTATTTTTCCGAATTTATCGAGAATGTTGTTTATGCGTGTAATGAGTTGGGGGAAAACCATGATATCTCCCGCAAGCTCATATAAAGCAGGATATGGAGAGTGGACTTCATCATCGTCAGCCAACTCATCATCCGTTTGTTGCAGGAAACGTACGATATCACGTATTGTTTCCAATGAACGACGTAGGTCGAACAATTCTTGTTCATCCATATACATGCCTTCTACACGGATACGTTTGAGTGATGGGCGTACATCAAAAAAATACTGACTGGGAAAATCATCTTCTTCTTGAATGATACGTACAAATTCCGTCATTTGCTCTAACCGGCGGTTTATTTCATCGTAGCTATCAGAAAAATCCATTGACTCAACTCTTTCTTCTCCCAATGTGCTAAGACATTTGGTCTTTAAAAGTTGACGAATCTGATCAAATCCGATTTTCTGTTCAAAATTTTGAGGGTATATCATTACTGTATTTTAGTCTGTATAACAAATAAGTTTTCGTTTGCAAAGTTACGATAATGAGAAAAAATAATCAAAAAAGCGGCAATTTATTTGCAGGTTTCAAAATAATGCGTACCTTTGCATCGCTTTTGAAAGGAAGCACTCTTACAAAAGAGTTTTGGAGAGGTGGCAGAGTGGTCGATTGCGGCGTCTTGAAAACCGTTGTACCGCGAGGTACCCGGGGTTCGAATCCCTGTCTCTCCGCTGAACGTGCTGG
>ENA-OQJI01000041-OQJI01000041.1-human-gut-metagenome-genome-assembly--contig:-NODE-41-length-29340-cov-1.097867_pt1 | contig 29340 bp, 27 predicted proteins | sample MGYA00242602_ERZ504768 | MGnify/ENA primary metagenome ERZ504768 (study PRJEB26092, sample SAMD00036368) | human gut metagenome | host: Homo sapiens | study: EMG produced TPA metagenomics assembly of...
GCAAAGCCTGTGATGGGGACGAGCGTTCCTGCGCCGGCGTGCTTGCCCAGCTTGGCGTACCAGCCCAGCCCGGTGCAGACGGCGCTGACTGCCACCAGCCCGATGGAGACCCACGCAGAGGCGTTTTTTTGTTCCATGCCGCAGTATTCCGTGAGAATATGGATGCCTGCCTCGCCGATGGTGCAGATCAGTCCGCCGATCAGAAACGCCAGGGGAATGTTTTTCCAGGACTTCGACCGGGGTGCGGTCTGATCCTGCATGGTTTTGTAAAGTTCACGACTGATTTTCATATGCAGCCCTCCTTTGCAAAAAAGTATGTGCAGTTTTCCGGGAATTATACCGGAATGTTCACGTGAAACATTTTGAAAAGCACTGTTTTACAATAATTTTTCTCGGTTTTTACGCTGTTTAAAGGCTTTTTGGAATTTTTTTCAGCGATGATTTTGCATTTTTTGATGGTTTCCAAGTAATTCTACGATGTCAGAACATTTTTTTCTGTTTCACACAGTTTTTATGAAATGTTTCACGTGAAACATTTTAATTTTTGACGTTTTGAGGTACAAATATACTGGAAACGTTATTTTAATCGTGTGATGCTCTTTTTCAAGGAAATCTCATGTGATTAGAAAGAAAAAATCAACTTATCAGGATATTATTGATACATAGATCAGGAATCAAAACTGTTTATGGTTGTTCGGTGATCGTAAATGTCTCTTTTGTATATAAAATGTATTTTTTATTCACCAGGGCTCTGTTTTTTCATCGTTCTTCCTCGCTTTTTTCAAATTTTCAGCATTTTTCTCTTTATTTTCATCAGTAAGAGGCATAATCCGTGAGACATCCTCTTTTTCATTTTTTCTCAATTTTTTCTCTTTTCGGGCGGTTTTTCTTTGATTTTTTTATTTTACAGGCCAGGCTGCACATTTTCTGCTTTTTATCGATTTATTTGATTTCACTATAATTTTTCTGTTTTTATGGTTTTAATATTTTTCTCTCGCTGCCACGTCTTTTATCCTCTTTTCCATCTTTCTGGCTTACCTTTCTCTTTTTTTTTGTAAACAATCTCACTTTTTCTCTTTTATCAACATTTTTTTATTCCTTCTCTCCGTTTTTTATCCCTCATCGCCATTTCACACCATTTTCTTGCCTTTCACTGCCTCTCCCTCCCGTTTTTATTCTTTTCGCCCATGTCTATACTACATTTTCCCCTTTTCAGTCGTTTTTTGCCTTTTCTCAACTCATTTTTATCTTTTTTTGCTTTTTTCCGCCTCTTCCATCGTTTTACACCCTCTTTTTGCCATTTTTAGATCATCCTTCATTTTTTCGTTTCTACTTATGTCACTTTCCCCGTCTCATTTTTCACGTTTCACGTCTCTCAAAATGTTTCACGTGAAACATCGTTTTTACGATTTTCGGTCTTCGGCGATCAGCGAGAAGCGATTTGCTTCCCGGCTTTCCGAAAATCACTCTCATTTTTCACCTCTCTTATTTTTAAAATAATCGTATTTTCTATTCTATTTTTGATTTTCTCCGTTTTTTCTACATTTTCCTGTATTTTCGCGTGTTTCACGTAGTTTTTCGTCTCTGTTTTCTTTCTTTATTAAATTATTTAATTACATTTTTATATTTTCGTATGAATTGAACTTTTACATTCGTTTTTTCGGATTTTCCAAACCATTTACTAAACGCATTTTGGGACCATTTTTTCATGGATTTTTACCAATCTGGAAGGATTTTATCCCATAGTGCCGTTTTCATGCTTTTATGTGTATTATTGCATCATTTTTTCTCTGTTTTTTGCAGTTATGTAAACTATTTAAATATGCCATTCGCCAGTAGTTGACATAACGTAGTTTTCCTGGAATTGTCTACGCTTTTCGTCAAATTGCGTCTTATTTTCGTCTCTTTTTCTCATTTTTCCCTTAATTTTTGCATTGTATCTTTCCCTTTTTTCGCTTATAATAAGCTCAACACAACGTTTCGAACCGATTCCTCCCCTCCGGGAGACCCCTGAAAGGAGTTTTATCATATGAAACACAGCAAAAAACTGGTCACCTTGAGTGTCCTCACCACGATGTCCGGCGCAGCGATTTACTTTCTGAATAAAACGCTCGATACCGCCGCCGTACGGAAAAACCTGCTCGCCTCGGCTGAAAAAGAGATCTTTTCCTGGCAGTTCGGCGATATTTTTTACACAAAAAAAGGCACCGGAACCCCGATGCTCTTACTTCATGACTTACATTGTGCCTCCAGCGGCCGCGAATGGCAGTATATTGAGGATACTCTCGCAAAGGATCACACCGTCTACACACTCGATCTTCTCGGCTGCGGCCGTTCCGACAAGCCGGCAATCACGTACACGAACTTTTTATACGTACAGCTCATCGTCACCTTCATCAAGCAGGTCATCGGATGTCCAACCGACGTAATTGCATCCGGTTTATCCGGTTCTTTCGTCGTAACCGCCTGCAATACAGCCCCGAAATGCTTCGGCCGAATCATGATGATCAACCCGACCGACCTTGCCAAGCTCAACAAAATTCCGGATAAACGCAGCCGCTTCCTGAAACGCATGATTGAGCTCCCGCTTGTCGGCACGCTGCTGTACCACACGCTCACCGGCCGCTCCAACATCGAGCTTTTATTCACCGAGAGCTATTATCACAACCCATTTCACCGCTCACCGGAGGACGTAGACGCCTTCTACGAGTCCGCACACCTCCAGAACAGCGCCGGAAAGTACCTTCTCGCAAGCCTCGTGGGCAATTACGTGAACCTCAACATCGGCCACGCCTTAAAGCACATTGACAACAGCATCTTCCTCATCGGCGGCGAGGAAGAGCCGGGTATCGCAGAAACCTTTGCGCTGTACACGGCACTCAACACTTCCATCGAAACCCAGATCCTGCCAAAAACAAAGCACATGCCGCAGATGGAGGCCCCACAGGCCCTCTTAGACCAGATCCAGATCTTCTTCGCACCGGTACAGTAATACCCCCTTCTGCTCCCGGCCTCGAGCGAAAAAATGAGACAAAAAAAACGGAGGATTTACTGATTTTTTCACTCTCAGTAAATCCTCCGTTTTCAATTTTAACCAGATTTTAATGACTCTTTATTCCGCTGATTCTGACGTGCTGTCTGAAGAACTGTCATCTTCCGTCTTTGCCGCAAGCAGTTTCCCGTAATTTTCCAGCATGGTCTTCACGTTATTTTTATTCACAAGAGACGGCACTCCGTCCTCATCTACCGTGTAATAGAAGCTCGAATCATACGGGCTGTAAGCAAATGTCAGGTCGCCGTCTGTCATATGGAAGACTGCGGTAAACTCGGCATTCTTGGCCTGTACGAGGCTCTCATCCTTCGTCTGCGCCTTCAGGCCAATGAGTGAAGAATAGAATGTGGTAAACGTTGATTTATCAATCGTTTCATCGCCGCAGATGTAACTGATTTCCTGTGTTGTGGAATCGCTGTCGTCATCCTTTTTCTCTTCCACATGGCGTACATACGTCTTCGTCTCGCCGTTATACGTAATATCAAGGCTCGTCAGATCCGATACATTTTCCATGCCGATATACATGTTCCAGAAATCAGATGCCTTCTTTCCGGTGAAGGTTTCAACATTCGAAGCCGTCATCAGATGAACTTCATTCGAGCCGTCCAGCTTCACGTAATAAGAACCGCCGTCCTCATTTGCATTGCCGACATACAATACCAGATCTTTCTCCACCGTAACGGTTGTCGTTTCGGAAGAAGAGCTCGTTGCAGTGCTGTCGCTTGATGCAGAATCTGTTGTGGAATCCGAAGAAGTATCTGCCGTTGTTGTATCGTCAGCCTCAACCTCCCTGCTCTTCCGTGTAATGCACGCGAATCGTCGTCTTTGGCTGATCCAGTCCGTACTGGGAAAGATCCGATGCGTTGTACGTAACAAGATCTCCAAAGCTAAGAGATGCCACTGCACTTGTCATGGTGCCGATCGAATCCGCATCACCGCCATGTGCCGCTCCATCTGCGTCCACAACCTGCCATTCATCCGTCTTTGGAGTGCCGAATCAGCAGCGCTTACTTCTTTTGTCAGCGTATATCCGTTCTCACCCTCCACCTGCAGCTTTGTAATGTTTTCCGCCGTCACAGATGGCATGGATTCCGTTGTCGCCCACTCCATCATATCGGACGGGAACATCGTTCCAAGCGATGTGCTTACCAGATAAACCTTACTCGTATCATCGTTCAGATAAATATAGTATCTGCCCGAGCTGTTCTTATCTCCGACATGAATCGTCGTTTTCTCGTCTCCCGCAGTCACTGCAACCTCCTGAGGCGGCGTCTCGAGTCCAAAATCGGCCATAGAATCGATTTCATCGCCTTCAATGACTCTTTCTGCTGTCATGCTGCTAAGAGAGCTTAAAACGCTCGTTATCTTGCCCTCATCCAATGGGAATCCATCCTCCTGGTCATATGTCCAGATATCGGTATCATCGTCTCCTGCTGTTTTCGTAAAGGACACCGTCTCTCCATCGATCTGGAACGAAAGCGCTGTTACATCATCTTTTGAAAAATCAACCACTTTTTCGGCGTCTGCACCAGAATCCGAACTGCCGCTGTCCGCATCGGCGGTGCTGTTTTTCTTCGTCAGCACCGCCAGTACGGCAAGAAGCAGTACCAAAAGGATCAGGCAGGCCGCCATCTTTCCTTTTTTCTTCATCACTGTTTTCTCCTCTTCATCCAGATCATCACGCCAATCACAACAAGTACCAGCGGAATTCCCGCAATGGTAATAATAGACCAGGTGTTAACTGCTCCCTGTGTAAATACCAGGTTTGTATAGCTTGTGCTCTTGCTTGGAATAACAACGGTCTGCTCCACATCACACATGGAGGTCAGTGCAGTCGCTGCCAGCTTCGAGTTCGCACCGCTGATTGCCTGGTCAATCTGGCTGCTCAGCATCGATGCACTCGAGAAATAAATGATCTGTGTCTCTTTATCATCTACAGTTTCTGTAATGGAAACGCCAAGGTCAAATGCGCCCGTCTCACTGTCCGCACTCTTCGACCAGGTGCTGTTCTCCGGGTCATTTTCAATATAAGCGTCCTCGGTGGTCGTCAGAAGGCTCTTGATCGTAATGGTATCACGATAAGAATCGAGCTTCTGAATTGCCTGTGCAACCGGCATCAGAATGTAATTACTCTTTACTTCGGTTGTAATGTCATCACTCTGAATGTTCGGCAGCAGATAATACGGCATCTGCGGATAATAATGCTGGGAATCGGTCTCCACAACAATTCCGCTGGAGCGTTTCACGCCGTAGTTCTCCAGTATGGAATCCAGATTCGGCATATCCGTTCCGGTATAGCTGGTGAACATCAGAAGTTTTCCGCCGTTTTCCAGGTAGGTAATGACTTTATTTGCCTCATCCTCGGAGAAATCGGTGGTCGGGGACATGATCACAAGCTCCTCGGCATCCTCCGGGATATCGTCTGTCATCAGGGCAAGATCACTGATTTCCACATTGTTTTTATTAACTGCATCACTGAAGTTCGTAGAAAGATCGCTCTCGGAAGCCTCGCCGTGGCCGGTTACCCAGTAACCTCGGGTTGTTTTCACTCGTCACATACGTGATGGCGCTGGTAATCTGACCCTCGCCGTCAAAGCCGGTCGTCTGTGTCTGATAGGTCTGATAGTTTGTGGAAGTCTCCCACATATCACTGTTGCTGACCACCTTGCTCTTATCGCCGCATACGACAATTACACTGTTTGCAGCTACCGTCTGATCGGTATACTGACTCGTAAATTTCGGATACAGATCCGGGTCTTTTGTCTCTACTTTGATATGGTCAGAAAGCTCATCGTAGTGCTCCAGCAGCTTCTCGATGGTGTCATCCTCACTGCCCTTCTGCACAATATAATACAGGGTAACGTCTTGATCGAGATCCTTTAATGCCGTTTTCGTCTCATCTGTAATGGAGTACATTTTCTGCGTACTCAGGTCAATCTGTGTTTTGCTGGTCGGAATCTGCGCCACAATCAGGTTAATAACTACAATCACAGCCAGAACAATCACCGTCATCATTGAAGAATAAGAGCCCTGTTTCAGGTGCTTTTTCTGTTCCTCGCCGGTAAACACTTCCTTCAGATGTTCTTTGGAGAACGTCTTTTTCAGCTTTTCTTTGATGTTGGAATTCATTTTATGCTGTTTCTTTTCCTTCTTTTCGCTGCTCATCGTCTCCACCTCCTAATTCCAGCGTTTCTTCTGCAGGGACTGCATTGCAAGGAAAGTGCAGATTGCAATGACGGACAGGTAGTAAACAACACCGCCAATGTCCAGAATACCGTTCACAAAGTTATCCATATGGCCTGCCATGTTGAATACACCGAGCAGATCCTGGATTTTGCCCTCGAGAAGGGTGGATTTTGTAAAGTAAACTGCCGTCAGCGCGCCTTCGCCGATCACGGCAATCACACCTGTAATGATCGGGTTTTTAATCATACTGCCGATCCAGAGGCATACCAGTGCAATGATGATAAAGAAAGCAAAGAAAGAGCTTCCGGCTCCTTCCGGGAAGAAGTTTGCGATACCGCTCTCCACGTAGCACAGGAACAGGATCACAAAGCCGACAACGGCTGCGATGACCTGGCTCTCGGTGATGGAGGAAACGAACACACCGACCGAAATATAGGCTGCTCCCAGCAGGAAATAGCCAAGGATCGAAGTGTAGGATACAGCGTAGGAAACTGTTCCGTGGGTTCCAAGAAGCAGCGGATACAGGCACATAATCAGCACTGGAATCACATAAATGGTGAGAAGTGCCAGATATTTTCCAAGGATAATATCGGAAATTTTTACCGGTGCGGTAAGGAGCAGCTGATCCGTCTTATTTTTCTGCTCCTCCGACAGGACACGCATTGTCAGAACCGGTACTGCGATCAGCAGAATAAATGCGGAATTCTGCAGCGCGTATCCGATCTCCGGGTAACCCTGCTGCAGGTTGATGGCCGTAAAATACAGGCCGAACAGCGCCAGAGTAAACGCCATAAACAGATATCCGATCATGCTTGTCAGATAGCTTTTTAACTCTTTTTTATAAATCGCCGTCATTGTGCGTCTCCCTCCTCCTGTTTTGTTTCAGCGGCTGATTCCGCTGCATCTGTGCTTTTTTCTTCAGACGTTTCCCCGACAGCCGTTTTGTCTGCTTCTGGTTCACATTCTTTTTCACGTTCTTTTTGCTTCAGCTGTTCTTTCTCTGCTTTTTTCAGCTTTCTTGCAGCCATTCCGGAATCATCGGTCAGCTCCAGGAAGACATCTTCCAGAGACATCGAGGAGGAAGTCAGCTCGAGGATCGGACAGTTGGCCTTTGCCAGTGCATAGAACAGCTCCTCGCGGATATCCCTATCCTTTTCAGTGGTAATTTTTACCTTAATCTGCTCCTCATTCGGCGTATTTTCATATTGGATCTCTTTTGCATCGAGCGCACTAAGCGCCGGAACCAGCTGCTTTCTCGTTCCGTGAACGGTACATGTAACCGTGTTCGATCCAAGCATCAGTTTACTTAAGTTTTCCGGGGTGTCGCTCGCAACAAGCTGTCCCTTTGCGATAATCATGACGTAATCGCAGACGGCGCTGACCTCGGAGAGGATGTGGGAACTTAAGATAACGGTATGTTTTTTACCCAGTGATTTGATCAGGTCGCGGATCTCAATGATCTGCTTGGGATCCAGGCCTACCGTCGGCTCATCGAGGATGATGATCGGCGGATAACCGAGCACTGCCTGTGCCAGTCCGACCCTCTGTCGGTATCCTTTCGACAGATTCTTGATCAGACGGTTCTGCATATCGGTGATCTTCACCAGATTCATGACCTCAAGAATCTGTTTCTTTCTCTGATCCTTTGGAATTTTCTTTAATTCCGCCACGAATTTCAGATATTCCAGAACGGTCATGTCCGTGTAGACCGGCGGCAGCTCCGGCAGATAGCCGATGCATTTTTTTGCCTCCTCCGGCTCCTCCAGGATGTTGTGCCCGTTGATCAGCACCTCGCCCTCCGTAGATGCCAGATAACCGGTGATGATGTTCATGGTCGTTGATTTTCCGGCACCGTTTGGGCCAAGGAAACCATAGATCTGGCCTTCTTCTACGGTAAAACTCAGGTTGTTGACAGCTACGTGGTCGCCATAGCGTTTCACCAGGTTTTTAACCTCTATCAATGTTCCTTCCTCCTTGTTTCTTAAAGCAGTCCCAGCCCGCCCTTGGGGGTGAAAGAGCCGGAGATGCTCTCATTTTCTAAAGACACTTTATCTTATTCTGAAAATGTGATAATTTGCTGGAAAATTTGTGAAAAAACGGTGAAGCCATGGAGCAGTTTGTTTGTTTTTCGACGAAAAATCAATTTCTTTTACCATAAGAATCATGTATACTATAACGTATCCGCGGACGGACGCTTTTCCATTTTTGTTCCGCCGCGAAACATTACGCCGGACTTTTCCCGTCCGGGACTGGAGATTTTAGGAGACTCTATGAATAAAAAAGACTACTACTGGGCCAAGTATATGCTGATTTTCAGCTTTTTCTGCATCTCTTTTGGCACCTCGATTTTCCTGAAAACCGAACACGCCCCCGATGAGGCGATGCGGATGCTGATTCCGGAATACATCGTCTCACACCACACACTGCCGAACGGCATGGAAGAATCGGTGCGCCATCCGCTGTGGGGATTCTCCTATGCGCTGTATCCGTATCTGACCGCGATCATCAGCTCCGTGTTTATGGCCATTACATCGCTGTTTACGAAAAGTGCAGCGGCTCTTTTAACTGCCGCTCGCCTCACCAGCGTCCTTTCCGGCACCGGCACACTGATCGTTGTGTTTCTGATCGGCGAAGAGCTCTTTGAACGGCGCGAATCCGCACTGCTCGGCGGTATTTTCGTCGGTTTTCTGCCGCAGTTTGTGTTCCTCTCCTGCTATGTGAACAACGACTCGTTCGCCGTTTTCACGGTCGCACTGATCATCTATTTCTGGATTCGCGGCATGAAAAGCGCATTCTGCAAAAAAGACTGTATCGGCCTGGGAGCAGGCTGCGGACTCTGCGCGCTGTCGTACTATAACGCCTACGCGTACCTGCTGTGCAGCATTCTGCTGTTCTTCGCGCTGATGATTCATTTCCGGAAACCGGCAAAAGAAATTTTTGTCAAAGCGCTGGCTGTTTTCGCTATCGCCTTCCTGATCGGCGGCTGGTTCTTCATCCGCAATGCCGTCATCCACGACGGCGATCTGCTCGGCATGCGCACCTCGAATGAATCCGCAGCGCTGTACGCAGCCGATGAATACAAACCAGAGAATCGTCAGACCCCGGCATCCGAAGGCTGGAGCTTCCAGCAGACGTATTTACAGACCCCGGAGGGCCGCACCTCCAACTGGCTGTTCTCGACCGTCAGCAGCTTCATCGGCTCGTTCTCCTACATGACCGTCCATCTCCCGATGGTGCTTTATCTGCTGTACGGCGCCCTGATGGCATTCGGATTCCTAGTGTTTTTGTTCCTCGGCATGGTTCCGCACTGGTTCCGCAAAAAGCCGCAGCTTCTCCTCTTTGTGATGCTGTTCCTCGCCTGCCTGGTCACGCTGTTCATGGACATGTACAACACGTATTTCAGCGACTACCAATCGCAGGGCCGTTACCTGATGCCGGCGCTCGTCCCTCTGATGATCTGGATCGACGACGGCTACTCTTCTCTCACCGCGAAACTTCCCGCCGAGTGGAAGCGCGCCTCCTGCCATCTGACACTCCTGCCTGGAACGATCTGGCTGGTACTGTTCCTCATCAGCTACATCGGATTTCTGATTCCGGGCTGCTGTGTATAAAAAATTTGTAACGCAGTAATTCACGTTCTGCCGTGCTGAATTTTTGGCATTATTTTCCGGAATTTCTATAAAAAACAGGTGCTGTCTCTTTTTCTCAGATAGCACCTGTTTCTTCGTTACAAGCTTTTCGTTTTTAGAAATGTTTCATCCGGGCTTCCCTTTCACTTTCTTTGTTTCCTTTTAATTGCCAAACCAGCTATAATACCAACTGCCAGAATCCCAATTCCTAAAATAATTACCAACATCTTATTTTGATGTTTCACCGGCTGATTTGCAACATCAAGGACAATATTGGTTCCTCCTTGTGCATCGTCAGTTTCGATATAAGACGAATCAGCAACTGCGGCAACAACCGCAGCATAACTATATGCATGGAATTCTTCTTCACCATCAAGTCTATCTTCCGCTATTTCCGAACTGTCTGTAAGACACGCTGCAGCATCTTCACGTCCCGGTATCAGATACTCCATTTGCGTTTCCGTGAATGTAATCCAGACCGGAAAACGAATCGGATCTACTCCTCCAACAAGTCGAAACTTATAATTGTCCCATACAATATCTGGGTTTGCAGCAAGTGAAATATTTAATTGTTCTATATAGGTCGGCGTATCGTCTAATTCATATCCTCTGGCTCCACTTATGTGCCATTGATCAATCGGTTGTCCATCTTCCCCATTTGCCCTTACCGCACATGCTTCATACAAATGTCCATATGCTCTAATCGGGATAATCCAAATATAATCGCTTTGTTCTAACGCGCTTTCTACTTCGGACACAGAAAGAAGTTCTGAGGTCAAAAGTGGCGTATCAATATACTCTTTTAATGCATTATCAAAATCAATATCCGATACACGGATTCCCTCCTCAAACGGATCCTCAACAGGTCCTCCATTTGTAACAGACACAATTTCATCAGCCAGCTCAACTATTTTTTCATAATCTTCAGATTCCGATAGTATTTCAAGTTTAGATGCCGATACAGTAGATGCTGATATCATAATTCCAATGAAGCAAACAAATATTTTTTAATATTTTCCTCATGCCATTCCCCCCTATCATATTTTCTTTTACGTTTCACAATCGATCTATTTATCTCATCATACACTGATATAATTTTTTTTAACAATTATCATATTTTCACAAAATATTCAGCGCAAAATACTGCAAATAGGAGAATTGTTTTTTTTGCTCAAAAGTGTAATTTTCCAGACATTTAATCGTATATATACATAAAAAATCAGAAGAGGTTATTATGCCAACTTACTCGGCATAACAATCTCTTCTGATTTCACCTTTTACACTTTTGTTTCTTTTTTAGCTTTCTCAAAAAATCTATTTTTTACTGAATCGGCTCCTTCGCCGGTGTTCCCGCTTTTCTCGGGTACTTTTTCGGCGTTGCCTTCCCCTTCTCGATACAGACAAACGATCTCTCATCCTCCGTTCCTGTAAGCTGGAAATAAACCGGCTCTTTCGCCTCGCCGCCGAGCACATGAATCGCTTTTTGAGCTGCGGCAAGCTCCTCATTCAATTTGCCCGATTTATACGAAACAAACCGTCCGCCCACTTTCACATACGGCAGACAGTACTCCGAAAGCGAGCTTAAATTCGCCACCGCGCGTGATACCACGAGATCAAACTGCTCCCGGTGATCCTTCTGGCGTGCGAAATCCTCGGCTCTTCCGTGAACCGCCGTGATTTTCGAAAGGCCAAGCTGTCCGATCACCTCATTCAGGAATTTCACTCTCTTATTCAGTGAATCCAGCAGTACAACTTCCACCTCCGGAAACGCGATTTTCAGCGGGATTCCCGGAAAACCGGCTCCCGTTCCCACGTCGAGAATGCGTCCCGCCTGTTCCACATCACAGACCTTCACCAGCGACAGACTGTCGAGAAAATGCTTCGTAATCACCTGATCGAACTCCGTAATCGCCGTCAGATTCATAAACGAATTCCACTCTACAAGCAGCTCATAATACTGCAGAAACTGCGTTTTCTGCTCCTCGGAAAGTGTGATTCCAAGCTCAAAAAGGCCGCGCTCAAATCCTTCAAGATTGTATTCTTTCATGTTGTTCTCCGTTCTACTCTATTCTTCCAAGTGCCCGCTGCACTTTTTGTTCCTGTCCACGCAGTATCAAAACACTTGCTGTTTCGCTGCATAAGAATGTAATTCAGCCATGCATATCTGTCCTTTATTTATGTCCCAGATACACCAGCAGAACCGAAATATCCGCCGGGGAAACGCCCGAAATACGGGACGCCTGGCCGATGTTGATCGGACGGTACAGGTTCAGCTTCTGTTTCGCCTCGATGCGCAGGCTCTGGATCTCGTCGTAATTGATATTCTCCGGGATCTTCTTCTCTTCCATCTTCTTGAACTGCTCCACCTGCTTCATCTGGCGCCTGATATAGCCGTCGTACTTGATGTTGATGTTGACCTGCTCCTGCACATCCTCCGGCAGCTTGGGTCTTTTCGGATCTACTTCCGCCAGCATCTTATAATTCAACTCCGGCCGGCGGATCAGCTCTGCGAGCGAACTTCCGCCGGAAAGCAGCGTTGATCCATACTCTTCCAGAAGCTCATTGATGTTCGAGCTCGTTCCCACATACGTATTCTCCACGCGCTCAATCTCTTCCTGAATCTGCTGTTCTTTTACTTTCAGTGCCTCATACTGCTCCTCGCTGATCAGACCCACGCGGTAGCCGTATTTGCGCAAACGCAGATCCGCGTTGTCCTGACGGAGCAGCAGACGATATTCCGCGCGGCTCGTCATCATTCGGTACGGCTCGTGGTTCTCTTTCGTTACGAGGTCATCGATCAGAACACCGATGTACGACTCGGAACGGTCGAGCACAAGCTCCTCTTTTCCCTGCACGCGGAGCGCCGCATTGATGCCCGCGATCAGGCCCTGTGCCGCAGCTTCCTCGTATCCTGAACTGCCGTTAAACTGGCCGCCGGAAAACAGATTTTTGATCGCCTTGAACTCGAGGGACGGCAGAAGCTGTCTCGGGTTGATGCAGTCGTACTCGATCGCATACGCATTCCGCACGATTTCGCGTGTTCCAGGCCCGGCACGGTGTGATACATCGCAATCTGCACATCCTCCGGCAGTGAACTCGACATGCCGCCGACGTACATCTCGTTTGTATATCTTCCCTCCGGCTCCAGGAACACCTGATGGCGGTTTTATCCGCAAATTTTACGACCTTATCCTCAATCGAAGGACAGTACCGCGGACCAGTTCCCTCGATCATGCCGGAATAGAGCGGCGACCGGCTGAGATTTTCGCGGATGATTTTGTGCGTCTCCTCGTTCGTATACGTCAGCCAGCAGGATTCCTGATCAATCTGTACGCTCTCCGGATCGGTCGAGAAGGAGAACGGCACAACACGCTCATCACCGAACTGCTCTTCCATCTTGGAAAAATCGATGCTCCGCTTGTCAATACGCGCCGGAGTTCCTGTTTTAAAGCGCACCATCTCCACGCCGTTTGCCTTCAGCGAATCCGTCAGATGTGTTGCCGCCTGCAGGCCGTTCGGTCCCGTATATGTGCTCACATCACCGTAAATACACCGTGCATTCAGATAAACGCCGGTACAGAGAACGGCAGCCTTACAGTGGTAAATCGCGCCGGAAACGGCCTTTACGCCCGTCAGAACACCGTCTTCCACGATCAGCTCCGCAATCTCCATCTGGCGGATCGTCAGATGATCGGTATTTTCGAGAACCTCGCGCATCGACTGGCTGTATGCCCGCTTATCCGCCTGCGCACGCAGAGAATGCACTGCCGGTCCCTTCGATTGATTCAGCATTTTCGACTGAATAAACGTTTTATCAATATTTTTACCCATCTCGCCGCCGAGCGCGTCGATCTCTTTTACGAGGTGTCCCTTCGAGGTTCCTCCGATGTTCGGATTGCACGGCATCATCGCGATGCTATCGACACTTACCGTAAATACAACCGTTTCCAGCCCCATCCGCGCTGCCGCAAGTGCTGCCTCGCATCCCGCATGGCCCGCACCGATGACGGCAATATCAATTGTTTCTTCTAAAACTGCCATTTTTCTTTTATCCTCTTTCTCTATCTACAGCTTTGAATTTTGCCTTAAGCTTTTTCTACTCTGTCAAAATCCGGCTGTCGTTCCTTGTAACTCTATTCCGGCAGATCTTCGTAATCTGTATTTGCTGCCTTTATTTACCTGTACAGAACTTGCTGAAAATCTCATTCACAAGGTCCTCTCCCACCGCTTCACCGATGATCGAACCAAGCTCCTCATACGCATTCATAAGATCAATGGAAAAGAAATCCTCCGGCATACCCATTTCGATGCTTTCTGCCGTCAGTTCCAGACTCTTTTTTGCTGCAAGAAGCGCCTGCTTGTGGCGCGCATTCGTGATGTAAACCTCATCGTTGAACGAAATTTCGCCCTGGAAAAACATCTTTTTCATCTGTTCCTCCAGCTCTTCCATACCCGTCTCTTCCCGCGCGGAAATGCTGATGACCGGAGCGCCTGTCTTTTTGCTCCATCTCCTCTTTTTCGATCACCGCAGTCAGATCCGACTTATTCAGCAGCACAATCGCCTTGCGCCCTTTCAGGATTTCCATGATTTTTGCATCATTCTCATCAAGCGGCACGGATGCATCCACCACATAGAGAATCAGATCTGCGTCCTTTGCATGCTCCAAAGCACGATCCACACCGATTTTCTCGACCGTATCCGCCGTTTTTCGGATCCCCGCCGTATCCAGAATCCGAAGGGAAATGCCCTTTAAGACCAGATTTTCCTCGAGCACGTCGCGTGTCGTTCCGGCGATATCCGTCACAATCGCTTTTTCCTCGCCTGCCAGCAGATTTAAAAGCGATGATTTCCGGCATTCGGTTTTCCAAGGATCACCGTCTTGATGCCCTCCTGGATCATCTTGCCCTCATCCGCAGATGCAAGCAGCTTTTCCACCTGCTTTTTCTGCTCCGCAACAACCTGGGCCAGCCGCTTTGGATACCCGTCCAGGCTGATGTGCTCCGGGTCATCGAGCGCCGACTCAATAAAATGCGATCTCGTAAATCAGCTTCTTGCGGATTGCCCGGATCGCCTTTTTCACCGTTCCGCGAAGCTGGCTCTCGGAGCTTTTTAAGGCATAGGCACTTTTCGCCGAAATAACATCCATGACCGCTTCGGCCTGCGTCAGATCCATTCTTCCGTTCAGAAACGCCCGTTTCGTAAACTCGCCCGGATCTGCCGCCCGCGCACCGGCATTTAAGACTGCCTCGAGCACTTTTTTCACCGCCAGCACCCCGCCGTGACAGTCGATCTCGACGGTATTCTCGCCCGTATATGTTTTCGGTCCTTTCATTACCATGACAAGGACCTCATCAATCACTTCCTCCCCTTCGGTAATCCAGCCATAATGAATGGTGTGCGATTTGACCGCAGAAAGCTTTTTTCCTTCTTTTTTTGCACGGAATACGCGATCCGCCACTTCGAATGCATCGTTTCCGCTGATTCTTACAATACCAATTCCCGCCGGCGCCATCGCTGTGGACACTGCGGCAATTGTATCATCCAAATGAAATCCTGCCATTGTTTCCAGTCCTTTCTAAAACCTCTCTTTTTGGGGATCCCAGTATTCAGATCCACATTTTTTCTTTCCTCTCGCATGGCTCTGAATAGTTCCATTTTAGCAGAAAACCAGAAAAGACGGTACCCCGTATTTTACACAGGTACCGTCTTTTTGCATATTTTTTACGCTTTCTTATCGTTTCGGCGCTACAACAACGTGGCGATATGGCTCGCTGCCCTCGCTGTAGGTCTCCACAAATTTATTTCCCTGCAGTGCAGAGTGGATGATTCTTCTCTCGTAAGGATTCATTGGCTCCAGAGAAACCGGTCTTCTGGTCTTTTTCACTTTGTAAGCGATGTTTCTTGCCAGGTTTTCCAGTGTTTCTTTTCTGCGCTTGCGGTAATTTTCCGTATCAAGTTTGACACGAACGTAATCCTTCTGCTCTTTATTGACTACAAGGCTGGTCAGATACTGAAGGGAATCCAGCGTCTGTCCTCTTTTGCCGATCAGGATGCCCATATCCTCACCGGCAAAATCAACTTCAAGAGAACCGTTCTCGGCATTATACTCCATCTGGATCTCAACCGGGAGCTCCATGGCTTTGAATACACCGCTTAAGAACTCAAGTGCCGTTGCCTTGATCTGGGCGATTTCCTCGTCTGTTCTCTGAACTACTTCACGCTCTTCTCTTGGCTCGGAGCGTCTTGCAGTTTCTGCCTGACGCGGAGCAGATTTTCTTTCCGTTTCTTTCTTTACAGCTTCTTTTTTCGGCGCTTCTTTTACCGGTGCAGGAGCTGCCTCTTTTTTCTCTGGTTTCTGGGGTGTTTCCGGTTCTTTTTCCGGTGCGGCTTTTACAGCGGCACGGATCACAGCCGGTTTACTTCCGATTCCAAAGAATCCGGAACTGCCTTCGCTGATGACCTGGATCTCCAGTTTATCGCTGGCAGCCTGAAGCTCGATGCAGGCTTTTGTAATGGCGTCGTCCACGGTTTTTGCGGATACTTCGATAAACTCCATAAAGATTTACCCCCTATTTTTTCTTTTTGCTGTTCTTTTCATCAAACTGTTTTACCATGTTTGCTTTCGCAGCGATGCTTCCGGCGCGGTATTCCTGATTGCTGTTGTAATACTCAGTCGAAGCCTTTCTTGCTGCCTCTTTTTCCTCAGCAGACGGCTCTTCGTTCTCCTGTACCTGAATATTACGCACACTCTGCGTTGCAGCCTGTGTGATTTTCTGCGGCGGAAGGCCGGCTTTTTCTCTCTTCTTTGCAGCTTTTTCCTGGTTTTTGCGGATCACCTCATCCATGTCGATCGAGGACATATGGCGGTTGATGATAACCTGCTGTACACTTCGAACGAGCGCACCGGCGATCCAGTAAATACCAATACCGATGGAGAATGATAAACACATAAATGCGGAGAAAACAGGCATTACCGTGTTCATGGTCTTCATGGAATTTTCCATGGAGTTTGCTGTCTTATTTCCGTTGTTGGAAGATGGTGCCTGCGGCATCAGCTTGTAGTTCAGCCACTGGGTAAACCATGCCAGAATCGGCACCAGAATTGCTCCTGCAATCAGAAGCGCAGATCCGTTTGCCATACCCTCGCGGATGACATCCATCGGAGACTGTGTGATATTAAATCCAAGGAACATGTTGATATGCTTGGACTCCGCGGCGGTTTTTGTAATGGTATCCGCAATACCGGAGAACTCGCTGATGTCAGCCAGCTTCGTCCACTGGGACGGTTTCAGCACATAAAACATGTCCAGAAGGTTATTTTCGGTTAATGTTTCACTTACTTTACTGTACATGGTAACACGGTTATCTGTGATAAACTGTGTCAGGATGTCAGAATATCCTGATACACCCATCATCTGTGTTGTCAGTCCCTGGAATACATTGCGGACACTTCCGATATATCCCGGAATATGATAGATAACCTGGTACAGTGCAAGCAGAATCGGCATCTGAATCAGCAGTGTACTGCAGCTTCCTGTCGGGGAGACACCGTATTTCTGATAACTGCCATGGTTTCTTCAGATTTTTTCATCTGAGAAGCCTGGTCTTTTTTGTTCTGATATTTCTTTTCAATTCTCTGCAGATCCGGCTGCATTACGCTCATCATCTTCGACATCTTCTGCTGCTTGATCTGAAGCGGCGTCAGAACGAGATAAATGATAATCGTATACAGAATAATCGCAATACCGATATTCGGAATTCCAATTTTTTCCAGACAAAAATAAATTCCATTGATCAGCCAGCCGAGGATCTGGCATACCCACCCGATAATCGGCCACGTTGATTTACTCAGTACGATATCCAAAACGTCTTTTCCTCCTTATTTATCTACGGCACAGGGTCGTAACCTCCGTGTGAAAACGGGTTACATCTCAGTATTCTCCATAATGCCAGCAGACTTCCTTTGAAAGCACCATATTTCTGAATCGCTTCCAGCCCGTACTGCGAGCAGGTCGGCGTATAAGGGCAGTGCACCCTCTTCAGAGGAGACAGGTACTTCTGATAAAACCGGATACCTTTTATCAATACCGTCTTCATTTTTCTGTTTCCTTTAATATATGATGTAGTCTTCCCAGATGCAAAAGTGCTCCCTCTATCTCGAAATACGTACAGTTTTTTGCATTAACTCTTGCGATCACAACTACATCCATTCCACACTGAAATTCCTCTTCATGCAGACGATAACTCTCCCGGATCAGTCTCGCCAGATGGTGGCGCACAACGCTGTTTCCCACCTTTTTACTTACTGAAATTCCAATCCGGTTCCGTCCCAGCTGATTTTTCTTCACATACATGACCAGAAATCGGTTTGCAAACGATGTTCCCTGCTTATAAACCAGCTGAAAATCTCTGTTTTTTTTTCAGGCTTTCCGAATATTTCATGAATCCATTCTTTCCTTCATGATTTGTCTAAATTTTCTTTTCATTGAATAGCTTTAGATAGAAGAAAAGACCACATAAATTTTATGCGGCCTTTGGTTTTATGCTGATAATTTTTTTCTTCCTTTTAATCTTCTTGCAGCTAAAACTTTTCTTCCACCTTTTGTGCTCATTCTTGCTCTGAATCCGTGAACTTTAGCTCTGGATCTTTTTTTCGGCTGAAATGTCATTTTCATAAGATAAGGCACCTCCTTTAAATTCTAATCAATAACTGCCTGCGAGGCAGTATTTCACTACATGTATGACAGAAAACATCATTTCAATTATATTCATAAACCCCCATTTCGTCAACCCTAAAATCAATAATTTTCGCAGTTTTTTCGGGAAAAATGCCGCTCTGACGCGGTTTTCCGGTCTGCCGCTGCCCGTGCCTTCCGTGTGCTGATTTTCGGTTTATCCACAACTTATCCACACTGTCCGCCGCACACGTACAAATACCAGTTCGATTTTTGCGCTTTCCACACGATATCTTGTAACCGTAATCAACATTATCCACAATCTGTGGATAACCTTGTGGATAACTTTCGGTTTTGCTGTGTACAACCTGTGGGCATTTCCAATTTTTCCAGTATTTACGCCATGTATAATGTGTATATAAGTTTTCCAGACTTTACACATTTCGGTTTTTCCAGCCCTCTATCCACAATTTTATCAACATAAGCTTCCCTGTTATCCACAAACTATCCTCCATTTCATCAACAGGAAAATTTTTTACACATTCTGTGGATAAAAAAATAATTATCCACATTTTTGGGTTGAATAAAACGGCATTTTATTATATCATATAGAAGTAAAAATGCGACTATTCGGGGAAAATTTCGTTTTTCAGATCAGAAGTTATCCCCAAAAAGCAATGATTATAGAAGCGGAGCGACAGAAAAAGCATGGAAATCGTACAAGATAAATGGAAAGAAATACTGCAGAGAGTGCGGGACGAGCACGAATTATCTGAGATCTCCTTTACTACATGGATTGAACCACTTACGATCCATTCGGTTGAGGACAATCTGATCACAATCCTGGTTCCATCCGAAAAAATGGGTCTCGATTACGTGAGCAAAAAATATACTCTTCCTATTAAAGTGGCCATCGCGGAAATCACAGGTGTCAACTATGAGATCCGCTTTATTCTTCCGGAAGAAGTGAAACAGGAAAAAGCGCCTGCTCCCGTCCAGAAAATCTCTATGTGCCGAACCTGAATCCAAAGTATACCTTTGATACCTTCGTGGTCGGCAGCAATAACAAATTTGCCCATGCAGCTTCTCTCGCCGTGGCCGAATCCCCGGGAGAAATCTACAATCCGCTGTTTTTATACGGTGGTGTTGGACTGGGCAAAACCCATCTGATGCATTCGATCGCACATTTTATTCTTCAAAAGAACCCGTCTTCGCGGATTCTCTACGTAACGAGTGAAGAATTTACAAATGAAGTCATCGAGGCCATCCGAAACAGCAACAACACCGCAATGACCAAATTCCGTGAGAAATACCGCAATATCGACGTACTTCTCATCGATGATGTGCAGTTTATTATAGGAAAGGAATCAACACAGGAAGAGTTTTTCCATACCTTCAATACGTTGCACGGCGCCAACAAACAGATCATCCTTTCTTCGGATCGTCCCCCGAAAGACATGGATATCCTGGAAGACCGCATCCGTTCCCGTTTCGAATGGGGACTCCTTGCCGACATCCAGAGCCCGGATTATGAAACGCGAATCGCCATCCTCCGCAAAAAGCAGGAACTCGACGGCTATTCCGTCAGCGACGATGTGATCGAATACATCGCTTCCAATATTAAATCGAACATCCGTGAATTAGAAGGCGCTCTCAACAAAATCATTGCATACGCAAACCTTGAAAAACGTGAAATCAACATTGATCTTGCAGAACAGGTGCTGCGCGATATCATCTCCCCAAACGAGAAGAAGGTCATCACGCCGGAATTTATCATCGACACCGTTGCAGATCACTTCGATATTACGCCGTCCGACATTGTCGGCAGCAAGCGGAGCAGCAAAATCGTATTCCCGCGCCAGATCGCAATGTATCTGTGCCGCGAAATGCTCGATGCCCCGCTGACCGGAATCGGAAAAATGATGGGCGACCGCGATCATACCACTGTCATGCACGGCATTGAGAAGATCGAAAAGGAAATGAGTGCCAAAGACAGTGTCCGCAACACGGTAGATATCTTAAAGAAGAAGATTAACCCGTCTAAATAAGCGGCATAGCTGTAACTCTGTCAAAACAGTTCGAACCGATCTACATTTATATAAGAAGAAACGCATCGGTTTACAGGCCCTTATTTATGCACAAACCGATGTGGAAAGCCTGTGGATGAATTGTGGACAAATTTGGAGCCTGAAGTTATCAACATTTCATACACAGGTTCACGTTCGATTATTCACAGAGTTATACAGATCCATTTTTCCAGTATTTCCGCATTCTCGAAGGGGTTATCCACATATCCACAGCCCCTACGACTAAGACTACGGATTTTTACTATATTTTTTCTTTATAAGCATACTCACCCAGCCGTGAGGAAAGGAGAGTTATCCACAATTATGAAATTAGTGTTTGACAAAGCAGACCTTGTAAAAAGCGTTGCCATTGCGATGAAAGCTGTTTCCGGTAAAACTACGATGCCAATTCTGCAGTGTATCCTGATTGATGCATCTTCCAGCCAGATCAAGTTTACCTCCAACGATATGGAACTCGGAATTGAGACCCTTGTCACAGGTATGATTCTGGAACGCGGTGTTGTTGCTCTGGATGCAAAGATTTTTTCTGAGATTGTAAGAAAACTTCCGGATAATCAGGTTACAATAGAGACAGATGAAAATCTGGTAACAACAATTACCTGCGAAAAAGCAAAATTCAGCATTCCGGGACAGTCAGGAGAAGATTTTTCCTATCTGCCGATTCTGGAAACTTCCGATTGTGTTTCCATTTCCCAGTTCACCTTAAAAGAACTGATCCGTCAGACCATTTTCTCCATTGCAGCCAATGAGAACAACAAACTGATGACCGGTGAGCTTTTTGAAATCAAAGATAACACACTTCGCGTCGTATCTCTGGACGGACACCGTATTGCGATCCGCAGAATTGAGCTGAAAGATTCGTATCCGGACCGAAAAGTCGTTGTTCCGGGAAAAACCCTGAACGAAATCAGCAAAATTCTGTCCGGCGAGATGGATGATCAGATTGATATTTACTTCTCGGAAAACCACATTATGTTCAAGTTCGATGATACAACGGTCGTTTCCAGACTGATCGACGGTGAATATTTCCGCATCGACCAGATGCTTTCGAGTGATTACGAGACAAAAGTGACGATCAACAAAAAAGAATTCTTAAGCTGTATCGACCGTGCGACGCTTCTTGTCAAAGAAGGCGACAAAAAACCGATCATCATCGACATCCAGGATGGAGCGATGGAACTGCAGATCAACTCCGCGATGGGTTCCATGAAAGAAGAGATCGATATCAACAAAGAAGGCAAGGATATTATGATCGGTTTTAACCCGAAATTCCTGATCGATGCACTTCGTGTTATTGACGACGAGGAGATTTCGATTTATCTGGTCAACCCGAAGGCTCCATGTTTTATCCGGAACGAAGAAGAGAGCTATATCTACCTGATTCTGCCGGTAAACTTCAATTCCGTGAGATAAGTCACATAAGTTTGAAATCTGCCGGAACCTTTTCTGAAAGAACTTTCAGCGGTTTTACAGCCACACAGGTTGAAAACTGCGAACTTACGTGAGGAAAAGGCACGGCAGTGCAGGAGGAAAAAATGGAAATTATTACGCTGCGTGAAGATTACATCAAACTGGGCCAGGCATTAAAAGCTGCGGCTCTGGTAGAAGACGGCGTGGAAGCAAAGCTCGTCATCAAGGACGGCGAAGTGACCGTAAACGGTGAAGTAGATACCCGCCGCGGCCGCAAGCTCTATGACGGAGATGTTGTCTGCTACAATGGAAATGAGATACAAATTAAAAAAATAAGGCTTAAAAAAACTTAAGCTGATTTTTCACGGACGAGTGCTCATGTATATCAAATCTTTAGAACTGAAGAACTATCGGAATTATGAGAGTTTATGCATAAATATCAGCCCCGGAACGAATATTCTCTACGGCGACAATGCCCAGGGAAAGACGAATATTCTCGAGGCTTTATATCTCGCGGGTACGACAAAATCGCACCGTGGCAGCAAGGACCGCGAAATCATCCAGTTTGACCGGGAGGAAGCCCATATCCGGATGATGGTGGAGCGGAACGGCAGCACGCATAAAATCGATATGCATCTGAAAAAAAATAAATCCAAGGGAATCGCCATTGATGGAGTTCCGATCCGCAAAGCGTCGGAACTTTTTGGCATTGTAAATATTGTGTTTTTCTCTCCGGAGGATCTGAATATCATCAAAAACGGTCCTGCGGAGCGCCGGCGTTTCCTGGATAGCGAAATTTGTCAATTGTCAAGACTATACATGATCGAGCTTGCCAATTATAATAAAGTGGTGGCGCAGAGAAACAAGCTGCTTAAAGAGATTTCGTTTTCCGGCAGAATGGCGGATACGCTCGAGATCTGGGATGAGCAGATGGTCCGCTATGGAACAAGCATTATTTCCGAGCGGAAAAAATTTATCAGCCGCCTGAATGATATTTTATCCGAGATCCATCAGAATCTGACCGGGGGAAAGGAACAGATTCTGATTACCTATGAACCGAATGTGTCCGAGGAAGGGTTTTCCGAAGAGTTAAAAGCCGGAAGAGAGCGTGATCTGCGTTTCGGACAGTCCTACACCGGGCCGCACCGGGACGATTTCTGTGTGCGGGTCAACGACATTGATATCCGTAAATACGGTTCCCAGGGGCAGCAGAGGACGGCGGCGCTTTCGCTGAAACTGGCGGAGATCCGTCTGGTCGAGGAGGAAATTCACGATACACCGGTTTTACTGCTGGATGATGTTTTGTCAGAGCTGGACGGCAGCCGGCAGAATTATCTTCTGCAGAGCATTCACAGCATACAGACACTGATTACCTGTACCGGACTGGACGAGTTTGTCGAAAATCATTTTGAGGCAAACAGCGTATTCCAGGTGGTCGAGGGATCTGTGTTTCACAAAGAAACAGGAGGAATCTAAATGAGTACAGAGAACATGGAAAAGACAGAGTATGGTGCAGACCAGATTCAGATTCTGGAGGGTCTGGAAGCCGTACGGAAGCGCCCAGGTATGTATATCGGCAGTACCTCCGCACGGGGACTTCACCATCTGGTCTATGAGATTGTCGACAACTCGGTAGACGAGGCACTGGCAGGATACTGCAAAAATATTGACGTTACGATTAACCCGGACAACTCCATCACTGTCATCGACGACGGCCGTGGTATTCCGGTCGGCATCAATCATAAGTCGGGCCTTCCGGCCGTTGAGGTTGTCTTTACGGTGCTGCACGCAGGCGGAAAGTTCGGCGGCGGAGGGTACAAGGTATCCGGCGGTCTGCACGGCGTTGGTGCATCCGTTGTAAATGCGCTGTCCAACTGGCTTGAGGTGCGCGTTTATCACGATGGAAAGGTTTACTTCCAGCGGTATGAGCGCGGAAAAACCATGAATAAGCTGGAGGTCATCGATACCTGTCCGATCGAAAAAACAGGTACCGAGGTCCGTTTCCTGCCGGATGACACGATGTTCGAGGAGACGGTTTATGATTACGACGTTTTAAAAACAAGACTCCGCGAGACCGCATTTCTGACCAAGGGACTGCGCATTGTTCTGCGCGATCTGCGCACGGATCCGGTAGTGGAAAAAGCATTCCACTACGAGGGCGGTATCAAAGAGTTTGTCAGCTACCTGAACAAGAGCAAAACGGCGCTCTACCCGGACATCATCTACTGCGAGGGAGAAAGAGACGGCGTTCTTGTTGAGGTTGCAATGCAGCACAACGATTCCTATCAGGAAAATACGTATGGTTTTGTCAACAACATTACGACACCGGAGGGCGGTACCCATATCGTGGGCTTCCGAAATGCGCTGACGAAAACCTTTAATGAATATGCAAGATCGAACAAGCTGTTAAAAGACAGCGAGCCGAACCTGACCGGAGAAGACATCCGCGAGGGTATGACGGCGATTGTCAGCATCAAAATCGAGGAGCCGCAGTTCGAGGGCCAGACGAAGCAGAAACTCGGAAACAGCGAGGCGAGAGGAGCTGTCGATAATATCGTGAGCACACAGCTCGAACTGTTCCTGGAGCAGAACCCGGCTGTTGCAAAGACGATTATCGAAAAATCCCTGCTTTCCCAGCGTGCCAGAGAGGCCGCAAGAAAAGCGCGTGACCTGACGAGAAGAAAATCCGCACTGGATGGCATGTCCCTGCCTGGAAAACTGGCAGACTGTACCGACAAGGATCCGAAAAACTGTGAGATCTTCCTGGTTGAGGGAGATTCCGCGGGTGGTTCCGCAAAATCCGCGAGAAGCCGTGCAACGCAGGCGATCCTGCCTCTGCGTGGAAAAATCCTGAATGTAGAGAAAGCACGTCTCGATAAAATTTATGCCAATGCCGAGATCAAAGCGATGATTACGGCATTCGGAACCGGAATCCACGACGATTTCGATATCACCAAACTGCGCTACGACAAGATCATCATCATGACCGATGCCGATGTCGACGGCGCGCACATCGACACACTGATGCTGACGTTCCTGTACCGCTTCATGCCGGAGCTGATCAAACAGGGCCACGTTTACCTGGCACAGCCGCCGCTGTTCAAGATTGAGAAAAACAAAAAAGTATGGTACGCATACGATGACGATCAGATGAATCAGATCCTCAATGAGATCGGACGCGGAGATAATAAGATCCAGCGTTACAAAGGACTGGGAGAGATGGATGCGGAGCAGCTCTGGGAGACCACCATGGACCCAGAACGCCGTGTTCTGCGCCGCGTTGTGTTCGATGAAGAGTATTCTTCTGAAATTGATCTTACCTTCAATACGCTCATGGGCGACAAGGTAGAACCGCGCCGTGACTTTATCGAAGAGAGAGCAAAATACGCAAACAACCTGGATATCTAAAAAGTCCTGTGAACTGAAGTGGAGGAAAAGATGGAAGATAATGTTTTTGATAAAATTCACGAGGTCGATCTGAAAGACACGATGGAGGAATCCTACATCAACTATGCGATGAGCGTAATTGCATCCCGTGCACTTCCAGACGTCCGCGATGGCTTAAAGCCGGTACAGAGACGTATTCTGTACTCCATGAGTGAACTGAACAATACGCCGGATAAGCCGCACCGTAAGTGCGCGCGTATCGTCGGTGATACGATGGGTAAATATCACCCGCACGGCGACAGCTCTATCTACGGAGCACTCGTCAACATGGCACAGGACTGGGCAACCCGTTATCCGATGGTGGACGGCCATGGAAACTTCGGTTCCGTCGACGGCGACGGCGCTGCGGCTATGCGATACACCGAGGCACGTTTAAGCAAAATCTCGATGGAGATGCTGGCGGATATCAACAAAGACACCGTAGACTTCGCCCCGAACTTTGATGAAACCGAAAAAGAGCCTGTTGTTATGCCGGCCCGCTACCCGAACCTTCTGGTAAACGGTACTTCCGGTATCGCAGTCGGTATGGCAACGAACATCCCACCGCACAATCTGCGCGAGGTGGTAAGTGCCATTGTAAAAATTATTGATAATATCATCGAGGAGGACCGTACGACAGATCTCGAGGAGATTCTCGGCATTGTAAAAGGCCCTGACTTCCCGACCGGAGCAGAAATCCTCGGCACCCGCGGCATCGACGAGGCCTACCGTACCGGCCGCGGTAAAATCCGTGTTCGTGCGGTATCAAACATCGAGACACTGCCGAACGGAAAGAGCGAGATCATCGTAACCGAGATCCCGTACATGGTAAACAAGGCGCGCCTGATCGAGAACATCGCCGCGCTGGTAAGAGATAAAAAGATCGACGGCATCACCGGCATTGCGGACCACTCCAACCGTGAGGGTATGCGCATCTGTATCGAACTGCGCCGCGACGCCAATGCAAACGTCATCTTAAACCAGCTGTACAAACATACCCAGATGCAGGATACCTTTGGTGTGATCATGCTTGCACTGGTAAACAATCAGCCGAAAGTCATGAACCTTCTGGAGATGCTGACGTATTATCTGCAGCACCAGGAAGAGGTTGTGACGAGAAGAACGAAATACGACCTGAACAAAGCGCAGGAGAGAAGCCATATTCTGGAAGGACTCTTAAAAGCGCTTGACCATATTGACGAAGTGATCCATATCATCCGTGCATCCGCGAATGCGGCAGAGGCAAAGAAGAACCTGATGGAACGCTTCGATCTGAGTGATGCCCAGGCCAGGCAATCGTAGATATGCGTCTGCGCGCTCTGACCGGTCTGGAACGGGAGAAGCTCGAGAACGAGTACAAAGAGCTGATGGCGCGCATCGAGCAGTTAAAAGCCATCCTCGCAGACCGCAAGGTGCTTCTTGGCGTTATCCGCAGGGAGATTCTGACCGTATCCGAAAAATACGGCGATGACAGAAGAACTTCCATCGGCTTTGATGAGTACGATCTCTCCATGGAGGATCTGATTCCGCGCGAGAATACCGTCATCACCATGACGAAACTGGGCTATATCAAACGTATGACCGTTGACAACTTCCGCAGCCAGAACCGTGGCGGCAAGGGAATCAAGGGCATGCAGACCATCGAGGACGACTACATCGAGGAGCTTCTGATGACGACGACCCATCATTACCTCATGTTCTTTACGAATACGGGAAGAGTCTACCGTCTGAAAGCATACGAGATTCCGGAGGCGTCCAGAACCGCAAGAGGAACGGCGATTGTCAACCTTCTCCAGCTGCAGCCGGGAGAGAAGATTACCGCTGTTATTCCAATGCGCAAATATGAGAAGGGCCATTATCTGTTTATGGCAACGAAAAAGGGACTGGTGAAGAAGACGCCGCTCGAAGAGTACGAGAACGTCAGAAAAACGGGTCTTGCTGCCATTGCGCTCCGTGATGATGATGAACTGATTGAGGTTAAGACAACTGATAACGAGAAAGAGATTATTCTGGTAACGAAATTCGGCCAGTGTATCCGCTTCAAGGAAAACGATGTGCGTACGACAGGCCGTGTTTCCATGGGTGTACGCGGCATCAACCTTCTGGACGGCGATGAAGTAGTCGGCATGCAGATCTGCACGCAGGGAGACTATCTCCTTGTCGTATCCGAAAACGGCATGGGCAAACGGACGCCGATGGCAGAGTTTACCGTACAGCTCCGCGGCGGCAAGGGTGTCAAATGCTATAAGATTACCGAAAAGACCGGAAACCTGATCGGTTCCAAGGCAGTCAATGAGGATAATGAGATTATGATGATTACCACAGAGGGAATCATTATCCGTACACCATGCTCCGGCATTTCTGTTATGGGACGGATCACGTCCGGTGTCAAGCTGATGGATGTGGACGGTGAAATCAAGGTTGCCAGCATTGCAAAGGTAAGAGACAAAGAGGCATCCGAGGAGACTCCGGTTTCGGTGGAAGAGACCGAAAGTGCTTCTGAGGAAACGAAGGAATAATACAGCGTCGCAAAACGTGTCTGAGAGAAAAAAGCTCAGGCACGTTTTTCTCGTTTGGGGAAGGGGAGAAAAATATGAAACGAATTTTACTGATGGTGCTGCGGAATCTGTTTCTGGTTCCGTGGATGTGGTGCCGGCTCTGTTACCATGCAGCGCGTCCGGACAAGTACAGTCTGGAAGAGCACTTTAAAATGCTGCGCTTTATTGTACAGCGGGCGAACAAAGGCGGAAACATCATTGTGGAATCCTATGGAGCAGAAAATCTTCCGGAGCAGGACGGTTTTGTGATGTATCCGAATCACCAGGGACTGTACGATGTGCTGGCGATCGCAGGAGCGTGCTCGCGTACCTTTACAGTTGTTGCCAAAAAAGAGGTAGAGCATATTCCGTTTTTAAAACAGGTCTTTGCGTGCATCCACGCGCTGTTTATGGACCGGGAGAATCTGCGGCAGTCAATGCAGGTTATCAATGAGGCGGCCGATGTCGTAAAAGAAGGCAAAAACGTCATTCTGTTTCCGGAAGGAACGAGGAGCAGAAAGGGAAACCAGCTGCTGGAGTTTAAAAGCGGCAGCTTCAAGATCGCAGTAAAAGCAAAATGCCCGATCGTGCCGGTTGCGTTAAAAAACTGTTTTGTTCCGTTTGACTCCAATACCGTCCGTCCCGTAACGGTAGAAGTCCATTTTCTCGACCCGATCCCATACGAGGAATACCAGGGAATGAAGACAACAGAGATTGCCGAGATGGTAAAGAAGAGAATTGAAGCCGTCGTAACCGCGTAGCGGTTTCAGAAAAGAGCGTGATATGCGCTCTTTTCTGCTATTCTGGGGGCTGATTTGGGTTCTGTAAGGCATATTTTCTATAATAGTAAGAAAAAAACAAAAAATTCGAAAAAACGGGTTGACAAGAACGTAAGGTTTTTGTATAATAAACCATGCGTCACGAATGAGTGACCGCACATATCATTTTATATTTAGGCATTTGGAGAAGTACTCAAGTGGCTGAAGAGGCGCCCCTGCTAAGGGTGTAGGTCGGGTAACCGGCGCGAGGGTTCAAATCCCTCTTTCTCCGTTAGGTCAGTGAGAACTGTCTGAAACGAGCTTTCAGATGGTTTTTTTACGGCCATATATGATACTGAAAAATGTATAAAAAGAAAAGTTGAAAAAGATGAAAAAACATCTTGACACTCCGGAAAATACATGGTATTATATATAAGCTTTCGCAAACAAATTATTTGAAAGATTTGCAAAAAGAAAGCGAAAATAAGTTAAAAAAGTTCTTGACAAGCAGTTGAATATATGATATACTAAACGAGCTGTTGAACAAAACAACAATGAACCTTGATAATTAAACAATAG
>ENA-OQJI01000043-OQJI01000043.1-human-gut-metagenome-genome-assembly--contig:-NODE-43-length-29151-cov-1.686329_pt1 | contig 29151 bp, 44 predicted proteins | sample MGYA00242602_ERZ504768 | MGnify/ENA primary metagenome ERZ504768 (study PRJEB26092, sample SAMD00036368) | human gut metagenome | host: Homo sapiens | study: EMG produced TPA metagenomics assembly of...
TTTTTGCGGTCCGGCAGCATCTCGAATGCGTACAGCGGTCTCGCTTATGCTTGCGCGAACTACGCTTCATCGAACTCGAACACGAACTACGGGGCGCGTCTGGCCTTCCGCGGAAAATTCGTTATAATTGAATAGAGCGGACCTCGTGATTTCGAAAAAAGCGTTGGAGGGAGAGCCGTAGGCTGCTCCCTCTTTCTTTTTCTCGCGTAAGCGAGTCGATTTTTGAAACTAATTTTTTATATGGTTGTATTTTTGTCTGTAAAACGTTCCATATATAGAACATTTTCACTATATTTGCATTGTGAATGATATAAGATATGGAATTAAAAACGAGATTCAAAGTAATAATGTCGAGTGAAGCCGATGCATTTCTTGACACTCTGCGCCAAGACGTTAAGGATAAAATTATCTATAATGTAGATAAGGTAGCCAATGGTTATATGAACAAAGATTTATTCAAGAAATTAGATGATACTGACATTTGGGAGTTTCGCACCCTGTATAAAGGTATTCAATATCGTCTGTTGGCTTTTTGGGACACCGACGCGGAAACGTTGATCATTGCCACGCATGGATTTGTGAAGAAAACACAAAAGACCCCACGCAAAGAGATAAACAAGGCGGAAGCCGTCAGAATATTATATTTCAACTCAAAAAAATAAGTATATGGAAGCAATTAAATTTTATACCCTTGATGAAGTTAAGGATAAACATATAGGTGAGGTCGGTACACCGCACAGAGATAAGTATGAAGCTGAATTGCAATCATTTTTGATTGGGGAAGCCATAAAAAAAGCCCGTAAATCCCAAAACATGACCCAAGAGGAATTGGCACAAAAAATCGGTGTACAGCGTTCACAAGTATCCAAGATAGAAAGCGGACGTAATCTGACCCTTTCCACCATTGCGCGAGTGTTTAAGGCCATGGGTATGAAGGCGTCTTTGAGTATTTCCGGTTTAGGAAGCATAACTCTTTAAAAAAATAAAAGGCGGACAATCCCTCGCGCCGTTGTGTTTTGCGGTCCGGCAACAACTCGAATGCGAACAGCGGTCTCGCTTATGCTTACGCGAACAACGCTTCATCGAACTCGAACACGAACTACGGGGCGCGTCTGAAATTCTGTTGGTTAAATTAATCGGAGACCCTGCACAGGTACGAGATTACCACCGCCATTCTCCGAGGGATTCGAGCCTCGGCAACAGCATGATAATATATATTTATTAATGGAAAGCCGGAACATATCTTTAACCACATGTGGGGAGAGGTTGGACCACTCCCCACGAGACCGGAAGGCGGTCAGCGATATATACGATTTATTCCAACTGGCCGTAGCTGCACCTGCGGTCTGTTATCCGTTATATAATCTCATACCGGAGATTATATCCGATGAGAATTTGGAAAGGTCATTCAAGCGTGTCATGGCAAATCTGAGAAGTGCAGATACCCGAAGCGGGAATCGGCAAAGAGAGATAGCTGTAATAGATGGCATTGAATGTTCACCAAGAATGGTCCGTTATGTAAAAAACAAGCATAAGATACTTGATGCACTGAAAGAACAGATAGGTAACGGCACATTCCGTATAAAGAACCTCAAGTCGTTTACTGTGGATGACGGACCGAAAGTAAGAATTGTGCAAGCCCCGTCAGTCATAGAGCGTATTGGAAGCAATGCGATTATGGAGCCGTTGGAAAAGCATCTTTCACCCCTATTGATAGAAACAACGGCTGCATCCATACAAGGACGTGGACCGCATGGTTTGTTCCATCAGGTGCAGGATACATTGGCAGAGAACCCCAATATACACTATTATTATCAAAGCGATTATAAAGGATATTATGACAGTATCGACCATGATATATTAATCTCCACAATCAGGCGGTATGTCGGAGACCCTGTCTTATTGCCTATTCTTGAAAATTTTGTCAAAGCACTATATCCCAACGGGAAGCATGGCATAAGCAAAGGACTGCGTTCCTCACAATTCTTTGGAAACCTTTACCATAATGATATTGATCACCGGATGATTGATGAATATGGTGCAAAACATTACTTCCGTTTTTGTGATGACATCTTTATTCTCGGTGAGAGTAAACGTGATTTGTGGAAATTGCGGGACAAACTACACTATGAAGCAGCTCAAATAGGGCTGACAATAAAACCAAGCGAAAAAGTGGCTCCCATATCCGCCGGTATGGATGCCCTTGGCTTTGTCAACTACGGCGACTATACATTGCTACGAAAACGGACAAAAGTAAATGCAGCCCGAAAACTTTCCAAGATTAAATCACGGAAACGGAGACAGCAAATAATTGGTTCATTCAAGGGTATGGCCTGCCATGCAGATTGCAAACATTTATTTTATATACTTACCAAGAACAACATGAAGAAATTTTCTGAAATGGGTGTTACGTACACTCCAGCAGATGGAAAAAAACGCTTTCCCGGCAAGGTTATGCGTTTGAGTGACATCGTAAATATTCCAATTGAGATACATGATTTTGAAACAGGAATAGACACCAAAGAGGGGGAAGACCGTTATCTGGTATCGTTCCGCAATCCCAGGACTCAAGAATGGGGAAAGTTCTTTACTGCATCGGTTGAGATGAAAGGTATTCTTGACCAAATCAGCGATATTGAGGACGGCTTTCCATTTGAAACAGTTCTCAAATGTGAAATGTTTGACGGAGGCAAACGAAAATACAATTTTACCTGACGGGAAAAAGATAACATACTAATCCGCTCGGTATCCGCTACTTTTGTCGTAAATCAAAATTCATGCAATGGAAAAGATTTACGGCACAAAGAAGCGGCAGGATTGTCTTGTACGTACAGGACGCTCCAAGTGGATACTGTTTTATGGCTTCGGGAAAGATGATGAGAATAGTGAGAATGGCTGGGAGTACCGGCATACATTCGACCATAAACCCACACTTTCCGAAGTCAAGGAACTTGTTGTGTCCGCTATAAACACGGCTACGGAGGAAAAGATTATAAACGGCTTTGTCTGGAACGGGAAAGCGGTATATCTTTCACCCGAAAACCAATTAAACTTTTCCGCTATAGAACGTAGTGAAAAGATTCCTTATCCGCTTATTCTAAAAATCAATGAACAGGAAGATGGTACGCCCATCTATCATACTTTCGAGAATGCAGATGATTTTATTGCGTTCTCCCAAGCAGCGTGCGCCTATGTGATAAAGACTGTTCAGGAAGGGTGGAAAGAAAAGGATGAAGTGGATTGGACGGTATTTAATTTAAAAAGTAATAACGATGAAAAAGTTGATTGAATGGCTCGGAATGAGTAACAGGTGGAAACACCTCGTAGGAGGACTGATTATCGGCATTTTTGCATTTGGTTGGTTTACCGCAATGTATGCCGGAGTTTTGACAGCAGGTGCTTTGGAATATAAAGACAAGGTGTATGGCGGTAGATGGGATTGGATTGACTTTGGTCTTACAGTAGCCGGAGCAATGATAGGACAACTAATAGGAGGAACTTTAATATGGAACAACTAAGCACGATTATCCAAGTTGTCGGTTCGCTCATCACATTAGTTATATTGCCCTTGCTATTGCTTAGAAGCAAAAAAGAAACAGGCAGATGCCGAGGCTGAAAAAAACCGAAGCAGATAACATCACAGCTTATGCAGCTGAATGGAAAGAATTGTACGAGAAGAAGGAAAAGCGAGTTGTCGAACTGGACGCCAAAATTGACCACCTTTACGCCGAGATAACCAAGTATCGTGACGCTATCCGCGAGCTAAGCGAAAAGAACAGCGAGCTTGCCGTTCAGAATCAAGCACTGGAATTCCGGAAATGCAATAAACATGGTTGTGCTGACCGCGTCCCACCAAGCGAATATTAACCAAATAAATTATAAGTATGAAGATATTGATTGATAACGGGCATGGTGAAAACACTCCCGGAAAACGCAGTCCTGATGGTTCGTTGCGTGAATATGCTTATGCACGTGAAATTGCAGATAGAATAGCACATGAACTTTCCGCAAGAGGTTATGATGCCGAACGCATTGTTCGGGAAGCAGTAGATGTTCCACTATCAGAACGTGCAAGGCGTGTAAACGAAGTTTGCGGACGATATGGAACAGCCAATGTGGTTCTTGTTTCTATCCACTGCAATGCTGCCGGAAACGGTGCAGAATGGATGAACGCAAGAGGATGGAGCGCTTATACATCGAAAGGCAAGACAAAGGCTGATAAACTGGCAACTTTCTTGTATGAAGAAGCTGAAAAAAACTTTATCAGTCAAAGAATACGCAAAGATAATTCTGACGACGATCCTGACTGGGAAGAAAACTTCTATATTTTGAGCAAGACAAAATGCCCGGCTGTACTTACGGAAAACTTTTTTCAGGATAACAAGGATGATGTCCTGTACCTTTGTTCCGAAGAAGGCAAACAAGCTATTGTCAAAACCCATGTAGAGGCAATAACCAGATATATTCAGAAGTATGGTAAAATGGTTTAAAGATATTGTAGCAATATTGTTTGTGGTATTATTTTTCACATCACTGTTTTTTAATGTGCGTTTTTGCATATCGAATAAAAAGTTACCTATAAATGATACCACAAGAATAACTGTTTTCGATACCATACCCTATTACAAGCCTGTACCCAAGGATAGTACCGTTATTAAATACATCACGCAGGTTCTTCCTACTGCAAAACCGGATAGTACGAAACAGACTCCGGACGTAGCAGATACGACTAAACCTCCAAATAAAGACAAAGACAGTGTTGAGGTTGAAATCCCCATTACGCAGAAGATGTATGAAACAGACACATATCGGGCTTATGTAAGTGGCTTTCATCCACAACTTGACAGCCTGATACTTTTTGCCGGGCGTGATATAATGACCGTAACAGGTAATTATCCCAAACCCAAGAAGAAAAAGTTCAGTATCAGTCTGCAGGTAGGATATGGAATAACATTGAGAGAAACGCCGCAATTTTCTCCATGTCTTAGTGTAGGTTTATCGTACAATTTGTTTGATTTCTGATTATGATAGATATTATATTAACGGTCAATAAGGAAAAAGTATATGAAGAGGTAGCAAAGACCACATCGTACACCGGTGCGAAAATGGATGATGAGCTTGCCTACGATCGTATATTTACGACGGATGAGGATAAAAGCATGCTTGAACGTTTTTGGTGCGAGAGTAAGAATACCATATGCAACAGTTTAAAGAAAATGCTTCTTGACGAAACGGAAGCTGACAGTGAATACAGGCTTTCGTTGGGGCTGTCGAATTCATTCGATGAAGCTCTAAAAGAAAGTATGCAGCGTAGCTTGTTTTCATTCTTCGTGATGAATGTCACTGCAAAGTGGTACACGTTTACCAATAAGGAAGAAGCTGCCGGATATGCAACGGAAGCTGCTACCTATATGGAGGATATAATGCGTAAGGCATTTTTCAAAAGAAAGCCCATGCGCCCGACATACGAATAATCATTAATTCAAAATATTATGGCAGAAAATAAGAAAACATTAACCGTGACACAACAGGTCAAAGAACTTGTCTATGATATTCAGAACAAAGCGTATTTGACGGGACAGGCACGAGAAGCGGCCGGTAAGAGCTATCAAGTCGCATCCAATATGCAAGCAAGTGATGACGATGAAAACAGCTATCAGATACGTCGTTCGTTGGCCAATGCCTTTTCCTCTTTAAAAAGTCTGCTTGGAGAGTATCTCAATGAGGATAATACAACAAGCGATAACCTGATGGATGAAGAGATAGATAATAACGGTAAACTTTCATTGGAGTTTTTGCTTCCGTCTAACTATAACAACGCTTCGGCAGACGCACTGGGAAATGGCATACATTCATATCTTGTAGATATGGCACTTGGAGAGTGGTTTGCCATAACCAGTCCGGAAGATGCCAATGCGTATATACAACACTCCGGGGTGAGTCTTGAAAACGTGAAGCGTGCACTCTACAAACGCAGCCGTCCGAAAAGACCGACTTATGATTAATTGATGTTCAAGCCTATGGTATATTGTCAAAACAGCCAGTCTAAAACAAAAGCGGTAACACTTGTATTTAAAAGGGAAGAACTGCTTTACGATGCGGAGAATTATTCTTTTGTAGAGGGCGACATTATGCAAGCGGAAGACGAACACGCCAGACATCAAGTATTCGACATCGGTCAGGACGGTAATGTGGACAGAGTTACGAGAATACTTAACCTCGTGCATTCTGAATGCGTGGAAATGTTGTTTCCTTATACGAAAGAAGAAATTTCCGATAAGCAGGAACCCCTTGATAATGTTATGACCGTGCCGGAAGAATACCTCATAACCCTTGTTTTGCCTGTGAATTTTTCATTGTCTACCGTGAAATTGCTAAAACATCTGATACACGAATATATGGTCTGCAAGGTCCTTGCCGACTGGATGAGCATAACAAATCCAGGCAGCCAAGCCAACTGGGAAGATAAAGCCCGAAATATCCGAATCAAGATACAGACTTCCCTTGTTTCACGAAAAGGCAAGATAAGACGAAAACTAAAACCGTTTTAAGAATAGACAAGAGCCGGGGTGCATCACGCATACCGGCTCTTTCTCCTTATAAACAATCTGATAACCTTAAAAATAACTGACCTATATGTTTCATTTATCGTAGTCTGTTGAGCATACGGGGATTGAACTGGACACTAAATCCTAACAGGCTTTCGGATTTGTCAAGTGTACAAATGAGTGCAATTCTAAATGCTTTGTACGGTGTTCCTCTGAAACCACGCATATATTTGTCTGTACTGCTCCATATAGTATGCCAATTAAACAAATCATTCGAACCGTACAGTACTTGTACTACATGTCCCGACTTAAAATATCCACGTTGAATGATGGTATCTATCGTCTTGAACACATCTGGCTCATCCATTTTGAAAGGGCGGGTAACCACTAATGCCGTTATGTTTTCAGCAGATGATGTAGAAAAATCCACAAGTCTGTTTCCGTCAGCCATTGCTAATGCTTCCGGATACGAATTGACATTGTTCACTATGTCTGACAGCATCATTCCCCAAAGCTTTGACTTCAACGAAAACACATAAGCATAGCGTACAGCCGGGTTATACACAATGATATGCTGATTGGTATAATCATATATCATCCGGCAAGCGGCAAGAAAATCAAAAAACGGAATCATAGCAATATCGTCAAGAGCCGTTCGTTCATTTTCGCTTGCTTTTCCATTATAAACTGATAGAAGTTTATCCGATCTTGGCAAATCAGAAATAGAAAACAAATCTTCCGCATTTAAACTTTCTGATATGCACTGCGCAGTAGAACCACTTATCAGCATAATACCTCTATTGGTGGCAAACAGCACTGCATTATCAATTTGTGTGATACTGTTCGTATTTATACAAACCTCCCGTGTTACAGGTTGCCGTGCTGAGTATGATCCCGTATTTGATACTTCTAAGGCCCATACACCTTCTGATGTAAAAGCATAAAGTGGAAACTGACCGAACTGTCCCTCTGACAAAGCTTTTACAGCCGAAGATATACCAAGAATAGTGCCAGTACCTATTGTATTGATACCGAGAACCGGAAAGTGAAATGGATTATTGATTTCCGATGTGTATATTTTGTTCGGTAAATCAATTATTCGCTGTTCACGGGGACTTGCTGTAGGATAATCACTAAGTCCTGTCGGAGGATTTTCCCAACCGGCAAAATAAAAAGCTCCGTTAAGAAATTTGTGCTGTTCAAGTGGCACTTCATAATATTGTGGTAATCCATAATGCGTCACAATAACTGCTTTGTATGCGTTTATATTAGGGTAGAACAAAAACAGCAATGGCGGATCCAATATTGACGCTTGATAAGATTCTCCATTGACCACTATGTCCCGACCATCCTGCTTGATATAGAAGTATACAGAAACAGGCATTGTTCCATCAAAATAAGTAGGGGACATTCCATCAAAATTAGCAACATATCCGTTGGTATATGTAATCATCGCTCCTGTGTTATACAAGTTATACAATTCTTTTTGAATGTTTGCGATGTTAAGTCTTGAATTATAAACAAACGAATAATGTGGAAGCAATTTATCATGACTGTCATAATCATCTGTCATAACTTCTCGTGTTACCAATGACTGTAGATAATCTTCTTCGATTACCAGTTTTGTACGTGTAGTGGAAAGTTGTTCAATACGGAGACTTTCAAGCAGGTAGAATTGCGATGTTGAACGAATATCCTCTTTTACATCATCAATACTTCTACGAGGAATCATCAAACGTCCACTTGGATAAGTCAGTCCGTTGGGGTCAAATGTAAAGGCATATAGTTTATTGAATGTATGATGTTGATAACGAATTGGAAATTTGGAGGTAGAAGCTGCTTGATTTATATGTTTGCATACACAATAAGAATTATAGTTTTCCGATTGTGCAAATCTTGTACATTTTCCGTTTTGGTCATAAGTATAAATAGGTTTTGAAACAAACACATCAACAGATCGAACTATATCTTTCCAATTTTTAAGCATATCAAGGCGAGACTGAAGAACAACGGCACAATCAAGGTCGTGTATCATTCCACATATTCGAAGTTGCGCATCTGTATACTTTCCCTTTCCCGTCAGGTGTGTCCAAAAAACTTGCGGTGCAAGGTCTGATGAAGCAATCATCAGAATCGGAGCCGAGTGCATTGTCAATGTTCCATCGTATAGCCGATAGGCGTATCTTACAAAGAAAGGAAAAATGAATTTGCCCTTATTTGTAGACCTTTCAGCAATAAATTTATTGATATGGGCAAGTACTTGGTCTGTAATTCGCGTTTTATTGTTATCAGAGAATTCATTCCAAATGCTGCCTTCACTAATAGCATCAAATGATATTGAAAATTCATCTGTCCGAACCATTTCACCCTGCAACCCAAATGAAAGTGGGCATTCAGGTATTTTTGTACCAAGATATAAATATCCGTCATTATTTCCTTTCCATAGAAAATAATGCATACCGTCAGTTGACAAGATGAGAAGCGTATTGCCAATAGCTGTTACCTGATATACCTCGTTAAATGAACGAAGAAAAACAGGCTGATGTGCGTCAGAACCATTCCACCAACTGATAGAATTGTTGTTAAAGATGATATAGTGCTTGAAGTTAGCCGATTTATGAATATACATAACCGAATCACCACCTTTGAATTGTAATACTTCGGATGGCGGCAATATGGGTTTAAGTGCACCGTTTTCGGGAATAACACCTATCGATGTTGCCAAGTCCCCATCGGCGCACTCATAGTCCGATGGGTTGGCAGAATACCCGTTGTATTTTATTTCTTTAATCATATCTTTCTTACAAAAGGAGTTTGGTAATGATTGGTAGCAATGTGCCATGATATTGGCTTTCCTTAGGCTCTCCAACGCATAATCTCGCCTTGTCTGTTACGCCCGACACATCAAGTATGGCGGAGCACAGCCTTTTAGATGAAGCTCTGAAATGTTTCCCTTGCCTATTGGATGGAAACACACATGCTTCATGCCGACCGCCGGTTGGCGAGCGGTATCTGACATAAAGATATAATTCTCCGTTCTCACTCATAATATCCAGGACATCACCTCGCGAGAGATGAAGTTGCTTGGCTATATGAGATGTAATGTCTATTCTTCCCGAAGAATAGAATACTATATCAGCCTTTCTTGTATTTCCTAATATACTTTCCATTGGGCTTTTCAATTTGATAATAGATGAGACCTTTGCTTGTATGATGTATAGACACAGACAGTTTGACTATACTATCACCGGGTAACCCATGCTCATAAAGCATAAGACCGACCGACGGGCACAGACTTTCAAAGCCTATGCACTTATACTTGTCATTATATTGAATATCGCATAGTTGAGTCGGTTGTCCGATATTTGGATTGACGGTGAAGCCGAAAGAATCTTGTCCGGCAATTCTGAAAACAAACACTTGGGCTGCATCGCCCTTTTTCGCCTTACCTTTGATATGGAGAAACAAGCGTTTGGATAGCGTGATTGAATTGTCGTTACCATCGGCAATCACATAGTAGTTACGTGACTGCCACCATGTTTTTAGTTTTTTGATAATCATAATACGAAAATAGAATGATTCACAGATTATTATGGTTTAACTTTTTACAGACGAATCGAAATATATCCGGCGTGAACGGAAAGAAACTGTTTCGACAAACCGGAATGACAGAGTTGTTTCGATTTCCAGTCGATGCCGATTGGCGGCTTCTTTTGTTGCAAAAATGTAAGAACAGATTTCTTGCTTTGTTGTTCCTTTTGTTGCTACAATGTTGGCATAATATTTGCGTCCGAAAAGGAATGCCATGATTTCTTTTAATACAGTTGAGTTCATATTGTATGATTTAATCAGTGAATAAATTTGTCTGTCGGGGTTCTTTGGAAACGGAAGAAACTCCGGTAATACTATTTACACGTTCAATTTCTCCGTCAATTTCCGTTTCAAGTGCCTTGCATTTCCGCAAGTTTTGTTGGGTGCGACACTTGAAATAGTCTTTCTGTGCTTTGCGCATCAGAACTACCTTGGTAAAGAATGTTTTTGCATCCATATGATAAATACATTAAAATTCTTTATGGGTTGCTAATTGATAATCTTTCTTTTCTTCTTCTGATAGTTCGTTGTAGCAGCTTTCGCAAACAACAGGGTAACCGTGTTCTTCTTCAAAGTACACGCCACAAAGTTGGCAACACCAACCGTCCATAATATCTTCTGCAATGCTCATGATTATTTCATTAATTCAAACTCATACGCCCAAACATAGGGATTGCTTTCCCAAGTGCCTTTACCGGAGACTTTATCTATGAGGGCGGCAAAGGCTTCACGTGGAGTATCAAATCCATCGTCTTTGTTTCCCTCAAATTCATAAAATATAGATGGCGGAAACTCATCATCACCCGAATCTTCATATATCCCTTCTTTCAAGCAATCTTCATCGCTAATGTCCTGTAAGCGTTCAACCTTACGATCTGTAAATTCAATATGGCGGGGCATTAGGTCGGCTTTCACAAACATTTTATTAGTCCAACCGGGATGTAATTTCAGTTCAGGCAATATAGAATCCAAGTATTCTAAGTAAGCTGCATTTTTCCCTTTTCTATGAAATCGGTCAACATCCATATAACTTTGCGCAATGGCAACAACTTCTCCAAGTTCATATTTCGGCAATATCTCGCCCATATCAAACTCTCTTTCATCAGCATCGTACATACAAGGCCAATCAACAATCTTTTTGTCAGAATGGCGTCTGTGTATATTGAATCCTGCGACCCATTCTCCCCTAAAAGTTCTTGGACATTTGATTATTCTTCTCGTCATAGTCTTCCGCCCTTCCAATACAGCTTGAGTTAAGCCAAATTTATCATTGAACATTATTTTCTTCATTGTAGTATTCTTTATTAAAGTGTCCGTTGGCAATCAGCCAATCAATAGCCAATACACAAGATTCGACAGGTGATGCGGTTTCAAAGGATTTCACATAGGGATAAGAGAGTAACCAAGCATCGCTTGTTTCGTGATGCAAGCCAAAAACATTCTCACTGGATTCTATTCTGATTTCGGTAGGAAGTAATTCCAACAGCCTTGACAGACTCCATGCAGGAACATCCTTTCCCCACAATTCATCAAACACCTCTTCACCGGTCATCGGTGTGCCGTCTTGGTGTTTGTGGAATGAGCTTTTGAGTTTGGCTATTCTTTCCGGAGTCCAAAACTTCCCTCTTGATGTTGGCGGCTTAGTTTGCAACTCCCATTCCAATGCAGGTACTTTACTCTTTGTGTAATGATACACCATATCTGCCGTTCCCGGCTTTAGTCCCAAAGCGAGCAATCTTTTTGACTGCTCACGGGTAGTACATATTTGCGATTTAAACTCCATAATTTTTGTTTCTATTTAATACACTATCGAATTATTGTAATCTCAAGTTTTCACTAACAAATTCAGCATGAATGCCTTTACATATTTCCACATTTTTGCCGGTTTCTATGCCTCTCATAGCGCATAGAGCATCAATATCCGACTTTGATTCTCTGGCCTTACCAATCTTTTCTCCTTTAAGGAAATCATCTATTTCACTTTTTGTGGTACGTACAAGAGCTGTGATATTATTTTCTGTTTCCAATATCCTTTTGCTCTCATCAAATTTTTCTGAAAGGCCTATAACACAACCGTATAGGAATGATTTTAAATACATAATAAGGCTTTTGGGGCTTTTCCCGTATTTCCATATACAATCATGTTTATATTCCTCATAATTACGTTTGCCGATAGCTATAAACTGGTGAGATAAAAAGGAAATGAGATACAGAACTACTTCAACATTCTTTTTTCGTCCTATTATTTCAAATTCACTACGTTTCATTCTGCCATTATTAAATTTGCTAATAATAAGACTACGGCACATATTATATTCACAAACTACTGATATGAGGTCACTATACCATCTACATTTGTGCTTATTTTGAAAGGTATTTCTTCTGATACAATTGGATTCTCTAACTTCTCTTGCTCCGGTATATCGTTTTCAGTTAGATTATACTCCATCAACAAGCGTGTTATGCCTGCCGCAGCTGCATTTGCTTCGCCTTCGTTACCCAATGCAGTAGCTGACTCTTTTAGATTCATTAGCTTGCGCAACTTCTCTAATATTTTATCTTTCTTTGTTTTCATAATACTTGTTTTTTGTTATTAGTTAAAACTGATTTCCACGTACCTATAGAACCGTATGTATCCGAAATAATAAGAGGGATTCTCTGTATTATCACCTATCTCAATTCGCACGTTATAGCCTTTCATCCGTAAAAAGCGTGCGGCTATTTCGTAGACGGTGTATCGTTTCTCATGAATGTCCCAGTAGCTGATTCCACGCTCTGTTTGAGGAATGCCTTTTTTCAGAATCTTCTTAAAGGATTTGATGGTTCGTATGATTTCTTTTTTATTCATTTTTGGTCCTCCTTTTTTCCACCATATTTTTCAACATAATTCCTCCTCCGTATTAGCTAATTCCTCCTTAATCGCTTCTTTCAGTGCAGGTAATATTTTCGATGCAAACCTTTTGCAACAGCCTTGCATTTCCTTTGTGCTACATTGATAAGAAACACTTTGGAACATTTTACGTGAAAAATAGTCTTCATCAAGGTGTAGGATAAATTTCCGTATATCTTCCTGAGTAGACCAGCAGTAATTAAAATTACCCCAATCTGTCATTGCAAAGAACTCTTTGCTGTCTGTTAACATCACTTCACCCAACCAACAATTAGAAACGGTCCGCAATGAATATCTATATACTGTTTCTTTTGCCATAATGCTTATAATTTATAAATCAAAATATTCTTTACATTTAAATCCTTTTCTCGGCTCAAAATCCTTAAACTCACACGTCCTAAATATCCACTTCTTATCAGCCACCCAGCCAAATCCTTTTGCCATTGAGGGATAATCTGACGAGGATTGTTTAAGTCCCGGTAAGGCTGGCAATATGGTAAGAACCGCCCGCCTTTTGTTCTCCAATAATTAACGCGGGTAAATGCTTCCTTAAAGTCATTCAATAATATACAGTAGAAAAAGTATTCGCCCTTATAGCCATACTTATCAATCAAAGCCGTAGCCCGTTCACATTCCGCGATTTGTCCCGGTGTATCACAACCGAATCGTATACGCTTTATCCATTTCACCTTTGCAAGCACCGGGCCATATCATCCGTCACCAGCCGGGCATCTAATCCCTGATTAAAGTCAACCCGCACGCCCATGGAGATTATTTTTCAATCTGCTGTAATCCGTACTCGGATGCAAGTACGTTGTTATCCATAAGAATCACATTTTTTCGTCCGGCAGATACTTCCGCAATATCCATGTAAGGAGCAATGTTTCCCTCTTTGGCAGGCACAACACACCATTTACAACGATTAGGACAACCCCTTGTCAAAAAGCCATAAGCCAAATTCTTATCAACATTATACAGATCGTAATCAGGAATCATTCTATCAATTTCCGGTAGAAGAACCTTTTTTATGTCATACCCTGTACCGCCTTTCTCTATCTGATCAGCATTAGTTATCCATTGCCGATAATCCTCTGTAAAGCTGAATACTTTAGCCATATACACTTTATCATAATGATCGAAAGGATTATACCACCCAACCTTGTCACCCCTTGCCTTATGATAACTGCTGATTTTCATCAAGGCAAGATTAGGATAATTGCTATCAACAGCCAATAGTCCGATGTTCATTTCTTTTTCTTGTTTTTTCTTTTTCTGCAGCTCTGGCCCCTTTCTTGAAACCCTCTACAAAGCTGTCAAAACAAGCTCTCTGGATTTCTAAAGTGCATCTTTTCATAAGTGGGCAAATCGAACATTTTTGGCTAAGCCCTGCGGACTTTTTAGCGAGTTTCGTTACATTTTTCATTGGTTTATCCTTTCATTCTGCCTAAAAAAGCAAGTTTAATCACATCATATTGAGTTCCTATCCATGCAAATTCCAACATGGCATTATCGTCTGCAATGTCATTAATTTGCATGATTGGGTAGTTACCTTGATTTGTGCTATAACAAACACACGAACTGTAAATAAAATCCTCAACCTCTTCTTGACTTCTTGGAACATTGAAATAACTGTCAAGGCTTCCGATTATATGCTCTTTCAAGTATTCGGAGCTATATGCAGCAGCAATCTTATCTTGATTTCTAAGTGTATATCTCATAACTCATCTTTATCTCCTAATTCAGACAACGCTTGTTCAAACTCTTTGAGTTTCTTAATGGCGTAATCTCTACGATAAGTGATTATATCACGACTTGTATAATTTGTATAGAACCGGTCTATAAGGTTTTGAATAAAAAACCTTTCAGGCTCTTCGCAATGATTCAATAGAATTACATAATTCGTGTTTCGTGGGTGGAAACATAGGAATCTATAATAATTCACTTTGCCGCAAGAACATTCAATCAGCTTATCATCTATCTTTAGCTTCCTAATGTCTTCAGTATTTAATATAGGTTTCATGATTTAATCCTCCATATTAGGTATTAAATCTTCAATGTAAGCAAATCTATCTATTTCACCCCAAAGACTTTCGATTGTCAGATCAGTGAGGTTATCATATACCTTGGCTTTGCCGTTTTTGAATATAACCAAAGCTGGTTTTTGCGCTTTATACGTTCGATTGTTACTATGCCACACGCTATTTATGCGCCATTCTGCACCAGCTATGAAGTCTTCACTGCAATTACCCTTGCGTAGAACATAATCGTCCGCATCCACTTCTTTGAGAACGTTTCTCCGAAAATATGTTTTACCTATGGAATAATCTTTTGCCACTTTTTCAATATCTTCTCGTTTCATTCTTCAACTCCTTTCTTCAATTTTGCAATAAGAGCATCAGCACCGCTAATGCTCCACTGGGCTAACGTTTCGCTACTTGCATCCACACACTGATTATGTGAATTGGCTGAAAATCCTTTCATTAGCTCTTTCGCAATCTCGTATCTGCGTTGTTCCCAGTCTATGGCTTTTTCAAATTCAAGTGCTGTTCCGGGTATTTTTCTACCGTCTTTTGTTATGAATGAACCGCATGAAACCAGCATAGTACCTGAAGGTTCAACATCTATGACCTCGCCGGTAGCCTTTACTTTAGCTTTAAGTTTTTCAGCAGCTCTCATTTGTCTCGTGTGTTCTGCTACACAAGTTTTACACCTGTTAGGATATGATTTGCTGAACTCTGAAATATGTTTAGTCTTTCCACATACTTCACACTTCTTTACTTCTAAATAATCCATATTTATTTTTTTATTTGAATTAATGGTTGTTGGCTCATAGTACTTGCATTTGCCTGTTTCCGGATTGTATGCTGGCCATACCCATTGCAAACGTGTATCGGGTGGATCGGGTAAATAGCGTTTGCAACTCTTGCGGATTGAGCAGGTAACGCCCGAACAATAACTATAATCTGTATTCATCGTCATAATGTTTTTAATTAGTTTACTGTTTTCTGAATGACTGCTCATTGCCGAAATTGATGATTAGCATCATTTCACGGAAACGGTCTGCAATTCGTTCGTCGTAATATTCTGCAATTTCTTTTGCCGTAAGATTGGATGAGACCAGCGTACAGAACTGCTCTTCATAGCGAAAAGACAGCATATCCATGGCGGCGGTTACGTAATCGCCATAATGAATGCTTTCTTTCGGTTCGGAGCCGAGTTCGTCGATTGCGAGTATTTCGATTTGGCGCAGCCTTTTGTAGCGTGCCACATCGGAGGTGTTGTCGCGTGTGGGATTGTTATACGCTTTAGCCAGCAAGACGAGTTCTTTAGCCGATACCATCATGTAGCCGCGTATCGGATATGCATCCGCATTGCTGTTATACCCCTCATCAGAGCGCAAGTAGTTTATAAGGTTTTGCAATGCACGCAGAATGGTGGTTTTCCCATTTCCGGCATCGCCGCAAAGGAACAATCCGAAAGTGGAGGCTTCCGATGTAATCCAATTGGAAATGTCCCAAAGGTGCTTTTTGTATTGTTCGGTGGCATTAAATTCCCTATGCCTATGAGCAACTTCCACCCGGCACGCTTCATATAGCATAGCGTAAACTTGCTTGGCGGTATATGGCAATCTAAAACGAGTTACCATATGTTTTCTCTTCATCAGATTTGAGAAGATTACCTCTGCGTTGATTTCTGCTTTCGGGTCTAACTTTATCATCTTTTCTTTTATTTTTATCATTTACAATTCTCAACCATGCGTTGAAGTGCTGTTTGGCATCCTGTAAGGAAGAATGCCGGTCTTTCCCGTCTGCCAGGCATTGCACCCGGAAGTCGTCAAGACTGCTGCGCAAAGAGGAAATATTCGTTGCATGAAGCACTTGTAATTGGTCAAGCCAACACTCGTCTTTTTTCAGTTCGGCGATTTCTTCATCGATAGTCATGGAGTAAGGCTCGTATTGCAGTTCGTTTTGCACTGTTGTACTACCTTGTATCGTTTGTGGATTGTCATTCTTTCGTGGCAGTTTTTCAGTTTGTTTGGGCTTTCTTTTCTCGATTAGGTTATAATCCCCAATATAGCAAACACGACGGCACTGTACGCATATACGACTATACCTTTCCTGAATACCTTTAGAAGTCAATACTTTTTCAGCGTCAAACAATTCTTTTGAAAACAACCCCAGTGTCAGGCAGGTTTTGATTACTTCTGATATATATGCCTCCTCAAATCCCGTAAGCTCCGAGCAAATGAAAGGCAACTCTTTATCCCACTTCATATAATATCCACTCTTGTAGATATTGCAGAGCAGCAGAGCATATACCGTTATAGCTTTTCCACCTTGATACTTGATTAGTTTTCTTATTTTAAGGTCGTTAAATATATCTATATCCAGAGGGAAATAGTCAAGACCTTTTTTAAAAGTTCGTGCCATATCTGACTTTTTTAAAATTCATTTCTCAAATAATCATCCACTTCACGAATGAAATCATCCAGCGAAAAGCACAGAACATATTTGTATTCTCCGTTTTCACATATTATCTTTTGCCATTCTTTTTGTGATGGAGATTGATAGCCGCCTTTCTTTTTCATTTCAATGAGCAGCGCACCATAATCACGATTGCTTTTCAACAGAATCAAATCGGATACACCGGCTGTTACGCCCTCAGCTTTCAATTTGCCACCTGTAACAGTATCACGTCTTCCTCCGTTCGGCACAGCAAACAACCGGCCTTTTAACTTCGGATACTTCAAATTGAACCACTTTACGCAAGAGCATTGTATGCGATGTTCCTCATCGTCATATTTTTGCTTCTTTTTTCGTTTCCTTTCCATTTGAAGCATTTCCTCAAGTGTCATTGTCGCTTTGCTTTTCGGGTGTAACAATGGTGTCTTTTCCGGTCTTGTCTACTACAACTTTTTTCCCACCAACGGTTATCGTTGTCCTGCAACCTTCGGGGAGAGATTGTATGAAATTTCGTACAACAGGCGAATTGGCATTTTCACTGATGGTATCCGTAATGGACTCATCTGCGGCATATGGATAGACATCCATAATGGCAGTTTCCGCTACCGATGCAATTTGATAGTCGGCCATTGTGCCTTTCATACCCTCATCCAGTTTATTTACTGCATCACGCAAGTCGGCTGCTTGTACCAGTACGTTGGTAGCTGTCTTTTTTTTCTGCTCCACTTTTTTTCATCTAAGGTAATGAAATATAGCTTGCACTTGAACCAGCGGTCAGCACTGTCTTCCTCACAGGGAAAGAGCTCGCTATAGTTGGCACGTTTAATGTCGGAAACTGTAAACTCACCGGAAATAAAGGGTGTCATTTCTTCAATGATGCGTGCTTCCGCTTCCGTGAAGCTGAGCGCGTCAACCAGATAGGGTTCTGTTACTTTCTTGTTCATTCCGTTATCCATTGTCTTTTCATAACGGATTTTACATTCAAACCACGTGTGCATCATGAGTTCATTTTTTCTTTGAGTTGTTTACTGACTACAAGTTTTACTGTTCGTCTTGCCGGAATGATTACCGTTGTTCTCTTGTAGATATTACGGGCTTTCCTTTCTTTTGTGATATAAGTCTTGATAGTGCCAAAACCACGTATATAGACACTTTCACCTTTACAAAGTGCTTTCTCAATAGCATCAAAAGCACAATCTACGGCTTGAATAGCCTGTGAGCGACTAATAGTCGTATTGTTGATAACATGTTCAACGATCTCAATTTTTCTCATTGTTTTTATTTTTATTAAAATGATAGATCACTATTGTTTGGCCTACAATTCTCTGTTTTGTATTGAGTATTTTCAACTGATTTTTTCATTATGATTCTTGATTTAAATCCGCAGATAGAAGTAGGATGATGGCTGCAATGGCAAAACTCATTCCTAAAATGGCATACGTATATGCTTTAGAGGATTTGGATTCTAAAGCAAAATGAAAGTTAACAGCAAAAAATGATGATATTCAAAACAATAAATATTATATCAAAATAGATTCTCATATTACTTTATTTACTGGTTACTATTATTTTTCCTCATAATCACAAATGCTAATAGGGATTCTTGTTAAATGTTAACGAAAGCCCATTTGTAGCGGCTGTTATTTTTATCTCTGGATATAATCTTTCTATTCCATGGATAAACTCCGTAGCATTGCTGTTATTGTCGGACAGATGCAGGAGTAGAATGTTGCATACTTGAGACAGGTCATTGGCTTGCAATGTGAGGAGACAGTTATCATAGGACATGTGCGACTTAATGGTGCGTTCGTAGCGTTTCTTGTCAATGCGCCCGGCAGTGAAATTTGCATCAAGAATTTCCTTGCTATAATTGCACTCCAACATTACATTGTTAAGACCGGGAAATTTGTATTTTAGGAAATAGGTGTCTGTGGCAAACAGCACTGTTCCGCACTCTTCATGACGGATGAGGTATCCGTAAGGTTCCGCAGCATCATGTTGTACTGGGAACGGTATCACTCTAAATCCATTTATCACAACTTGTTCGAATGGTAACAGCCCTTTTGCCCAATAGCTGGAAGAGAAACCAAGCGCATGTTTTGTGCCTTGACTCATATAGCAAGGTATGCAGGCGTTTATAAAATCGCCCACACATTTGGCATGGTCGCCATGCTCATGGCTGACGATACAACCAACAATGCTGTTTAGATTGAAGTCAAGAACCTTTTTTACTTTGTTGAACTTAACTCCGGCTTCCACTGCAAGTACCTCACCAGTCTTTTCAGACTGGAAGAGGTAACAGTTGCCTGATGATGAAGAACCTAACACATGAAGTTTCATTTCAAATAGGATTAATAGCCCGGTCCATCATCCTCGGTTGAGGCTTGGTTTTCGGTACTTGTTTCACCTTGGGTCTCTTTAATTTCTCCTGTTTCAGGGTCAACACCTGCCGGAACTTCATTGGAAACCGGAGCTACTGCATCATCAAAACTGATAGTGCCTTTGTTGGCTTGCGTGGAAATTTCTTTCGCAACCTGTTCTGTAACATCGACATAATCGGCGTCCTCTACATTTTCTTCAACGGTACGCATACCCATTGACAGTTCCGGTGAGTATGTAGAGCACCAGAACGAGGCGGCACGGTAACGTAACATCTGTTCGGGCATAGTACGCCACTTGCTGCCGTTTTTGCTATACCAACCCTCATCAATCGCCATTTGTATGGTAACGGCTGTACCACGTAAGGCAAGTGGTGATTTTGATGTAACCGGTTTTCCGTTCTCATCATGCGTAACACCTTTAGGAGTAGTCCATGCCACACACTTGACATTTGCCACACCGTTATTGCAAACTCCATTTGATGTCAATTCAAACTTCAGTGGTTCAAAGCGTCCACAAGTATTGATAGTGGCAATTAGGAACTTGGACGACCAAGATGGGCGACCATATACAATGTACAAGTTCTGCATTACCATAAGAGGGGATGCTCCAATGCGTGTGGCCACATCGAATGCGATTACGCAGTTGGCTACTGCTTCGGCTTCAGAGACCGTTTTTTTAGGTCCTTCTCCGGTCTTACCGCCAACAACACCGCCAATGCGGTAACTTTCGGGTACAAGACTGGAATTGGCAAACATGGTGGAGAAACGGTTGAGCGTTTCAATGGTTGTCGGGTCAAAGAAGTTGATGCCAGCAGGAACGTTACTTTGATGTGTAACCGGTGTGATTTGTCTTTCGTTCATAATTCTAATAATTAAAGATTTAACTATTTATTTTACTGTTAGTTGACTGTCTGTTGTAACCTGCAAGAATATCATTTGTGCGTTGGAAGCAATGAATGTATTCACGCTTTCGGCACGGTCAATGAACATTGGAGCATAGACTTCGTAATGCCTTGCCAATGTGTTGGTGATGTCAATACCTGCGTTCACTTGCTTTGCTGTATTGCACGTACCATAGGACACACCATCAATTATAGGAATACATACTTCGTATTCGTTTCCGTCAAGAGTGGTATCGAAAAGTTTCCAGTGTACCATGCCAAACAGCGAGTTCAAACGGCTCTCACAATCATCAATGCGAGCTTTGGCAAACTTAGCAGCTATATATTCACGTTTCTCTATGTCGGCTATCTTCTGTGCGAGTTCACGACCTTCCTTTTCAAGACGCTCTATTTCTTTATCATAGTTGGCGATAATGGTACGGTTGTTTAGTTGGATTTCCAAGTTCTTGATAGCAGATTTCACCAACTCGGCACGTTCGGACAGTTCGGTATCTGTCTGAGTATATGTGATATTTGCTATTTCTTTTTCTATCTCATCCAAACGTTTCAGGTTTGCTGCATACGCAGGCAGCTCGTTTTCGTTGATGGCGGACGGTGCTGCTTTCGGGGTGGATTTCAGACGATCATACAGCCCTGCAATACATTCGTCAATGGCAGTAATCTTTTTGGAATGCTCTACAAGTTCTTCATTACGCCTGTTTAATTCCTCTCGGTATGATTCGACTTGTGTCGACAGGGATTTTCCACGTGATTGATTCTCTTTGAGCCTGTTTTGTTTATATTCTTCAAACTTTTGGAGAGCGTCTTGTATCATATTGTCGGGTAAAGGCTGACCGCAATGAGGACAGATATTATCACCGGTGTACTGTGTGGCACGAATGGATGCCCATTCGGAACGTAATTCTTCAAGTCTGCTTGTTGTTCCAGTTATTTCTTCGTTCAAATACTTGATGCGTTCTTTTGCACGGGTAATGTCTATATTGCAATCCGATCGTTCGGAATGAATATTCTTCAACTCTTTCTCGATTTCATTACGTGTTTCGTTCTGCTTATCGGCTTCCTCCTGACGACTTCTCCTTTCTGCGGCAAGAATATCCTTCTGTTGCTGTTCGATTTGCCGTTTTTCACGGTTCAGCGCAGCTTTTTTATCGATGGCAGATTGCTTGCGAGCATCTTCAGAATGCAGAAGTTCGTTTATTTCTTCCAGCTCTTTCTTTTTGTCGGTGAGCATTTCTTCCAATGAGTTCCAATCCTCGGCTTCTGGTTTCATCTTGTCCGTTTGGTCGATACGTGGCTTGATTTCATCCGCTTGCATTTTTAGACGTTTTTTCTCTGCGGCAATCTGCCGACGATAATCCGCCAATGATTTGCCACTCAACATGTCTACGAGAGCGGTAAATTCTGCATTTCCCTGCGCCAATTCGTTGTCTGTTTTGGCTCCGGCAATGGACATTAACACTTCACGTTGAACATCTTGTTTTAACGATAGGAAATACTCGGTATTGGTTAGCATCTTGAAAAGGTTCTCATCAATGATTTCGGCATTTATCCGTTCCTTATACTCATTGACACGAACAGGTACGCCGTCCCATGTGCATTCGGTGACATTCCCCTTGAACACTTCCTCTACTTGTCCACGAGGTTTGACCCATTGCTCCTTATACTCTCGTTTGATGGTAATTTCCGTTCCATCAACGACTAATGTTCCCTCTACGGAGCATTCACAATGCTGTAGGGGATTGCCCTTTTCGTCTGTGGTGCGCAAGTTGAAGTCTTTACGGTCTTTGCTGTCCTTGCCGAAAAGCAGCCAACAGAACGCATCCATGTGCCTGGACTTGCCGAGACCGTTACGACCACAGATACGTGTAACAGTGCCATCTGTATGGAACTGTGTTGTCCTTTCTTTTTCTCCACGCCAGTTGCGAAGCGTGATTGATTTTAGCTGAATTGCTTTCATCTACTTTGATTTTTAATAGTGAAAAAATAGTGGGAGGAACAGGATTTGAACCTGTGTCCTGCTGCATCTTGGCCATTTGGGTACGTACCGCCGCTCTATCCGCTGAGCTATCCTCCCTTATCATTTGAAATAGTCTTGTTGTAACCTTTGTAGTGTACGCAGTTCGATTGTGCGGTATTCAACTTTGCCCGGACGCTTGCAGGGGGTTATTTTACCCTGCTTGCGCCATCTATCCACATTGCCACGCCCAAACATAGCGTATGCTTTTCGCTGGCTGACCATTTCGGGGTCATTGTGTGTATCGGCAAGCATACGGACTACAGAGGACGCTACATCGCGGACGAAAGTGTCATAAGTAACGGATTTATCGGGAAAATCAATAGTGAGCATAGGATTACGGATTAAAGTGAATACTCTGCACGATAATTTTCATCGGTTTTAATGAAATATGTAAGCACTTTTATTAGGGAACGTTTAGAACCGGGCTTGGCAATAGAGTCAACCAGACTTTCTCTCTTTTGCTTGTCTGTAGCAATAAAGATGTAGCCCACGTGTCTTGCTTCCGGTTTAAGAGGCTTGATTTGAGAATTTAATTTTTTGAAATTGATAGACATGATATTGTAAGTTAAGAGGTTATTTGTTTTCATTTTGAAACTCCATCCATGATATACGTACCAGTTTCCATGTGAGAAAGATGAATACAGCTGATACAAGATAGCCAATGAACGATGCGATGTTTCCAAGTATGATATGTGCCACAATGCTGACAACCACCGCAAAAAGCATGATGCAGGATAGTATCAGTTGTGAAATATTTACAAATTTGTTCATGATGATTACAAATTACGATATTCTGATTACTGTTATGATACGCTTTTCTCGGTCCGTTTCTGTCTGGTACTTACGATTCAGGATAAGTCCGAGGTCGGAAGCCTGAGCACGGACGCTCTTAGTCTTTTCAATGGGGAAAGTAACCGCTTTACCTACTTCCAAATCCGTTAAAGTTGGACGTACTTTTACTTGATTTTCTGCCATTTTATTTGTTTTTTATGGGTTATTGTTTAACTTTATAGTGCAAAGCTAACATATTTATTCGTGGCGAACAAATATTTTCGTCATAAAATTTAGTGTATGCGAAATTAAATATTAGTCGACTAATTCAAGTTCCTGTAAATCATGAATTTAGAAATTGTTAGAAAATTGAGCGAAAACAGAGGTGGTGGATTAAAGAAACTTGCTGCTGATGTTGGAATGAGCGAACAAAATCTACATAGATGCATTAGAAACAATAAGATTCAAGCGGCAGACTTAGAGAAGATTGCTTTTCTATTAAAAGCTGACATACGAATTTTTTTTGATGATGAAGTATCAAGACTATCAAATAATACAGTTGAAACAAACGGCGATTTTAGTCCTGCTTCGATGATGGGTAACGTGTCTGTAGGCACAGATGCTATTCTTGTAGAACGAGTGAAGCATTTGGAAGAATTGTTGGCTGAAAAGGAGAGGTTGATTAAGGTTTATGAAAAGTTAGTAGAGGGAAAAAAATGAGATATATAGTTGGAATAATATGTCTTATTACTTCTTTACTGTTATGTGCTTGCAGTGAAGATGACGAGAAAGGCGCTGAACGCTATTCGGGTGTATTTTTGAGTATGGAGGCTATAGATGCTATTACTCCGGAAGATTCTTTTTCTGATGTCATATTGCATAATGTTGAGTTTGAAAAAGTGGAAGTAGGAAAAGGAGAGCCTATAGAAGCTGGTGATTACACTGTGAAGACAGAAACTACTTACGACTTAATCATGCGAGAATCCGAAGCTGATCTGTATATAAAAACAGAAAAAAGAACAGATAAAATGTTTGAGGCAACTTGTGTATATAAATATGTTTTTAAGCAGGGAACTTACGGAGTGATTGAAGTATCAGAAAATGCTATTACGGTCAACGGATATCCATATTGTAAACTTCAAAAATTTACACTAATACGTACTGAGCCAATTGGAGAAAAATATTCCAAACAAGATACAGAGACAGAAAATTACAAGGGAGTATTCTCCTGCAAAAGCAATGGTAGAAGCATAACTTTGTCAAATAGTGATTATATGTTTGAAGCCGCGCTTGATGGTAACGAATGTAGGTTAACAGAATTATCTCCTGAACATAAAAATATCGGCACATTAGAAAAGCAATGAACGGAGAGTACCCATATTGTAAAACAGAGCCTTTTATGGATGAATTGAAAAAAGCCGCATTTGAAGCCATCTACAAAGATGGTTGTGATAATTGTGGAGATTGGATAGATACATTGGTAAACTGTTATTCCGAAGAAGTGGTGGACGCTCTTGGGAATAATCCCAATGAGGTTTATGCAGAATTGGAAGATATATGGGAAACCATGGATTATGAAGACCCTCGAACCGGTATTTGCCTAACTTATCAGAATTGGGCAGAATATTTCACAGGGGAGTTTGCCCATACAATCTACAACGAATTGATTAAATCAAAGCAGGTGAACGAACGTAAATAATCCGTTTTAAAGCGTTCAAACCTTTAAGATGATAAAAGTATCGTTTTTCGTATTTGTGTTGATTGTGGCTTATCTATTTGCCTTAAATGGGTAATATATCAAGACTGGTAGCGGCGAGTTCTTCGATAAATGGACGAAAACATTAATCATAATAGACAGATACGAAGAAATTGAATAAACGAATATTGTTGAGAAGTATTATATAACTCATTGAAAAGTATCTTATTTTGGCAGCGGCGCAGGCTGCAATTGAGGAAGCATAAGCAATATAGGATAATATTTGATTTAGGCTGTAACGCCTGATAAACAGTTCGTTACAGCCTAAGTTGTTTTTAGGCGGTTCGTGCATTTGTCCGCAAAAAATGAGTCAAATAAACGGTACTTGCATACACCACGCATACACTTTTGAACAGTGGCGCATACACCAACGCATACACCATTAATAACTTATAAATCAATCTGATATGGCAACATTTAAAGTAGTCGTAAGAAAAAAGAGAGCTGACGGATTTTATCCAGTGTACATTCGTGTTGTCCACCGTTCAAGAATACCTCCAAGAACAAGGAGAATGACTAGCTGGCAGGTATAGTCGGTACGCTTTGTTAAATGCCAGACACCTTGTTTCCCAGAAGTACACAGGGCATTCACTAGGTATAATTTCGTCCTGAAGATTTCTGGCAAGGCAAATCCGAGCTATCTGGCAATAGCCAATAACCTAAAAAAGGAACAGATTGTCGGCTCTCTGAATACACTGGTACTAAATCTGAAGCCACAATCTACAGCTACAAATTTCTTTTGTATAATATTAAAGGCAAGGGGGTCAAACTCGTCAGGAATATCGCCACGTACTACAACAAAATCGTTTCTATATGATATATCAAGATATTGCATTATCAATCAAGACTAATTTCTACTAAAGTAAATTCACACATTCAAATACCTCCACAAATTCTTATGCTGAAACATATTAGATATCGGCAGCCTTGAAATTAAATACTGGCTTTATGATAGTTTCAATATCAACAGTATCCTTAATGTTATCCATAATTTCGTATTTCGATTTATAACCATGGGAGACTTATCATTAGTATATTCTGTTACTGTTTCACTATATACATCTTTCATTGATTTTTTTGAAATCCTCCAGACTCATCTCCTTAAATGCCTGACTATGACTCATGATTCTCCCGGTACCATGAGGAGCAGAAAAGCTCCAGTCTTCATTGCCTTTCCCGATACAAATCAAAGAACCGTCACGCATGTTCAATGGTATAATACATTTTTCACCTAATCTTGCCGATATTACACCTTTTCTGATTATATTATCATTACCAATATAATTGTGAACACTTTCAAAAGGTCGAAAATGCTCTTCAGATGAAACAACGCCTTTTCCAACGATAAAATCCATAATCAGATTTACAATCAGTTTTCGGTTTATCTGTGCCCAACACTGGCAGATATGCATATCATGCAGATAGTCTTCCCAAAACTAACCTTGCAAATAACATAAATCCTGTGGTATGGTCAGTTTGCAAGTCTTAAATGAGTTGTGAAGATTTCTGATGACATCTTGTAATTCACTTTTCCGTCCTGCTTGTTTATACTCTTCAATGATACGATTTTTTTCTACCATCAGCTTGTCCCATCCGGACTGACATTTAACTGCAAGTTTCTGATAAATATCTGCCACCTGCTTCCCTAAATTACGACTACCGGTATGCACTACAAGGTAGTAAAGGTCTGACTCATCTTTGTCTAGTTCTATAAAATGATTTCCACTTCCAAGCGAACCTATTGATTTATATAGTCTGCGAACTTCCTTCAATTCACGATAACAGCGCAACTGCAATATCAATTGTTTTGCATTCTGATATATATCTGAATATTTTTTGTGACAATGGAAGATAGTTTTCATCCCTAAAGTCACGTCCAGAAGGAATAGCACGAAGAATATATTCATTTAAAGCATGGAAGTCTATAGGGTTGTTGCAGATAAATGGTTGAACCAACATACCACACCCTATATCTACTCCCACTATATTAGGAATCACCTTGTCGCCTAAGTTCCCTGTAAATCCTATCACGCATCCTGCTCCGGCATGTACATCCGGCATAATGCGAATCTTGCAGTCACTGAATACATCAATGGACAGCAGCTGTCTGATCTGTTCAATAGCAGTATCTTCTATATTGTCTGTAAATATTTTCACATCATATCCATCTATCGTCTTCATATGAATATCTTTAATTACATTTGGTGAATATATCAATTCTGAAGATGTTTTTCTCCATGTCTGGATCATGAATCATCGTCCATTTTATCTGAGTGTCTTTTGTCTGTTTTTTCATAATACCATCAGATACTATCCTATCTAGAAATTTACGAACTATATCATCATTGGTCTCTCTATTATAATGAATTGCCACAATTAAATTGGATATATCATCTAAAGTATGATATTTCGTTGGAAGATACTTCTGCAGGTCACTCAATTCTGCATCAAGATAATTAATATTTCCAGACAACGTAAAGTAATCTATAAACTTTGTATCAGAGTAGTATCTCAAGAAACTTCTGACATCATTAAAATCAAAACAAATAAGACTGTGTTTCACTATCATATTTATAAATGAGCCTACAAAACCCATTACTTTTCTGTCGGCTTCATTATATAAATCTGAAATAGTGCTGCAAGGCAAACCATCATAGTCCACAACAAAAAATCCCGTCTGCTAATTTTCTATTTCATCAAGAAGTAGTAAAGCTTTTTCTCTCTTCTCCAGTCCCTCGGATGAGTGAGGTAATGTGACAACAAGCAATTTTACCTTTATTTGTATGTCAACGGATTTTTGTAGAAAACCTCTTATACAGCCTTCTCCTGTACCTCCACCAAGGCATACTATAAAACAGGACAGTATTTTATCGGTAATAATTTTCTCCAGACTTGGTAATATTTTCTGACACTCTGATTCTGCAAGGCTTCTATTCTTTCCACTGCCTAATCCATCTGCTCCTATCAGGTATTTATGCGGTAATGACAGTTCCTCCATTTCTTTTCTGTTCATACCAAACACACTTAACTCTGTATCGGTCAACTTACAAGCCTGTATTTTATTCACTATTCTGCCGGCTCCACCGCCAATGCCAATTATTGAAATAACAGGTTTAGATTCTTTTGGAAAAACAAATGGAAATTCTAAATTATTATCCTCCATATATACTTTTCTTTATTATATCATACACAATAAACATCCTTCTTCTTAAAAGAAAATAAACTGGCAGTAACATAAATACCAAAAATGCCAATACATAAACAACAGTGCGTTGAAATACTGTAAATCCAGAAATATCAGGATGTGACAATATACTGCGTAAAGGTTTCATTATTTTAATATTTAAACAATCAGGTCGGGAACAGGAACATCCATTCGGCATCAGTTTGTGATGCCAGGACAAAGACAAGGACAAAAGCAAAGTCAAAGACCGGGTAACATTCAAACCTCATATGGTATATATTACCCGTCGTGTTTTAAGTTAAACATGTCTCAAACCAATCCTTATAAATAGTGACTAATGATACTGTTCCCGTAAAGAAAGAATCGATATACCTTATGACATCAGCTTCTTTCAACCTGATTTATTCTTCCAATAGAGACAACTTTTCGTATGTCGTCTGAAGTGCATCCGGAACGATAATCTTCAGTTTGGATACACGATCAGATTCCTTTATCTGCCACTCTTTATATTGCGAAAACATCCGTTTGTACTGCAATGAAGCTTTGTCCTGCATATTCCGGCGGATACCCGTTCAGCATTTCCGGTGATATCCGTTCAGTCCCCAGTTAGTATTCAGTGTTGTTGGCAAAGTTAATACTTCTTTCTTA
>ENA-OQJI01000045-OQJI01000045.1-human-gut-metagenome-genome-assembly--contig:-NODE-45-length-26823-cov-1.193175_pt1 | contig 26823 bp, 22 predicted proteins | sample MGYA00242602_ERZ504768 | MGnify/ENA primary metagenome ERZ504768 (study PRJEB26092, sample SAMD00036368) | human gut metagenome | host: Homo sapiens | study: EMG produced TPA metagenomics assembly of...
CTTTAAGCCCATGCCGCACGTAATTCGGACCGTCGAATTTCAGCGGTCCACCGTCGGAACCGTCTTGCTTGAGCAGAAAATACGTGCCGATATCATGCAACAGACCACCGATCACCACCAGATGCTCGTCGATCAGCCTCGGCGGAACGGTCCCGCCCGTAAGCCCGTCCGATGATGGAATGGAGGGGATGCGAAGCATACCGAACGATTCGCTTCCATTGCCGTCTTGCGTAAGCCTAAGGCCGAAATCGCCCGCTTTTTCAGGGGCATCGTCCGGTAGTGTGCAGCGGCGGGTGAACAGTGCATTCTGCCTGCGTGCCATGCGACGTGCGATGTCGGCGACGACTACGCAATGTCCGTGAATCAAATCGTATGCGGCTTGCGATTGCGCGATTTTTCGATGCAGTTCGTCAACTTGGGCGAGTGTAGGAATATATCCGGTTGTCATACCGCCTATCTTAGGCGCTGTATGACGATTGCCGCATGCTGAATCCGGTCGAAAAAAAAAAACTGGAAATCCCCGATGAAAGTTTCAGCCGAAAAATTCCGAAATACGGATTTCAGATTACGGATTTCAGATGGAACGCACACGAAATGCGCCGGTACGGTTGGAAGCAACGATCATCTGATTGTTTTCCAAACGAGTCCAGCCATCTTCGGCACACTGATCGAAACCGGAGCTGGCCACAACCACGCCCTTCGGCTGGCCTGCAGCCTGATCCGCTTCGGATTCACCGAGCGTACGATAGCGCATCACACGATAGTCATGCGCCTGGTCGCCACGGCCGTACTGGTCATAGATTTCCACAATGCGCTTGGACGTGACCTCACGACCGGCCGCGCACAGAGCGATGAATTGGTCTTGGCTCTGGATCATGCAGTTGTAGCTGGACTTCGGATAGCTTTTGCGCAGTTCGCGCACCGCCTGCGCGACCGCCTCGTCGAGTGCGAAACCAAAACCGATGTACTGCAGGATCACTGCGAAGAAAATGGCGGAATCGGAACGGCCGCCAGTGGACTGCACGATGTTGGGATCGACCGGGAACGCGCGGTTGGTGATGATGTTGCGACCCTGATCGTCGGAAATATCGCCATTGTGGATGAAGCTCAATCCGTTGGCGTAGAACGGCTGCTGGTTCTCGAGAATCAACGGCAGGTTCGAGCTGGCCAAACGCAGGTGCCACAGGCCTCCACGAGCCGGAGTGTTCGCAAGCTCGTCGAAAATCGGATCATGTCGGGCTGCGATCGTGTTCTTGTAGACGGCGGTGCCGGTTTCCGGGGTGGGAGCGCCACCGTCACGCAGGTACGGCGACTCGCTCGGCACGGTGACCAGCGCGGAGCCCCAGCCATCGTTGTGGATTTCGCTCAGATTCCGGAAATCGCGTACGGCCTGCATGCCGAGCACGCCATTGAGACTGGTGTTGCTTCCGGCTGCCGCGAATCCAAGTAATCTGCACATGGTTGATTACTCTACAGGGCTTGTAATGCAACGCGCGCATATGGCTATCGACATTGCTTATAGCGTGCGAAAAACAGCGTGATTCCAACGATTCTTCGAGATAAGACCATGCAAAAACCTACAAAATGCCCTAACGAAAACGGGCTGCGCGACGATGGCAGATACGATCGCCATCATCACGCAGCCCGTTTCACGGCTTGTTTCACACACGCTTTAGCCGCGGAGGACGCTGAGTCGCGAGGAACAGCGGCTGTATCTCAATCAGCGGATTGTAAGGCGCAAGGCCGAACCATTTGACCGGAGATCCCGCAAAATGACGAATCGCATACTTGACTTCCAAAGAAATCGCGCCACGCTGCGACACCTTCGACTCAGGCATAAGCGCCTTGTGTATCAGCACATATCGAATCGGACCGATATTCGGATCAGCATCAAGCTTCGGATAGCGGCTTTCCTGCCTCGGCAGATCCCCCGACTTCGACAAATCGTTCATGATCTGATGAATGTAAGCTGGAATCGACTGAGAAACCTTGAAACCAAGCCGAATGCGAACACGGAACATATAATCCGTACCGAAATTCTCAACCGAATACTCGCGGGTGAACGGCTCATCGGCAGTCTCGACGGAAACCGCCCACCAAGCGCGGGCACGTTTTGGATGGTCGGCGAAAATCGAGAAGAAGATATCGGTATCGATACGCTTCGTCTCCGGATCCGACGTGAGGTAGACGATATTGTCGGCAAAATACGGAATCGTATCGTCATCATGCAACCGCTTCAGCACCGGTAGGCATTCGGCGGGCTGCATATGGCGACGCTGCGCACGTTCCAGCTTCGTGCCTTCGTTCCACGTGTACATAACCAGCAGAATCGCGAAGGTAAGCAGCATCGTGAACCAACCACCATGCAGGAACTTCGCCATGGAAGCGAAGAAGAACATGAATTGGATCGCAAGGAACAGCACGGTGAATACGACCGCTCCGATACGACGCCCCGAATGCCAGATGTAGACGGCAAGCAGAATGGTGGTAGTGATCATGGTGATGGTCAACGCCAGGCCATACGCCGCGGAAATATGCTCGGAATCACGGAATAGCGCCAAAACCAACAGCGTGGAAACGCAAAGCACCGCATTGACCACAGGAATGTACAGCTGGCCGCGGGTACGGGCCGGGTAACGGACCTGAAGATGCGGCATCCAGTTCAGATGGGTGGCTTCAGACACCATCGTGAACGCGCCGGTGATCAACGCCTGCGATGCGATAACGCCCGCGACCACGGAAAGCACGACGGCCACGTAACGCACGCTGGGCGTCATCATTTCGAAGAACGGGTTCAAACCGTGCGTGCGGATGTAAGCCGAATCATCCCAATGATTGAGCATCCATGCGCCTTGGCCGAAATAACAGAGCACAAGCGCGATTTTGATGAACGGCCACGTGAAATAGATGTTGCCACGGCCAACATGACCCATGTCGGAATAAAGCGCTTCGGCACCGGTGGTTGACAGGAACACCGTACCCATGATGGCAAGCCCGGCGGCATTATGGCTGCTGAACAGGAATCTGACACCGTACACGGGGTTGAGCGCCGCGAACACGCTCCAATACTGACTGAGGTTCGCCAAGCCGACAACCGCCAGGAACGAGAACCAGACAAGCACGACCGAACCGAACGCCTTGCCGATACGCTCGGTGCCACGCGACTGCACAGAGAACAGCATCAGAATGATGGCCGCGGTGATCATCAGGGTCAGCTGCTTGTTTCAGTGAAAGTTTTTCAAAAGCTGGTAGCGTCTCCAAGCCTTCCACTGCCGAGCTGATGGACACAGCCGGGGTGAGTACGGAATCGGCGAGGAACGCGGCGCCGCCGAGCATGGCAGGAATCGCAAGCCATGCACCGTACTTTCGAACCAACGAGTACAGCGCGAAAATGCCGCCTTCGCCCTTGTTGTCGATACGCATGGCAATCAGCACGTATTTGACGGTGGTGATAAGCGTGATTGACCAGAACACCAACGAAAGCACGCCGAGCACGGCTTCGCGGTCGGCATGAGCAAGTCCGCCCTGCCCGTTGAGGAACGTCTGCATGGTGTACAGCGGCGAGGTGCCGATATCGCCATATACCACGCCCAACGCCACGATCGCCATGGCGGGCGTGATTCTGTTTGGACCGGATTGCAGACGGCTCCACCAACGACCGACGGGACCCTTGCTGGCCACCTGGTCAAGTTTGGCGGCCTCCTGCTGTTTCTCCTCGTGCTGCTTGATCAGCACCTGTCGCTCTTCCTTAGTCAGCACCTTGTGCGAAACCTTCGGCGCCTGCGTGTATGTGGCTGCGTGAAACAGCGGCTCATCCTCGTTTGGCTCGTTAGCCATAACGCTACCTCCAAGTGGCGGGCCTTCCAACCCACTCCCCAAAATAAACGCAAAAAGGCACGTTAGGAGCCTTACGAAGTCTTGTCAAATCTTCACATTGTTTCTTGCGATTCTTGATCTCGCACGAAGTAAACTTCCTGTGGGTTTTTTTCTTATTTTACCTCTTGTCTTTCTCTTACTCTCTCTTATTTTCGGATAAATCGTTTCCGTCCTGTCGATTTTCGGAATTTGTTCAGATTCCGTACACTTCGCGCGTGGTCTTTCGCGTTGCCTGCGCGACTTCCGTCAGCGGTTTATCGAGATAATTCGCCAACGACTGCAGGGTGTAGGGGATCATGTATGGCGCGTTGGTGCGGCCCCGATACGGCATCGGACTTAGGTAGGGGGCATCTGTTTCGACCATGACATGGCTCAATCCGACAATGCGCGCCGACTCGCGAATACCATCGTTGCCCTTATAGCTGGATGTGCCCGAAAGGCTGAGATACCAACCGTTTTCACGTGCGATCTCACCCATTTCGGCATCACCGGAATAGCTGTGGAACACGGTCCGTTCGGGAGCGCCGTCCGCCAGCAGCGTTTCGATGACTTCCTTATGTGAATCGCGATCATGGATCTGCATGGGCAGGTTCAGTTCTTTCGCGAGCGCGATGTGCGCGCGGAAGGCTTCTCGCTGCAGTTCTTGGCGGCTTCTCCGGTGCGGAAGAGGTCCATGCCCGTCTCGCCCGATGGCCACAACCTGGTTGGGGTAGGCGGTGGCGAGGCGGTGCACTTCGGCCATGGCGTCTTCGAAGCTGGTGTCGTGCCATGGCTTGTATTTGAGCGGCAACCCGTCTGGGCCCGGCACCCCGCGGTGACCGTGGAGCACGGATTCGTTGGGGTGTATGGCGATGGCCGCATGCACGGTTTGGGGGTGTTCGCGTGCCATGTCGATGGCCGTCATGAGGTTCGGCAGTTCGCATCCGCAGTCGATGACGCCTTCGACTCCGACTTGTTGCGCTTGGTTCAGCAGTTCGTCGACGCTGTATACGGGGACTTCCGGCTGTCCTTTTTCTTGCGCTTCGTGGCTCATGGCTCGCGAGAACGGCACGACGGACGCCACATGCGTGTGGTTGTCGATGACGTGCGCGTTCTCGGGAAGTGGTTGCGGTGCTGGCGCCCAGCTGCGGTCACGATGGTGTTTGCTCATGCCTCCAGCCTACGCTCGATGGCAGTCTTGCTTCGGAAGCCGCGTTATTCATCGATGGCAGTGGGATTAACCAACGCACCTCCATATGTTTTGCGGCGTAGCGCTGAAACGCTTTCCGCGATTAGTCATGGAGGGTGAGGGTGGTGAAGGACCAGGAGGGGGCGGTGTAGGCGCCGCTGGTTAGGTCGATTGCGGTTTCAACCGGAACGGTTGGCGAAGCCTTGCCGATTTCACCGGCGTACGGGTCGGTTCCGGCGAGCACGGTGGCGGTTGCCGAAGCGCGGGATTCCGCGGAAACACCAAGCTCTTCAAGCACTTGGTTCAGATCAATCTCGGCTTCAGCGTCGAGCGCGTTGACGATACGCACGTAGGTGACGCCTTCAGCATCATTGCGAGCCACGGTGACGGTACGGCGGGGCTCTTCCGGCTTCTCAACACCCTGTGCAACAAGCTCTCCATCGATATACAGCTTCATGCTTTCGCCGCGATCGGCCACTTCGATGCGCACCTGCCACACGGTTCCGGGGAACACTTCGTCCATGGACCATTCGGTGCCGTCAAGATTGTAGGCGGTACCGTCGCGCACCACCTTGATTTCGAAAGCACGACCGAAGGAGGTGATGTTGTGGTTCTTGCCGTTGATGTCGCCGTGGACCAGCTGCAAGCCCCAACGACCCTGATAGTAGGTGATGGTGGCGTTGATGGTGTAGGCGTCAGAGTCAATGTTGAGGCTCGTGTTCATCGGACCATTGCCTGCGTAATGGCAGTCCTCAAGATCGACATGGCGGCCATCAGCGGTGTCAACGCTGAAGTTGGTGATGTCGGCGTGAGCGGCACCTTCCAAGCGCAGGCCAACGGTTGGTGGCAGTTCGCGACGCAGCGTGGTCTTGCCTTCCACCGCGACCGGCCATGCGGTATCGGACGTGGTGGTGGCATACATCTGCTGCACCCAGTAGCTGTACGGCAGGTAGGTACGTTCGTTGTCGAAGTAGATCAGATCAGGATTCCAGCTGTGATGTCCGTTCTTGGCAAACAGCGGCGCATACGAAGACATGACCACGGCATCGCCGTTCAATTCCATGCGACCCATGAACGCCGCTTCGGAAAGACCGTTGATCAGCTGCGTGTTCCACGAACCATACTCGCCCAAGTACACCTTCGGGCCCTCACGATCCGTGGTGTCGTAGTGGTCGAGATTGTGGAACCACCAGCTGGAGGACTGATAGGAATGCTCGTCAACGATGGGAACTCCGGCTTCACGCGCATACTGCCAACCAGCCTCGTAGTCGGGACCGCTCGGAGCCGGACCGACCGTGCCAACCACAACAATATCCGGGTAGGTGGCCTTGACCGCGTCGAAGATCTGCTGGAAGCGGTTCCTGAACACGTCATCGATGAGATCTTCGTTGCCGATGCCCAAATATTCAAGGTTGAACGGTTCCGGATGACCCATGGCGGCACGCTTGGCACCCCATTCGGTGGTCGCGGCATCGCCATTGCAGAATTCGACCAAATGCAGCACTTCATCGATGTATGCCGGCATGTCTTTCTGCGCGATCGGCACCGGGCCCTGACTGGTGTTCTGGCAGCTCACGGCGGCGGGCAGCACCGGCAGCGGCTTCGCGCCAATGGTTTCGCACAGGCACAAGTATTCGTAGTAGCCGATACGGAACGACTGGTGGTAGCCCCACAGGTTGAAATTGTGCGGCCGATGCTCAACATCACCGATGGTGCGATCCCAGTGGTACATGTTATCCATGCCAAGACCGTGGGTGATGCAGCCGCCCGGGAAGCGCATGAAGCGCGGCTGCAGATCGGCGAGCGCCTTGACCAAATCGGGACGGAAATGCTTGAGCCCGTTGTAGGTGGTGCGTGGTTCGAGGGTAACGAAATCAAGATCGACGGTACCTTCCGTGGTGAAGGTGAGTCGCAAAGCGCCTTCATGTACAACGATGGCATTGCTTTCACCGGAAACCGTCAGCGAAACCTCTTGCTTACGCCAATCGTTGGAATCGACGGTGATATCTTGTTCTGCAATCGCATTTCCATCGTCGTCAATCAGAGCGACGGTGACGGGAAGTGCGGAAGCTTCGCAATTGCTGGAAATACGCATCCATGCGGAGAAATCGTAGGTTTCGCCGGCACGGAAGACCATGCCGTCCCAGCCGATATTTTCAAGCGAAGCCGGCGCCTGTTCGACTTCGACGGACGCATAGTGCGGGTTTTCTTCGGCTACCGGATTGTCGGTGAGCACGTCGAAGGCTGCGAAGGAGCCGGCGGGCACGATTTTGCGCCAGAAGCTGTAGTTGCTCCAGTCGGAGGAGTCGGCGCGATTGTATTCGAATGCGCCGTTCTGTACGAGGTCGGCGTTGAGTCCGCCGTCGCCGGAGTAGCTGATGTCTTCGTAGAAGATGCCCCACAGGTCGGTGCTGATGTTGCGCACACCTGCCTTGTTGAGGGTTGCGATGATGGTATCGGTCATGGCATTCCTTTTTGTGTTTGGTTGGTGGTTTGTCATTGAGTTTTGTTGGAAATTTGATGATTGATGGCGATTTATAGCGACTGCTGGTTGCCGTCAGCGCGGGTCGAGTGCGAACCAGAGCACGCCATGCGCTGGTATGGTTCCACGGATGACTCGATCTTCGCCCTCACCTTCGATACGTGCGCCGGTTACATCAGTTTCGCCAGTTGCGTTGGTTTCGTCGTCAAACAGATTGGTAATCGTCCACGGATCGTTGCGTTGGCTTAATCCGACGATGGATTGCAGCTCGATGGTTGCCGGCAGTTCGTAGTCGCGATCGCCGGTCCAGAAGATGGCTGCATAATGTCCGCCCGAATGTGCGGAAGGAGTGCCATCCGCCCAGTCGGCCGCATCGGCGGCCCACACCACGAGATCCCCAAGGTAGGAGTTTTCGTCATCCCAACGTTCGAAGATGCGTTCGTACACGGTTTCGTGATTGTTGGTGGATCCTGCGGGTGACTTCGCGCAATGCCGGATTGGCGAGCAGTTCAATGGTTTCGCTGGTACTGGTCGGCAGGTCGCCGCCTACCATAAGTGGGCTGCGTCCCATGCACCAGAGGGCAAGCAACGTGCGGCTTTCATCTTCGGTGAGGCGGCTTTGGCGATCGTCTCCACGTTCGGCCCGCAATCCAATATGCCCCAACGGCAGCATGTCGGCGTCAGCCCAATGACCGGTGGTCTGGAACGGCGCCCACCTCGCAAGACGCGGGAATTGCTGGTAGATGTCTTCCCAACGATCCCATAAATCGTCGCTGATACGCCACATTTGCGCGCTGTCTCGCAGAAATTCGGTGTAGCCGGTGCTCACCCAACCGCCCGGCGAGAGCGACAGGCTGATGCTGCGACCGTATTGCGCTTCAGCTTTGGCGATGGCGTTATGGTAGGCGGCGATTTCCGCGCTGTGGAATGGCGTTTGCATGTCGTCGACTTTGAGGAAGTCAAGCCCCCATGAGGCGAACAGGTCGAGCTGTTCGTCATACCAAGCTTGAGCTCCGGAGTGGTTATGGTTCAGCCCATAATTGTCTGAATTCCACTTGCACACGTGGTTAAGGTCCGCCACCTCTTGCGCCGTGTATGGAGTGCCTTTGACCGGCAGATTGTTGTCGACCGCCAAGCGCGGAATGCCTCGCATCATATGTACGCCAAATTTGAGTCCCATGGCGTGGATCTGTTCGGCAAGCGGTGCGAAACCGTGCCCGTCTGCAGCGCTGGGGAATCGTTCAGGGTCGGGCAGTTGACGCCCGTATTCGTCGAGGATCAGCGGCGCATTGGCATTGTAACCGTGTGCGCGGGCGGTCGGGTCATACCAGTCGATGTCGACGACGATCATATCCCAGCCGGCGTCTTTCAGGTGTTCCGCCATGAATCGTGCGTTGGCAAGCACTTCGCTTTCGGTGACGGTGGTGCCGTAGGAATCCCAGCTGTTCCAGCCCATTGGCGGTCGCCATGCTTTTGGCAGATCCTCGGTAGTCGCCATTGCCTTCTCCTTGTACAACGTTAGAAAAGCGTGCCGTTTACAGTATCTGACGTCATCCTTGACTTACTTGTTCGACTTCATCATCTTGGAAAACTTCAGATATGTACCGTTACATATTTTATAGCATATTTCAGAAATCACAATCATGATAGGATATCGGTGATTCTTTGAAATTTCAACGATTACCAGAAAATCATCATATATAATATCGTTACAGAAAAAACTTGGCTGTAAGGAGCGGTGCATGGCAAACGGCAAACCGACATTGCGCGACGTGGCGGCGGAAGCCGGCGTCTCCCCCATGACCGCATCGAATGCGCTGCACGGCAAAGCCGGCGTCAAGGAATCGACCCGAGCCAAAGTGCTGGCAGCAGCGAAAAAACTCGACTATCGCATCAATCTGACAGCCAGCATGCTCAAATCAGGTCGCAGCAACATTATTCACATCATCGTCAACGAATTCGATTCGCCGTTCTATTCGAAGCTGACGCAAACATTGAGCCGCGAGATCACCTCACGCGGACTCACGCCGTTCATCGAGCAAACCCAGTATTCGCCGGACGCGGCCGAACATGCGCTGACCAGCAATCCGTTCTCAGGGCAGCTCTTCGACGGTGAGATTCTGCACGCCACCGGATTGGGCACGAATCTACCGCTCGCCAAACTCAACGGCGGGCGCCCTCTCGTACTGCTCGACGCATGCGAGGAAACGCCAACCGTGGATGCCGTGAATTTTCCCAACGAGGAGGGCGAACGCGCTGCGATGCAGTATCTGATCGCCAGGGATGCCGGAATATTGCGATTGTCGGGCATACGTTCGTGCCGCGCGCCGAGTTGGCGCATGCGCAGAACGCATTTGCATTGCGACTTCGAGGAGCGTGCGCGGCGTTGCTGGACGCAGGATTGCCATTATGACGAAACCATGGTGTTCGAAGGCGGTCGCTCCGACGAAGGCATTACCGCCGGGCACGCGATCGCCGAACGGATCATGGCGGCGCGAAGGACGGGCTGCGGAGCCGGCGCGGGTGCTGGAGACCGCGAAACAGGCACGGCCGGAACCGCCGATTTCAACGATGCAAGCGGCAAGATTACGGGCAGATCGATCGAAACGACCGACAAGATTCCCGCAATCGCGTTCGACGGAGTGTGCTGCGCCAATGATTTCGCCGCATTCGGCGTGATTCGCGGCCTCGCCGACTATGGCATCCATGTGCCGCAAGACGTGAAGGTGATCGGATTCGACGGCGTGACTTCCGGAACCTACGCCACCCCTTCGCTGAGCACCATCCAAGTGGATCTCGACCAGCTTGCCAAATTCGCGGTCGATATGATTGTCGAACGGATCGAACGCGGCGAAGTGAATGATAATTCCAGCAATGCCGGAAATTCCAATGATGCAGGCACGGTGCTGCCGCCGAGCCGCGCAACCATCGGATATCAGTTGGTCGAACGTGAATCCACGACCGCGATCATATAGCTATCATGCGTTCCGCGCCCGATTGCAGCGGAACGCACGATAGCCGGAAATACGGCATTTCAGCGATTGGTTGGCTCAGCCCGATCAGTCGCGGCGGCGAATGGCAAAGATGCGGGCGGAGGGTTGCTTGGAGGTGGCGGCGTTCAGACGAACCGTTTCCGGATCCATGCGTTCGATAGTCCACGGTTTGGCATTGGGCGCATGGTCCGGTTCGGCAGGATTCGGGAACACCTGTTCGATGGTTTGATCCGCATCCAACGGCATGTTCACGGACGGTGTGCCGCCGCGACGCCACACGATGATGTAGTCTGGCTTATCTTCCGGCTGAGGTTGCTGATCGTTCTGCTCGGCAGCCTGCTCATTCCAAGCGGATTCGCCGTACACATACGCGTCACACATATCCGTTTCGACATGACGCAAGCCGACGGCAAGCCAATCGCCGTCGAAGTCGGGAAGTCCGGACGGCCAGAACGGCACCATATGCTGCTGGTCGGCAAGTACACAACGATGTAAGGCGATAGCGTCGCGAACGAGTGAAAGACGCGGCTCCGTCATGCGATCGATGAAACCAGACAGATACAGCCTGCCGAGCACACCCGTAGCAAGCGTGAACACAGCAGTCTCATCATCCATCTCTTGCTGAGCGTAACCCCAATTACCCTGCTGTTCCGGCAGAATCGTCATACCTGCACCAGCCGCAATCGCAGCATAAATCAGAGGATCGCACTGGTCGGAAGTGGACTGCAAATCCAAGCGGGACAACTGCGCGTAATCGGCGCGCATGGCACCGGAACCGCAGTTTTCGATCATCACATCCGGATGACGGCGACGCAGATCGTCAAGCCAATCCACATATGCGCGGCAATGCTCGAGCAGGCCATCGCCAACGGACTCGGCATTCAAATCAGTGCCGACGCCGGGAATGGTGTTGTAGTCGAACTTGAAGAACACCGCACCGAAATCGTCAATCAAACGATCAACAGTACGCGTAACATGCTCTCGCGCTTCGGGAGAACGGAAATCAAGCAGATAACGACCCGAATCGCACACGCGAACACCATGACGCTGGAAGAACGCGGAATCCGGCAACATGCTCGCAAGCGGCGATTTCACGCCGATCACTTCAGGTTCGAGCCACAGTCCCAAGCCCATGCCATGAGCACGAATCGTGTCGGCAAGACCGCGCAGACCGGCGTCGCCGAAACGGTTGGTGGAGGCCTGCCATTCGCCGACCATGTCCCAACCAGCCGCCGTCGGTGCTGTCGTACCAGCCGGCGTCAATGCAGAAAACATCCGCGCCAACGCTTGCCGCACCTTCAATCAGCGGCAGTTCCTTCTCAATACGAGGGTCACCGAACAGCGTATTCATGTAATCGTTGTAGATCACAAGACCCTGCGTATGCTCGAACTGATCGACGCGCCCCAACTCACGAGCCTTGGCAATGCGCAGCGCACGACGCTGCAACGTCATTTCGGCAACAGCCCGCTGCCAATCGCCTGCGGCAATGGCAAACGACACAGGAACGGACTCGAAATCATTGCCTTCACCAAGATTGGTGAACCAACCATGATCCTTATATTCCGGACCGAACGCAGTGACGTGCAGACCGGGATCGTCCTCGCCGACTTCCCACTCCCACGGACCGTTATGCTCGATCTGCCACATTACGGAAAAATCGCGGGCGCGGCGTACCGAACCTTCCACCTGCAGAATGCCGGCCGGCTCATGCTCTCCCGAGCTCCATGTAGAAGTCGAGCTCATGGCAAAACGCGAACTAGACTGACCAGGATTGATTTTCTGGTTGCGGTTACGCACCTGAGTGTCACGCAGCGGACGAACACGCCAATCGTTTTCCACAGCCCAAGCGGCATCGCCCCAGAAAATATTCGAACGATGTACCTTGCCGCAGTTGACGCGCATCGGAACGGTCAGATTCAACGATGACACCGCTTCAATCGGCAGTTGCCTGGCGGACTGCAGACGCGTGTAGGTGCGCACTGCGGAAAGATTCGGGAACGCCTCGAATACGGAAGTGACCACCAAGCCTGCATTGGAATCGGCGGAAACCGCCTCGGACGCGGAATTCGCGGCGGAATCGGCTGCGTCACGTTCGCTTGCCGTCGGCTCGAATTCACGACCTTTCGGTTCAAGATCGGTATACGGCGCGAACTGCGTGATCTCCAAACGGAACGGATCGACGGAACCTGGTTCAGGTTCGGAAGCAAGCGCGGAAACGAATCGCAATTGGCTGCCGGCAACTGTGGCAATCAACGTCAGTCGGTTGTCTTGCGAACCGGTATTGGCGGCACACACCTCAACAATCGGACGCGGATCCTTTTCAACCACTGGCTTTCCATCGTCAGACAAGCGACCATCGATCGGAACCATGTTGCGCCCTACAACGTTGCAGAGGCGAACGGGGGAATCGGCGGCAATGTCAAACAGCATGGAGACCACACCATTGCCCCATTCAAGGCGCCCATCCTGCCGAGGAACAAGGGGAGTCATATTGCCGTTCTCCATTGCCATCTCCTTCGAATTCCGAATGCCGCCTATCCGTTGACGTGCATCGTTTGACGTACCTCACTAGCTTAAGCGGAAAACGGGGCAACCGCGATGTGCGTGTCTACGCACATTCAGCAAATATTCAGCAACTGAAATGACCGTTCGAAGACCAGCAAATACCTACTCGAATTGCAGATATTCCACGAATTGAATCGGCATATCCTTGGATTCCGTGATATTGCTGAATCCGAGAATAACCCCTTCTTTCGGCAGTCCCTTCATGGAAGTCCATGTTTTCGAATGGGACAAGTCGAATCCGACAGCGTCGTTCACATCGGAAACCGAATTGCCTTTGGCGTCGACCAGCGCATCCTTGACCTGCTCAAGATCGGCGGCACTCATCACTTCCGCGGGTTTGGTGATGTCGCCGCGATCATTGACTTCGGCGAAAGATATCGGTTTCGGCAACAATCATGTTGATCTGACCTGCCGAAACGCGAGCCGTCAACGATGCGGAACCATCTTGCGCGGCATTCTCGCTAATCGCAATGGAGGCATCCGTCCGCACGAGACGCTCGTCTTCAATACCTTGCGTCTTCACAAAATCAGCGCCCAACGCATCAATCTGTTCGGAATATTCCGCCATATCGACACCTTCAAGACTCAGCTCGGCCTCGGGACCTTTGGTCACATACGAGATGACGAAAGCAAGTACCAAGCCGACCACTGCGATAATGATCAGCACATCGGTCAGAAAGTTCTGCTTGAAGTACGGCCACTTGTCTTTCGGCGGCAGCTCGCGGAAGGTTTTGAATTTCGATTGCTTCGCATACACGTTGGTGGATGCGAGCGCTGCGACCGCATCTTGCTGCTCCTGGGTGAGAACTGGCTTCTCTACTGCCATACCAAACCTTCCCGCGTTGTTTCATCGACGCATTCACGCGTCATCTTCATGCGCAGCAACATGCGTTGCTTTCTCACTTCCCTATCTTCCGCCTCGTACCTGATAATTTGCGGCTAGCCGCCGGCCGAAAAACGACAAGCGGCTAGCAGGAAGGCTGATTTCAAGCCAATCAGTCCAAGCCCTAATCAGCCCATTTAGACCTTGATCATGGCGTATTGGGAGTCGTAGAGGCGATAGTAGGCGCCACGCTTGGCGAGCAGCTCGGCGTGGTTGCCTTGCTCCATGATCTGCCCATGATCGATGTAGCAGATCATGTCCGCGTTCTCGATGGTGGACAGTCGGTGCGCGATGATGAAGCTCGTGCGTCCCTTCAGCAGGTGGTTCAATCCGGCCTGAAGTGCCTCTTCGGTACGCGTATCGATATTCGACGTGGCCTCGTCGAGAATCAGAATGCGCGGATCGGCCAGCAGCACGCGGGCGAATGCAATCAGCTGACGTTGACCAGCGGAAAGCGTGGAACCGCGCTCCTCCACCACCGTGTCGTATCCGTTCGGCAAATCCATAATGAACTCGTGCGCATGCACCGCCTTCGCGGCCGCTTCGATCTCAGCATCGGTCGCATCCAACTTGCCGTAACGGATGTTCTCGCGCACATTGCCGGAGAAAATGAACGTATCCTGCAGCATGACGCCCATCTGCCGACGCAACGATTCCAATGTGACAGAACGCACATCATGACCATCAATCGTCACCGACCCTTCTGCAACGTCGTAAAAACGCGACAGCAGATTGATAATCGTGGTTTTGCCGGCACCGGTCGGACCAACCAACGCAACGGTGCTGCCTGGCTCAACATGCAGATCAACCAGATTGAGAATATTGCGACCGTCAGGCTCGTAACGGAAAACTACATCGTTGAAATCGACGCGTCCTTCGATTTGCGGCAGTTCAGTCGCGTCAGGCGCGTTACGAATCTCCGGCTGCACGTCAAGCGTTTCGAAAATACGCTCAAGATATGCGGAACAAGTGATCAGCTGATTGTAGAAATTGCCGATGCTGATCACCGGATTCCAGAAATTATTCGCATAGCCAACGAACGCGATCAGCACGCCGGTGGAAACGTTCACCGCGCCGAAGCCCGTGACGCCCACATAGTAGATGAACGCGATCGTCATGACGGAAATGGTTTGAATGCCCGGCCACATGAGGAACTGGATATGCACGGCCTTCATCCACGAGGTGCGCACGTCGTCTTGCTGCTCTTGGAAGGTTTTGAACTGCGCCGCCTCCTGGGCGAAGGTCTGCGTGGTTTTCACGCCGGTGATCGACTCGTGAATGAACGCGTTGAGATTGCTCTGCTTGTTCGACAACACCTGATACGCGCGGCGCTGGAAATGCTGCAATACCAGCACCCACGCGATCAGGAACGGGAAGAGCACCAGGCTGAACAGCGCAAGCCGCCAATCGACCACGAACATGACCACCAGCGTGATCAGGAAGGTGAATACGTCGGAAATCACATTGATCAGGCCGGAACTCAACGTGTCGGAAAGCGTGTTCACATAATTGACCACGCGAATCAGGATTTTGCCGTGCGGACGCGAATCGAAATAGCTGAACGGCAGCGTCTGAATATGCGTGAAAATATCGCGGCGCATGTCTTTCAACATGAGCTGACCGACGCGAGTAATTTCGACGGTACGATAACGCAATCCAAACTCATACATCACAATAAGTACGGCCATCAACCCCGTTAATTCACCAAGTAAGGTGAGATTTTTCGACGGAATCGCGCTGTCAATCATGATTTTCGTCAAATATGGCACGACTACCGCAATGCAGCTCATCATTACGACGACGACGAGAATGCGTGCGATACACGACATATATGGTTTTACATAGACGCCGATACGCAGAATATCGTGCAGATTAATATGCTCTTCCAGCTCTTCATCTTCGCGGTATGTGTTACGTTTTGCCATGGGTTTTCCCCCTTTCCTGCTTTCCCGCGCCTACGCTTCGAAACCTTGCGAACGACCCGCCTGCAAGCCGAGCTGCCTGTAGTAGATCTCCCAATATCGGCCGTGCGCGGCCACCAGTTCGTCATGCGTGCCGCGCTCCACAATGCGGCCATGCTCAAGCACGAGGATCAGATCGGAATCTTTCACCGATGAAATACGGTGTGCGATGGTGACGATGGTTTTCTGTTCGTCCAGTTCGCGCAGATGGCGCTGGATTTCCGCTTCCGTTTCCATGTCGACGGCGCTGGTCGTATCGTCCATGATGAGGATCGACGGATTGTCGGCGAGCGCGCGTGCGAGGCTCAGGCGCTGTTTTTGGCCGCCGGAAAGGCCGACGCCACGCTCTCCGACCACGGTATCGTAGCCTTCCGGCATGCTGCGGATGAAGCCGTCCGCGCCGGCGATGGTGGCCATGCGGCGAATGTACTGTTCGTCGTATTCGCGTTGTTCGCCCGCGCCGAAGCTGATGTTGCCGCCGATGGTGTCGGAGAACAGGAACGTGTCTTGCGCCACGACGCACACTTGCGAGCGCAGTGTGGCGAGCGGCCAGTCTCGCGCGTCGACGCCGTCGATGAGCACATGGCCTCGGTGGGGTCGTAGAAGCGGGAGATGAGGTTGACGAGGGTGGATTTGCCCGCGCCGGTTTCGCCGAGAATGCCGAGTTTGGCGCCTGCCGGAACATGGAAGTCGACGTCTTCGAGCACGGGGGTGTCTGGTTCGTCGGGGAAGGCGAAGCTGACATGCTGGAAGTCGATGCTGCCTGCGATGCGGGTTGTGTTGGTTGTTGCAGCGGTTGCAGCCGCTGTGCCGGCGTGATTCGCGTCGGCGCTGTCTCCCGGTTTTTCCGTATTTTCCGGCTTTTCCGTAATACGTGACTGAGCGGTGAGCAGTTTGCGGATTTTGATGCAGGATGCGTTGAATCGCTGCCAGTCGTTGATCAGCCATCCGGATTGGCGTACCGGCCCGTCGATCATCCACAGGTAGGAGTTGAACGCCACGAGATTGCCGAGGGTCATGCGCCCGGTGATGACCAGGAATCCGCCGAATCCAAGCGTGATCAGCTGCAGTGAGAAGCCGAGACCGTCGAGCCATGGCATGTATTTGCGGCTGTTGTAGGCCTGGTCCATGTTGCGTTGCATGTAATCGTCGTTGTGTTTGTCGAATTTTTCGGTTTCATACGGTTCGCGCACGAACGCTTTGACCACGCGGTTGCCTTCGATGTTTTCTTCGACCATTGAGTTCATTTCGGCAAGCGAGTTGCGGATGGCGAAGAACAGTGGTCTTGCGTGCGTGGAGAGTCCGCGCGTAAGGATGAAAATGAACGGCGTGACGCATGCGAGCGCGAGCGCGAGCCGCCAGTCGATGGTGAACATCATGGCGAGCGCGCCAATGAACATGACCACGCAGTCAAGCACCTGGTAGCTCACCCAGCTCAGCGCGTGGCGTATGGCATCGGTGTCGGAGGTCATGCGGCTCATGATGTCGCCGGTACGCGTGTGGTTGAAATAGGTGAAGTCGAGTTCGTGCAGTTTCTCGTATTCGTCGCTGACGAGACGGAATACGGAGTTCTGCCCGAAGCGTTCCATCCACATTTGGTAGCCGTAGCGCGAGCGACGCGCACGATGGTGAACACGATCATCATGATGCACAGTCGCGTCAGTTCGTCGACTTGGCCTTGCACGATGACACGGTCCACGATGAGGCCTGACAATAGCGGAATGATGAGCGCCATGGTGTTGTTGACGCAGAACAGCACTATCGCGCCGGCCACTCGTGGCAGGTCGGGTTTGCAGTATGGCAGGATCCATTTAAGGTTGCCTGCTTCTGTATTACGATTCGGATCGACGTACATACGTAGCGTTCCTTCGGATTGTTTGCTGGTTGTTTGGGTTTTCGTGGGTTGGTTTTGCGTTTTTGCGTTGCTTTTACGGCCATTCGTTGCCGTTACGATTCACGTCCGTCGTTTGTCGAGCGTCCCGTTGCCGTCTCTCTCGGTCGAAACCCCTGTTCGGATTCGCAAACGCGACTTATTCTATGCGAACCGTTTTTTGATGCAACGTGAGTGATTTCGGCGTGTCGCAATCGCAATAAAATCAACGCATGTACCGTTACATAAATTCGCTCTGGACGTAAAGGAATATGGGTGATCGCAGTAGCGCTTTCTATATCGAACCGGTACGATATATCGAGGTGCGGCATTCCGATGACGGAACGGCCGCAATCGCATGAACATCATGAAAGGACGGCGTCGATGACGAGCACACAGACCATTGAGGAACTCAGCGCACAATGCGCGGCAAAATATGGCATCACCCGTGAGATGATCGACCATGCGGAACGTTGGACGGAAACCGACGGCGATCTCGAAGGCCTTTCCGAAGAGCGCGTCCGCGGCATTCTCGACATGCGTTTCGGCGCGATCGCGGTTGACACCCCGCGTTCCGAACTGTGGCACACACCTGACACAATCGACGTGATCGAAGATATTCCATACCTGCCTGACGGTGGCTACGATACGGAAGCCGGGCAGTGCAGAGGACATTTGCTCGACCTGTATCTACCGCACGATGCGGTGCTGCGCTGCGGGCATACGCTGCCGGTGTACATCGATATACACGGCGGCGGTTTCACTTACGGATATAAGGAATTGAACCGCAACTTCAACGTGCATCTGGCCGAAACGGGCTTCGCCGTATTCTCACTGAACTACCGACCGGCCCCGCAAACCGATTTGAGGGGTCAGCTGGCGGACGTTCAGGCGGCATTGCGTTGGATCAAGGCGCATTTGACTGATTATCCGGTTAATCCGAACGCCGTGTTCCTCACCGGCGATTCGGCAGGCGGCGCGTTGACCATGCTGACGTTGGCGATTGAAAACAATGCCGAAGCCGCGGCCGCATTCGGCATGGATGAGCCTTCGGGCATTGGTTTCGCCGGTGCCGCTCCGGTGTGCGGTGCCTACAGTTCCGCATCGTTGGAAACCATGGGAAGCGAACTGACCGTAGGCTACGATCCGAATCGCCGCACCGGACTCGAACAAATGCTGGGCGTCGAATTCTTCGACGGCATCGAAGCCGCCGACCCGAAGTTCCTCACCGCCGAAGGCCTGGCGTTCAACGTCAACCTGCCGCCACTGTTCATCGTGACCTGCGGCGACGATTTCCTCGAGGCCGACAATCTGGCGCTTGCTGCCGCACTGGCCCGCAAGGGAGCCGATTTCGAACTGTTCGACCCGAAGCCACGCCGCCACGAAACGCTCGGCCACGTGTTCGTGATCGGCATGCCATGGCTTGACGAAAGCGTGGAATGCTTCGAACGCCTGCGCAGGTTCTCGTACGAGCGCTGCTGAATCACGAATGCCTGCACGCGACCACGCATAATCACCAGCATCACAAACGGCCGACCATGCATTACTCACGCATGGTCGGCCGTTTGTCTTGCAACTCTTTTCGGCAAAATCGCGAAACATAAATCGCGAATCGCACGAATCGCATGAATCGTGTTCAGAAAAGAAGAAAGCCGGCGGAAAGAAGGGCCGCCGGCTGAGAGAGAAGAGAGAAGAAGGGTTCAGTTATGGGGTTCTTCAGGAACCTCGCCAGCCGCCGTAACTGCTGACATGTTCTATATAAGCGCCCGAGTCTTGGAGGAATGATACGTGTTCCTGCCAATTAGCTGAGAAAAAATGTATCAGACATGTGAGCGGCCATACACATTCGTGAATTCCGTCGAATGATCGCAACATTACTTCCGATTTGCCCAATCGCACGTCTATATCACTCACCCACTCCGCAAAAATCATCCATTTCACTGGACGATTCTGAAAAAAACGCAAAATCATCCATTTCACCGGACGATATGTCGAGCTCAAGATGCTGCCGTTGTCTTTCTCGGAATACCGAAATGCATTGCAACCGACAGCAAATGACAATGCGCTGTTCGACCGGTATCTCACATATGGAGGTCTCCTCTACGTCACACAGCTCACCTTGGATACCATCGGGCTCGGCGACTACCAAGACATTCGACACCGCAACATCCTCGACTGACTGCTCGAGTAGGACACACTCTCCCGACTGCACAATTTGCGTCCACGGATCACAAGGTACGAAAAATAGCGGGACCAAATAGTTCCTGCATAACGTGCGCCGTGTTCCACCTATGATGGATATATGAAACATTTCGAATATGAAATTTCCGGCATCGACGGCAGCGCAGCGAAATTCGTCGGATATTGCCTTGATAACAGCGAAGAAGTCGTTCCCGACCGTGTGCGTCCGTCTGTGCTTGTGATTCCGGGCGGCGGTTACGAAATGACGTCGGATCGTGAGGCGGAGCCGATTGCGATGCAGTTTCTTGCGGCCGGTTTCAACGCTTTTGTGCTGCGATATTCGGTGAAGCCTTCCGTTTTTCCAGTTGCGCTGTTGGAAGCTGCCGATGCGATGACGATGATTCGTGAGCATGCCGCCGAGTGGCATGTCGATCCGGATGCGATTGCCGTGATTGGCTTTTCCGCAGGTGGTCATCTTGCTGCGAATCTCGCCACCTCCACCAGCGACGATGTTCTTGTCGCTCATGGTTACGATCCGGATGCGGTGCGTCCGAATGGTTTGATGCTCGCCTATCCGGTGATCACGTCTGGCCCGCTCGCCCATCGCGGCAGTTTCGATTCGCTGCTTGGTGAACGCCGCAACGATTCACAAGCACTTGAATCCGTGTCGATCGAACGTCATATCGACGCCAAAACACCGCCGGTTTTCGCATGGCATACCGTTCCCGACGAAACCGTGCCATACGAAAACACACTGATGCTGATCGACGCTTGCAAGAAAGCCGGAGTCAGCATCGAAGCGCACCTATTCCCGCAAGGCGGGCATGGACTGTCGTTGGGCACTGCGGAAACCGCATGGCAGGGCGTCAACGGCATTGAACCGAGTATCCAGATCTGGCCGCAGCTGGCTGTCTCTTGGATGCGCAGAACGTTCGCACGATAATCAGCGCAGCAGACGCCGTGACATCTAACCCCATCTAGTCACGTTTCCCGCCTGCGCAACCCGCACCCTGCATCTGCACAACCCATAAAATCGGGTTAAAACCCGGGTTGTGCAGACGCAGAACGCAAGTCGCGCAGACAGCACAACACCCCCGAACCGACCGGATAGGCCGAAAATCGTAAGCTTGGGGGCAAAAATCAGCGGGGCTGACGGAAGCGACGATCGCCAATCGGATCGAACGGTGTATGCGGCTCGAGCTGATACCAGTACGCGACGGAAGCGACGTCGTCCTGACGCTCGAAATTGCCGCCCTCCTCAGTACCGATCTGCTGCCATTCCACACGCAAATCATGTTCGAAATAAATCGGATCGGGAATGTGCCAGCGATACAATCCGCGGGTCACCGGCGTATTCACATCCCAATACGCGCTCTCGCGATGCGAGGCGAGACGCTGCGAATAGAACGGGAAACCGACGTACGGCGCACAGAACGTCTGCTCATGCATACGCCCATGCTCGTCGAAATCGGCGAAACTCCACGCGCCACCGAAATAATCCTCGGCACCGGTGCTGCACCACGTGGGATACTGGTCGTCCCCATCGATGTACATCTTGACTTCACCCTCGCCCCACCAGCGGCTTTCCAACGCGGTGAGCGCCAAATACGTGCCGATATACGCGCCACGACCATGCACGCCGTCGAGCACCACATAGTCGCGGGCCAGTTCGGTGACGCGCTCGCGACGCCACTGCGCATGAAAACGCATGGTGCCGGCCGGAAGCGCATCGTATTCGGTGTAGTCGATCTGGTAGAAGAACGCGGGAACGTCTTCATTGTGATCGTTGCGGAGCACAATGCGCGCATGTTCGAACGGCATGGAGAAGTAGCAGTTGAAGCCGCGATTGGGTACGACCACCACCGGCATCGAATTGACTCGGCAGGCCTGCGCGTGGCCGCAGCAGAAGAAGTCGCCGATCGGGCATTGCACGGACGGGGTTTCCTCGCCATCCCAATAGAATTCCAGGATCAGGTTACGAAGCACGTTCGGACCGGTAGACGACGTGCGGTCAGTGACGGTCATCCAAATATGACGGATCATGCCCGGACCGTCCACATCCATCAAAGTGACGCTCTCCCCCGCTTTTACGGTCTGGATGCAGGGGCTGCCTTTGCGCGACGGACCAAGTGCACTGGCTGCAGTGGCCGCAGCGCCCTTGCCGCCCGTGGGATTCTCGGCGTTCACGCAACGTGTGCGCCCTGGTGCCGCAACCGCCAGCGAGTCCAGCGGACTGCGCGCGGCGAACGCACCCGACGAATCGATCTGCATATCGTGATATAAGCTTTGCTGCATAGCGCTCCAATCGTTATGTTGAGTCATCGGCACCCCTTTTCCTTATATTTTACGACACCAGCATCATTGCCACATGTATAAAAAACGGACGCACGATGGGTCTTGCTCCCGGAATTACCGCGCCATCGAAGGCTTTGTTTACTGTCCCTCCGCACGGACGATCCCATTCCCATCGGACCCTAGGAGGCGCTCGACACAAGGTCGCTTCGACCCGCCCCTAGCCTAGCCACTTCTAACGTAGGACCAGTAGCACGGCGGAAACCTTCTTTGCGGATTTGCAAACCTTCTTAGCCCGTTCCGACCGACCGGCAAGCCGATACGGACAAGGTTTTCAAAAGTTTGTACCTCAAGGATATCTTCACGCGAAGATAACAACTCTTTTATGCTTTCGGAATACGCGCAAACGGCCTAGCACGCGCATATCGATCAGAGCGGGCGGGACTCGTAGATCATTTGGCGGTCGCCGAAGTAGAGGCGTCACGCCAAGAGGCCTTCTTGCGGGCCGCCTCCTGCTGAGGCTCCTTGATCGGCACGAAGAACCAACGGACCAGACCAACCACCATGTCTTGCACGGAATGCCAGATGCCGATATACGCGGTCAACGCCCAGAACGTCACGATCGCATTGAAGCCGGCGAACACCGCGTTGCCCCAATTGTGCGAAAGCGTATCGGCGTAGAACACCATGCACGAGTAAATGATGATCACCCACGGCATCGTCACATACAATGCCGGAGAAGCGGTACGATTATTGACTTTCGGCGTACGCGCGAACGGAATCTTCGTGTTCGTCATGCCCTGCTGAATCGACTTGAGCGTGCCGGAAAGATTCACCGTCAACAGCACGATGTTGAAGCCGTAAATACGGAAAATATCGGAACGTTTATACCCGTTGCGTTTCAAATCGCTCGACATGGTGGCAAAATACGGCAGCGACGCGAGCACCACCCACGGGCTCAGCAACCGCTGGTCGAACGGATACGCCAAGAGGAACATCAGGCCGAAACTCGACCATGCGATGGACGCCATATAGTTCACGCGCAGCGCCCACTCACCCAGCTTCACATCATTGCCCTGCTGATGCCGCGCGTGCACAATACGGAAGAATTTGCCGATGATCAGCAGACCGCCATTCGCCCAACGCCGCCGCTGCACCACCAACGAACCGAAATCAGGCGGGGTGGCACTATAGCTCAACCGCTCCGGATAGTTGACCAAATGCCAGCCGAAATAACCCCAAATCGATACTGGATTCGGTGTCTTCGATCACCGTGCGATCCTGAATATACGTTTTCACCGTGCGTATGCCCTCAGTCGACACCACGCAGATATCGTCGAGCGCGGCCTTGCGGATCACCGCGTTCGCACCTACCCAGAACGTGGCGTCATAGTAGGTCATGCCCTGATGCAGCATGTGCTGAATGTCGGTGGTGGCGGCCGCGATGCGTTCGATTCGCGTCGCGCGCCACGATACGAGGAATACGGGGTTTGGATCACGGCCACGCGCTCATTGCCGGGCTGTTCCATCTGGTACACCAAGCGCAGGCAGTAGTCGCGCAACAGCATGGAATCGGCGTCCAACGTCAGCACGTATTCGGAATTGCGCATCACGAAATCGGGAGATTCTCCCTCGCGCACGTCACGCAGAATCACCCCGTCCGACGTTTCCACGCGCTTGAGCGAGTGCCCCATCAATCCGATGAACGAATTCAGATTCATGGCTTTGTTGCCTTCACGGGAGGTCGACGCATACAGCTTGCGTTCGAACGACCATCCTTTTGCGGTGAAAATGCGTACCAAACGTTCGTACAGTTGCAGAATGCGATTCGCGTCGACATGCTGCTGCAGGGTGATCGATTCGTTCAACGCCTGTTCCGTCAAACGCAGGTCGCGTGCAAGACCGCGCAATACCTGGTCGCAGAAGAAATCGTCGGTATGATCTTCGACCAGCCATGTGTCGGCCTTATGCTCCAACCATTGCGCGGCCGCACGATAGTCTTCCGCACAGCGTGCGACCACACTACGCCTTGCGTCCATCTGATCGGCGAGCGCCGCAACGGTTTCGTCGCGCGCTTTGGTGAAACGTTCCGCAGGTGCCGCCAATTCGGCCAATACTTTCGGCATGAGTTCGCGGCTTGCTTTGAGAATCGCTCGCGCTTCGTCATTGTTAGGATGCGGAGGATCGTCGATTAGGAGTACGACTGCAAGGTCGGGAAATTCCTGCAATGCCGCCGACCAGATCGTTTTTTTCGACGACTTTCGGCTGTTCCACGTACGAAGGAATCAGCACTGTGATTCCCTTATCGTAGTTGTGTGCGAAATGGTCGTCGAGCATCGCCCGAGGCACGCGTTCATGCCGGATGAAACGGTATAGCGCCCCTTGCCGTGTGGTCAAGTAGACGAGCGCGCTGAAAATCAGCGTGGTCACAATCGTCATGTACAGCACGCCTTCAACCACGAAACGTAACGTGAGTGAAGGATTGTTGACGAACAACGACAGAATCATCGTGATCATGTAGATCAGCCATGAAACAACCGTGCAGATGATGGCAACGTAACCACGCACAACGCGCGTTGGCGAAGGCTTGGCATGCATGATCGCAAGCGGTTGCGTGGAGGTTTCAGCACCCCACTGGTGCCTGCGGTCATCGCCGTCAAAATCCCCTATTTTCGCCACCATATACCCCTTTGCATTATCAGCGCTGCCTCACCTGCATAAACCATACATCACTGTTGAAATCGTCGTACTAGCCACAGACTACACTCCCTAACTGTAAGCGAGATATAAGAAAAACAGCACACGAGAGGAAAGCTTAATCCCCCGTAAAATCCCCCGCATATGCACTGAAGCCCAGCGGGACACAGCCTGCTAGATGCCCCAATGTCCCCATCAGCATTGGTGACCTGACGATTTCGAAAGGGGAATGATGAAACCCCTGTTTCCAGGAAGACGATTTTCCTTCCTCCGACTGTTCATAGCGATACTGTGCATCGCGCTCGTCGCGGCCGGCACATGGTCGTGGATCACGTTCACGCGAACGGCGGCTAAGAAATTGCCGGAACCTTGGTTCGGCGGCTATGTGGACGTGACCGCAACACCCTCATACGAGTTCGAATCCAAGGTAGGCAACGTCTACCGGAATGTGATTCTCGGATTCGTCACCGCCGGCGACGGCTGCCAGCCCAGCTGGGGCGGCTACTACACGCTCGACGAAGCGGCCTCCACGCTCGATCTCGACAGCCGTATCGCGCAAACCTACAAAACCGACCGCACGGTAACCGTCAGCTTCGGCGGGCAGAACGGCACCGAACTTGCCAGCGCATGTTCCGACGTCGATTCCCTTGCCGACGCATACCAACAGGTGATCGACCGCTATCACATCACCTCGCTCGACTTCGACATCGAAAACTCGAATCTCGACGGGTACAGCGAAACCGCAACCCGGCGAGCGCAAGCCGTGGCAAAACTCATCGCCAACGAAAAAGCCAAAAACAAAGGGAAAGACGATACCAGTCACGATCTGATCATCAGTTTGACGCTTCCAGCCGACGCGAAAGGTCTTACAACGCAAGGAATGCAAACCGTGAACGCGTTTCTGGATGCCGGCGTGACGCTATCCACCGTGAATCTCATGACCATGGATTTCAACGTGGCGTCCACGTCGATCACGCAATCCACGCTGATCAAAAGTTCGCTGAACGCGGCCCACGCGCAATACAAAACGTTGCTGTACAGTCGCGGCAAACTCTTCAGCGACCATCAGATCTGGGAGCTGTTGGGAGCCACCGTGCTCATCGGCCAGAACGATACCAAAAACGAGTATTTCACGCTCGACAATGCGCGCGAAATCAACACGTTCGCACTGGAAACAAGCCTGGGCCACTTAAGCATGTGGTCGCTGAATCGCGACCAGCAATGCGGCGAAAACTATACGAACACCAACACGCTCAAAACGTTCTGCAGCGGCATGAAACAGACGGACGGCGAATTCGCCACCACCTTGGGCTCGGGCTTCCGAGGCACACCGGGCACGCTCGTCGACTTCGACAATGCCAGCTGGAATTCCTCGCAGCAGGCCTACCCCACGTGGGAACCGGGAGTACTGTACAAGCAAGGCGACAAGGTGATCTGGAACGGCAATATCTACGAATCGTTGGGCAACAACGAAAACGAGCAGCCGGACAGCGCCGAGGAAGGCACGAACGCACCGTGGCGCATCATCGGACCGGTGTTATAAACACTTGCCACAGCGAGACGCAACCACAGACACAATACAAGGCAGGAACACAAGGCAGTCGCTACTTTTCAGTAAAAGTGGCACGCAACAGGGGAACGAAATCAGGCAATCATGACATCGAAGCAATCAAAGCATCAGGCAGCCACCGGCAGCCAGCCAAAAGACGGCATCAGAAAACCAGCCAGACTCACCATTCTGGCCATCATCTATGCGTTGTGCATTGCGGCCGCAATCGCATTCCATCGCACAGGAAGGCGGTGCAGCAACTTATGGAAGACCCTGCGCGCATCCTGCATAGTGGTCGCTGTGGC
>ENA-OQJI01000046-OQJI01000046.1-human-gut-metagenome-genome-assembly--contig:-NODE-46-length-26676-cov-2.117632_pt1 | contig 26676 bp, 23 predicted proteins | sample MGYA00242602_ERZ504768 | MGnify/ENA primary metagenome ERZ504768 (study PRJEB26092, sample SAMD00036368) | human gut metagenome | host: Homo sapiens | study: EMG produced TPA metagenomics assembly of...
TAACCTATTCCATATCCTCCTGCAAGTCATTCATACACAATGCTTATATGCTTGAACGATTTATTTGCGTGTTTGGGATTAGCCCAGACCCGCAAGTTATTGACAAACTTTTCAAAGAACTCATTTTATTTACTGCCAGAGCCGCTTAGGCGTGGCGAATTTTTAACGAACTATTGTAATTATTGAAACATAAAAAAACAATGAATGAGTGAGTTTTTTGAGTATGACTTACAAATCTTATCTCAAACAAAATAGTTAATATATCTCTCTTCAAGTACCTCATTCGATAGAGCCGTCATTCAGAACTTGAAAAATGATATTGTTGAAAGAACTTCGGCTGAAGCATATCCTTAGTTTAATTACTGGGATACAAACTGATGACTTTGGTAAACCGATGGTATTTATCCAGAAGTAATACGATACTATCTAAGATTTTGTGTAAATGGAAATAAAAACTAGTTGTAAGTTTCTGCTATATCTATATTCTATGTTTAAAATACGTAAAATCCCTTATATTTTGGCGAAATCACAAATATTTCCTATCTTTGTGCACAATAATTATCACATGCTTGGGCTTGACTGGATTTGACAGCGAGAGATGTGGTATGTAAGCATGCAGTGCGTCAGTGATTTGCACTATAATCTCAGTTACTGAACAATTATCTGGCAACGAAAACTATGCTCTCGCTGCTTAATCGAAGTACAGTAGATTAGCTTTATTTCCGTCACAGTGATGGAAACGAGATGTCGCTCAAAAGCTCTTGTTCCGAAGCGTTTGGCTAAGCGGCACAGCAAAATCGGGAATAGTTTCAGTCGGGTTCCGAGGCTGAAATGAAATTTTAGGAACTAAGGTATAAGTGGGTGGCTCTGGTCTTGCTTATGCACGAAAACCGAAGGCAGAGATAAGCATGTAGAAAGCATATGGCTTCCTTGTTTGGACGAGGGTTCGATTCCCTCCAGGTCCACCCAGGAAATATGAGAAAGGCTGTTTCAAACTGAAAAATGAAACAGCCTTACTTATATCTGTAAGTTATATAATAAAATAATCTCCTGTCCTGCTTCATCCCAACGATGCGGCTAAGACAGGAGATTTTCTCATTTTAAGCCTTTATTCTTATAGTTTCGGAACAATCACGAAATGAGTTTCCGGATATTCCTTTGCCAGCAAGTCACGGATATAAGCTTCTGTATCCCGACGGATAATATCATCATCTTCTTCCGGGAAAAGATTATAAGCCACGGTATGCAGGCGAATACCCCGACGGGTTACAGCCTCCAGACTCAGCAAAGTATGGTTGATGCTTCCCAATTTTCCCGAAGTCACAAAAATCAACGGATAGTTTTTCTGCGCCACATAATCGATTGTCAGCAAATCGCGGGTAAGCGGAACCATCAGACCGCCTGCTCCTTCCAGCAAGACCGCATCATAGGTTTCACTCAACTGACGGGTAGCCTTTTCTATCTTGTCAAAATCAATCGGACGATGATCTATTTCAGCAGCCAAGTGAGGCGAGCAGGGATAAGTAAATATCTCGGGCATGGTCAGTCCGCTTTCATCTTCCGGTAGCAAACCGGTTCCCATAATCTTACGGTGCAGTTCGATATCTTCCGACATACCGACATTTCCCGTCTGAATAAACTTCTGAGTAATGGTACGCACACCTTGTTCGTTCCATGTCTTTGCCAGATAACCGGTAGCATAACTCTTTCCGACATTGGTATCAATGCCGCTCACAAAAAAAACATTGTCTTTCATATTATTACATTTTATTTTTTACAAATCATATAAATAGGATGATAAGTCAGCGGAACGGTTCCGTCGGGAGCTGTGAACTGTTCCTTATAGCGGCGGCAGAAATCATCCAGTTCTCCCCTCGTCCAGCTCTGGCGACGTATGCCCGTCACTCCCGTTTCCTTCAGATGCTTCAGTACCCCCAGCGGCGAAGCGAACGACAACTTCAGTTTTTCCTCCCGGCTATATACAATCTGATATTCGGCCGACAATACATCTGTCAGCTCCTTCAGCGAACGGTAAGGAAGCGTATCCGAAGTAAGCGATACCACCTCTTTTACATTCTGAGGGCCAAACGTACTGAAAGCCAGATAACCATCGGCCGTCAGGAGCTTGCGACAGCCTGCCAGAAACGTCTCCGGCTGGTCGAACCACTGAATGGCAGAGCACGACACAATCAGATTCTGCCCCGACGGGAAATTCAGCGCCTCTGCATCGGATGCAGCAAAATGAATCCTCTTATTGGCAAGCAAATCGGTAAGATACGGTTCCACTTCGGGACACAAGTCGTTCAGCAGCAAGCGTTCGGGAGTAGCACGATGCAGAAAGGCACGGGTAAACATGCCTGTTCCACAACCAATCTCCAGCACGTTACGCCATCCCCCCGATGGGATATACTTGCCTATCGCATCAGCCATGTGATAAGCAATCTGCCGCTGTACATCCGCCCGTATGGAATAACTGCCCACAGCCTTGGCAAAACGGCGGCGAATCAACGTCTTGTCCATTCTTCCCCCTTTCCTTCCAGCAGGCGGTCGAACAACACTGTATCATAATGTTCTGCTTCCATCTCCATCACCTCTGTGCCAGTCCATGCGGCACGCTGATTTGCCGGAATAAAAATCTTGTCACACAAACCGATGATTGCCTTGTCCCACACAAAAGCCGCAGGCTGAACCTTCCCGGCCTCATGCTCCAAAGCAGCCAGTTCCGCTCCCAGCTCTTCCGTCGTACGGTAAGGCTGATGCGAAAGAAACTCCTTCACCTGTCCCGCACCGCCACATATTCTCCGGCGGAAACGCGCCAGCGCAGTATCCGAAAAATTCTCCAGTGTACCGTGAAAAACCGCTTCCGCTATTCCCCGCCGGTCATCTATCGGAAAAGGTGTACCGTTGACAGCCAGTTTCATCTCCCAGGGATAAGTATGCCCCGAAAGAATCTGTCCGGCTACCCATACTCCCATCGACCAGGCAAGCAGTCTGATTTCACGATAACCATCCAACAAAGAATAATCGAACTCCAACGTACGGTAATCGAAGCAGAGCAGACAGTCGTACCCCTCCGCCACCGTACGGCGGAACAGATTCTCGTCGCTTCCCCATCCTGCAAAGAAGAGAAGCAGGCGCGGACTATTTTCTTTTTTTATAAATAATTGCTTCATTTTCAGTCATTCGGCAGACATGCAAAAAACATGCTGATATTTTAAAAAAATATGCTGATGTTTTCGGAAAAATATGCTGATGTTTTTCTTAAAACATGCTGAAGTTTTTTCATGCATTCGTACCGGTGTTTTTTAAACGTTCATAATCTTTACAACTCACGGCATAAACTGTCCACTTCCTCTTCTGTGACAGCTGCCGTCAGCGAGATACGCAATCGGGAAGTTCCTTCGGGAACCGTAGGCGGACGAACCGGCAGCACATAAAATCCTTTCCGCTGCATGTCTTCCGCTTTCAGGATGGTCTGGTTGCTCTCACCCACAATAAAAGGGACAATATGACTTGAGGAAGGACACTCACGACCTGCCCCCCGGACAGCTGCCTGCACCCGAAGAGCCGCCTCAGCCAGTCGTTCCCGACGGTCGTTCCAGCCTCCCAGACGCGACAGGATAAACTTTGTCCATGCCACATTCAGCGGAGGAAGTGCTGTCGTAAAGATAAATGTCCGCATCCGGTTAACCAGAAACGAGCGCATTACCTCACTGCACACCACATACGCTCCGACCGAAGCCAACGCCTTACCGAACGTACCGCACAGAAAGTCAATATCCTTCATACATCCTTGTTCCTCGGCCACACCCAGTCCGCTTCTGCCACGTACGCCAATCCCGTGCGCCTCATCCACATACAGCATCACACCGGGATAACGCTTTTTCAAGTCCACCAACCGGTCGAGAGGAGCCACATCTCCATCCATACTGAAAATACTCTCCGTCACGATAATGATCTGTTCGTGGTCTTTATAACTCTTGGCAAGCAAAGCCTCCAGTTGCCCGTAATCCTGATGACGATAACGGATGCACCGTGCAGCCGACAGCCGGATTCCGTCAATCAGACTGGCATGTACCAGCTTGTCTGCCAGAATCAGCGTATGCGCATCAGCCACAGCGGGAAGTATTCCTGTATTCATGTGATAACCACTTGAAAAGACCAGTGCACCGCTTGCTCCGAACATCTCGGCAAGCATCCGTTCCAATTCATCGTATACGGTAAAGTTACCGGTCAGCAGGCGCGACGACGACGACGAGAACAGAAAATCACGTTCCGAAAGCGTGCGCATAAACTCGTCACGCAGCGCAGTGTCGGCAGCCAGTCCCAGATAGTCATTCGAAGAAAGATTCAGCATACGCTTGCCTTCCTTCCAGATCCATTTCCCCTGATGTTCCGCCTGCGACAGTGTACGCAGATTGCCAGCCTCATCCAGCGCATCGAGCGTCCGGCTATATAAATTATCCGATGAAACCATCGTTTCCATTCCTTTCTTTCTTTAACAAGTTATTTCTCTTACAATCTTCAGCAAGCCGGAAGTCAGCTTTGTCAGTTCCTCCTTGCTGATAATAAACGGAGGCATGATATATACCAGTCGTCCGAACGGACGTACCCAGATACCTTCTTCCACAAACCGGCGCTGCATCCATGCCATATCCACCGGATTCTTCATTTCGATGACTCCGATAGCCCCCAGTACACGTACATCTGCCACCTGAGGCAATCCGGCAGCCGGTAGCAGTTCCTCCCGCAGTTGCGACTCAATGCGTTTCACCTTCTCTTCCCATCCACTAGACAAGAGCAGGTTGACAGAAGCGCAAGCCACCGCACAAGCAAGCGGATTTCCCATAAAAGTAGGTCCGTGCATAAAAGCATGCGGCTCGTGTGAAGAAATACAGTCCGCCACTTTATCGGAAGTCAGCACGGCCGAGAAAGTCATATACCCTCCGGTCAGCGCCTTACCGATACACATGATATCGGGTTCCACTCCGGCATGTTCCCAGGCAAACAGTTTTCCGGTACGTCCGAAGCCCGTAGCAATCTCGTCGAAGATAAGCAGCAAACCATATTCACGGCACAACCTGGCCGCCTCACGCAGATACTGCGGATGATAAAAACGCATACCGCCGGCTCCCTGAACTATCGGCTCCAGTATCAGTCCGGCAAGCGTCTGATGATGCTTTTCGATTGTTTCCTTCAGTGGAAGAATATCCTTCTCGTCCCATTCGGCATCGAAACGGCACTGAGACGCAGGCACAAAATAACGTACCGGAAGCGCCGAACCAAACAAACTATGCATGCCCGTCACCGGATCGCATACCGACATCGCATTCCATGTATCTCCATGATAGCCGGAACGGATTGTCACAAAATTGTTCTTTTCAGGCTTTCCCGCAGCAAACTGATACTGTACCGCCATCTTCAGTGCGACCTCCACAGCCACCGAACCACTGTCGGCATAAAAAATCTTCTGCATGGAAGGCGGAACAATCTTCAAAAGCAATTTTCCCAATGCGATGGCAGGCTCATGCGTAAGTCCTCCAAACATCACATGCGACATGTTTTTCAACTGCTCTTCAATCGCCCGATTCAATACCGGATGATTATATCCATGTACGGCACACCACCACGACGACATACCGTCTACCAGTTCCGTACCGTCTTCCAGCGTAATGATACACCCTTTTGCCCGTTTCACCTTATACGTAGGCAACGGGTTAATGGTCGACGTATAGGGATGCCACAAATGCTCCCTGTCGAAGTTATCAACACATTGTTCATAAGTCATAACCCACCTCCTTTATTCGTTTTTTTATCTTCTGCCACTTTCGAACCCAGCGTCGTCAGCAAATCTCCCACGATAGCCGAGTTCACACCGATATACATCGCCTTACGTACCGCCTCGTCACTCAGTTGCGAACGTCCTCCCGCAAAACGAAGATAAGCCGAAGGATTGACAAAACGGAACATAGCCACTGTACGCAAGACCTCTTCTTCCGAGAGCGCAGGCTCCGTTTCGAGCGGAGTACCCTTGATCGGCTGCAACAAGTTGAGCGGAATAGACTGAATATCCAGCGATTTTAAAGTAAAGGCAAACTCCACACGCTGCCGCATGGTTTCCCCCATTCCGATAATTCCTCCGCAACACACATCCATTCCCGTACGACGGGCAGCCTGTATGGTAGCCAGTTTCTCTTCCTGTGTATGAGTAGAACAGAGATTGGCGAAATGAGAAGGCGCCGTTTCCAGGTTACAATGATAGCGGACTACTCCTGCTCATGAAGCAACGCGAGCTGTTCCTCAGTAGCCAGCCCCAGCGAAGCGCAAAGCTGTATATCTGAGTGCTCTTTCAAATATGCAAAATGCCGGCACAAAGCCTCTACCTCCTTATTGGAAGGTTTCCGTCCACTCGTTACCAGTGAGAAGCGAGCAACTCCCTGTTCTTCGTTCGCCTTTGCATGGCGCAGACATTCCTCCTGCGAAACCAGTCCGTACACCTCAACACCCGTTGCATAATGTGCCGACTGAGCACACCATTTGCAATCTTCGGAACACCGTCCCGACTTGGCATTGATAATGGAACACATATCAAACTTATGCGAAGCATACTTCAGCGTAATGCGATGAGCGGCTTCACACAATTCCTCCAGAGGAGCCTCCTCCGCCAGCCAAAGCGCCTCTTCCGGCGTCAGTTCAAGACCGTCGTCAACTTTTTTTTTCTAATGTTTCTATCATATATATTTATAGGCATAAAAAAGCGGAATGGCGAAAGTACCCGTGTACACCTACAACAAGATGCCACACGAATCCTTTCGCCATTCCGTTTCGGTAAATGACAATTATTCTGAGTTTTTCTAATACAAGCAACCTCACTGCCCGCCGGTTCAACAGCCACAGGCAGTCCCATCAAAAGCAGGATGACACATCCCAGCGGGATTCCTATATCGTACGGTGAAGCATCCTGTTCCCTGACGCCGCCCATAGCATATACACACTGCCCGTTACCTTCTACCGACACGATATGTCTTGCCTTATCCAACGATGAATCGGCAATACCCTTACACACCCTTCCAATCGTCACATGCCGGTGCAGACTTCCGAACACAGCATAATTTTTCCGGCTCCAACGGCGGAAACGGATCGATCTTCTCTGGTTATGTAATGTGTTTTCGTGCATATGGTTTTATTCAGACGGCTGCAAATATAGAGAAAAAACCGAAAGCCGGCTTAAAAAATCGGATAAACTCATTGCGACAGGACATTTTTAAGCCTTCTTCAAACCGTTTTTCTTATTTTAATTATCTTTCATCACAAAAGTTTCATAAAAGAATACGGTTTCATAAAAATATGTATCTTTACACTTTGTAAAAAGGCTTTCTTAAAAAAACGAGATAAAAAGGCTAACAAAACGGCGTAATAACCAAACACTTAACTCAAAAAGAGAAAAATGAAAGTTTGTAATTTAGGAACAATAACCCATCTTGAAGACATCATGCAGATGTCTGATTACATCTGTACAGAAGCTCCCTTACTTATAATCGTTCCTGCTTTCGACCGAATCAAACGCAGTCTTCAAGAAATTTCCATTCATTTGTTCCGTGCCGAACAGGAAAAGGCTTCACAAGCCATCCTGCATCTGGAAAAGCACTGCATGGAAACTGTTTCCGGATTCCTGCCCGATCATGGTTCTGCCTTTGAGTTTGCCCAAACACAGATCACATCCAATTTCCAGCATATCCGGCAACTGGCAAACAGCACGTTCAGCCAGTCCGACGAACGCAGATTACTCATTTCGGGAGATACATTTCTTCGGCACTGGTAGCCGCCTATTTAAAAAGCCGACACATCGATGCCACTGTAGCAGATGCTGCCACACTGATGCACCTGGATGCTGACGGAAAACCTGATTTAGAAACAATCTGCCAGCAGGCACAAGCTTTTGCGCAAACAGCACAAGCCGCAGTCTATGTCACCCAGTCGCTTGTATGCCAGAATGCTTACGGTGAAGTAGAATATATCGCCAAAGGTGACAGTTGCGCTTATGCCATGTATCTGGCCATCGCTTTCCGTGCTCAAGAACTCGTACAACGGATACAGGCAAAAGAAATATACATCCCGAACGACAATCAAAAGCCGGAAGAAAGCAACGACACGATGTTCTCCTTCGAAGAAGCCGAGAGCCTCATCAATGCCGGCGGTCTTCTGGTGTCACCCCGCAGCCTCTCGCTTGCCCATCAATATCAGATTAGTATCCGGCTGATAAACGGACAAGGTCGCATCATCCGCCTCGTCAGTGAGATACAAGAAGAAACGCATACCGTAAAAGCCATCACAGCCCGGAAACACATAACCTACATCCGACTGCATTCATCGGGAAGTGTTTCTTCCTTCCGCTTTCTGGAGAAAACACTTACTGTCTTTGCGAAGTACAAGGTATCCATTTATCTGATGACATCATCCAGCACCAACATTTCGATGGCGATAGAAACAGATACAGAAACCCTGAGCCTGCTCCGCCGTGAGCTGTCAGGATTTGCCGAATTAATCACGGAAAACAATATTGCCACTATCAGCATACTCGGAAAACTGAACTGGGGAGATTCGGATGCAAGCAGCCATATCATCGAATTGCTGCACGACATACCTATCCTGATGATTTCGTACGGGAATGACAATCATTGCGTATCGATAGCCATCCGGCAGAGTGACTGCAAACACGCTCTCTGTACGTTATCCGATCATTTCCTCGGAACTGATTTCACACACGAAAACGGCTCGCATTCGTTCAGTGAAGAGTATAACGCTTTTATCATCTGATTTCCAAGCAAGTTTTAACTTATATAGAGTTATTGCAATGTCAATTTTATAGATTAAATTCAAACATAAGACCTATAGGGAGTTCATCTATCTTATACAGCGTACGACATATCTCTCCGTCGCGTCATAAAGATAGCACGTAATACTTATAATGCTTTGTAAACAATTAGAGTGGCTATCCACAATATTCTTGCGAGCCTTTTTTACAACCAAAACAAAAGAATCATGCGCAGATAACTCAATTTCTCGCGTAAAATTTTCAATGCCTTATACATATGTGCTTCTACCGTACGCAAGGAAATACCCATCACATCGGCTATATCCTTATTCTTCATGTCGTGCAGGTAGCTGAGCTTAAATACTTCTTTACACTTATCAGGAAGTTCGTCTATTGCCTGCCTGATTTCCGAACGCAGTTCGCGGTTCTCTATCCGCTTGATAACTTCCGAATGATCGGGCTGATAGTATTCAGTTCTTTTCTGATAGAACTCTATTTCGGCAGCACTGTAGTTTTCGGCTACGGCCTTATGTTTCAACAGATTGATTGCCTTGGTATAGATAGACCTGTAAAGAAAGGCCTGAATCTGCTCGCCAAATTCTACAGAATCCTGCCTTCTCCATATTTCGACAAATACATCTTGAACTATATCTTCTGCATCATCCTCTCCTACAAGGCGAGTTGCATAAAACAGAAGTCCGGCATAGTAGCGTCGAAATAAAGCTTTATATGTATCTTCAAAATTTCCTCTCATCTAGTATTTCAAGGCTAATCTGTGGGCAAATGTAACGATTTGAGAGAAATGAACCAACGAAATAAGTGTTTTTCTCTTATTTCTTGTTATATTTACAAATCAAATACTAATATTATGAGATTGAAGACAATTCCACTTTACGCAGTTCTGGCATTTGCCGCATGTACATCACCGAACCAATCTTCGAACATGACAGAAGATTACACTCAATACGTCAATCCGTTTATCGGAACTGACTTTACAGGAAATACTTATCCGGGTGCTCAGGTTCCCTTTGGAATGGTGCAGCTCAGTCCTGACAATGGATTGCCTGGATGGGACAGAATTTCCGGATATTTCTATCCGGACAGTACGATTGCCGGATTCAGCCATACGCATCTCTCGGGTACAGGCGCGGGCGATCTTTACGACGTTTCGTTCATGCCGGTTACGCTTCCGTATAAAGAAGCTGAGCTCCGCTGGGTATTCATTCTAAATTTTCACATGCCAACGAAAGTGCTTATGCCGGATATTATCAGGTAAAGTTGGACGATTATAATATCAATGTGGAACTGACTGCTACAGAGCGTTGCGGCATCCAGCGTTATACATTCCCGAAAGCCGAAGCAGCTATCTTCCTGAACCTGTCAAAGGCTATGAACTGGGATGCGACACAAGATTCTCATATCGAAGCTGTCGACTCGGTTACTATCAGGGGATATCGCTATTCAGACGGCTGGGCACGCGGACAGAAGATTTATTTCTGTACCCGTTTCTCGCGTCCGTTCAATGCAATGACAATTGACTCTACGGCTATCGAGAAAGACGGCAAGCGCATCGGAACTGGAGTTATCGCCCGCTTCGATTACACAACTGAAGAAAATGAGCAGATCACACTGGCAACTGCTATCTCGGGAGTAAGCATGGAAGGAGCTGCCAAGAACTTGCAGGCTGAAGCACCCGACAATAACTTCGATACATATCTGGAAAAGGCTAAAGATATGTGGAGCAAGGAACTTGCCAAGATACAGATAGATACTCCCGACAAGGATGAAAAGACTGTTTTCTACACGGCTTTGTATCACAGTATGCTGGCTCCTACTATATATAGTGATGTAGACGGCTCTTATTATGGTCCAGACAAACAGGTGCATCATGCCGACGGATGGACAAACTATAGTACATTCTCGTTATGGGATACTTACCGTGCATCGCATCCGTTGTTTACTTATACGCAGCCTGAGCGCACCAACGATATGGTTAAATCGTTCCTTGCATTTTACGAACAGCACGGACGCTTGCCGGTATGGAATTTCTATGGTAGTGAAACGGACATGATGATTGGTTACCATGCCGTACCGGTGATCGTAGATGCTTACCTGAAAGGTATCGGCGACTTTGACGCTGAAAAAGCACTGGCTGCCTGTGTGGCAACGGCTAACATCGATGAATATCGTGGCATAGGAGTGTACAAGGAAAAAGGCTATATTCCTTACGACCTGCACGATCAGTATAATAATGAGAACTGGTCGCTTTCTAAAACACTTGAATATGCTTTCGACGACTATTGTATAGCCGAAATGGCAAAGAAGATGGGCAAGGAAGATATCGCCAAGCAGTTTTATACTCGTGCAGCGAACTATAAGAATGTATATAATCCGGCTACTTCATTTATGCAGCCGCGCGACATGAAAGGTAACTTCATCGAGAACTTCAAGGCTGACGAATATACGCCGCATATCTGTGAAAGTAACGGATGGCAGTATTTCTGGTCGGTACAGCATGATGTGAACGGTCTGATTGAACTGACCGGAGGAAAAGATCGTTTTGCCCAGAAACTGGACAGCATGTTTACGTTCCATCCTACCGACAAGGACGAACTTCCGATTTTCAGTACAGGAATGATAGGACAGTATGCACACGGCAACGAACCGAGTCACCATGTTGCTTATTTATATAATGCAGCCGGACAGCCGTGGAAGGGACAGCAATACATCAGCCAGATAACTCACGAACTGTACACCAATACACCGGCAGGACTCTGCGGTAACGAGGACTGCGGACAGATGTCGGCATGGTATGTATTCAGCGCAATGGGATTCTATCCGGTTAATCCGGTATCGGGCATGTATGAAATAGGAAGCCCGGCATTCCCGAAAGTACAGTTGCACCTGAATAACGGAAAGACTTTTACAGTCATCGCAGAAAATGCCAGTCGTGAAAACTGCTATATCCAATCGATAAAGTTGAATGGAGTGGCTTATGACAAGAGTTATATCACTCATCAGCAAATCATGGAAGGAGCCACTTTAGAAATAAAAAATGGGCAACAAACCGGGATATATCTGGTACAAATAATATTTTTAAACATCAAAATGTTTTTTACGACAAGAGTAAGTGTTTTTATTTCGCTAATTGTTATTATCTTTGAACAGGAAGTAAGGTAAAGAGATGAACAAAGTAAACTATAATACAATAATACGCTTCTTTAAAAACGAGTGCTCGGAAGAAGAACGCTTACTCATCATAAAGTGGGTGAATGAGTCGCAGGAACATGCCGAACAATTTTTCAGATGGGAAGAATTGTATCACTTGGGAAACAACTCTGAAAAGGAAAATGACTTAGCAATCAGAAAAGCTGAGAAAAAACTATACGAACGGATTGAAATAGAGAAGAGCCATCAGTGGTTCTTCTCTACAATCAACCGTTGGGTGAAATATGCAGCGGTAATCACCAGTATTCTGGCTATATCCGGACTCACATTATGGTATTTTTGTTGCCGACTCACAGGAAAAATGGATTACTGCTTCGACAACTAACGGAGAAACATTGGAAATAACGCTGCCGGATAACAGTAAGGTATGGCTGAATGAAAATTCTATATTGAAATATCCCGAACACTTCACCAAGGAGAAACGTGAACTGCATCTCACAGGAGAAGCTTATTTCGAAGTAACCAAAAACAAGCATAAACCGTTTACTGTACAAAGTTCTGCCATGAACGTACAGGTGTTGGGTACAAAATTTAATTTTAAAACCCCCAGTAACGGTCGCATTGCAGAAACTTCCCTTATAGAAGGAGAAATTAAAGTCAGTGGAAATAACAATGAGGGAGCAATAACGTTGTCACCCGGTCAGAAGGTAGAACTGAACACGGTTACCAAACAGATGAAAGTTTCGGAAACCAATGCTGCTCTGGATGTTATATGGCACAATAATCTGATACCTTTCAAAAATGCGGATATTTTCGATATTGCTAAAGTATTGGAGAAAGTTTATGGAGTTAAGATTATCTTGTCGCCTGACATCAGTCCATCGACTACATATTCAGGAGTGTTAAAAAGAAAGGATTCCATAGAGGATGTTTTAAGAATATTGCAAAATACAATCCATCTGCAATATAAGATTCATCAGGAAACCATATTTATATCATCAGCTTCAAAATAAAAATCATCACTAACTCTTATCATTTAATATTATGAAAATCAAGATCTGTGCGATAGCATGTTTCATGGGAATGGCAGTGACTATCACTTCATGTACCACGAAGAACATGGAAAAAGACTATGCCGCATACGTCAATCCGTTTATCGGAACGGGAGGACATGGTCATACATTCCCCGGACCCGTAGTTCCTAACGGTATGATTCAGCCTAGTCCTGATACTCGTATCGACGGTTGGGATGCTTCTTCCGGATATTATTACGAAGATTCGACAATAAACGGTTTCTCGCATACGCATGTCAGTGGAACAGGCTGTGCAGATTATGGTGACATCTTATTGATGCCGACTGTGGGAAAACAGACCTATGATCCTCAGGATTATTCCAGTCAGACTTTGCCTTATGCATCGGAATTCTCTCATAAGAATGAAACTGCAGAACCCGGATACTATTCTGTCTTTCTTGACAGATATAAGGTAAAGGCCGAACTGACTGCTACCAAACGTGCCGCATTGCACCGGTATACGTTCCCTGCAAGTAATGAGGCCGGCTTTATTCTTGATATGGACTACTCAATCCAGCATCAGAAAAATATGGATATGCAGGTAGACATTGTCAGTGATACTGAAATCAAAGGATATAAACTGACAGAATACTGGGCTTTCGACCAGCAAATCAGCTTTTATGCAAAATTCTCCAAACCGTTTACCTATCAGATAGTAAGAGATACATTGACCGATCAGAACGGAAGACTACAGCCCCGCTGCAAAGTCTTGTTGAGCTTCAAGACCCAGAAGGACGAGCAGGTCATGGTCAAAATGGGTATTTCTGCCGTCGATACAGAAGGAGCTAAAAAGAATCTGGAAGCTGAAATCCCTTCATGGGAATTCGAACAGGTACGCAGTAATGCACGTCAGGCATGGAATAATTATCTGTCTAAAATAGATATTACCACACAAGATGAAACAGACCGCAGTATTTTCTATACAGCAATGTATCATACTGCAATCAGCCCGAACCTCTTTACAGACGTAGACGGACGTTACTGGGGAATGGATCTGAAGGTACATCAGGGCAATGCCGACAAACCGATTTATACGGTATTCTCTTTATGGGATACTTTCCGTGCGCTGCATCCGTTATTGTCTATCATCGACCCGCAACTGAACAACGACTTTATCCGTTCACTTCTGCAGAAACATCAGGAAGGTGGTATATTCCCGATGTGGGATCTGGCATCAAACTATACAGGAACTATGATTGGCTATCATGCTGCATCTTTGATTGCCGACGCGTATACCAAAGGTTATGCTGATTTCGACTTACAAGAAGCATACAATGCCTGTCTGCGTGCTGCCGAATATGATACAACCGGTATAAAATGTCCGGCATTGGTGTTGCCGCATCTGATGCCGATGGCTAAATATTACAAAAACACACTGGGATACATCCCATGTGACCGTGAAAACGAATCAGTTGCCAAGGCGCTGGAATATGCTTACGACGACTATTGCATCTCGGTACTTGCCGAAGCAGTAGGAGATTATAAGAATCAGGAAAAATATACACGCTTTGCTAAAGCTTACGAACTATACTTTGATCCGTCTACACGCTTCATGCGCGGACTTGACTCAAAGGGAGAATGGCGCAGTCCGTTTAGCCCGAGAGCTTCCAACCACCGAAGTGATGATTATTGTGAAGGAAATGCATGGCAATGGACTTGGTTTACTCCACATGATATAGAAGGATTGGTAGAATTAATGGGAGGTGAGCAGGCATTTGTCGGAAAACTGGATTCGCTGTTCACTGCAGATTCTAGTTTGGAGGGTGATGCAGTTTCGGCTGACATAAGCGGACTGATCGGACAATATGCTCACGGTAATGAACCGAGCCATCATATCATACATATGTATAACTATGTAAACCAGCCATGGAAGACACAGGAACTGATTGACCGTGTATTGAAAGAACAGTACCGCAATGCTCCCGACGGACTTTCAGGCAATGAAGACTGTGGACAAATGTCGGCATGGTATATTCTGAATGCAATGGGATTCTACCAGGTTTGCCCGGGTAAACCAGTGTATTCAATCGGCCGTCCTTTATTCGATAAGGTTACAATTAATCTGCCGGAAGCAAAAACGTTTACAATTATTACAAAGAATAATTCGAAAGACAACAAATATATCGAGTCAGCTATGCTGAATGGTCAGGAATTGAATATCCCATTCCTTGAACATAAGGATATAGCTGCCGGTGGAACACTTGAAATAACCTCAACCAATCAACCTACTAAATGGGGAGTACAACAATAAAATCATAAATAAGCCATGAAAAAACTGTCATTACTTATTTTTCTGGCAGGCTTTTTGAGCTTTGCCAAAGCAACCAATTATGCAGATTATGTAAACCCGCTGGTCGGCACTCAGTCTACATTCGAGCTGTCAACGGGTAACACGTATCCGGCCATCGCGCGTCCGTGGGGTATGAACTTCTGGAGCCCGCAGACAGGTAAGATGGGCGACGGCTGGATGTATCAGTACACAGCTACGAAGATCCGCGGATTCAAGCAGACTCACCAGCCCAGTCCGTGGATAAACGACTACGGACAGTTCTCCATCATGCCGATGGTAAACAAACCGGAATTCAATGAAGACAAACGTGCCAGCTGGTTTGCTCACAAGAGCGAAACTGCAAAGGCATATTATTATAAAGTGTATCTGGCAGAATACGACATTGTAACCGAGCTGACTCCGACAGAACGTGCTGCCATGTTCCGCTTTACTTTCCCCGAAAATGAACACTCGTATGTAGTGGTAGATGCTTTCGACAAGGGTTCGTATGTAAAGATTGATGCGGCAAACAACCGTATCATCGGTTATTCTACCAAGAACAGTGGCGGTGTTCCGGCTAACTTCAAGAATTATTTCGTTATCGAATTCGACAAGCCGTTCACTTATCAGGCTACCGTTGCCGACAGCATCGTAAAGGAGAACGGTACGGAACAGCAGGCAGACCATGCAGGAGCTATCATCGGATTTGCTACGAAAAAGGGAGAAACCGTACATGCACGCGTGGCTTCTTCATTCATCAGTCCTGAACAGGCTTTGCTGAACCTGAAGGAACTGGGTAACGATGATTTCAATACGCTGGTAGAAAAGGGCAAGGCTGCATGGAACGATGTATTAAGCAAGATTGAAGTGGAAGGCGGCAATCTCGACCAGTACCGTACTTTCTACTCTTGTCTGTACCGCTCACTGCTCTTCCCGCGCAAGTTCTACGAAGTGGATGCACAGGGACAGATCGTACACTACAGTCCTTACAACGGTGAGGTAGTTCCGGGATATATGTATACCGATACAGGCTTCTGGGATACATTCCGCTGCCTGTTCCCGTTGTTGAACCTGATTTATCCGTCTGTCAACAAGGAAATTCAGGAAGGTCTTATCAATACATATAAGGAAAGCGGTTTCTTCCCCGAATGGGCAAGCCCGGGACACCGTGGCTGCATGATCGGAAACAACTCGGCTTCCATCCAGGTGGATGCTTACTTCAAGGGTGTGAAGGTGGACGATCTGGAAACTCTTTATAAAGGTCTGATTCACGGAACGGAAAATGTACATCCGGAAGTTTCTTCAACCGGACGTCTGGGATATGAATATTACAACAAGCTGGGCTATGTACCTTACGATGTGAAGATCAACGAGAATGCTGCCCGTACACTGGAATATGCTTATAACGACTGGTGTATCTATAAACTGGCAAAGGACCTGAAGCGTCCGAAGAAGGAAGTGAACCTGTTTGCCAAACGTGCCATGAATTACAGAAACCTGTTCGACAAGGAAACCCTGCTGATGCGTGGCAAGAATAAGGATGGCAAGTTCATGGCTCCGTTCTCACCGCTGAAATGGGGTGATGCATTCACCGAAGGTAATAGCTGGCATTATTCATGGTCTGTATTCCACGATCCTCAGGGACTGATTGACCTGATGGGCGGTGATGACATGTTTGTGACAATGATGGATTCTGTATTCTCTGTACCTCCTGTATTCGACGACAGCTATTACGGTTTCCCGATTCACGAAATCCGTGAGATGACAGTGATGAACATGGGTAACTATGCACACGGCAACCAGCCTATCCAGCACATGATTTACCTGTACAACTATGCCAAGCAGCCATGGAAGGCTCAGTACTGGCTTCGTCAGGTAATGGACCGCATGTATACTCCGACTCCCGACGGTTATTGCGGTGACGAGGATAACGGACAGACTTCTGCATGGTATGTGTTCTCAGCACTGGGATTCTATCCGGTATGTCCGGGAACCGACCAGTATGTACTTGGTGCTCCGCTGTTCCAGAAAGCAACCATCCATTTTGAAAATGGCAAGAACATTGTAATCAATGCTCCTCAAAACAGTGAGACCAACTATTACATTCAGGACATGAAGGTAAACGGTCAGGAATATACCAAGAATTACATTACTTATTCTACTCTGCAAAACGGCGGTACGATTGACTATGTAATGGGTGACAAACCGAACAAGAACAGAGGTATCGCACCTGAAGATGCTCCTTATTCATTCAGTCGTGAGTAAAAGATATCTTGCTTATATCTTATTTTGAAAATTGCTTATTTATGAAGACAATATTTAATATCGTGCTTGGGCTGGCGTGTGTTGCAGAAACACTAAATGCTCAGGATGCCAAGGCCATATTTCAGACAGCAGAACCTTGGAAGCAGGAAACAGATATTCGTGCCGATGCCGTAATGGTATATGGCACGGTAGATAAACCGAATATGACCTTTGAACAGCGTATAGAATCATGGCGTAAAAGAGGATATGGCATTCAGTTTATGACGGGAGTAGCCTGGGGAGATTATCAGGACTATTTTTTAGGAAAATGGGATGGAGTGACCGATCATTTGCGCGAAGGACAGCGGGAAAAAAATGGTGCAGACATCTCGCATCTTATGTTGTTCCAACCGAAAGCTTTATCAGATACATGAAAGAAAAGCAGATAAAGCGGGTGATAGATGCAGGCATTACAGATATCTATCTGGAAGAACCTGAGTTTTGGATGAGAGGAGGCTATAGTAATGCATTTAAGGAAGAATGGATGAATTATTATGGAACGCCATGGCAGGATCAGCAAGGCTCACCGGATGTGACTTATCTGTCGAATAAACTGAAATATTGGCTGTATTATCGCGCCTTGGATGAGATATTTTCTTATGCTAAAGAGTATGGTAAGAGCAAGGGATTGGAAGTAAAATGTTATGTCCCTACCCATTCTCTGATAAATTATACTTCATGGCAGATTGTGAGTCCGGAAGCTAGTTTAGCTTCGCTTGATTGTGTTGACGGCTATATCGCTCAAGTATGGACTGGTACATCCCGCGAACCGAATTATTTTAAAGGGGTGCGTAAGGAGAGAGTCTTTGAAAATGCTTTTCTCGAATATGGCTGTATGAAATCGATGACAGCTCCTTTGGGACGGAAGATGTATTTTCTGACTGATCCTATTGAAGACCGTGCGAAAGACTGGACCGATTATAAAATAAATTATCAGGCTACTTTTGCAGCTCAGTTGATGTATTCGGATGTAGATACGTATGAAGTAATGCCATGGCCCGACCGTATATATCAGGGATTGTATGATATAGCAGGAACTGACAAAAAGCAGCGTATTCCCCGCGATTATTCTACACAGATGCAGATCATGATAAATACGCTGAACGACATCAAAGTGTCAGATTGTGCTGTTAGTGGAACTCACGGCATTGGCGTATTGATGGCAAACTCGATGATGTTCCAGCGTTTTCCTAATCATGACGGTTATGATGATCCTTCTTTCTCCAGTTTTTACGGACAGACCTTACCATTGATGAAAGACGGTATTCCGGTAGAAATTGTACATATGGAAAACTTGCCGTTTAAGCAAACATTGGCCGATGTAAAGGTTTTGATTATGTCTTATTCCAATATGAAGCCAATGGAAGAACGTTATCACCAGATGTTGGTCGATTGGGTAAAAAACGGTGGTGCACTGATTTACTGTGGAGAGGATATTGATCCGTATCAGCAGGTTCCTGAATGGTGGAATAAATCTCCTTATGCATATCATTCGCCTTCAGAACATTTGTTTGAATTAGCAGGACTGGACAGAAAACCGGCTGCCGGAAAATATACGGTGGGTAAAGGAAAAATACAGGTTATACGCCGCGATCCGAAATACTTTGCATTGGAACCGGATGGTAACAAAGTGTTTAAAGAGTGTGTATATTCTTTTTATAAGGAGGTGAGTGGTGAAAAAGTTGAACTGAAGAATAATTTTGTTGTCCAGCGTGGTGCATATGTCATTGCGGCCGTCCTGGATGAAAGTATTTCCTCTAAACCTGTACAAATTAAAGGGTTGTATATTGATTTGTTCGATAAAGACCTGCCTGTTATTTCTCAGAAAAAGATTAATCCGGGAGAGCAGGCCTATTTGTATGATTTGCGGAAAATAACAGAGAAGAGTAAAGCGCATGTTTTGTGTGGGGCATCAAGAATCAGTGATGAAAGACTGGGTGAGAAGGAATACTCTTTTATTGCTAAAAGTCCGTTGAACACGACGAATGTTTCCCGAGTTTATTTGCCTTCCGTTCCTAAAGAAGTAATGATAAATGGTGAACATTTTGACTGGAAGAGTAACTGGGACAAGAAATCTTCTACTTTGCTAGTTCGGTTTGAAAATAACCCCGATGGAGTAGAAGTAAACGTTAAGTGGTAAATATTGATATGATAACTCAATAGATTTTTTATAAAGAATGAAACGTATTGTTTTTTTAGATTATGTACGTATTTTCGCATGCTTTCTGGTAATGGTTGTGCATGCTAGCGAGAATTTTTATGGTGCTGCCGGATCTACTGATATGGTAGGTCCACAGTCATACCTTGCATCAGAGACAGACAGGTTGTGGGTATCTGTATACGACGGATTTTCACGTATGTCGGTTCCACTTTTTATGATTGTGTCTGCTTTTCTTCTTGTTCCGATGAAGGAAGGACAGAACATGTGGCAGTTTTATCGTCATCGCTTTATGCGCATATTGCCTCCGTTCTTGATCTTTATGGTTTTATATAGCACGTTGCCGATGTTATGGGGACAAATTGACTCAGCTACCTCGGTGAAAGATTTGTCACGTATATGGCTGAATTTTCCGACTTTGGCAGGACATCTCTGGTTTATGTATCCTTTGATAAGCCTTTATTTGTTTATCCCGATCGTTTCACCGTGGATCAGTAAAGCTAGTGCGAAAGAGGAACGTTTCTTTATTGTGCTTTTTCTGGTGTCGACATGTATGCCTTATCTGAATCGTGTAGCGGGTGAAGTATGGGGACAGTGTTTCTGGAATGAGTACCATATGTTATGGTATTTCTCAGGTTATTTAGGTTATCTTGTGCTGGCACATTATATACGTGTACATCTTACCTGGAGTCGCTCTAAACGTCTTTGGGGCGGTGGACTCCTGATGGTAATAGGTGCATTGTGGACCATTTATTCTTTTTATTGTCAGGCCGTTCCAGGTGAAATACTCTCAACTCCTGTAATCGAAATCGGATGGGCTTTCTGCACCATAAACTGTGTACTTCTTACTGCCGGAACATTCCTGATATTCAGCACCATTAAGGCTCCTTCTGCTCCACGGTGGGTAACTGAAATGTCAAAGTTGAGTTATGGTATGTACCTGATGCATATATTCTGGTTAGGATTGTGGGCTGCCTTGTTTAAGCACAATTTGGCATTGCCTACTGTTATGGCTATTCCTTGTATTGCTGTCTGTACATTCATTTCGAGCCTTATTGCAACGAAGATCATATCGCTTATTCCTGGAAGTAAATGGGTTATAGGATAAAACCATTGGATAATGATTTGTCATGAGATAAGATTGTAAGTTTTATCTTAGGTTGTTTATCATTTGTTGGGCAGTAATGTTAGTAGCAATAGTTGGTCTACTGACGTTACTGCCTAAAACATAGAAACATATCTGTTACAGATAAGGTAAAACTTCAATTATAGAAAACCGTTAGGACAATTAAAGTATATACGTATATTTAAAGAACTACTTATATTTAATATGAAGACAAACACTGTAATTTGTACATTATTTATTTTACTTCCTTTTATATCGTATGTTTCGATAAAGAAGACGAAAAGTAGTGATGTGCTTCAGCCCGTTTCTTTTAATGAAGTAATTCTCGAAGATAATTTTTGGTTGCCACGTTTACAGATTTAAAAAGAAGTACTTGCTCCCTTTGCTTTGGAAAAAGTACGCCCTGCCATGGACAATTTGCGTAAAACCGGAAATTATTTAAATGGAGTGAAAGATGAGCTTCCATTCCCGCATCGTTTTGTAGCTTCAGACCTTTATAAAGTGATGGAGGGAGCTGCATATCTGTTGACTTTGGAAAAAGATTTAGCATTAGAGCATACGATGGATAGCATTATAGATCTCATCGGAAATGCACAAGAAGAGGATGGATATTTATATGAGGCTCATACAACTGGAGTTTCGGCTTCACATGAACATTGGGGAGGAGCTGGAATGGGAGATAAGCCGTACTCATGGGTAGTCCATAGCCATGAATTATACAATATGGGACATATGTACGAAGGGGCAGTTGCTTATTATCTGGCAACGGGTAAAGATAAATGGCTGAAAATTGCTGAAAAAAATGCACGTCATATAAACCATGTCTTTTTTGAAGGAGATCCTAAACATAATAATGGTAATCCTGTAAATCAGGCTCCTGGTCATCAGGAAATAGAACTTGCATTGGTTAAGCTATATCGTACAACAGGAGATTCACTTTATCTGAAGATGGCTCAAAAGTTTATTGATATTCGTGGTGTCACTTACCAGCCCGAAGGAGAAGGTGTAATGGCACCTAGTTATGCACAGCAGCATTTGCCTGTTCGTGAGCAGACTAAAGCGGTTGGACATGCTGTTCGTGCCACTTATCTTTATGCTGGTATGGCTGATGTATTGGCACAAACAGGTGATAAGAGCTTGCAGCCTGCTCTTGATAGCATTTGGAATAATATTGTAGATATGCGGATGCATATTACAGGGGGATTGGGAGCTATTCATGGTATTGAAGGCTTTGGTCCAGAGTATGTACTACCTAATAAAGATGCTTATAATGAAACTTGTGCCGCCGTAGGAAATGTAATGTTTAACTATCGGATGTTCTTGACAAAAAAAGACGCCAGGTATGTCGATGTGGCTGAGGTAGCATTATATAACAATGTGTTAGCTGGGGTGAATTTGGATGGGAATAAGTTCTTTTATGTAAATCCGTTGGAAGCTGATGCACGTAATGCATTTAATCAAGGCCTGAAAGGACGCTCTCCTTGGTTTGGTACGGCTTGTTGTCCTTCCAATATCGCCCGGTTGATACCTCAGATACCGGGAATGATGTATGCTCATACCGATAATGATATTTATTGTACTTTTTATGCCGGTACTTCTACAGTAGTTCCTTTGTCTGATGGGAAAGTAACGATTAAACAGACAACAAACTATCCTTTTGATGAATCTGTACGTTTTGAAATAAAACCAGAGCAGTCAAAGCAAAAGTTTGCCATGCATTTCCGGATTCCAACGTGGGCAGGCAAACAATTTGTTCCTGGAAAGTTATATCATTATTTAAATGATAAACCGGCTGAGTGGAAAGTTTTATTGAACGGGAAAGAGGTATCTGTGAAACCGCATAAAGGATTTGTTACCATAGAACGTGCCTGGAAAAGTGGAGATCTGGTAGAACTACAGCTTCCTATGCTAGTCCGTTACAATAAGGCTATTTCTCAGGTAGAAGCGGATATAGATCGTGTATGTATTACTCGTGGCCCGTTAGTATATTGTGCAGAGTCTGTAGATAATGTTGCCATGCCGGCAAGTTATGTTGTGAATCCATCTGAGGATATAAGTATTACTAAGGGAGCAGGTGCATTGAAATATATAGATTTTATAACAGTGCCTGCGCACTCTGTTCAAGACAAGGATGTACATTCTCTTACTTTACTTCCTTATTATGCTTGGGATAATCGAGGCGATGACGCTATGATTGTATGGTTGTCAGAAAATGATTCTTTGGCAAATGCATCTATACCTAAAATTTCTGAGTATATTTCGGATATAAAAGCTACACATACATTTGATAGGGATGATGTATATGCAATGTTGACCAATGGGTATCCAGCCAATTCTTTTGACACCTCTATTCCACGTTGGACAAGTTGGCCGCAAAAAGGTGAGGAGCAAATTGTTGAATTTATCCTGAAGCGTCCGATTGCACTGCAAAGTTTTTCTGTATACTGGTATGATGATGGTGGAGGTGTACAGGTTCCGAAATCATGGTCATTGGAGTATAAACAGAATGGAGAATGGAAAACTTTTCCAATTTATGTGACAGATGAATATCGGATGCTGAAAGACCAATACAATATGGTTCATCCGGGTAAAGATATCACCACTGAAGGGCTGCGTCTGAGAATTGTACCTTTGCCTCATGCAGCAGTTGGTATTTTGAGTGTACAAATTGAAGAAGTAAAATAAAAAACTTCCATTTACAGTTCAAGAGAGTAAAGAATCAGCCTTTCGCTTGTTCTGGCTAATTGGAAATTTTATTGCTGTCTGATAAAAACTGCGTAAAAGCAAAAGATTTTTATCAGACAGCAATTATTTTAATTGGAGATATAGTCTTTGGGAAGTACTCCAAATTTGGCTTTAAAGCATTTGGCAAAGTAAGAAGACGATCCGAATCCTGTACGTTCGAATACTTCTGTAACTCTGTAGCCTTCTTTTAGTAACTGTGCAGCTTTATTGAGACGGCAGTTTTTTAAATAGTCGTTAGGTGGCATTCCAGAAAGAGCTTTTAGCTTCCGGTAGAAATTAGAACGGCTCATGTTCATTTCTGAGGCAAGTGTGTCGATTGAGAAACCTTCATCTGCCAGTTGCTGCTCTATAATTTCTTGCATCTTTTTGATGAACTCCTGATCTTGAGGAGTTAACTGAATACCTGTTTCCTCTTCTTCCTTTTCTTCTGGTTTGGCATCAGGAAGGAACGAAGTCATATGTTGCTGGAATGTTGTGCGCAGTTTCAGCAAATTGCGTATTTGCATATGTAGTTGCAAAATCGTAAACGGTTTTTCTACATAGGCGTCTGCACCATACGAAAAGCCTTCAACCTTTGCTTCTGGCAAAACCTTCGCTGTTAGCAAGATGACAGGTATGTGTGAGTATTCGATATTGTTCTTGATTTTGGCACACAGTTCGAGACCGTTCATGAGTGGCATCATGACATCGCTGACTACAATATCTATATCATTGTCTTCGATGACTTGTAAAGCCTCAATACCATTTTTAGCTTTCAGTACATGGTAATATTTTTCCAGACCGGAGTACTCCATTTCCAAAAGATCAGTGTTGTCTTCCACCAGCAGTACACTATATTGAGGAGCATCAGGCGAATCATTGCTGTTATCGTTTGCGGCTGTATATTGTGAGTCTGGTATGATGCCTACTTCTTCTTTTTGTTCATTTTTGCTGTAGATAGGAAGAGTCAGAACGAATGCTGCCCCGCCCAGATGACTGTCTTTTACGCAGAGTGTTCCGTGATGGGTTTCGGCCAGTGCAAGTGAATAAGCAAGTCCGATACCGCTTCCCTGAACAGATTTTTCGTCAGCTATCTGGTAAAAGGTCTGGAATATTTTTTCTTTCTCGTTGTCTGATATGCCAGGGCCGTCATCTTCTACCCAGATAGAAAAATCTGTGTCATTCTTTTCGATACCTATTGAAATTGCCTTATTGGCATATTTCATTGCATTACTTAATAGGTTGACCAGTATTCTGTTGATCTTTTCACCGTCTATCAGTGCTTCAAGCTGAAAATTCTCAGGTATATGGATTGACAGGCTGATATTTCTTAAATCGGTAGATCCGATAAACTGTTGATAAATATCATTAATCAAGTGGCATATATCATGCTGCTGAAGGTGAAGTTTGATTTCTCCTGATTCTATTTTCTGAAAATCAAGCAGTTCATTGGTTATTCCTAGCAGGTAATCCACATTCTTGTTGATAACATTTAAGTACCGTTCCTCCATTTTTCTGTCTATGTTCACATGCATGATGCTTTCCAGAGGAAGTTTAATTAATGTAAGAGGTGTTCTGATTTCGTGAATCAGGTTTATGAAGAAGTTTACTTTACTTTTGTATACTTCTCTGTCTTTTTCAATCTGATATTCTTCTACTCTTTTCCGATATTTTTCTTTTTAAATGTTGTTCTCTTTTATGTAATGTATAGACTATACTGCCGATTATGCATAGTGTATAGACAATATATGCCCAGATAGAACGGTACCAGGGAGGAGTGATGATAATCCATAACCGGGCTGTCTCCTCATTCCATTGCTGGTCGTTGTTCGAGCCTTTTACCAGTAAGCAGTATTTTCCTGGCGGAAGGTTGTTGTAAGACGCAAAATTACCCTCTACATTATTGTACCATTCTGTATCGAATCCTTCCAGTTTGAATGAAAAATGATTCTTTTTAGGATTCTGATAGCTTAAAGATGAGAAATAGACTGTAAAGCTATTGTAATGGAAAGGTATTTTTATCTCTTGGGTTAAATAAATGGGTTGCTCAATGTTCAGTAATTTCCGTATATCCAAAGTTGTATCTGTGTGTGTCAGCACAAAACCGGTAATATATACAGGAGGTATGAACGTATTCTTCTGAACCAGCGACGGCTTGAATGAACTGAATCCGTTGACTCCTCCAAATAACAGAATTCCTTCTGATGTCTTGTAAGAAGCACGTTCGCAGAACAGGTTTTCCTGTAGTCCGTCAGATGTAGTGAAGTGCTGGTACTCTTCTTCTTTTTGAGGATTTATTTTGGTCAGACCGATGTTACTGGTAACCCATAGATAACCTGAAAAATCCTGCTCTATAGAGTATACTACAAGTGTAGACAACTGTTTATTGTTGCTGTTGAAAGTAGTGAATGTTTCTGTTTGCGGATTAAATTGGCAAAGACCGTTTCCATTGGTTCCCAGCCATATCTTCTGTTTGGAGTCTTCAAATAAAGTTACGATGGAGTTACTGCTTAGAGATGTGTTTACTCCTTGTTTATGTTCATAGTGTTTCCAGTAATTGTCTTTTCTGTTATTGTAAAATATTCCGTTGTTGGCAGTTGCTATCCAGAGATTGTTGTGCGAGTCTTCGTAAATGTCTGTAATGGAAATCATGGCTCCGACCGATGTTTCTACTCTGAAGTTATCTTCTTCCGAATTATAATAACACAGTCCCCAGTTGGTTCCTATATAAATGGTTCCGTTGTTGCACTTATATATTTTTTGGATGTTGTCACTACATACTGTATTGGGGGTATTATACGAGTGGTGATAACTTTTTATTTTTCCGTCGCTCAGGTTAAGCACTTTCAGACCGTTCGAGAACGTTCCGATCCAGAGTTCGTTTCCGTTCAGGCAAAGAGTTCGTATATCGAAGATTTGTTTTTCTTTCAATAGTTCGTTAAAAATTCGCCACGCCTAAGCGGCTCTGGCAGTAAATAAAATGAGTTCTTTGAAAAGTTTGTCAATAACTTGCGGGTCTGGGCTAATCCCAAACACGCA
>ENA-OQJI01000048-OQJI01000048.1-human-gut-metagenome-genome-assembly--contig:-NODE-48-length-26374-cov-2.193851_pt1 | contig 26374 bp, 26 predicted proteins | sample MGYA00242602_ERZ504768 | MGnify/ENA primary metagenome ERZ504768 (study PRJEB26092, sample SAMD00036368) | human gut metagenome | host: Homo sapiens | study: EMG produced TPA metagenomics assembly of...
CAGCAGGTTAGCTCTCTTTTTTCAGCACATTTCTTCATGCTTAACCATTCGTTTTTTGACAACATTTCAATGACCTCTTTAGTGTTTCTGAACCGACTTTTGCCGGTTTTATTGTTTAACTTTTAATTTTTCGGTAAAAATTTACCGAAGTATTGATTCTATATTTTCCAATTAATTGATTGGATTGCTCCTATAGAACTTATATTATTCATTTTTAATTTTAAAAAAAGACTCAGATAATGGACGAAGTAAAAACGCACTGGGACTCAATGAGAATTCCCCCAAAAATGAAATATCTAATGCCCATTCAACACAACCCAATACATCATCATCCTTGGGCGATAATTCGGCAGAATCAATTCTCACATTCTTCTCCTATGCAGTATTAGTTTTAGGACTTATAGGTTCTATCATTATTGGCATTGTTGTAGGTGATGACAATGAAGCATTAGGCTGGGGCTGTTTCTTCGGTGGAGTAGTTTCTGTAATCATTACTTGGGCTGTATGTATGGTGATTATTAACATTTCCAATAACATACGGCAAATAAAAAAACATCTTCAAGGAAGAATTTGACAGATAGGATTGAGCGCATCAACCGCCATACCAATTAACCAATAAACAAAGTTCATATGAACATCAAGCAATGCATCTATTTATTTGCCGCAATTGCATTTTCACTCTCATCTTGTAGCGATGACAGCGGCATGGAAAATGATTTTGAGCCTAAGACTCATCTCTAGAAAAAAGGCAAAAATGAATATTATCTTCTTAAAAGTGAATATTGCCCTATTTGGAAACCCCTCTATCTTTGCAGTTGATTATGAAAGTATTGATATGAAACAACTAATATTCATTTTTACCGTTGCATGGGGTGCTGTAGCAGGCAGCCGTGCGCAAGAGGTGCTTACTTTGGATGATTGTCTTCGTTGGGGTATTGAAAATAACCTTTCTCTCCGGGGACAGCGCAATGAGATTCAAAAAAGCAAATATGCTATTTCTGAAAACCGTGCCAAGTTATTACCGCAAATTAATGGAGTGGCTAATTTTAACGACAACTTCGATCCTCCAGTGTCCGTAACAGACGGTTCTGCTTATGACAAACCTTATAATGTAACCCAGACGCTGCAGTATAATGCCGCAGCCGGATTGCAGCTTCAAATGCCACTCTATAATCAGACGGTTTATACCGCTCTTTCCATTTCGAAGGTATTGGATGAAATCAGCCGTCTGTCTTATGAAAAAGCGCGCGAGGACTTGATGATGCAGATTGCTAAGATGTACTATCTGGGACAGGCCACGGCCGAGCAGATAACGCTGGTTAAAGCCAATATTGCGCGTCTGGAGGAATTGCGTGACATTACGGTGGCTTTCTATGACAATGGCATGGCTATGGAGGTGGATGTGAAGCGTGTCAATATAAACCTGGAAAACTTGCAGGTACAGTATGACAATGCACAGGCCATGCTGGCTCAACAGCTGAATATGCTGAAATATGTGATGGATTATCCGGCAGAGAAAGATATAACGCTGGAACCGGTGAATGCTGAAACTATTGCTCCGATTGAATTGACCGGCTTGTCAGAAAATCTGTATGAGCTTCAGTTGCTTCAGTCGAAGAGCGACTTGGCAGAACGGCAGAAAAAGATGATTTCCCATGGATACATTCCTTCACTTACATTGACGGGCAACTGGATGTATACGGCTTATACGGATAAGCTTCATCATTGGTTTCATTCCGGCCCCTCCAATCATTGGTATCGTTCTTATGGTTTAGGCTTGGCACTGCGTGTCCCTATTTTTGATGGATTAGATAAGAGGTATAAAATTCGCAAGGCGAAAATTGATCTGGAGAATATTCGTTTGGCGCAAGAGAATACGCGGAAGAATCTGGAGACACAATATATCAACGCTACGAACGATTTGATGAATAACCAACGCAATTTCAAGAAACAAAAGGATAATTATCTTTTGGCGGAGGATGTCTATGAGGTAACATCTGACCGCTATCGGGAGGGTATTGCCTCCATGACAGAGGTTTTACAGGATGAAATGCGTATGAGTGAAGCGCAGAACAACTATATCAGTGCGCATTATAACTATCGTGTAACTCACCTTTCTTTGCTGAAGTTGACTGGACGTGTAGAAAGTCTGCTGAAGTAAGTTCTCAATTATTTTATTCATAGTCAATGATCAGCTATCAATTTTAAACATATGGAAACAACAGATAAAAACAGTGCTGCAATGAGCACACATCACGAACAGGCTAAGAAATTGAGAAAATTGCGCACCCGCCAGCGTGTGGTAAGCCTGATTGGTATAGCTATTTTAGTTTGGGGGATTATTCAGGTTACTTTCTTGTTTCTGGATTATAAAAATACAGAATCCAGTAATGATGCTCAAATAGAGCAATATATCTCGCCGGTTAATCTGCGTGCTTCAGGTTATATCAAGAAAATCTATTTCACCGAACATCAGGAAGTGCACAAAGGTGATACGCTGTTGGTGCTGGATGACCGTGAATACAAGATCCGTGTGATGGAAACTGAGGCTGCCTTGAAGGATGCATTGGCCGGAGCTACTGTAATTGGCGCCACACTTCAGACGACACAAACCACAGCTTCGGTGTATGATGCTTCTATTTCTGAAATTGAAATTCGTCTGGCAAAATTGGAAAAAGACCGTCAGCGTTATGAAAATCTGGTGAAACGTAATGCTGCTACGCCCATACAGCTGGAGCAGATTGAAACTGAATATTCTGCTCTACAACGCAAACTGGAAGCTACGAAACGTCAGCGCAGTGCAGCCTTGTCCGGTGTGAATGAAGTTTCGCATCGTCGTGAAAATGTGGAAGCCGGTATTCAGCGTGCCACAGCGGCGTTGGAGATGGCCAAATTGAATCTGTCTTATACTGTAGTCGTGGCTCCGTGTGACGGTAAGCTGGGACGTCGGGCTTTAGAGGAAGGTCAATACATTACTGCCGGGCAGACCATTACATATATCTTGCCGGATACTCAGAAGTGGGTGATTGCCAATTACAAAGAGACTCAAGTGGAAAATCTGGCTATCGGTCAGGAAGTAAGGATAAAGGTGGATGCAGTAAGTAATAAAGAGTTTACGGGTAAGATTACTGCTATTTCCGGTGCAACTGGAGCCAAGTATTCTTTAGTTCCTACTGATAATTCTGCCGGTAATTTTGTAAAAATTCAACAGCGTATTCCGGTTCGCATTGATTTTATCAATCTTTCTGAAGAAGACAATGATCGCCTGGCTGCAGGTATGATGGTGGTTGTGAAAGCTAAACTCTGATGTTATGCCCTCTTATCCAAGAAATTATCCGTTCTACAATTGGGTGCCCAAGTGGTTGGGCATTCTGATATTGGTGTTGATGTTCATCCCCATTCTTACTGTGGGTGGTGTGTATTCTGTGAACAGTACTGAGATGATGAGCGGGCTGGGTATCATCTCAGAACATATCACTTTTACCAATTTTGCCACCTCCATCGGGATGGCTGCTTTTTGTCCGTTTTTATACCGGCTGGTGGTGATTCGAAGAGAAAAAATGATGTGTCTGGCCGGTTTTTCCATGATGTATGTGCTCAGCTATATTTGTGCCGAAACCGACAGTATCTTTTTGTTGGCTCTCTGTAGTGTGTTGATGGGCTTCCTTCGCATGGTACTGATGATGGTCAACCTGTTCACCTTAATCCTTTATGCAGGGCGCATTGAGGCCTATTTGAAAATTAAGCCGGGGCTGGAGCCGGTAGACGGTGAGGGCTGGGATAAGCTTGATATTGAACGAAGCATAGCGCAGCCTGGCATTTATCTGTTCTTTATGATATTAGGACAGCTGGGAACATCGCTGACTGCCTGGCTGGCTTATGAATATGAATGGCAGTATGTGTATTACTATATGATGGGGATGCTGTTGGTATGTATCCTGGTTATTTTCGTAACCATGCCATACCATCGCTTCCAGAACAAGCGTTTCCCCATTAATTTCCGTCAGTTTGGCAATGCTACCTTGTTCTGCATTCCGCTGGTGTGTTTTACATATGTCATGGTGTATGGAAAGGTGCTGGACTGGTGGGATGATCCTACTATCCGCATGGCCGCGATTACTGCAGTTCTTACGGGTGCTTTATTCTTTTATATGGAATCCACACACCGCAGTCCGTATTATCAGGTGGGCGTGCTGAAGTTGCGCACCATTCGTATGGGAGTATTGTTCTATTTTTTGCTAATGTTTCTCAATTCCAGCGCCATGTTTGTCAATGTGTTTGCCGGCATTGGCATGAAACTGGATAACTGGCAGAATGCTTCGCTGGGCAACTGGACCATGTTGGGCTATTTCATCGGGGGGATGATTACCATCTTTCTCAGCATGAAGAAGGTGCATTTCAAATATATCTTTGCAGGCGGATTTGTCATGTTGGGCTTGGCTGCTCTTTTTATGTATTTTGAGGTGCAGACGGATGGTCTGTATGAACGGATGAAATATCCGGTTATTATCCGTTCCACAGGCATGATGATGCTCTATTCGCTCATTCCCACTTATGCCACTCAGCGGATGCCTTATAAATTTCTGTCATCATGGATTTGTACCATGATTACCATCCGTATGGTCATTGCTCCCAGTTTGGGCGCGGCAGTATATACCAATGCCCTGCAGGAGCGTCAGCAGAACTATGTTACCCGTTATGCACAAGATATTGATTTGCTACATCCTGACGCTTCCGCTTCTTTTATGAGTACCGTACGTGGCATGAGTTATCAGGGAAAAAGTAAGGCTGAAGCAGTGAACATGGCAGCCATGTCCGTCAAGGGACGTGTTCAGGTACAGGCCACTTTGGTTGCAGTCAAGGAAATGGCAGGCTGGACACTCTATGCCTGTCTGGCATGTGCAATATTTGTGCTGGTTGTGCCTTATTCTAAGAGAAAATTAGTATCTTAGTCGCTTGAAAGTGCCTAATGCACACGGACAAGCATGTATGAAGACAGTTCAAGAACGTATTACATTATTAGGAAAGGCTTTGTTTAGGCGAGATGACATATGCAGTTCGGAAGGAAGTATTTCCTCCTTCCCAATTCTCTTTCACACCCCATTTTTGGTCAGTGGGGTGGGAATAGTGATTTGTATGCAAGGGTTTTTTACTTTTGCCCTGAATCGTTGTGTGATGCGAGCATCTGCCGGAGAAACCTTGTTTATTCCTGATGGAGCGGAGTTTCGGGTTATGGAAGAGTCTTCTGATTTGGATGTGCATTTCCTGCTGTATCAGGTTGAACCTATCCGTGATATTTTAGGGAATCAGGTCGTATCTATGTACCTTTATTCTCAGTTAGTGCCCAAACCTTGTTATGTTTGGCAGACTGGCGAAGAGGATGAGTTACTCCGTTATATGATGCAGCTTGATGCTACCCTTCTTCAAAATGATACTTTCCGTCAGTATGAGCAGAAACTGTTGCTGCTGGCACTGACCCATCGGCTCTGTTCGCTCTATAATCGTAAGTTGATGAACAATCAGAATGCGATGGGACATCGTAATGAGGTGTTCTTAAAGCTTATTTCGCTGATTGAACAGTATTATATGCAGGAACGTGGAGTGGAGTTTTATGCCGATAAATTATGTCTCTCACCTAAATACCTTTCTGTCATATGCAAAAATCAATATGCGGATATACAGTAAAGGATTTGGTGTCTAAGTCCATTATACGGAAGAGTATTTCTCTTTTAAAAAATACACAGAAAAACATACAAGAAATTGCAGATATGTTCAGTTTTCCTAATGCCTCTTTTTTTGGAACTTTCTTCAAAAAGCAAATGGGCATGTCTCCTGGACAATATCGCAAGAACATCACTTTTTAATTCGCCTTCATTATGGCTAAGATCTGTATAAAAAAAGCAACTACTAAGTGCGAAATGGATGATTTCGTACGACTTCACCGCAAGTTATATGTACTGCACCCCAAAAGTTAGACACAAAACTTTTGGGGTGTTTTTTATGAAGTACAGTTATGAACAACGGCTTATTATCGTTAGCCGGGTAAAACAAGGAGAGTTAATAGCTCATTTGTCAAAGGAGTATCATATCAATAAGACTCAGATATTGGCATGGGTGAGAATGTGGGACAAATATGGTCCTTCTGGACTAGAGCAACAACCACATTGTCGCCCTACGGTTAAATTAAAGGAAGAAGTAGTACGTTTAATATTGGAAAAAGGTGTACCTTTATCCCATGTAAGAATAGAATACAGAATTGGTAAGACGGCTCTACAACGCTGGGTCAGTACAGTACGCAAGTATGGTTACGAAGCTCTTGCGCCGTCCAAACGCCAAGGAAGAGCATTAAAAGAACCTATGGGACGTCCAAAGAAGAAAGAACCGCAAACGGAACTTGAGAGGCTTCAGGCTGAAAATCTCCGCCTGAGGGCAGAGAACGCGCTGCTAAAAAAAGCGAAGGCCTTAGTCGAGGCAAAGAAGGCCCAAGCACTTCTGAATGGGCGCGAACCATCGACGAACTAAGGTCGGATTATCCTCTTGACTTGTTATTGAAGTTAAGAAAGATGGCTCGTTCTGTGTTCTATTATCATCTGAAACGCCTTAAAACGATTGATAAGTATTCCAATGAAAAGGAATCAATCAAACTAATTTTTCATGAGCATAAGGGACGATATGGCTATCGGCGTGTAACAGCGGAGATGCATAACCGTGGCTTTATGCTAAACCATAAAACCATCCAGAGGCTTATGTGTGACTTAGGGCTTAAAAGCAAAATACGCATGGTACGATACCGCTCATACAAAGGTGAGGTTGGCAAGATAGCCCCGAACATAATAGACAGGGATTTTACGGCAGAAGCCCCCAACCGCAAATGGGCGACAGATGTAACACAGATAAAAATCGGTTCTGTCAAACTTTATCTTTCCCCGATATTGGATATGTTCAACGGTGAGATCATATCATACAACATCTCCCGAAAACCGGATATGGAACAGATATACGATATGTTGGATAAAGCGTTCACAAGGTTTGACAGTCTTGACGGACTTATACTCCATTCTGATCAAGGATGGCAATACCAACACTACGGTTACCGTAAACGTCTTGAAGAACATCATATAGTACAAAGCATGTCTCGTAAGGGTAACTGCCTTGACAACGCTATGGCGGAAAATTTCTTTGGAATTATGAAGTCTGAATTACTGTATACCGAGAATTTTGAATCTCCTGAAGCTCATTTATAAGCTTTGGATAAATATATTGAATATTATAACAATAAAAGAATCAAAGCCCGGTTAAATGGAAAGAGTCCGGTACAATACCGAACTCTTTCTATTACGGGATAGTGTTTAACTTGTCCAACTTTTTGGGGTCACTTCATTTCTTGAGGCAGCCCCTATCGTAAAAAGAATAAAACTTCAAATTACATAGTCAATTCCTTTTCCAAAGCATCATATTCAGCCTTATTCAATTTCCAATATATATTCAACAAATATTGTCCCCATAATTGTCTATTGTCTGGCTTAAGTTCTTTAGCTTTTTCGTAGTTAGGTCTTGCTTTTTCGTAATATTCCTTGATCTTAGCTTCATTTGCAGCGTACTTCGGATCATCCATAGAAATCTTACTGTTTTCTTCTACAATAACTTGTGCTGGGAAGAAATAGCAATCACCAATCTTAGAATATGCTTCAGCTACGAAATCAGAGTTCTTTGCAATGATAGAGTTAAATGTAGCAATAGCTGCATCATAATCTTTCTTTTCGTACTGCAAAACACCCTTTACATACAAGAAGTACGGAGTTTCATTCTTTGCCAAAACCTGATCGATTTCAGTTAATCCATCATCAATTCTACCTTTCTGGATATAATAGTCCATCAAGTTACCAATGAAATATTCCTGAGATGGGAATCTTTCTGTACCTTCCTTGATAGTAGCTAACCATTGAGTTGAATCAGGATTTTCACCTTTACCATAAGCTTCAGCCAAGCACATCAAAGCTCTATAGCCTTCTTCTTTGTGAGATTTACCTACAGTTGCATATTTAACAACTGCATCCTTATCATTCAAAGAGTTTGCAGCCAACGCAGCATAACATGCGATTAGCGGAGTCAATGTATCATTCTTTACTGCATCTTCTTCTTCAAACATCGGATTTTCTGCTGCATCAACATACAAGCCAAAGAATTTCAAAGCATTAGCATAATTTCCTGAGTTGTAAGCATCAGAACCACCATTAGTCAAGTTAGGACGAACTGTAGCCAATGTCTTTGATAATTTCTTTCTCAATTTAGGCTTCTTCAATTCTCCACTCTTTACTTTTGCCTGTTCTACTTCATCGCACTTTGTATAATATTCGAACATTTTAACCAAACTGTTATACAATTTTGATGTATCAGCCTGACCACCCGGCAAATAAAGCTTCATGTTTTCTTCATCGTAGATTGCCTTCTGGAAATCACCAGCCAATTTCCATGTTTCAGGATCATTGGCAGTTGAAGGATCAACCAAAGCTGGTTCAATTATCTGCGCAGCCTTTACAGGATCACTTTTTGCAGATTTAGCTTCCTTTACAACACTTTCCTGTGCTGATACAGCACATGCTGTAAGGAATAAAGCTGTAGTAAACAATACTTTTTTCATAACTGTTTTTGATTTAGTAATACAAATATATTCAATTTATTTTATTCTTGCTTTTCGTCGGCAGAACCTTCTTCATTAAAAGGTATACCATCTACAGAAACAGAGTCTTCATTATCTACATTCTCCTCTTCCGATTCAGATGTTACCTTACAAACAGAACCAATCTGATCATTACGCTTTTCAAGGTCAATCAGACGAACTCCCTGAGTTGCACGTCCCATAATGCGAACACTTGCTACATGCAAACGGATAGTTATTCCCGATTTATTGATAATCATCAAATCGTTTTCATCTGTTACAGACTTGATTGCAACCAGTTTTCCTGTCTTTTCGGTAATGCTTAAAGTCTTAACACCTTTACCACCGCGATTAGTTTTACGATAGTCTTCAATATCAGAACGTTTTCCGTATCCATTCTCAGAAATAACCATAATAGTTTCTTCCTGCGGATTTTTTAATACAGATCATGCCAATTACTTCATCTGTACCGTCTTCATCGAGTGTAATACCACGAACTCCGGTTGCTGTACGTCCCATCTCGCGAACTGCACTTTCATGGAAACGAATAGCACGTCCGTTACGATTAGCAATGACAATCTCATTGTTTCCATTAGTCATACGTACTTCAATTACGCGGTCATCTTCGCGAATTGTTATAGCATTTACACCATTCTGACGCGGACGAGAATACTGTTCAAGCAATGTTTTCTTGATTACTCCATTCTTTGTGCAGAACAATACATAATGACTATTGATAAATTCTGTATCATTCAGATTCTTAACACGCAGATATGCAGTAACAACATCATCAGAATCAATATTCAGCAGATTTTGTATAGCCCGACCTTTCGATGTCTTGTTTCCTTCAGGTATTTCATATACTTTCAGCCAGTAGCACTTACCTTTCTGAGTAAAGAACATCATGGTATTATGCATTGTAGCCGGATAAATATGTTCGATAAAGTCTTCGTCACGAGTTTCACTACCCTTCGACCCTACTCCACCACGGTGCTGTGCACGGAATTCAGACAACGGAGTACGTTTGATATATCCCAAATGAGAAATAGTTATCACCATTTCATCATCGGCATAGAAATCTTCCGGATTGAATTCTTCCGAAGCATATACAATTTCAGAACGTCGCTGATCACCATATTTTTCCTTCACTTCGATAAGTTCATCCTTGATAACCTTTTTACAAAGTTCTTCATTAGTCAGAATTTCTTCAAAGTAGGCAATCTGTTTCATCAGTTCTTCATATTCAGCATGCAACTGATCTTGCAGAAGTCCTGTAAGCTGACGAAGGCGCATTTCTACAATAGCACGCGACTGGACTTCTGTCAACTGGAAGCGATCCATCAAATTTGTGATAGCCTCATTCGGAGTCTTGGCAGCACGTATGATGCGAATTACTTCATCGATATTATCAGAAGCAATTATCAGTCCTTCCAATATATGAGCACGTTCCTTAGCCTTGCGCAAATCGAACTGAGTACGACGAATCACTACTTCATGACGATGCTCAACAAACAAGCGAATCAAGTCTTTCAGATTCAGCAACTTCGGACGACCATGTACCAAGGCAATGTTATTTACGCCGAAAGATGTTTGCAAAGCTGTCATTTTGAACAGCTTGTTCAATACAACGCTGGCATTCGCATCACGTTTTACATCAATTACAATGCGCATACCTTCACGGTCGGACTCATCGTTCACATACGAGATACCTTCTATTTTCTTGTCATTTACCAAAGCTGCTATATTCTCTATCAGCTCCTTCTTATTTACATTATAAGGAATCTCGTTAACGATAATCTTATCGTGTGTAGGATGTGATTCGATTTCCGTCTTGGCACGCATTACCACACGTCCACGCCCGGTTTCATAAGCATCACGCACACCGCTTATACCATAAATATATCCACCAGTCGGGAAATCAGGAGCTTTGATATAATGCATGAGTCCATCTACATCAATATCGTTATTATCAATGTAAGCAACACATGCATCGATTACTTCCGACAAGTTATGAGTCGGCATATTGGTAGCCATACCTACTGCAATACCCGATGCTCCGTTTACGAGAAGATTAGGTATACGTGTAGGCATTACGGTCGGTTCCTGTAATGTATCGTCAAAGTTATTCGTGAAGTCAACAGTCTCTTTATACAAGTCCTGCATCATGTCTTCACCTATTTTCTTCAAACGAGCCTCTGTATAACGCATTGCAGCCGGACTATCCCCGTCTACAGATCCGAAGTTTCCTTGTCCGTCGACCAATGGATAACGCATAGCCCAATCCTGCGCCATACGCACCAATGCACCATACACAGATAAATCTCCGTGCGGATGATATTTACCTAAAACTTCACCTACGATTCTTGCTGCTTTCTTATATGGCTTGTCTGAAGTATTTCCCAGCTCCATCATACCGTATAAGATACGACGATGTACGGGTTTAAAGCCATCTCTTACATCTGGAAGGGCGCGAGCAACGATTACCGACATAGAGTAGTCGATGTACGACTTCTTCATTTCCTCCTCGATGTTGATTTTTATTATTCTGTCTTGTTCTTGCATTGAAACAAAATTAGTTATTATTTAGATCTCTCTGGCTTATTAAAAACCACGCTAAAGTACGACATTTTATTGAAACAGCAAAAAAAAAATATAAAGTTTTAGCCATTCCCTACCTCGACCTCGGTTAAAACTATAAACAAACTCAAAGGCTTAACACCAAAGAATTTTACCAGGATAAAAATCATTGGGAAATATTACCTGCAACGAGTTTTCTTTTTACCAGATCGATATTCCACTGACATAAAAGACAATCTTTCCACATTATACGAAGCAAAAGCGCAACATATCTGGCATGATTTTTGTTAAATAGAAAAAAGAGCTTATTATAGTATTATATTTATAATGTATCTTTGCAAAAAGAAATGTTTTGAGGGAGAAAACCAAATTTATGAATAATCCATTTTCACAAAGAATATCCGACGTAATACAGTTTAGTAAAGAAGAAGCAAATCGCCTGCGCAATAATTATATAGGTCCAGAGCATCTGTTGTTGGGGCTTATTCGCGAAGGTGAAGGAAAAGCTGTCCAAATATTGAAAGACTTATACGTAGACCTGGAAATGGTCAAAAAAACGTTGGAAAACGATTTAAGATCATCGGCTGTAACTCCTGAAAATTATTCAGAAGATATTACATTCGATGAGAAAGCATCGAAAATATTAAAAATGAGCATATTGGAGTCGCGCATACTGAAAAGTCCGGCTACCGATACAGAACACATGTTATTAGCAATTATGAGAGAAAATCAAAATAAAGCCTCACATATATTGGAAGAGAATGAGGTTACCTATCAGAAAGTAATGGACAAACTTGTCCCCAAGGCTGAACCGCAAAGCGGACTGGATTTCGGAGAGGATGAAGAAGAGGAAGAGGAAGGCATACGCCGACAGCCAACAGGCAACGGAGAAAGCTCATTCTTCTCACAAGAAGCAAAGCAAACCACTCGCACACAGCAGCAAAAGCCTAACAATGACACTCCTGTACTCGATTCATTCGGTACAGACATGACAAAAGCTGCCTCAGAGGGCAAGCTCGATCCGATTGTCGGCCGTGAAAAAGAGATAGAACGTCTGGCTCAGATATTAAGCCGCCGCAAAAAGAATAATCCGATTTTAATTGGAGAACCAGGAGTCGGAAAATCTGCAATCGTTGAAGGTCTGGCACTGCGCATCATCGAGAAAAAAGTATCACGTATCTTGTTTGATAAACGCGTGATTGCACTCGATATGACGGCTGTAGTGGCTGGAACCAAATACCGCGGACAATTTGAAGAGCGCATCCGTGCAATTCTCAACGAATTGAAGAAGAATCCGAATATCATTCTGTTTATCGATGAAATTCATAACATAGTGGGTGCCGGTTCGGCAGCGGGCTCTATGGATGCCGCCAATATGTTGAAACCAGCGTTGGCACGTGGTGAAATTCAATGTATCGGTGCAACCACTCTCGACGAATACCGTCAGAATATTGAAAAAGACGGTGCTTTGGAGAGACGTTTCCAGAAAGTTATTGTGGAACCGACTACACCGGAGGAAACACTTCAGATTTTGCAAAATATCAAAGAGAAATACGAAGAGCATCATAATGTGACTTATACAGACGAAGCTCTCGAAGCATGTGTCAAATTGACAGACAGATACATTACCGACCGTAATTTCCCTGACAAAGCCATTGACGCTATGGACGAAGCCGGTTCACGTGTACATCTGAAAAACATCACAGTTCCTAAAGAAATAGAACAACAGGAACAGATGATAGATGAAGCACGCACACATAAAAACGAAGCCGTACGTCTGCAAGACTTTGAACTGGCTGCCAGTTTCCGCGATCGGGAGAAGTCATTGATGAGCGAACTCGAAGATATGAAACAGCGTTGGGAGGAAAGTTTGAAGGAAAATCGGGAAACAGTTGACAAAGAGCAGATAGCAGATGTTGTTTCCATGATTTCCGGAATACCTGTACAGCGTATGGCCCAAGCTGAAGGTATCCGACTGAAGGGCATGAAAGAACAATTGCTTGCTAAAGTTATTGCTCAAGACAAAGCCGTAGACACCTTGGTAAAAGCTATCCAGCGTAGTCGTGTAGGCTTGAAAGATCCCAACAAACCTATCGGAACATTCCTTTTCCTGGGGCCTACCGGAGTTGGAAAGACTCATTTGGCAAAAGAACTGGCCAAGCAGATGTTTGGTTCGGCAGACGCTCTTATCCGTATTGATATGAGTGAATATATGGAAAAATTCACCGTTTCACGACTCGTAGGTGCTCCTCCGGGATACGTAGGTTACGAAGAAGGTGGACAGTTGACAGAAAAAGTACGTCGCAAGCCCTACTCTATCGTTTTGTTGGATGAAATAGAAAAAGCACACTCCGATGTATTCAACTTGCTGCTTCAGGTAATGGATGAAGGACGTTTGACTGACAGTTATGGCAGAACTGTTGACTTCAAAAACACAGTGATTATCATGACGTCAAATATCGGAACACGCCAGCTGAAAGAATTCGGCAAGGGAATCGGTTTTGCCGCACAAACCCGTACAGACGATAAGGAGTATTCACGAAGCGTCATAACGAAAGCGTTGAACAAATCGTTTGCTCCGGAATTTATAAACCGACTCGATGAGATTATTACATTCGACCAGCTTGATATCAATGCACTGGAGAAAATCATTGATATTGAACTGAAAGGACTTTACGAACGTATGGAATCTTTAGGTTATAAGCTGGCTATCGATGATGCAGCCAAGCGTTTTGTTGCGTCCAAAGGATATGATGTACAATTCGGCGCACGTCCTTTGAAGCGCTCCATCCAGAATAATCTGGAAGACGGACTGGCAGAACTTATCCTGAATGAAGATCCCCAAGCAGGAGATACTATTCATGTTGGTTTAAACGCTGAAGGAAATGAAATAAAGATGGAAATTGTAAAATAAAGCAATACGATAAGCATTAAAGAAACAGACAAAATGTCAGGCGAAATTCGTCTGGCATTTTTTTTGTCAGTATGCCATCGTAATTTGTTACAAACAAATCAAAATAGTAAAAAATTAAAATATAAGAACTATGCAAAAAGGTAATATTGGGGTAACAACAGAGAACATCTTCCCCATCATTAAGAAATTTTTATATAGCGATCATGAAATATTTCTTCGTGAATTAGTTTCAAATGCAGTCGATGCTACACAAAAACTGAAAACTCTGGCATCTACAGGAGATTTCAAAGGCGAATTAGGCGACCTTACTATCCATGTAAAAATAGATAAGGATACAATTACCATCTCCGATAGAGGTTTAGGACTTACTGCCGAAGAAATAGATAAATATATCAACCAGATTGCCTTCTCTGGAGCTAATGACTTCCTGGAAAAATATAAGAACGATGCAAATGCAATCATCGGACATTTCGGATTAGGTTTCTATTCTGCCTTCATGGTAGCAAAAAAAGTAGAAATAGTAACCCGTTCTTATAAAGAAGATGCCAAAGCTATCAAATGGAGTTGCGACGGAAGTCTGAGTTTACTCTGGAAGATGCAGAAAGAGATGACAGAGGAACAGATATCATTCTGTACATCGACGACGACTGCAAAGAATTTTTGGAAGAGTCACGTATACAGGGATTGCTTAACAAATACTGTCGTTTCCTGCCGGTTCCGGTTGCTTTCGGAAAGAAGAAAGAATGGAAGGATGGCAAACAGGTAGATACAGAAGAAGACAATATCATCAACAGCTCTTGCCCTATCTGGACTAAAAAGCCAAGCGAACTGAAAGATGAAGATTACAAGAAATTCTACCGCGACTTGTATCCGATGTCGGACGAACCTTTATTTTGGATTCATCTGAATGTAGACTATCCGTTCAACCTGACAGGTGTACTTTACTTCCCTAAGATAAAGAGTAATATCGACTTGCAGAAAAACAAGATACAGTTATACTGCAATCAGGTATATGTTACAGATTCTGTAGAAGGTATCGTACCCGACTTCCTGACATTGCTTCATGGTGTAATCGACTCACCTGATATACCATTGAACGTTTCACGTTCTTACTTGCAGAGTGATTCGAATGTAAAAAAGATTTCTACATACATCACCAAGAAAGTGGCAGACCGTCTGCAATCTATCTTCAAGAACGACCGTAAAGAGTTTGAAAACAAATGGGATGACCTGAAGATTTTCATCAATTACGGTATGCTTACTCAGGAAGATTTCTACGAGAAAGCAAATAAGTTCGCCTTGTTCAAAGATACAGACAGCAAATATTATACTTCGAAGAATATCAGACTCTGATTAAAGACAATCAGACAGATAAGAACGGTAGTCTGATTTATCTGTATGCCAACAACCTCGACGAACAATATACATACATTGATGCTGCAAAGAACAAAGGCTACAATGTATTGCTGATGGACGGACAATTGGATGTTCCGATGATAAACATGCTGGAACAAAAGTTCGAAAAGAGCCATTTCACACGTGTCGACAGTGATGTAATCGACCGTCTGATTGTCAAAGAAGAACAGAAAGGTGAAGAATTGGCAGATACCAAACGTGAAATTTTGGCAACTGTATTCAACGGCCAGTTACCTAAGGTACAGAAGACAGAGTTCCATGTAGAAACACAAGCTATGGGAGAAACATCCGCTCCTATCATTATAACTCAGGCTGAATATATGCGTCGTATGAAAGAAATGGCCAACATACAGCCGGGAATGAGTTTCTATGGAGAAATGCCTGATATGTTTAATCTGGTTCTTAACAGTGACCACCGACTGATCAAACAGGTATTGGATGATGCAGAAGCTTCCTGCTCAGAAAAGCTGGTTCCTGTAGAATCTGAAATCGCTATGCTGAAGCTTCGCGAAAGCGAACTCCACAAAGCTCACGAAGGTAAGAAGGATGAAGAAATTCCTACAACAGAAAAAGATGAACTGCATGACATCGAGAAGAAACTTGATGAACAGAAAAAACAAAAAGACAGTATCATCAATGAGTATGCTGCAAGCAATAAGGTCGTACATCAGTTGATCGACTTGGCCTTATTACAGAACAACATGCTGAAAGGGGAAGCTCTGACAAACTTCGTAAAACGTAGTATTGACCTGATCTAAAAGCATTCTCTCTCAAAATATCTAACGCCGGATAAGGGCTTCAGCCTTTTTATCCGGCGTTTTTTTGTCTATAGATACAATTTTCAATATCAATCTTCTATAAATTCTTCATCTTCTTTTGTCAAAAATATCATGAATTTTTTAAAAAATTTGTACGAAAGTAAGGAAGCTTTGTACAAATTTTCAAAAAACATCAGGTTCTTTTCCGGCAATGTTCTGATTCATCAAAATTATCTATAGCCAAATCTTCCTTAAAAGGACGCAATTTTTCCCTTTTTCTTGAATAGATAAGGAGTTTTTTTCTATCTTTGGTTTTATATCAAAAATAATTCTATTGATGAAAAAAGCATTATATATGTTCTTCCTGCTTTTTGTTCTGACATTCCAGATACAGGCACAAAAAGTTGGTCTTGTATTAAGTGGAGGCGGAGCAAAAGGCCTGACCCACATAGGTATCATCAGGGCATTAGAGGAAAATCACATTCCTATCGACTATATAGCCGGAACATCTATGGGAGCTATTGTGGGTTCGCTATATGCCATGGGGTATTCGCCCGATGATATGGAAAGATTACTGAAATCGGACAGTTTCAAACGATGGTATACGGGAAATATAGAGGAAAAATATATTTACTACTTCAAGAAAAACCCTCCTACTCCTGAATTCTTGAATATCAGGGTTTCTTTAAAAAATCCCCTGCACAAGGTAAAAACGCAGTTTCTTCCTTCCAGTGTAGTAGATCCGTTGCAAATGAACCTGGCCTTTCTCGAGCTCTTCGGTCAGGCTACTGCTGCATGCAACAATGACTTCAACCAGCTTTTTGTGCCTTTCAGATGTGTTGCTTCGGACGTATACAACAAAAGGCCGATGATATTTGAAAAAGGAGATCTGGGAGATGCTGTCCGAGCTTCCATGAGTTTCCCTGCCATGTTCAAACCCATAGAAATAGATTCGACACTGGTTTACGATGGAGGAATCTACAATAATTTCCCCGTAAATGTAATGGTAAACGATTTTCATCCGGATGTCATTATCGGAAGTGTAGTAAGTTCCAACCCGGGAAAGCCTCAGGAGGGAGATATCATGGGACAGCTGGAAAACATGATTATGCAAAAGACTGATTACTCTCTACCCGACTCATTGGGCATTTTGATGACTTTCAAGTACGATAATGTGAATCTGATGGATTTCGACCGCTTTGACGAACTCCACGACATCGGTTACAACCGTACCATACAGCTCATGGATTCTATTAAGGCACGTATCTCACGACGAATCAATTATCGTCAACTGGAGCTGAAACGTATTGCTTACAAGAAAAATATGCCAGAGCTGCGCTTTCGCGAAATCTCGATTACAGGCGGAAACGAGCAGCAAAAGAAATATATTCGCAAAGAGTTCCATTCATCGGATCACGAAATATTCTCTTTGGAAGACTTACGGAAAGGTTACTTCCGTCTGATGTCGGACAATATGATATCAGAAATCATTCCGCATGCAGTATACAATAAAGTTGATACAACGTTTACCCTACACTTAAAAGTAAAGATTGAAGATGACTTATCGCTCCGTGTAGGAGGAAACGTAGGCTCAAACGGTGCTAACCAAATTTATGTAGGAGCTACCTACCACAACTTGAACAACTTCTCAAAAGAAGTTTCGCTAGACGGACAGTTAGGACAAATTTATAACAATTTACAAATAGCAGGACGCATTGATTTCCCTACCCATATTCCAACATCCTTCCGCCTGGTAGGATCAATCTCTTCATTCGATTATTTTAAGCAAGAAAAACTTTTCTCAAAAGGTAATTCTCCTGTTTTCAATAAAAAGAAAGAGAATTTTGTCAAGCTGCTGGTTTCAATGCCTTTCCTTACACGCCAGAAAGCAGAATTCGGCATCGGAATCGGAAAAATACAAGACCTGTATTTCCAGAACAATGTCATTGACTTCAACAATGACAAAAATGATATCAGCAACTACACTATTTTCGGAGGGTCTGTGGCAATGGACGGAAATACACTAAACAGCAGACAATATGCCACAGCAGGACGCAGAGAGAGACTTGTGGCACATATATACACCGGAACGGAATCATATGAAGCAGGATCAACTCCAGACCCGTATAACGGTACATATAATTATGTCCAGTCCTGGCTGCAATTATCCTATGAAATGGAACGATATTATTCGCTTTCCTCCAAATTCGTATTGGGGAACTATATTCGCGCCTACTATTCTTCACGTAATTTCAGCCATAATTATACCGCAACCATGATGCAGGCAGGTGAATTCTCACCTACACCACATAGCAAGATTACGTATAATGAAGCTTTCCGTGCCAATCAGTTCATCGGAGCCGGCATCATGCCTATCTTCCAGATAACACCAGTCTTCCATGCCAGAGCTGAATTTTATGGCTTTGCTCCTATTTTTCCGATAATGCGTGACGAAGAATCGAAAGCATATTACGGTGAGTTATTCAGCAAAATAGAATATATGGGAGAAATTTCACTTGTTGCCAAACTTCCATTCGGAGCGATAAGCGTTTACCTAAATCACTATAGCTCACCGTCAAACAACTGGAATCTTGGCATTACATTGGGCTGGCAGATATTTAATTCACGATTTATCGAATAAAAAACTTAAAAAAAAGAGCGAAAATATTTGGAAGTTTAGCAGAAACTCTATACCTTTGCACCCGTTAAGAAAAAAGACATGGCCGCGTAGCTCAACTGAATAGAGTAGCTGACTACGGATCAGCCGGTTACAGGTTTGAATCCTGTCGCGGTCACACAATAAAGCCCTTACCTATTTGGTGAGGGCTTTATTATTTTATTCTTATTTAATAATAAGAATAGGTGTATTAGAATGGAAAAGCATCTTTCGTGCAATGCTAGGATTAAACAAGCGAGCAAAGATATTACGTTTATAATTCGAAGTACATATCACATCTATACCATTTTCCTGCACAAACTGATCCAGATTGCCCAGCAAATGATCTTCATCAATATTCAAGTAAGTAAACTCAAGCTGTGGATATTGTTTCTTAAAATACTCTTTGATACCCGCCAGTTTAATTTCATTCCATGTACGCTTTTCTTCGTGAGAATTCACATGGATAAAGGAAATCTCAAACTTATTGTCTTTAAAAGTAGTTATCAATGAATCGAAAGCGATCAAGTCACGCTGGTCGAAACTGGTAAACAAAGCAATCTTATGAATATTCTCAAGAGATTTCTCCGGTGCATTCTCTGGAATTGCATACACAAATGAACGGCTCCGTTCAATAACTTCAGCGGTCACACTTCCTATCAGATCCAGATCTTTCTGATGCTCACCACGGGTACCCATGACGACAATCAAAGGTTTCTCCTGACGAATGTAGTATAATATTTCTTCTTCCGGTATTCCTTCACGCAACACACATGTATATTTTACATTCGGATATTCTCCGTTCTGTATTTTTTCATTTATATCCTCCGATAATTTATTCAACTGTTTATGTATGTTTTCTATCATTCCTTTAACCGTTGTCACATCATTTCCTGACGGAACCTGATAGTTTTCTATGTCATACTGCAAACTAGGAATATAAATCGGTGTGAAATGAACATGCAATAAAACAACTTCTGCATGCATACGCGAAGCTACATTGAAGCCAAAATCACATGCTTTAAGAGAATAAGCTGAAAAATCAACAGGAATCAGCACTTTAGGAACTTTTTCAGAGTCGGAGTCAGCAGATTTCTCTTCCAGAATCTCAGAAGACAGCCACGAAGAACTTTCTATAATTTTCAAGGCACGAGGCAAATCACTTTCCTTAATACGTACTCTTACTCCCGATGAAATTACCGGCTGGATGAGATTCACATTATGAATGTACGATTCTATACCTTCACTTTCGAGTACAGACTTCAGGATTTGTGCTTTCGAATAGGTAAGAATGGATAATGTAATAAGTTTATCTTCCATAGACTAAAGTTTTAAAAGGTTTCACACAGAATCATACTTAACAAAAAATCCTAATCAGTAAAATACATACCGATTAGGATTTTGCACTTATTGTCAGCTTTAGGCTGTTTGCTCTTTCAGAATTGCTATTGCTTTATCAAGCACGGTCGTATCGTCCAACATCACCAACCCACCGTCTGGACCGGGTTCCAGATGGATACCTACGCTTTTGCCATCCTTAAAATTATGTCCACCGAAGAAGTTACGTACGGTTTCTACACTCAAGTTTAATTCATCGGCAATGCGATGCATGCTTCCGCTGGGTAATGAATCCTTAATTTTACGAAGTTCATTGAATGTTATCGTTCTGTTCATAGTAATCAAAATTTAAAGTGTTAGACAAAATCTTTTGTTAATTCACGATATAAATGTAATGAAAGAAAATGAATAAGCAAACAAAAATTTAACTTTTTTGCTATACCTGCAATTATTTTGCTCAGAAATAAAAGGATTTGCAAACAACTAATGCAGCCACTACTGCATAGAAATAAGTCAATAACAGAACGGTATGAAACACTTTGATATCACTTATCTCAAAACCTGTGATAGTATATTGTCCAGAAACATATTGGGCCTGATCGAAATATTTTTTCTCGATAAATGCATACAGCCAGTAAACCAATGAAGCTATCACACATCCTGCAACAGCACCACAAATAATATCTCCCGGATAATGTACTCCTAAATATATACGTGAAAAAGATGGTATCAGTGCCCATATATACATAATGACAGTCATCCAGCAATTACGTATGAGCAAAGCTACAAAGGTAGCTACAGCAAATGTATTGGCAGCATGGCTTGATATAAATCCATATGCTCCTCCCCTGTAGCCATTCACGACATTTACCATATACATTATTTCCGGATCCTGAGCCGGACGGAAACGCATAAACAAGGGTTTGCAAAGCCCTGAAGAGAACTGATCGGCAAGCGTTACAGTCAAAACCAGCATCACGAGTATAAGCAACCCTTGAGTAAATTTGGTATTCTTGAATATGATATACAGCAACATAGCACCAACCGGAATCCATATCTTTGTTCCGGAAACAGTCCACATAAATCCGTCCCAGAACAAGGAAGAACTTCCGTTCAGAGTTAATAACAATTCTTTATCTGCTTCAATCAGTTGCTGTATATCAATCATAAATATCTGTTATTACAGAAAATAATCAGATAACTTCTATTGCCGAAACAGGAAGCCATCCTTTTTTTCCATCTTCCAGACGGATTTCTTTCCATCCTTTCATGGAATTGTCTTCTATATATACCTTAGTACCTTCATGCAGTACAAACAGGTCTGTTCCACTCTCGTTCGGAGTACTTTTAACTGTAATGCTTGGCGACATAACGATAGCTCCTGTACGGTTCAGCAATTCGTCTTTCTGTTCGCTTGCGAAGAAGTTTGCACATACAGCTACGACTAAAAATATGATAGCTGCAATGAAACCTATCTTCTTGAATACAATTCTATTACCAAATATATACAGTGCCAGTCCAGCCAAAAGGAGAAGAAACGCTATGATAGCAGTTACCCCCCATCCGCTTTCACTCATGCAGTTAGTCAGCGATTTTACCCATGTCACAATAAAAACTTCACTTGTAGGAGTAACCTGATCAACTGTTTTACTTCTTGCCATTTCCAGATTGAAACGAATATCGGCATCTCCTGGATTCATCAGTAGCGCACGTTCATAGTTTAATACGGCCTTAGCGATATTTTTATTCTTATAATAGCTGTTTCCCAAATTATAATAAATATCAGCCGACTCACCTTCTGAAGCCAAAATAGCTTCATATTTTTCTATCGCATCCGCAAACTTATTTTCCTGATAATCTTTGTCTGCTTCAGCCTTTGTAACAGAGGCAGAAGCAAACTGAAAGAGTCCGATCAGGAATGCTATTATTATAGATAGTCTTTTCATATCAATTTTTGTTGTTCGGTCTGTTGTTAATGTTTGATACTATTCTCCATTTTACTGATAGCTTCTACCGATGTAGTATAAACTTTATCCATTGCTTCGTTTTCATCTCCCGGAGCATAACGAGCAAATTCACATTCATTCAAGGCATTGATAAAGTCTTTTATTACATCATCAGCAACTCCGTATTTCGCCAGCTCGGCTTCTATATTATCTTTCGAAAGTTGTGAAACCGGAATACTCAGCTTGTCACTGATATATCCCCACAAAGCTTTCAATACTTCATCATAGAACTCATTTTTACGATTTTCTGCCAATAGTTTTCCGGCAAGCTTCATTCTCTTGGTTGCCACTTTATTTGCTTTCTTGGTCTTTACTTTAGCCACATTTGCATTTTCGGCCGCCTGCTTACGGAAAAATACCACCAGTCCCACGAACAAAACAAATGGTATGATATACCATAAATAGTAACTGATTGTTCCGAAGAAGACATCACCCTTTGGCATAAGCTTCGTATCGCCCAACTTTATAAATCGGATATCTTGGCCCAATACCTTTACATTTTCCTTGTTCGTAAAGTCTGCAATTACCTGATCGGCATTTCCTTTACCTTTTGCTACATTAATATTGTAAGCCTCAGTTTTCAGCGTTTTATACGAATTTGTCTTTAAATCGAAATATGTAAACTCAACAGGTGGAATCGTAAAGTTTCCAGCATGACGCGGAATGGCCAAATATTCTATTGTCTGACTGCCGGTAAGCCCGCTTCGTGATACATCGAAATTATTTGTAACCTTAGGATCGTAAACTTCAAAGTCTTCAGGGAATTTCACTTCCGGAGTACTTATCAGTTTCATATTTCCTGATCCGTTGATAGTCAGTTTAATAGTAACAGCATCATTCGTCTTTACATCTTTTGCATTAATAGAAGATGAGAGAGTAAATTCACCTACACCTTCTGAGAAGTTTTCAGGCTTTGCCGGAAGAGGCTGCACGTTTATAGTCAGTTTAGGAGTTACAATTTTCTTCTTCACTTCCCGATAACCACCTCCGTTGAAGAAAGCATCAAACGGATCATCTGAAATTGTCTGTACTGCTACAACTCCTTCGAAAGTTATTGAAGGTATCTCCAGCTTACCTGTCTGCTGTGGGAACAATATATACTGACTCCAGACTGTCGTGTTATAGTTACGTCCTTTATAGTGTTCCAATGAGAAAGTCTTTTGCTGAGGCAATTCTATTTCTTGCGTATGGAACCCTTTCAAGTCCGGCATTTTACCAAACAGCTGACGAAGATTTACAAGCGTATATACTTTATAAGTCAGCAAGATAGCTTCCTGTTCGTGTACAGTGGTCTTGCTGGCAGTTGCTGTAATAAACAAATCATTGTTAGTTATACGTCCGCTCGCAACTTGACTTGCACTCTGAGAAGAACTTCCCTGGCTGCTTTTAGCATTTCCAGCCGACTGATCGGGAGGAAGAACCTTTATAGTTATGGCATTAGAAAATATCTTCTCACCTTCAGCTTCGATACTGGCTGCCGGTATCGTGTAAGTTCCCGCATCACCTGCCATCAATATGTAAGTATACGTAATAGAACTGCTTGAAGATACCTTGCCATTAATAATTTGCGTACTACTCTGCTGAGAACGGCTCGGTCCCATCAGCACATCAAATCCTTTTGTTATAGAAGGAGCGCGAAAATCCTTCACTTTTTGTGTGTTGACCGTAAATGTCAAGCGAAATTGATCCCCGCTTACTACCACATCGGGAGCTTCAGCTGTCAAAGTCGCTTTTTTATCTGCCCATGCATATACTGTAGTAAGAATCAACAGTAGAAAGAAAGTAAATTTCCTCATCATTTCCTTATTTCGTTTATATAATTATTCACCTAAAATTACCAGTCTTTTTCCAATTTACGTCCTTGAACCTGAACAGCTTTCTTCACCTTGTCCTGTACGTTCTTTTCGTCCTGCATGGCAGCTTTCAACAGTTGTTCCGCATTTTCTTTCGACATTTGGTTTTCATTCTGCTGCTGTTGCTGGTTGTTCTGCTGTTGGTCTTTCTTATCTTGTTCCTGCTGGTCTTTATTCTGTTGTTGTTCGTCTTTTTTCTGATCTTGCTTCTGATCCTTTTCCTGATTCTGATCTTGCTGCTGTTGCTGGTCTTTCAGCTGCTTTTGAGCAAGTGCCAGATTATATCGGGTTTCATCATCTTTCGGATTATTCCTCAGAGCCTGTTTATATGCTTCGATACATTGAGGCAACTGCTTCGAAGATTGCAGAATCACTCCCATATTATGATAAATCTGCGCCAGTTTAGCCTTGTCTTTCTCTACACGCGATGCTGCTTCAAACTGTTCCATAGCTTCCTTTGCCTTCTGCTGCATCAAGAGAGCATTTCCCAGATTGTACATCGCATCCGTAGACTTCGGTTCAAGCTCCAGTGCTTTACGATAATCGACTTCCGCTTTTACAAAAGTGCTGTCTTTATATAGCTTATTTCCACTGCGCAAATAGTCACGTTCTGTTTTCTGTCCGTAAACTGCAACAGAAACAAACATGAGTCCCAGCATCATATATTTTTTCCGCAACATAAAATCAATTCTGTTTAAAGAGTTTTATATTCTTGAATAGTGGATTCTTACGCTCCAGCAACATTAAATCTGCTGCAAGCAAAATCAAGGCGAGCCATGCCAGTACCTGGAACTGCTCATCAAACTCTGTAAAGACCTGAGTCTCCACATCAGCCTTAGCCAATTTGCTTATTTCTGCATTCAATGCCCGTTCTGCATTATTTGTATTATCTACCCGAACATAGATGCCATTACCTGCTTTTGCTATCTCCTGACACATCTGTTCATTCAAGCGGGTTACGATAACATTGCCATCCTTATCTCTACGGAACTCATTCGTTCCTTCTGCCGGAATGGGCGCTCCATCAGGAGAACCAACTCCCAACACAAATACGCGAACACCTTTCTTGGCAGCTTCCTGCGCTGCTTCGACAGCTCCACCTTCATGGTTTTCTCCATCAGTTATAAGTACAATGGCACGACCGACTCCTTCATTTGGAGTAAAACTTTTCATAGCCAGATTAATGGCTCCGGCGATATCTGTTCCTTGTGTTGAGATAAGTGAAGGATTAATGGTTTCCAAAAACATTTTGGCAGAAATATAATCGCTTGTGATAGGCAACTGGGTAAAAGCCTCTCCCGCAAACACAATCATGGCAACTTTATCATTATTGAAAGTTTCCACCAAACGGGAAATTAATTTCTTCGATTTTTCCAGACGGCTGGGAGTAACATCCTGAGCCAGCATAGAGTTGGATATATCGAGTGCTACAACAGTTTCAACTCCCTGACGTTTTACAGTTTCCATTTTTGATCCGAACTGAGGGCGGGCCAACATAAAAATAACCATAGCCAGTGCTGCAAAAACGAGCCAGAACTTTACATCCGGACGGTATTTCGATACATCAGGCATAAGATGCGCCAACAACTCCGGATCACCATATTGGGCAATCTTTTTACGTCGGCGATAATTGGAATAGAGATATAGCCCTACCAATATCGGCAATATGATAAGTAGATATAAATAAACAGGTTCTCCAAATCGAAACATAATTATTCTTGAATTTAAGGTATTTTCTTTAATACTGTATTACGCAGCAAAATTTCCAATAAAATACAGAAGAAAGCAATCAAAGCAAAAGTAGCATAAGCTTCTTCCCGCTTACTGAATTCCTTGACGTTCAGTTTTGTTTTTTCCAGCTTATCTATTTCTCTGTAGACTTCCTCCAGTTTTGAATTGCTGGTAGCACGGAAATAATTTCCGTTTGTTGTTCCGGCAATTTGGGTCAGTGTTTGTTCGTCAATCTCTACTGGAACATTGACATACTGAACTCCTGCATAGGTCTGCATTGGATAAGGAGCTGTTCCGTTCGTACCCACTCCGATAGTATAAACACGGATACCAAACTGTTTAGCTATTTCAGCCGCAGTCAGTGGAGAAATATCTCCACGGTTATTACTACCATTTCTGTCAGCAAAATGATGACTTTCGATTTAGCCTTACTGTCTTTCAGTCGGCTAATTGCATTGGCAAGTCC
>ENA-OQJI01000054-OQJI01000054.1-human-gut-metagenome-genome-assembly--contig:-NODE-54-length-25411-cov-1.474055_pt1 | contig 25411 bp, 40 predicted proteins | sample MGYA00242602_ERZ504768 | MGnify/ENA primary metagenome ERZ504768 (study PRJEB26092, sample SAMD00036368) | human gut metagenome | host: Homo sapiens | study: EMG produced TPA metagenomics assembly of...
CTCCAATTTCATTTACGGCTTCTTCTAATGTCTGCTTCATATTCTATGAATTTAGAATTTAAAATTAATTCCATACACTTACGGTATTTAAATCATAGGTCACATGACCTAAGGCACGGAGAATGCCTACGACATCTTGTTGAAAAGGATTTCCCCGACTATTTGCTACATGATTTTTTGCCTTTTTATTTTTAATGCGTATATTTGAACCTCATTTGCAATGTCGCAAATGATTAATTTTTTTAATTATGAAAAATTTAATTAGAAAAAGCATTCTATAGCTTTACTACCGTACGGCTATGGCAATGCTTAAAATTGAATAGACGGTAGGTTGGGACTTTGTGCTAAACTGTGTTGATCTTTTGTAGTGGTTGATTGAAAAAATTATTTAGTACAGCTAAGTCCTTAATTTAGGTGGTTATAGCACAAGGGTTCCACCTCTTTCCATTCCGAACAGAGAAGTTAAGCCTTGTCACGCTGATGGTACTGCATAATTGTGGGAGAGTAGGTCGCTGCCATTTTCTTTTAAGCCTTGTTATCTTTATTGATAGCAAGGCTTAAAACATTTACATTAAAGGTTTATCACCAATAGTTATTTCTTTCATTTTATCAGATCACTTTAATTCATCTTCTAATATTAATCCTCCATTTAGAATATGATTACGCATACCTTCACTCAATGACATTGTTTGCTCCAAATTGGGACGTACCCAATTATAAACTTTCACGTATGACGGTGGAGCCTGCTTTGAAGATTTCGTATGCATCATATCCCCTCCGCATTTACATCTCATGATGAAGGGAGTTACACCTTTGTCTTTGTATAGAGTTACCTTATAATTATTGCATTTATTACATTCATATAGGTTATATTCTCCCCGGCCATCATAAATTTTAGCATCTTCAATACTTGCAACCATACTATTGTATTGTTGAGCTATATTATTTTTACTCATTTAATCTATATTTTTCATTAAACATTGAATCCGCTTGTTGAAACTGTTTCGTAAAGCGGTTTTCTTTATTATCTGGCAGTGCATCCGGTTGAGGTGAATTCTTTGCCGGATGATTCTCAACTGAATTTCTTGGTGATGCGCATCCCGCTATCAGAGCGAAAAGTACGCAGATTATTAGTATCTTCTTCATTTCTGTTCGGTTTTTGGCTATAAGTTCAATTTCTTTATGCCGACACATGATACACGGGAAACATCCAACACGTGAGAATCCACGATAATACAATGGATTCGGTTTCTGCCCTGCATCCAGTATGCAATCTATAACTTGCTGTGCACTCCATTTGAAGATCGGTCTTAGAACAGAAGCGTCAAATTGGGAACACCATTCTTTGACATCCTTACTTCGGTAGTTTTCAGTTCTTCCTTTCTTATTAGGTTGAAAATACGATTTGAAGTACATACATTCCTCTTCCATTGCCGCACGTGCTGTACTTTCTCCGGCTCTGATACCTTGTATAATAATGCAGCTTTCTTTCAAAGAAAGTACATAATCAATCATTGGCTTCATTTTTAGTTCACTGGTACAAAACCGTGCATTCGTGGAAGGAAATCTTTTCTTGTGAACTGCCAAAGACACAAAATCGTATTTTGATTTGAGAGTTATAAGTCTTACTCCCATTTGCAGACAAACATCATTCACATGTTTATATGTGTCAGGGTGTTCCCAGCCGGTGTCACAAAACACAGCGGTTAAATTCCCCCCCCCATATTGTTTGAAAGCTTGGATCAAACATGCTTGTGAATCCTTACCACCTGAAAAACTTACTAATATTTTCATTTTTATGTCATTTCAATTTTTACATATTCATTTTTATTAATCCCGGCACTACCTTTGGGAGAATACACTAATCGGCCTCCATTATCCAATATCTTTTGTACATCTTTCATAGCTTGGTGTGCTTGGGTATAGTCTTTGTATTCTTGGTGGCCTATTGGGTATTTACAATATCTTCTGCCACCGTCAGGCATGATGCTGATACCGAATACTGTTTCACGAGTTTTTCGGTTGAAATTCTGTTGAGTCCTTACTTTCATTTTTTTTGATACATTTTCCCAGTTTAAGTATAAATACACATTCGTTATCCGGTGCTCCCCAATTGGTGTTACCAACTCCGATGGTTATAGATTCAAGTTCAAAAAGCATTGTCCGTTTGGTGTAGCCAAAACGGAAGCGAACATGAGTGTATTCTTTGGGGTGAAAGCCGTTTCCACGTGTAATACAAGAAAAACAAATACCTTTCTTACAATAGAAACCTGTCTTTTCATAGGAATTGCGACCTCCACATTTTGCTAATCTTCCGATCCAGTATTTCTTGATCTCTCTGTATTCTTCTTTCTTATTTCCGGATTCGATCATTTCATACCATTTTGCTTTTAATGGCAGGTCAAGGATTTTCATATTAACCATAGTCTAAAAGAGTTGCGGATTCTGTTTGTCGTGAAGGATTTTTTGAACACGTTCAATTTCTTCATCTACTTCACGCTCAATTTGTTTACTTATTCGTAAATCTATCTGTCTCTTATTTTTTAAATATTCTTTTTGGCAACGGCGCATTTCCACCACTTTGTCGAAAAATTCTTTTGGAGTCATAGATTTAAAAGGTATGGAAAAGGCCGCTTTGATGCGGCCTCCCCAGTGTGATTACTTTTTTCCAATCAGAAAGTCTTTCCACAATTCTTTGAATTGTTCTCCAAAGTAAATTGCGATTTCACTTGATTTTACAGCAAGGCGAGAGCCGATAAGCGCAGCCGAGTTCGACCAATCGGAACTCGAGGACGCATAAGCGAGGCCGCAAAACGCACCGTTACTCGCAGAACCGCCCCAAAGAACCAGCTGATTACGATCCTCTTCGTCCATTTCATCAATTTCTTTCTGATTATAAAGATAAAACCACGGCGTATAACGGTATTCATCTTTAGTAAATCGTGGAAAATCAGGATCGTTGTTCAATGCACGAGCAATTGTGCATAGTTTGATGTAGGCGAGGTGTGCAATATCAGCCACTTCTTCTTTGTGTCCGTCTTCATCCTCAACAAGTAGGCGAACAATAGGTTTTACACCTATTGCTTCACAAGCATCTTCGTAGGTTTTAATATTGTGATAATCTGTATAATCCGGCTTTTGCTTTCCGAATAGGGCTGTTAGAATACTAATTGCTTTAGGACAGTCGTTTGCTTCACTAAAAGCGGCTGTTACCTTTTCTTGTGTGATTTTAAGTTCTGACATAATGTAAATTATTTATTGTTAATACTATATCCGAATAATGCAAAATCTCCCCGGCACGGATCATCCGGGAAAATTGTTTTCATGTAATTGGTTACTTGTTGAACCATTTTCCAGTCCTCTGTTTTGCGTGTTGTTATCCCAAGCTGGTGTGCCATTTTTGCAACATGTGCATCCAATGGTATGTATAATTCTGTCGGGTGAATAATATTCCAAATACCTAAATCCACCGGCGATTTTCGTACTACCCACCGTAGAAACAGACAAATACGCTTGCATGGAGAATCACGCTCCAATTTTGGAATACCTTTTACGCCACCAAAATCTGTTTGTATTTCACGGATAACATTGTTGTAACCCTCATAAAATACTTCCAAATCATCCCATTCCTGATATATGTTGTACAACCGCTGGCAAATGCAGAAGAAGTCATGGTAGGTGAACATACGGTAGAAGGTATTTGTATTTTCTTTGTATTGTTCCCATACTTTGTTCATAATGAAGGCATAAGGAGAATTACCCATTAGATTATCCAAAATTTCTGCTTGCTGCATTATCAGTTTGCGATTCCCGAAAGCTATCCATGAAGTAAGAAAGGCACTGATTTCTATGTCCTTTTTATCATTGTACTTATGTGGAAAAAATATAGGATCATCTTTTATAAAATCAGGTGTTTCAAATTGTTTCGCCCAGTCAAGTAGTTTGTCTCTTAGTTCTTCCATAATATTCTTCTTTCCATTTTTTGAAAGCGGCTTCTTTATCATTTGATTTCATCCTTTGTATGAATGATTGATGGGATTCCAATAATTCTTTGGCCTCTTCATCTCCATTTTCCGATCTTTCAGTTAGATGTTTGATATATTCTCCGTAGAACATTCCAGTGCTGTTATTATTTTGTTCATGGGCTTCATTAATTGAAAGAGAAGAAACAATTTCATCACGCTGTGCATCGTATTCATTTAACCAGCCGAGAATGATATTACCGTCCAGTCTATCGTAAATCTTACCGGAAGCCATAGCATTACGGAAACACAATTTGATTTCCTCCAATTTGAGATAATAGAATCTGTCTATTATTAGATCAGCGGTAAGTGCCACTTGAACATCATTCATCGTTTTTCCAACATTGAAAAAAGACACAAGCTCGTTAATCGCAATTACCAGTATGGCTCTTGCGCCAGCCAATGTGATTTCTTTTCTTATAACGGAGAGTGGTAGGTTAGGAGTGTTGAGAACAGCTTCTTTAATCGAACTTACGTGCAATCCCTTGTAATACTCCGCTTGCAAGGTCAGCAAGTCTTTCAACGCTTTCTTTTCGGTTGCCGGGAGATTGCTGTTGACTTGAATTAAGTTGTTTCCCATACTTGTTAAAATCATTATTAGACCATCTGACTAAACGTTTGGAAACTTCAAATGTACGTTCCTTCTCAAAGCGCATTTTCCGTCCTCCGCATTCAGTCCAATACTCGAAAAAGTCCTTCAACATATCATCAGGATATTTCCCTCTATACATGAGGACTTCACTTCTGAATTTGTCTTTCCTTGCAGAAAGAGAATCCTTATTCATATTCATCTTATGGCCTAATCCGGCCATGAATGCTTGTTCCAATGTTGCATCAGGATGATCCCGACACCACTGGGTTGCTAATTCTTCTGATTTCATTTGATTTATAATTTAGATAACCAATATTTCCATATTCGTGAGGCTACGTGCGCCATCATAACGGGTGGTACACTCATTCCACAGATATAATGTGGGGATTGGTTGAGGAAATGATAATCTTGTGGAAATGTGGATATATTACATACTTCTGACCGTGATAAATATATAGGCTGCTTAAAAGGAATAATTGAGTCTGCATGAGTTGTTAGGGTGTAGCTTACTTTGTTCTCATATAGATATTGTTGATTAAAAAAGCCTCGTTTTCCAGTTTGTTTCTTATAGGCCTCTGCCAAAGCAATATCTCCTGCCACTCTCTGCTCAAATAACTTTCTCATTTTTACACCAATAGGCTTTCCCTTGTAATCCGCATATTCCCCATAATATATTTCCGATTCATTAAATTCCATGTCGATGTATGGCTCAACATTGAAGAGGTCTGAAACTTTTAGGAAATGGACTCCCAAATCATGCCTGATACATATAAAGAATACACGTTCTCTTTTTTGAGGTACTCCCATTTTAGAAGCATCAAGAAGAAAATGCTGACAATAATAACCAGCTTCCTCAAAGTCTTTGTATATACGTCTGACATAATCAATCGCATTCCCTAAAAGAAGTCCTTTCACATTTTCAGCAATAACGACTTTAGGTTTTAAGCGTTTGGCAAGTGCAATAAAATCAAAAAAGAGCGTGTCTAAAACTTGTGTCTTTTGACCTTCCTTGAATTTCTTTTCTTTACCCCACGCATCTTCACGTAATCCCGACATGCTAAATGTACTGCAAGGTGGTGATCCGTCCAATATATCTAAATGGTACAGTTCCTCGGGAAGATTATTCCTTTTCACTAAATCACGAATATCTTCCAAATAACTATACTGGGGATGATGGTTTGTTTCATAGCATTTCATCATTCGTGGATCAATCTCATTACAGCCAATAACATCGTAACCTGCTATTTTGTAACCCATAGTAGAGCCACCGCCACATGCAAAACAAGAAAATACCTTTCCTTTATCTTTAGTAAAAACAGCATCTTCTAAAGACCAGCGATAAGGATAGAGATGTTGTGTATGGGGGGGGGTAATTACATCTTTCATCATTCCACCTCCCATAATTCAGCTACTCTTTTGAACTCTTCATCAGCCGGAACCGGGCAATCTTTGATCCATTGCATATCTTTTACTTTCCATAACGAAAGGTCTGTGTTGTCAGGAATATGCTTTTTTAATATCAGGAAAAAGATTGAGCCGAAGAGATTTACTTTCCATAAGTTCATCTTTGTAATCCAACAAAAAATTATTGGCCTCCAATAAACTATGAACATCATTAACAGAATGTGGAGTGTAAACAACTCCATCGAAGTATCTGATATAATTGGGGAGCATATCAGCCAGTGCCGTATATAGAAATAATTTTCCTTTATTGCCATAGGCCAATTTTTGAACGGTTTTGATACTTTCAGCCAAATTTGCCAGTTTTTCAGGAAACAAAAGTGGTTCTCCACCAGTTATCATGATCTCTTTGTAATTAAAGTGCTCAACAACTGGTAATTTTGAAAAATCCCATGAGTTGTTGCAACACATAGGACATTTGTTCGGACATTTGGTTGTAACCAATAGACGTAACTTTTCCATTTATAATGATATTGTTTGGGTGTATTTCAATTCTCCGGTATATCCACGTGCTTTCAATTCTGCGATAAGTTCCCGTGGAGAAAATTTTGCCAATTCAGGATTGGAATATATTTTCTTCAAATTCCCCCCCCTCCCGGAGTTTTCTTACGGTTTCTGGCATAAACATTACCGCACTCTTTACAATATGTCTGCAATCCATCTTCGGTTGAAGCATTTTTCCAAAACTCACTGACCGGAAGTTCCCGGCCACATTTGCTACATTTTTTTAATTTTTCCATTATTCCTTTTCTTTAATTCTACCATATTCACATATTAGTAAAGCATCCGAAGTTGCCAATGTAACTTTTGCATACGGGAACAGCTGTTGGGCTTTCTTCTTTAAGATGTTTTTCCATTCTGTCTTACCCAATTTGTCTGTATTTCGTAATCCTATAGTTTTTTGCCAAGTTTGTGGAGATACTGTTACTGTCGGAATCCCACAAGCTATCAATCCCATAGTCAGCTGTCCGTAACCTTCTCCAAAAACAAAAGAGGCAGAAGCACTTTGTCCGGTCATGCCATTCACTCGTTCCAAATAACAAACGCTATTTTCTTTGTATATGGAGAGAAAATCTAATAAGTCTTTGGGAGTTGGTGGCATTTTGATACACTCCAATAATTTGTATTCTCGGTGTCGTACACTACAATTCCACCGTTTTTGCCAACATCTATACCTATGATCCTTCGTTTCATAAATTATACTTTTTTGTTTATAAATCTTTTGAGCTTAATTACATCTTTCTTTCCAAGCCTTAGTGCTTCACTGGTCTTGATGTCAGAAGGTGAAGCTTTACAATTCTCGGTTATCCTTTCAAAATGTCGGATAAAGGATTTTAGGAAATAGTCGGGGATTTCAACTTTCATAATGATTGATTTATGTGGATAAGCCCGGACTCGAACCGGGAACTGTTGCAATCAGGATTTTCGTTTCTGCTTCCGTTTGTACGTATGTCAAGTGTTAATAGCATATTACCTGACTCGTGATGCTATTCGTGCATTTTTACCACAGAAACTAAGCGTCTTCCGATTTCGCCACTTATCCGTTTGCCTCTACAATAGAGGCATTTTACATGAACAAAAAGACTCTTTGTAGTATCTACCGTCGTGGAGCGTATGCAGCGTACTCGACTCGACTTGCAAAGAGAAGAAAAAAGGTGAGGCATGATAGTTCCCGGATAGGCGGTCAAGCCACACCGGGAGAAGCTGATTATTAATCGGGTTGATAATTATTATTTTAGGAATTTAGCAAAAGTCTTGATTGAGCCTTCATTATTACTTTTTAAAGAGGCCAATTCTGTATTTTTAGAAGTTAGTGTAGAAATAACAGATTTATTCTTTTCGATTTCTGCATCAATATCACTATTAAGTGTTTCCAAATCGGCTTTTGCTTGTGCAAATTGAGACAATATCGTATCTCTTCTTTGTTGAAATGTCAGCATATTATTTTGTCATTTTAAAAATTCAGGAGCAATGCCATATAGAGGTGTCTTCCCGTCCCACTTGTCTATAAATTGTTTATATAAAATCTCACGGGTGAGTCCACGGGACGCAATTAAAGCTTGTTCTGTTTTTAGTTGCTCCAGTTCGTTTTGCTTCTTTTGTTCTTCAATCTTCTGATCAAGTACCGAAATATTAGTGTTTACCTCGTTACGGCTATCTATTTTATCGCGGACAGCTCTTGAAAATTCCAATTGTGCGGAGAAGGTCAACAACTGCAATCCCCGTTTCTCAAATTCTTTATCAACGATCTGTTCCAGTCTCTTTTCAAATACCAATGAACCACCGTCAGCCATCAGACTGTCTGTTTTATGTTTGCGACTTTCTTCTTTGATAAGATCATATATACGTGGCTCCAAAATATTATCTTCTAATGATTGCATAAAGCCATCTTTTCCCGATGGGGTGTCAGCCTTATCAATATGCTTGTTATCAAATACAATATCAATAGCCCTGTTTTTCATTACTTTATAAGAGTAAGTTGGCCGGGCTGTAAACTCTGTATTGTCGGCTGCCTTTAGTGTGACTGGATCAGAAAATTCTCCGCGCTGATCGAATAGCGGAACTTGAAAAAGCTCTGTGCCTAATTCCCATGTAGATACCTTACCGGCAACGATTTTAAAATCTTCTTTCCCTTGTTTGCCGTAGTTCTCCATAAGGACACCGGCATAATTGGGAGCAACTCTTTCGCATGAAGCAAACAAAACAACGGCAAATAGTGCCACAATCAAAAAATCAATCTTTCTTTTCATTTTCTACTTTTTTTTAATGATATTATAAACTATAAATGCTACTGTCAGCATAATTATTGAAATTCCCAACCACGCATTTATGTGATTGAATACGCGGTTGCCAATGAAGAAAGCCGATACGACAAGTACCGGCTTCCAGTATTTCTTTACAGTCTTCATTGTTATTGTTCGATAATGGCAATATCCGGTGCCAATTTACGGATCAACAATAATTGCTCGTCAATGGCCTTGTTGCGTTCCTCTTCCACTATCACTTCTGCACCAGGGGAGCAAAGGGACAATCGAATATTACGCCCGTCCACATCTGCAATGATTTCCACTTCAATCTCTTCTGCAGGGCGACCTTTGAAAATCGGGACAATAAGATTGAATGAGGCCGGAAGATTGGAGTTGACAACTTGGCTGTAATTGTCAGTGCGACTACCGTTGTCTTGTCGGGAGTTTTCCACTTTTGAGTCAATGCTGGCTTTGAAGTTCTTCAAGACTGTTACCAGTTCCATGTTGTATTGTGCATCCTTGAAGAAGGCACGATTCATTTTGAAGAACTTTGAAAGCTGCACCGGTTCCCATGTCTTGCTTGTGTTAATACCAAATTCAAGAAACTTGGGATAGTATTTCAACTCACCTCTTACAGTAGCTTTATTCCTACTGTCAGTTTCATTGGTGACAAGTTTAAGTGTCATTTTCTCCCGATCAACAAGAATATAGCAACGTTTCTGATTGATCTGTTCTTTTTCAGAGATTCTTTTCAAGAGAAATTCATGAACACTTCCAATTGTTCCGGCTAATTCTACCTTATCAGGCTCCAGTACCGGTAACTCATTTTCTTCGTGAAGTTCAATAACTCTAAGGGTTGCTTCGGTCACACCCGGAGCAAAGTTCACTTGCATCTTTTCGTTTTCCATGTTGTTCTACAAATTTTTAGTTCTGTTTTTAAATGATTTGGCTGGTTTGAAGTGTGGAGTATAATGCTCCGCTATGACAATAGTCTCGTTTTTGTGTATGTTACGAGCAACTTTTCGTTTATAGTGTTTGGGTGACAGTGTACCAAAACCTCTGATATAAAGAGTTCTTCCATTAGCTACTGCATCCACGGTTTCCTTCAATGCTGCTTCTATAACTGTTCGGACTTCGCAAATAGCAATACCGGTTGATTCGGCTACTTGCTTGATAAGTTCTTCTTTTCTCATGGCTTATCCCTCCGTACCAGTAGATTCAATGTCCTCGAAGACCGTTTTTTGCATCTCTTGTGCCTCCATCGGACGTTCTTTAACCAAATCGCCATTACCATTGTAATATCCGGTGGTACGGGTGCTACGATCCATAAACTTAAAGCATTCATCCGTAATTTCCTCATAACCACGTTTTATATCGGTAAGCAACGTTTTTTTTACGTTCCTTTTTAGGTTTCAGTTTGTCCTTGTATGCTTGCATGAAAGCTTTCTTTTCTTCTTCCAGTGCGGCCATGTCAAGGTCAATATTTGCCAACTCCGTTTTCCGTTCACCCATTTCTTCCTCGCTGAAAGGAGAAGTATAGGTAATTCTTTCAACTGCTGCGCAATTGTCTTCCAACATTTGTCTGCGAAGCAATGGATTCTTATCTTTAAATAGTTCTTTATCCATATCATAAAGGTTTTAAGCCATATCGGGCAGAACCGACAAATGGCTGTGGGTTAGTCCTTATGTTTGCTTTGTGTATATCATCTGTACGATGATTGAATAATCGGGGTAATCCCGTTATTTTGTCATATACAACCAGTTCAGACGATACATAACAAATAAAGCCTTTCAGTCGCTCTTTCAACCATGCGTTCTGATAGGCTCTGCGTTCACGATATTCTTGGTAGCTCATTCCCTTTGGGCGAGCTGTGAGAAGGGGAGTGTAATTTCTCGCCCCCCCCGATTTAGATTTACTCTTTCCCATCAATCAAATTTTTATATTGTTCTTCTGAAACGAACTTGTCGCAGTTCCCATACCAAGTACCATCATTTATCTTGTATGGCCTGACTGTTTTATCCATTTCATTCATAACACCGACTACCGCATTTTCTTTGCTATTATCATCCCATACAATAACAACATCGCCGACAGTCGGGATATATTCAGGCTGTAACTTCTCAAAATTGAAGGAGTAATGTTTTTCTTCCTTCATGGCGGCAAGCATCTTTGCCTTTTCCTCTTCCGTAGCTTTACGGAATCCCTTCATGCCTCCGATACCAGCTTCGGGTGTGAGTCTTACAAAAACTCTGTCACCTTCATCATTGGAAGGAACATAGGCGACAAGGCCGAAAGGTACTTTAATTGCCGGTAAAAAAGAGAGTGGCCTTTCTTCTCTAATTTCAGAGAGAATCATCATGCTGCCCCCTCCGCGATTCGGATTGATAATTACGTCACCGGGGATGAATGTCTCACCCTCAAATTCAAATTTACCCCCCCGTAACTTTTGAGTAGGTTGCATACTTTCTTCTTTCACGATTTTTACCATGTGTCCTTCGGGCACTTCAACTGTTACTGTTCTCATTTTAATTTGATTTTAAACTGGTTATTGTATTCTATGTATTTTTCCGGGCAGGTTGTTTCTATAATTCCGTTCATTGTAGGAATACGAAACAACTTGCCGGATTTATGAAGCTCTTTTTCAAGCTGTTTTGCTTTATGTAAAGCAGCCAAAGAACGTGTTTCATTTTCGATCAGTTCTTTAGCCGCTGTGATACTGTTACTAATTTTTTCACATGAATCCATTACTTGACTTCTTCTGCGTATGGAGTATCGTCTTCCTCAAAATCGTCCGGTTTCTGACCTTGTGCCTTTTTCCAGTCTTCAAACATTTCATCATCCAACTGGCTCTCTGTTTCAAGAACTTTAATCATGGAATCTGAAATGCCGGTTTTGGGCAGGAATTTGAAAGCCCAGTTCACGATTGTTTTTCGAGCCATTTCTTCAAAGTCTGTGTCCCACGGAGATTGCTTGCCTTTCTTGACAGCCTCACTACGACTTTTTATTTCTTCAATACGTGCTTTGGGCATTGCATCGAATTTTACAACACCGGAAGTCAAGACTGCAAAATAGTAGCCTCCAAGAAGATCACCACGTTCTCCGAATACATTGGGTTTGTGGATGATAGTGCCACCGGTACCTTTTGTCATGCTGAACTCGTCATTAGCATAAACCAAATCAGAATAAATATCTTTTACAACGCCGGTGCGGATCAAAATATCAACTTTCCCCATATATGAAGCTTGGAACTTCACTTTGCCTTTGTATGGTACAAGATACCCCAATCTTAGTTCAGGATTGAGTGTCAGACCGGTAAGAGAAACGTTTTTGATTGCTTCGACAAGATGATCGGGATATTGCCGGGCACAGTCAATCAAATAAGGATTATTCAACATTGCCTGCATAGCGAAATTGACTTCACGGGCAAATTGCTGTTCTGTGCCACCAGCTGCTATAAATGCCTTTTTAGGGGAGATAAAACAACTTTCCAATCCTTTCAGTTGTACTGGAAAGGCTGGTGGGGCAGAAGGAACGGGCGGTTGTGGTGTGGAAGGTGTTGGGGAGACCGGTTCTGTTTTTGTTGGTGAAGGAGCATTGTGTTGTTCCATTCCCAAGTTCCCTTGTTGGGGGGATTGATTCTCTGTTTTACTCATTGCTCTTGATTATTATAAAAGTTAAACATCTTGTTCTTTTCAAATGCAGGTGTGTCCGGCACCATTATTCTTCGCCCTTTGAATCCCGGCTGAATAAATATCTGTGCACCGTCAAAATCATTGTTTTGTGTACAGTAAACATGCTGGTCTAACAATTTCTTGAATGCCAATGCACTTGCACCCATTTTCACAATTCCGTCTTCCAAATGGAAAGCCCAGTTAGCTGCACTGACAAATACTGCGTCATAGGGAGCTATCTTTTGTTGCATAACCCAGTAGAACTCCTTCCATACTCCAGTACGTTCATGTTCAAAAAACTGGTAGAAGGCTGCCGAAATACCGTAATGAAATTTGGCAATAGTCCGGTTAACTGTTTCTTCATGAAGATCATCAACCGCCAATGTTTTCCAGTCGACAATTTTCTTGGCCGTTTCCACATCAGGGCGATATTTGAACTTGCATCCTTCGTATTCAACGAAATGGCTGACTTCGGCTTTTCCCCATTTTAATATCTGCCTGATCTGTTTGGAGGTGTCCCGGCAATTATTAAGAAGCTCATAAACCATTGTTTCAACCAATTGTATATCGGTTGTGCTTGTCAATGTTTTACCGGGATTTGATTCTTTGGACTCTATTAGTGCAATCTGATATTTTTGGGTGTCTCGTCCATACGGACAGCCGGTTTTAGGATTTATAGGCGGCTCAAATACAAGAAGGTTGTTTCGCCACTTGTCAAGTTTTCCAGTATTAACAAGGCTTTCCATTGCATCATGGTACAGTGAACCTTTTTCAGAGGCTTCAATACTTATCTCAAATAATTCTGGGTGCAATGCCTTGTATCGGGCAAACTTTGGGGACACCATATAATCTTTAATCTGCGTACTACTTAGGAAATCTTTGAATCTTTCTCCACGGTGGTATTCTTCATTTGGCAGATCGTAAATTGTATCTTCTATATTACTCATATAATGAATTTGGAGTTTTACAAAAAACTCCCTACTTTCGCAAGCAAGGAGCCAATAACTAACTAAAAAAACTTATTCATCACTTGTGGATAGTAATTCTTTGTAATTCTGTAATATGTATTCTTTTTCTTTATCTGTAAAAGAATAGGCTTTAGCCATAAATTTCATTGCCATATCCTCATTGTGATCGGAAAGGGGATAATAGTCAGTAGCGAATTTGTAAGTAAGCCTATTCAATCGCTCATACTTAACTTTGACCTCCTTAACCCATCCGCTTATCTCCGAGATGATGCCGGACGCTTCTTGCATCTTTTCGTCATATTCCTTTTGGTCTTTTGCTGCTTGTTCTTTCATAACCTTGTTCTGTGCGGCAAAGTTTGAAATCTTAGCATATAGTTCATCCGAATAAGCCCATCCTGAAATGATGTCAAAATCAGAGTTCCCATTAAACTTGTATTTCTCACTCTTTTTAAGGAACTTGTAATCACTCCCAAGTTTATTCCAATCGTAATCAACCTTTCGCAATGACTTCGCGCTTTTCAGAATTTCAGCAACCTTAGTCGCTTCATTAATGTCAGTAAACGCAAAACCATCCAAAAGCGGAATTGAGAAGTACTGAATATCAGCAGGCTCAATTTCAAATAATTCGGGAATTTTGGGTTTATCCATGATTTTGATACCTTCCTCCATCATGCGGAGTTTAATCAATTTCTGTACATCTTCCTCCGTTAACGCAAGAATCTCTTGATCGGTCATTTCTGTAAATCCTTTCATACTTTTAGCATTTAAAATGTGTTCCCGTCCGCGTTCCGATGGATTGTTGGCCGTAGCTTTTTAGCGGTGACCGCTTCTTGCGAAGCACGGGTATATATATCATTTAAAGTATCTATTCAGTTAAGAATGTATTTATAAACGCCCTACGTTTACTTTGTCATAATATAAGTTGTTTTTGATAACTTAGTGATTCGTGTGCTGCATCTTCTTATTGGCAGTCCGTATTCACACTCTTTTCACTAATCCGCTTTGGCTACTTTGTCGGTCTATTTCGCCCTTTAGATAAGCAGTAAACCTTGTTTTAAGTCTTTATTTGTTCAGACTATACAATATGTCAAAGAACGTTTTGTTAGTTCCCGGAAAGACGGCCAAATCCGTCCGGGATTATTTTCTTTCCATGAATTTTCTCAAAGCTGATTTGGTAAAAATGAGACTCTTGCCATTTTTGGTGTGAGGAATATCATGTATTCGATTGTATAAGGTTTGCAACTTCCATCCGAGAAATACAGCAGCTTGTTTGGCATTCAAATACTCTTCGGTTTCAGCAGTCGCCATTTCAGTTACAGCCTTTCTCACATCATTGCGAATAAACTTGTGCAGTTCTTCTGCAATCATTTTGGCATCTGAACGGTTCATTTCTTTATCGCTTCGATGGTTATCTGATTTTTATCTTTGTCGATGGATATTGAATATCTTTCAACGTCTTCACGGGGATCAGTAAAAGCTAATTGATAGGCGTAGCTTCTTGCATTGACGCAATCCTTGTAAGAATCCAGCTGCATTACTTTGGAAGAACCAGCTTTAATGCTTAGAATATCTTTCTTTGTTACTTTCATATTATTTTCTATTTTATACTTAAATTTTCCACAAAAAATTTGCATAAAAGAAAGCTAACAACTACATTTGCCAATGAGATATGTAGTAAGTGGCTTTTGAAGTCGCCAGCTTTCTTGTTGTTCAAACTTACACTCTTTGTTTGTTTGACGTTGCAAATATACTTCATATTTTCAGAAGTACAATAAAATACTTCTTAAAATTTGTAGTATTTCGTATGTTATAAAACATGTTTTAATGTAAGTTGTTGGTTTATAAAATGTTATACAAGTGAGGTTTGCGTAAAAAGAAAGCTTTCTGAAAAAAAAGTAATGTCGTTCTATTAGTATTGTAATAATTGAAGAAGTAAAAGACGATCTCATTCGGTAAGGTGCTGGATTGCTGCATAGTTAGCCCTTAGACGGTTTCCCGTTTTTGCTATATGCAGCATAAGAAATGTCTCGTTCGTATAAGTACGCCGTTCTTAGCTGGCCGGGCATTAACAAGTTACCCGACTTCCCGGATTTTTCGCTTACTTGTAGCTGTGCAGGCATCCCGGTTTCGTTTGCCTCTCAATATCGCACGCCCTTCGCAGTATTGAGTTGTAAGAGTGTAACCCTCTGTCTCTCCGCTATGCGGCCTACCGCCGATTACACAATGTGGAGAAAAAGAAAATCCGCAAATAGGTAGCAGCTATTTACGGATTTCTATATATAAACTCCAAGTAGGATGTTTAATCAATTTATGTGGTAATACTGCTACTATTACGGATGCAAATATACTACTTAATTTATGAAGTATGCAAGAAGTTGACGATAAAAAATTGAGTGATCTCTCAAAAAGGTTTTTGCAAGCAATTTCATATTGTGGTTTGAGTGGATATAAATTAAAGAAAGACAATATTATATCCAGTGAATCAACCCTTACCAGTATAAAAAAAGGGATTCAGTTGCCAAGTAAAAAAACAATTGATGCTTTTTGTGAGAAGTATGATGTGAGCAGAGCATGGCTATATACTGGAGAAGGTTTGTTTGCAAAGACTCCATCAGGACAAATAGAACCTTCGGAGAAGGATATTAGGGATGCTCTGAAAAATGCAAGAATGCAATCAGACTCTACGATTAGTAAAGTAGCTCCTTATCTTCAAGATATTCTTGTAAAAGTAAAATATGTTCCGATGGATGCTGCGGCTTCATTTGTCGAAAGCTTATATAATACAGCTTATGAAATTGATTCTTATGGTGTCATGCCGGAAGAAGGTGAAGTGCTTGATGATTCTTATATGGTCTTTCAAGTACGTGGTGACAGCATGGAGCCAACTATACCGGACGGAGCTAAAATTCTTGCTCGCAAAATAGAAGAAGGTTTGTGGGAAAGCGCGTCAGGAGTTGTGAGTATTGTATATGGGAAAACACTTTCAGTCAAGCGGATATTAAAAAACAGTCTTTTCTTGGATAATGTGCTGACTTTAAAGGCTGATAACCCCAAGCATGGCCAGTTAGATGTCGAGAGAAGAGAAATAAGGGGGATGTGGCAAGCATTACGCATAATAAGTCAAAAGATTATTTGATATGGAAGAAAGGGCTATTGACAGATTACGAAAATTTGCAAGGTATGCACGTGATAAGGGAGTTGTCAAAGGCGAGAACTCGTTTGAGGCTTATTGTGAATTATCAAATAGATACATTTATAATTCCATAAGGAACGGGAAGGGGGCTATTGGAACTGATATAATAGCTCGTATTGTGGATAAGTTCCCGGAATTGAATGTGAAGTGGCTTTGTACTGGCAAAGGGAATATGATTGAGACGGATATTGATGCGAATGTCAACTACAAAGCAGCTTATGAAGGTGCGATGATGCAGATAGAAGCACTGCATAAAATTATAGAAGAAAATAAGCGGAGATGATATAAATATGATACCATTAATATATTTTTAATAAGTATTTTATTGATTATCAGTATAATAGTAAAAATGTGTTAGTCCCGTACGCACCGCAAGTTTACAAAGCAAAATTAGGAAAAGCTCTGATTCACAACAGAATCAGGGCTTTTTTCGTTTTCGTGTGGAAGCAGAATATGGTGGTTTTGCGAAGTAAGTCAGGTGCAAATTCAGGGTCCTTTTTTAGGGACAATAAAAAAGCACTTAAAATGTATAATACTTCATTGATTATCATGTTTTTGCGTAGGATTTTCCTGTTCCTCATTTTCTAATTTTACAACGTAAATAAAGTGGTATGAAACAGGAATCAATGAAAGTTCTGTTCTTTATCCGTAAGAGCAGACTAAAGAAAAACGGTGAGGCACCGATTTTTCTGCGGGTGACAATTAACGGACAATTGGATGAAGTACGGATTCAACGTTCTGTTCCGTTGAAGTTATGGGACAATGTGAAGGAACGCAGCAAAGGAAAAGACCGGAGTTCAACGGAGCTGAACAGCTATATCGAGGCATTGAAAGTAAGGCTGTACCAGATTCACAAGGAACTTCTCTGTCGGGAAGCCCTGATTACCCCAAAGAATCTTCTGATAAAGTTGTTCTCTAAAGAGGAACGGCATCTGGTTTTGCAGACCATGCGGAAATGTATTGATGACTGGACTTCCCTGATTGGTACGGAGTACCAGCCCTCCACCATTTCACGTTATAACAACTGTTATGAATCGTTGCAGACAGTCATCAAGGATTTCTACAGGAAAGAGGACATTACATTTCATGAACTGAATGGGGAATTCATCGACCGGTTTGAGATGCATCTGAGGACGGTACGCAAGCTTTCCCAGAATACCCTGACCAAGTATATGAGCTGTTTCCGCAAATTTCTCGGACTGGCTCGGGAAAACGGATGGCTGGAACTGGACCCGTTGACCGGAAAACGCAAGCGTCTGTTCCGGAAGGAAGAGACGTGTCCTACGTTCCTGACCCTGGAAGAACTGAAACGGATTATGGAGAAGGACTTTTCCACGACACGTCTGAACACCGTGAAGGATTTTTTCCTGTTCTGTTGTCTGACCGGCCTGTCATACATTGATGTGAAGACCTTGTGTCCGGCACATCTTTACAAGGACAATGAGGGGAAACTGTGGATACATAAGGCCCGCGTGAAGATAACCACTCATAAGGAAAGCTGTACCTGCAATGTCCCGCTTCTGGAACCTGCTCTTGTCATTCTGGAGAAATACAAGGACTGGAATCCGGAGAATCCTGAAGGTCCCTGTTTCCCGATTCCGTCGAACCAGAAGATGAACGAGTTCCTGAAAGAGATAGCCATTCTGTGCCGGGTAAACAAGCGGCTGACCGTCCATGTGGCCCGGCACACGTTCGCGACGACTGTTACCCTTGCCAATGATGTCGCCCTACAGAATGTGTCGAAGATGCTCGGCCATTCTTCAACCCGCATGACACAGCATTATGCCCGTGTGCTGGACAACAGTATCATGAAGGACATGCAGGATGTCGCCCGGGTCTTCGGATAATCAGAAAAGGCTATACTTCACAACGCACAGTGAGGTATAGCCTTTTACATAATGAAGAGTTGTTTGCTTGTATGGATTGGCCTCGCTTTTGTCGGGATTATCTCTTCTTCCCTTTTTCAATCAGTCTGATAACATCTTGTCTCCGATAATAGGTCTTCCGGTCAATATGGGAGAAGGACAAGGTACCGTTGCTTCTCATGGCCTGCAGTGTTCTCTGCGATATGTTCAGTGCCATGCATACTTCCTGATTGTCCATCCAGTCATCCAGACTTTTTGAGGTTTGCCTGCCTTTAAGGTTTTCCAGTTTTTCTTTCAGCAGTTGGATGGACATTACCATTTCTCTGAAAGTACCAGCTTCAATGTTTACGATTTCCATAAAGTGTAGTTGTTTGGGTTGAAGCAAAGATAAATGGTATGGCCCGGCTGGCCAACGCGGTGTCATCAGATGGCAGCACAAGTCGTCAGATGTCTTAATGTTGGTTGTTGCTAAAATTGGTCATTCAGGAATATCCGATTTTGAATCTGGGAAGTACATCCGTGTTCAGGAAAGACATGTATTATACTTCGTAATATTGCGCAATTTTGCATAGTACTGTATTCCAACGTATTTACTAAGTTTGCACCAAAACAGAACGTATGAAAGGAAACACACTGAATGTAATGTTCTTCGTCTTGAAGAACAAGTTGTTAAAGAATGGTGAAGCACCTGTAGTCCTTCGGGTGACAATTAACGGACAGCGGGATGAAATCCGTATCCAGCGCTCTATACCGGTGGAGTTATGGGACAATGCAAGGATGCGTAGTAAAGGAAAAGACCGAAGTTCGAGGGAACTGAACATGTACCTTGAGACACTGAAGAACAGAATATATGTCATCCACAAGGAATTCCGTGTATGATGGGGAAAAACTGACTCCGAAGAAGATTCTGGATATTCTGTATACCAGGGAAGAACGACATCTGGTTCTGAAGGGTATGAAGGAATGTATAGACGGATGGGCGGCTTCTCCCGGGGGATTTGCATCCTGCCACCCTGGCACGTTACAACAGGTGCCGCGAATTGATGGAGACAGTCATACGGGATGTCTATAATAAGGAGGATGTCGCATTCTCCAAACTGAACAGGAAGTTCATCACGGCATTTGAAAGGTATCTGAAGGAAACCTGCGGGCTGGCCCGGAATACAGTAGCCAAATATCTGGAGTGTTTCCGTAAGGTTCTCAAGGTGGCTCAGCAGAAGGGCTGGATGGAACATGGCAAGTTTTTGGAGGAACTGGGACAGTTGTGCGTGAAGGAGGAGACTTCCCCTTCCTTCCTGAATTGGGATGAACTGAGAACAGTGATGGAAACGGATTTGCCGGCCGGACGTCTGGAACGGGTTAAGGATGTATTCGTCTTCTGTGCGCTCACCGGACTTTCCTATCAGGGGGTAAGCACTCTTTGTCCGTCGCATCTGTTAAGAGATGACGAAGGAACGCTATGGATTTGCAGGACACGTGCTGAAGGAGCGGAGGTTGGAGACAGTTGTACAAGCCGTGTTCCTCTTCTTGAATCGGAGAATGGTCCTGCTAGAAAAATACAGAGGCTGGAATCCGATGAATCCGGAAGGTCCGTGTTTTCCTGTCCCGTCAGTCCAGAAAATGAATGAATACCTGAAAGAGGTGGCAGTGCGGTGTCGGATTTCCAAGCGTCTGACTACCCAGATGGCCCGCAATACATTTGCTGCGACAGTCACCCTGGCCAACCGGATTCCCAAAGAACACGTCAGGGAAATGCTTGGCTATTCTTCCGACTATATGTTGCGCCATTATATGCAGGCTCAGAAAAGGAATTCCTGAAAGGTATGAAGTGGACACATACAATACCCTGATAAAAAGTGAAAGGCTATACTCCAACAGATGTGGTGGTATAGCCTTTCCAATGTCAGAACGCTTCTTTCCGGTTCTTTTCCAGCAGTCGTACGATATCGCTTTCCCGGTATAGGATTTTTCCTCCTATCTGGTAATAAGGCAATATGCCGCTACTTCTGTAGTCCAGCAGCGTACGCTTGCTCAGTTTGAGCTTTCCGGCCAGTTCTGTATCTGTCAGGTAGTTTTCCCCGTCCAATAAGTGCCGGTTGTCAGCCTGCAAATTGTCTATAAGGTCCGATACCCTTTTCATTTCATCGAAGAAATGAAGCACTTCCTTGTCTGATCTGGTGATGATTGTTCCCATTAAATGTTCTTTTTGGTTTGAAACAAAGATATTAGCATTTCTATGCCGCTGCAAACCATCGGAACCTGTTGGTATCAGATGTCATCAAATGTCTTCAGATTTCATCGTACCGGATTCCTGTTTCCAGTCCTTCAGCTTGTTCTTTAATACCTTCATGTCCTCCGTGACTTTCCTGTACGTGATTCTGGCATAGGCTTGTGTAACCCTTAAATTGGTATGTCCAAGCATCTTGGAAAGCGTTTCTATCGGAAGTCCGTTTTCCAAACAGACAGTCACGGCGAACGTGTGCCGGGCCACATGAAATGTCATCTTTTTTCTGATATGGCAGATGTCGGCAAGCTCTTTAAGGTAGGCGTTGCTTTTCTGGTTCGAGATGGTCGGGAACAGGTATTCCGACTCGCCTTTCCCGATGTAGAGACTGACCATTTTCCTGGCCTGGGGAAGAAGGGGAATGAATGCGGGGTGGTTGGTCTTAGCCCTGTAAAGATGGATGTACAGGCCATTGTCGGAATCTGAAATGATTTGATCCTTTCTCAACCGACAGATGTCTGAGTAGGCGATGCCCGTGAAGCAGCTGAAGATGAATATGTCACGAATGGAAGCCAGTCTGGGAATATCCAGCCGCTTGTTCATCATCCTTATTATTTCCTGCCTGTTCAGGTATTGTTTTTGGCTTTCCTCCTTCTTTATCCGGTAGGTTGAGAACGGGTTTGCCAGAATGATTCCACACTGGTATGCCCATAGAATTCCTTTTCTGACCATACTCATCATCTTGGCTGTCGTATTGACAGACAGTCTGCAGTCGGTCCTGAAGAAAAGCTCCAGTTCGTGTATCATCTGCCGGTCGAACTGTTCCAGTGTCATATCTTGTCTACCCATTTTCTTACAGAACTCTTCAAGCCGCCTGTAGACCAGTTTATGTCTGTTGGAATGGGACATGCTGATTTGTCCGGCATGTGCCAGTCTGTCCGCATCTTTTACCTGTTTGTCAAATACCTTCAGGAGAGAAAGCGGATTGGATCCTGTGGCCATGAAGCGTTGTTTCAGCATGCTTGCCGTAAGCAGTTTCCCTTCCAGTTGGGCCTGTTGGTAATGATGCTGCAATGTGGAACTTATTTTGTCTAGATATGCATTGATGTCGTGTGCTTCCGGATTCATGGCAGAAACACGTTTACTCTGCTTGTCCCAATGCTCCTGCAGGATGGACATCTTCAAGCTTACATCTGCAGCCTTGTTGTTGACTATGATACGGAGCATGATTGTTGACTTGCTGTCTTTTTGAAGCTTTCTACGCTTCAGATAAAAATAAATGGAAAAACTATGAGCCTGTTTAAATTTTGTTCAGCAACATTCTTATTGCAGCAAGTTTCACCATCTCCTCTGCCGAATCGAACGTAAATTCGTAGTTTCGGCAGAGCCTCCTATAATTATCAAACCATGAGAAAGTTCTTTCCACAATCCATCTCTTTCCTATTGGTTTAAAGCCGTTTGACTTGTTTCCGCTTACAATGACTTCAAGCGCATATCCGAAAACTTTTTTTAATTTTGGCAGCCACTTCTCCCCTATATCCGGCATCCGCCAAGATAACTTTGATATTGCAACAAAGCTCCTTCAAACATCTGGCCAACAGGTAAGCGGCCTTTCCGTCATGTACGCAAGCTATTGTTACCATGACAGCTATCAGGAAACCGTTCTTGTCCACGACAACATGACGCTTAATGCCCTTCACCTTCTTATTGCCGTCAATGCCATTGAGAGAACGGTTATCACCCCAGCGGACGCTTTGACTGTCCATAATACCCACGCTCGCTTCGGTTTTTTGACCTTGCTTGACACGGACTTTCTCACGTAAATTATTCAGCAACAAGTCAAATTCACCCATGGAAGACCATTTGCGATAATAGTAATAAACCAGTTCCCAAGGGGCAAAATGGGAGGGGAGCATACGCCATTGGCAACCCGTTTTCACGAGATAGAAGATGGAATTCCATATCTCACGCAAATTATATTTTCGTTTTCTTTCTTGCAGATTCAAGATTTTCTTGATAACTTGCCACTGTGTTTCTTCTAAATCCGTCGAATACATAAAATTATTTCAAGTGTGGTAACTTAAAAATAATCATTTTCGAGGAAAGAAGAAACACTCTTTCAATATCAAACTTGAAAATTTAAACAGGCTCTATGTCTCATAAGAAATAAATATTAATTGTGTCCATATCACGAACGGGTGTATAGGGCACGGATAAGACATAGATTATGGTTTTGAATGGAATGTAATTGTTGATTATTAATAGTTTTAGATAAAATGCAATAAGAGAAGAAAATAAAGTAAATATGTAGTTTTCAGATATTTGTTTTGGTCATAGAAAAAGGTTCGAATCCGCCTGGGGGCGGAACCTTATATTTTTTATCGCTAATAATCAATTACTTATCTTGTAGCTTACCATTTAGTCCACCTATTTCACCTCGATTGAACTTCTTTGTTCTGCACTGAGATACAACTCTTTGTCAGTAATGCAAAGATACTGATTTTTCTTTTGAAAATCAACGAATACCACAAGAAATGTTTACTGGAATGCCTCTTGCCTGTTTTTTTCAAGAAGTTCTTCTATATCAGATTCACGATAAAGTATTTTACCTCCAATCTGATAATAGGGTAAAATTCCATTATTCCTATATTCTTGTAAAGTGCGTCTTGATACTTTAAGGTAATTAGCCAGTTCCGAATCATTCATATATCTATGCCCATTGAGTGTTGGGGTATTATCTTTCAGAATACTTTCAAGTCTCATAAGCGTTTCTTTGAGTCTATTGTATATCTGAAGAATTTGTTCATTATCTTGTGTGATTACTTTGCTCATGACTGTTATGCTTTTCTATAAATTTCTGAATATCTTCTTTTTTATAATAAATCTTTTTCCCAATTTGAGAATAAGAGATTTGGTCTGTATCTCTAAGATTCTGTAACGTTCGGGGAGCGATTTTAAGAATTAGGCAAACTTCTTGATTATCCAACCATTCTCCTATCGTTTTATGTGAAGAAGCAGTTATCAATTTATCAATAGTATCAAGGAAATTTTCGATTTCCTTTAATGTCTTTTCATATGTGGCCGTTTCAATTCCAATGATTTCCATATCCAAAAGATTTTTGAGTTTGTACAAATGTATTTTGAATATGTATAAAGTACAAAATGTTGTCATCAGATGTCTTCAGGTAGCATCAAATATCAAGACTTGTATTTGTGTTAACCTGTTTTCAATTTCGTATTACATAGTTTACACTTTTGGTTTACATCAACATAAAATAGTAAAATTTTATATACTTGATTATCATGGATTTATAAGCATATCGGTCTTTGTCTCAGATTTAGGCATACTATTTTCATTACTATAAGTATATACTCTTAGAGTGCGCACGAAGAGAGTATCGATTTATTCACTTATAATATTGGAATTATGTCATATATAGATAATGAGATACTCGAAAGACTGATAGAAACTATGATAGAGGGATTTGCCCGCATTGAAAAGAAACTGGATCAGATGAACCGTCTGAAAGAATGTATGAACGGAGACAGACTGCTTGATAATGTGGATCTGGCAGAACTCCTTGGTGTGTCACAAAGAACATTGGCACGTTACAGGCAAGAGGGCAAGATTAAATATTACTCGGTTGAAAAGAACGGGAAATCATTCTATCTCGCCTCGGAGATACAGAGTTTCCTTCTCCAGCGAGGTAAGAACATAGTAAATAATAAGTAGCAAATAGAATAAGTGACCGTATTCTGATGGAAAGATGATACGGTCACTTATGCATTATACCGGGATTGCGGTTACTTTCAATGTCTCCAGATTGACATAGGCACCGCGATACAGTGTCTTTCCTTCCTTGAACATTCTCCATAATATGTCACATCCGATATGTGCCAGTGTGGAGTTAATGAACAAATCCTGTTTTTCCAGGGCTTCCGCCAAAGAACAGCTTGGTCCTGATTCTTTTTCCTTGATTTTCGCATAGTCCACTTCCTCGGTAATGACATTCATTTTAGGCATGGGAATATATTCCTGTGAAGAAGGTTGGAGAACTTTCTCACGTACCGTCCCGATGATGACCTGTCCTTTTGTCTGGCTGTTCCCGAAATCCATCCAGTATATAGGAACCAAATAGTCATTGAAGTTCTCTTTACGAGTTTTCTTTAGAAATTTCCAAATCTCAAGACGTGAACGTATATTGTCAGTGCAGGTAATAAATATGTTGGCTGTATCATATCCTGAAAATTTCTTCGTTGGGAAACATTTCGGTTCGGCAGTCCATGCGTATCCGAAGAAACGGTTGATGCGTGTGACAAGTGATACGGCCTTGTTCAATCCCAGTTCCGTCTCACTGAAAAGCTGACGTCCTATATTGGCCTGGCTTACTGTGTCGGGATCGAATACGGTGACATGTAGTCCGGGATGGCCCAATGCTTGAAGTGCCATACTCATACGTGCCAAATTAGTTATCACTTGTGAGCCGGTACCTCCGGCTCCGATGACGAATACCGTTACCGGATGACGCGGATTGAGCAGGTAGCGGTCTGTAAAATGTATCTTTTTCATGGAAGTATGTCTTTAAGTTTTTTATTCATGGGCTTGAGTTCGTTCATGTCGAACGGATTGTTTCTTATGTTCTCGGTGACGATGACAAGATTTGAAA
>ENA-OQJI01000055-OQJI01000055.1-human-gut-metagenome-genome-assembly--contig:-NODE-55-length-25299-cov-1.845423_pt1 | contig 25299 bp, 22 predicted proteins | sample MGYA00242602_ERZ504768 | MGnify/ENA primary metagenome ERZ504768 (study PRJEB26092, sample SAMD00036368) | human gut metagenome | host: Homo sapiens | study: EMG produced TPA metagenomics assembly of...
CTGCGAAGCATATTGTCGCAAAGCATTACAGGGAACCGACATTTACCATCACCGCACAGCCTATGGCATATTGAAGGAAATAGCACTCTCACAAGGCAAACAGCAAGATGCACACCGTTACGCCCGCTGCTATCGGGAGGTGTCCGACTCCATCAGCAGAATGACACGTACAGAAGCGACAGTACGCATCAATCACGAGGCTGAAAAACTTGGTCTGCTCTCCCACATGAAAAGGCTACGGTATATACTGGCGCTGGCACTAATTCTGCTGGTGGCAGGAATGATTTATATGGGCAGGAATATCCATATTTTCCACAAGAAGCAACGGCTGAATAAGGAACTTACTCTTGAAGAAAAATTCGCAGGTAACATTGTCAGAAAAACAGCAGAGTCTGGAAGAAAGGCTAGAAGCTTTTCAGCAATCTGCCATTTATCTTCATTTTTGTCGTGTTACTCAAAGCCGGGAGCTGAGTGAAGAGCATTGGCGGCAATTGGTTAATGCTTTAAACAAGGTGTATCCTACATTTATATCTAAACTATACAGCCTGAATCCTAAATTAACAGAATTAGAGCTTCGTACCTGCTGTTTGATTAAAATCGGGATATCGACCAATAGGATATCAGCACTTATCGCCCACTCTCCTTCTGCCGTCAATTCGATACTGACCCGTTTGTATCATAAAATGACAGGAGAAAAGACAAACATGTCTGTAGCCAGGGAGTTTTTGAAACGTCTGGCATGATATTTCCTGTATAAAGAAGTGGACTTTTTGTTCAATTAATGTGGATTTTTTAGTCAAATTCATTCTATAAGCATTCGTTCGCACCCCTCTTTTCACCAGACTAAACAGCTGGTTATCAATACGCTTTCATAATGCGTAAAAAATGCGTAATCGTTTTTCACCCTCCAATATGCATTTCCTATACTTTTGTCGGTGAATTTTAAATGGAAAAGAGTTATGAAAACACTACTTTTTATACTTTGTTTGGGTTCGTCCATATCTCCAAATTAGAGGTCAATGAACAACCCAGAAAATACTAAGAATATCATTTTTTATCTAAACAAATTTGTTTCATCGTTCGAAATTAAATGATACACTATTAACTTCAAACGATTATTCAACATAACACATTTCTTATGAATAAAACCGGATTATTAATAATGTCATTGGCATTATTGGGCAATTCTATGCAAGCGCAGAATAAATTATACGGGACAGTAGAAAACAACGGAAAGCCATTGCCCTATGTAACAGTCCGCCTGCTAGAAACTGATTCAACTTTTGTTTCAGGAGTTACCACAGATACATTGGGGAAATATGTCTTCAGCAATATAGAGAAAGGAAACTATTTAGTAGCTCTCAGCTCAATCGGCTATAAGCCAGCGTTCATCCAGATAAAAATGTCTGATAAAAATTTAGAAGTTCCTCTTGTCACACTGGAAACAGAAAACGTTGTACTCGGAGAAGTTGTGATAAAAGGCAGTTCATTTATACGTAAAGATGATCATGTATTGGTGATTCCGGACAAACAGCAGGTGAAACATGCCTCAACGGGATATGACTTACTATATAACCTGATGATTCCAAGCATTGAAGTGAACAAACGTACAGGAACAGTATCCACTTTCGGCGGTGAAGTCAGTCTGTATATCAATGGGGAGAAAGCCGATTACCGAGATGTGCAAAGCCTCCGCCCTCGTGATATAGAGAATGTGGAATATTATGACGTCCCCACAGGTAAGTATGCCAATGATGTAGCTGCCATCAATTATATTGTAAAGAAACGTCAGTCGGGAGGTTATATATTTGCCGATGGTAAACAAACAATCGGATATATGGCTGGTGACTATAATATAGGAGGAAAAGTGGATCATGGCAATACCAGTTATTCTTTCTGGGGTGGGCATACAATGCAGAAATATAAAGGAAGTATAGTAGATAAAAACGAAACTATTCTTTTTCCTGACTATACTGTTTATCGGAATAGGGAAACCACAGCTGGAAATTATCGGAACAATCAACAGTATATGCAGTTTAAGGTAAGTAATGTTAATAAGAAACGTAATCTTTCCGCTCAAATAGCATTGGTACGTAATGAAACTCCTTCCGATGAAAATTATGGCTTGTTAGATTATTCGGGACATTATACTTACAGCACTCGTTCCACTGACAGCAAGCAAGAGCAGAATTTAAGTCCATCGCTCCGTCTGTTCGGTAACTTCAATATAGGAAAGAACCAAACATTGGAGTTTACTGCCAAAGGAAGCTATACTCAGAATGACTATACAAGACAATATACGGAAAATGAAAATAATTCGTTGAGTGATGTAAAAGAAGACCTTTATTCTTTTAACTTCTCTGCCAATTATAATATCAAATTGCAGCATCAGAATTCTTTTGGTGTTGATATCAGGCATTACCATAACATAACATCTTCTACTTATGCTGGAGATTATTCCTCTTGGCAACATTTATGGACAGGAGAAAGTATGTTTATGCTTAATTATTCCCAACGATTTGGCAAGCATTTCACTATGATATTAAGACCCGGGCTTTCATGGATGAATTATAAATTGCATACGGAAGACGTACGTCGCTATTGTTCATTAAAGACTAGTTCCAGATTCAGTTATCAGTTCAATAAAAAGCAACAATTGACCTTAGCAGCTGATGCAGGAGTTAATCAACCGGATATTAGTTATATGAATAATGTAGACCAAACCGTTGATTTTCTTCAAATAAAACGAGGCAATCCATTCTTAGATGATATGCAGCTTTACAATATCAGTTTACTTTATAATGGGGTGTTTGGTAAACTTAATGTAGTAGGTGGACCGGGATATTCCATATATACCCATAATGTATCTCCAATATATTATTTAGAAGGAGATAAATTGATTGGAAGTTACCGCTCAGATGGTAACATTTATGGCTTAGGGATAATATTAAATATTTCTTATCATGTAACAGATAATTTAAGAACAAAACTAGCATTTAAGTATTTAAATGTTCAAACTCGTAAAAACTATAATATTAATTTAGACTCATACAGTGCCATACTTGATATAAATTACTTTCTAAAAGATTTTTCAATTAATTTGTTTGGAAAAATCCCAACTAAAAAGATTGAAACTACAACTTTAATAGTTACTAAATCTCCCGCGACTTATGGTGCTCCGTAAGCTGGAGTCATAAAGGCTGGTATATCGAAGCAGGAACAGAGAACCCTTTCACCAGACACAGCCGATACCGCGAACATGCAGATTACGGAGTATACCTGTATAATCAGGTACAGACCAGCCGCATCTACCAGCGTACAGGTTACGTGAAACTTGCCTATACTTTCGATTTCGGACGGAAGACTTCGCGCGACAAGAACGATGTAGACCGAAGCATCAACTCGGCTATCATGAAAGTCAACTAAAATCATAGGCTGCTATGGAACACTTCCTGCTGGTATTCTATAGCAGCCTCACCAATTTATTCTCAAACCCTTTTCAATAGCGGACCAGTTTCTTCGGATTCCCGTGCCATGAACAGCCCAGACAGAATACTTCGCTCACATCGAATCCGTCGAGCGACTCTTCCGGATTTTTAGGTATGACCTCTCCTCCCTCAACAACGTATACCAGACGACGGTCGCCTGCTTCATTCTTTACATACATGGCAGCAATCTTACACTGCGGACAAAGCATTTTTCTCATTTCTCTATGCTGATTTTTATTAACTTTACAAAAATATAAGATAGAAACAAAAAAAAGAACAGTTGTGGTTCTTTTAACAAAAGAAAATTCAGCAAACCGGCATATATTCATATTGAAAAGCTTTATTTTGCAGAAATTATTTTAAGACGCATGAACAATACAACGCTCTATATTAAAAACATGGTGTGCTACCGCTGTATTATGGTGGTAGAAGACTTGCTTGCCAAACTGGGCTTTACACCCTTGCATGTTGAGCTGGGAAAGGCTATCATACAGGAAACTGTCGGAAAAGCCGAACTGGAACATATCCGGCAAACGTTACAGTCTGTGGGATTTGAACTGATAGACGACAAACGCAACAGGCTGATAGAGCAAATCAAGCAGGAAATTATCCGGCTGGTACATAGCCAAAACGGTGAACTTAAAACAACTCTGTCGGACTTTCTTGCCGACAGGCTTCATCACGATTACAGCTCCTTAAGCAAACTGTTTTCGGAAACCAATGGCATTACAATAGAAAAATACTTCATTTCACAAAAAATAGAGCGCGTAAAGGAACTACTTGTGTATGATGAACTCTCACTGAACGAAATCGCTTTCCTGCTAAATTATTCGAGTACGGCTCATCTTAGCCGGCAGTTTAAAGAAGTGACCGGCACTACTCCTAGCGAATTCAAAAAACAAAAGATCCAATTACGCAAAGGACTGGATGAAATCGTATAAATCATATCCATAATTTTATAACATACACAATGGTCTGCCGGTGTATCTTTGCGCCAGAATCAAAAAGAAAAGAACAATGACAGACCAACAAATAAAAAAACAGACTTTCCCCGTACTGGGCATGAGTTGTGCCGCCTGCGCTGCACGTGTTAACAAAACATTGAGCCGGCAGGAAGGGGTGTGCTCGGCCAATGTCAATCTGGCAACAGCTATCGCTACCGTAGAATATGATCCGTCGCTCTGCTCGCCCGAAATGATGAAGCAGGCTGTACAAAACGCAGGATTCGACTTGCTGATTGATACGGCTAAAGAAGCCGAAAAAGAGGCTGAAGACACACATGCCGCCCATTACAGGCAATTGAAGTTCCGGACTATATGGGCTATTATCCTATCGCTTCCTGTCGCTATTATCGGAATGTTTTTCATGGATATGCCATATGCCAATTACATCATGTGGATATTATCTACTCCTGTAGTGTTCTGGCTGGGAAGCGGATTCTATGTCAATGCCTGGAAGCTGCTGAAGCACCGTTCTGCCAATATGGACACGCTGGTGGCAAACAGTACCGGAATCGCCTATCTGTTCAGCTTGTTCAACTTGTTTTTTCCCGATTTCTGGCTATCAAGGGGAGTGACTCCGCATGTGTATTTTGAAGCGGCCAGCGTGATTATCGCCTTTATCCTGCTGGGACGCACACTGGAAGAACGTGCAAAAGGCAATACATCGGCTGCTATCAGGAAACTGATGGGACTACAGCCCCGTACAGTTATCATCGATGACGGAACCGACGAACGGGAAGTAAGTATTGAACAGATTGTTCCAGGCAACATGATTGTCGTTAAACCGGGAGAACGTATCGCTGTAGACGGAACCGTAACGGAAGGCAGTTCTTTCATCGACGAAAGTATGCTGAGCGGCGAGCCAATTCCTGTCTGTAAGTCGGCAGGAGCAAAAGTATATGCAGGAACCATCAACCAGAAAGGAAGTTTCCGGTTTCGGGCTGAAAAGGTAGGAGCTGATACGATGCTTTCTCACATTATTCATCTGGTACAGGAAGCTCAGGGAAGCAAAGCGCCCGTACAGCAACTGGTCGACAAAATTGCAGCTGTATTCGTCCCTGCTATCATGACAATTGCCGTGCTTACTTTCATTGCATGGATTGTGCTGGCGGAGAACGGCTTTACGCACGGACTGCTGGCAGCCGTTACCGTACTGATTATTGCCTGTCCGTGCGCCTTGGGACTGGCTACTCCTACGGCTATTATGGTGGGTATCGGCAAAGGGGCTGAAAACGGTATACTGATCAAGGATGCCGAAAGTCTGGAAATGGCCAAAAAGATAGATACGATTGTACTCGACAAGACGGGAACCATAACGGAAGGGAAACCTGTGGTGACAGACATTGTCTGGGAAACTGAGAATGCTGATATACAGCGTATCTTTCTGGGACTGGAAAAGCATTCCGAACATCCGCTGGCTACAGCCGTAGTGCAGGCATTATCTCAGGCAAATGCTGATAACGGAGGGGATTGTCTGCTAACCGGTTTCGAAAGTATTACAGGGAAAGGTGTGAAAGCAAGCTGGAACGGCAAAACGTATTATGCAGGAAACCACCGGATGCTTGCCGAAAAGGGTATTACTATCTCTCCTGTCCTTTCAGAAAAGGCTGAAGCTTTCGCACAGGAAGCCAAAACCGTCATCTGGTTTGCCGACGAACAGCAGGCACTGGCAACCTGCGCCATTGCCGACCGGATAAAGGAAACATCGAAAAAGGCCATCGCCGAGTTACAGCAAAGAGGTATTTCGGTTGTCATGCTGACGGGTGACAATGAGCAGACTGCCCGTCGGATTGCTGCGGAGGCTGGTATCGCCGAATTCCGCGCGGAAGTATTGCCTCAGCAAAAATCGGAGTATATCAAACAGCTTCAGGCGGAAGGAAAGCATGTAGCCATGGTTGGCGACGGCATCAACGACAGCGCCGCCCTTGCCCAAGCTGACCTGAGTATCGCCATGGGACAAGGAAGCGACATCGCCATGGATGTGGCAAAGATGACCATTATATCGTCGGACCTGACTAAAATAAGCGAGGCCATCCGGCTTTCGACACTCACCGTACGTACCATTCGCGAGAACTTATTCTGGGCATTTATCTACAACCTGACAGGAATTCCCGTAGCGGCAGGGGTGCTTTACCCTTTCACGGGATTCTTGCTGAACCCGATGATTGCGGGAGCTGCCATGGCATTCAGTTCGGTTTCGGTGGTAACAAACAGCCTCCGACTGAGAATGAAGCGAATCAGATAGTCCTCTAAATCAACATATCAAATCAATGCAGACTGCCTGTTATCTTTTATGCATGAAACGTTTTGCAAGATATTTACGCACCGGTTCATCGTATAACTTCAGACACAGGTAGGCTAAAACGATATTACCGGCCATCAACAAGGTTGCAACTTCCCATGTTTCTCCGAAAGTGAAATACTGATTCTTTATCAGCCACGCGTAAAACAGGTAATAGAAAGGATAGTGAATGATATAAACGGGGAAAGATATATCGCCCAAGAATTTACATACGGAAGAGGAAATCGTATCGGTGGTAGAACCGGAAGCACCTAGCCATACCAGAACCGGGAAAACAATCATAATGCACACCATTTCAAACACGCCGTTGTAACAGATGGGTTCCAAGCCCGGAATAAACGGTACGTAAAACAGGCATATCAATACCAGTGAACAAATCCAGAATGCGCCACGAACTTTCACGGGTTTAAAATAACGGCACACCAGCATACCAAGACTGAACGGGAAAAGCATGCGCAGCAAGCCTCCGATGAAATTGACAGAGTCGAGTGTCCATCCTACTCCGAGCGAACCGTAGCCCGAATAATCGGTCAGTGTAAAGAAGGCTAAGCAAATTCCCATGACGGCCGTCCACACAGCCAGCGCTTTGTTGCTGAAACGATGAATAAACAATGCGTACAAGATATTGCCTATATACTCGAAGAAAAGTGACCATGCAGGACCATTCAGCGGAAACATTTCGCCATTTCCGCGTATTTCGTAACTGCAACCCGGCACGGCGGGGATAAAGAACATGGCGCACAAAAGGGCAATCATCACTGCTGATGTGGCAACATGTGTTCCGTCCCACTGCACGCCGCCCTGTAACAAGAAGGTTATTACTCCTAATACAGCTCCCATTACGACCATGGGATGCAGACGGATTAAACGGCGCTTAAAGAAGTTGCCGGAAGACATTGATTTTCCCCAGCGGTCGTCATACGCATAAGCGATGACAAATCCGGACAAGATAAAAAAGAAGTCTACGGCCAAATATGCATGATTAGGACTTTCGATGATTGGGGCATTTGCCGCAAAAGCATATCCTTCAAAAACATGATACCATAAGACCAAGATAGCAGCTACCCCACGCAGACCGTCGAGCAAGTCGTAATGAGGCTTTGTATCAGAAAAAGCTGCAGATGCTTTTAATTGTTGCATGATTATCGATTTTTAAATTAAACAAATAAACTTTCAAGGTTAATCACACAACAAAGGTAGCCTCTATCCGCCAATAAAAAGTTGTCCTACATCAAAATCGGCTGCCATTATGCCTTATCATTCTCATTCGAGCGAAGCCTGCTCAACGTAGAGAGAGTAATGCCCAGATAAGAGGCGATGTAGCCTAAATTGGTTCTCTGGCAAACATACGGAAACTGTTTCTTGAACTCTTCATACCGCTGTCTGGCCGGAAGTGTAAGCCTTTCCTTATGACTTCTGTGCAGCCTTCTGTATTCATTCTGATGTATGATTCTCCCCCAGTTACAAAACTCAAGATTGGTTTCGAACAGCCGTCTTAAATCTGTCAGTTCTATTCTATACACCTCTACGTCTTCCAGTGTTTCAACAAATTCTTCGCTCTTTTTATTATAATAGAGTTCGTCCATACTGAAGACAATCCCTCCCTCACACGAAAATGAGGTCGTAATTTCTTCTCCGTCTACCAGCCAGAAAGAACGCGTCATTCCCTTTTCTATAAAATAAGCGTATCGGCAGAAAATATTCTCTTTTATAAGCTGATATCTTTTGGGATAATTACATTTTACAACAAGACTTTCCAGTTCCTTCACTGTTTCATCCGATATAGGACATAAGGCCCTCATACACGCTATTACATGCTTCATAATACTATTTCGTTTTTCAAATGACAAAGATAAGCAAGAGAAACAAAAAGCATCACGAACCGCAAAAGATTTTAGCAGAACGCAGGAGAGGTTGCAGTGTTTCGGAAAATAGTTGTATCTTTGAACAAAAGATTAATAGGTAAGGGCTTTACTTTGTTTGTTATGTAAAGTCATTTTATTCAAGGATATTCATCTGCCATGTCTGGAAACTTAACGAACCACATCGAACTGCAATCTTTCGATTTATATAATCGCATCGAACAAATTCACCGTCAGCCTACAGCCGCTCCCGAAAATATCCGGGCCAAATATATTCTTTTATACAAAGTGCTCGAACAGGCATGTTACGAACTGACGGCAGGGGTTACGTTCTCTTTCGCAAATTTGTTTTCACGCCTCGACTATATCTGTAAAGAGAAACGGATGACTCCTTCGGACAAATATGCCATACAGACCATGCGACGCAACTGCAACGCTGCCATGCGCGACGATTTCCGTCCCGTAATGGAAGAATACCTGTACGACCTCCGTGCCATAGTCCGTTTCGTTTCCCTGGCTTTCGATGAAGATATTCCAGCTTCTTTAATTCCGGAAATTCCACATTCGAACCGTCCTTATCGCGGTACGCAGTACTCACGCATCCCCTATATACGCGCAGCCGTAAGCAGTTGGGATGATACAAAGATATTTGCGGCAACCGACAGTGATGAAGATCCTTTCATCATCATTGACTATGCAAAAGGAGGATATAACAGCGACATGCTTTACGTAAAAGACTTGCTTGCTGAAAATCTTCAGCTGAATCTGCTGGATGTACATGTGGATGAAGAGAATCATTATATACCGAACCTGATTGTCATCCATCCCGACTATCTGATAGATATCAGTTCGCTGGCTGCCTGTTTCCGCGAGTACGGGCATCATCCGCTGAACTTTTTCATGAACAAGGTCAAGCCAAAGGCTAATACGGCTCCTATTCTGCTGGGTAACCTGGCCAGCCAGTTTCTGGATGATTATATAAACGAACGCGAAGATGCCCCGGTAGCCTATAGCACAACGGTCAAGAAGTTTTTTGCTTCAGCGGCTTTGGAGTTTTGTACCTGCCCTATTCCCGCCAACTTTCACGAGCAGGCGCAGGCACAAATGATGAACATCCGCTCGTTTGTACACGATGTACTGCCACATAATATTCAGGCTTTCGACAAGCACAATACCTTGCTGGAGGCTTCTTTCATCTGCGAACAGCTTGGCTTGCAGGGACGTGTCGATATGCTTCAAAAGGATTTCAAGGTACTTGTGGAACAGAAATCGGGAAAACGGGATGAATACAACCGGCGTCATAAGGAGGATCATTTCATCCAGATGATGCTTTATCAGGGGGTACTGATGTATAACTTCGGACGGAAGACGGAGGACTTGCAGACTTTCCTGCTTTATTCCAAATATACCGATGGCCTCATGATAGAACATTTTGCCGAAACTTTGTTTCGTGAGAGCATACATCTGCGCAACCGGATAGCGGCACGCGAAATGGCTTTCGGTGACGGAGCTATCGCTTCTGTAACGGAAGAACTGAGCACCGACCTGCTGAACGAGCTACAGGTGAGCAACCGCTTATGGAATGATTTTCAAGAACCGCAGTTGCAGGAAACAATCAATACGCTGAAACGCTGTACGCCACTGGAACGGGCCTACTTCCAGCGGTTCTTCACCTTTGTATCGAAAGAGCAGATACTAAGCAAAACGGGAGGAAAGAATGATTCTTCGAACGGATTTGCCGGCCTTTGGCACACTCCTCTTGCCGAAAAAATCGAATCGGGAAATATTCTGCTCGGACTGACAGTCACCGAAAAGCGTCAAAGCGGACCGGGAAAAGGATATGATATTATCGAACTCCATATACCGCAACAGGGGGAAGACTTCCTGCCCAACTTCCGCACGGGGGATATCATCATTTTTATGCATATCAAAAGGAGCCCGACGTACGCCAACAGATACTGATGAAAGGCAATATACTCGACATACAGGCTAACAACCTTACTATATTGCTGCGTAACGGACAGCAGAACAAGGATATCATAGGTGGAGCCGATGAAGTGTTTGCCGTAGAACATGACTCGTCTGACTCTTCGGCCATGAATGCCATGCGCGGACTATATGCGTTCCTGTCTGCCCGAACCGACCGTAAAGAACTGTTGCTGGGGCTACGTACTCCGGGGAAACATCCGGAACGTACACTGAACGGTTCGTACGGACGTTTTGACGAACTGATTCTGAAAGAAAAGCAGACGGACGATTACTTCCTGCTGGTAGGTCCTCCGGGAACCGGAAAGACATCGTGTGCCTTGCGGTATATGGTAGAAGAAGCTCTGACCGATCCGGAAGCTTCTCTCCTGCTTTTGTCGTACACCAACCGGGCTGTTGATGAGATCTGTAGCATGCTGGTCGACTCGGGCATCGCAGAAAGTACTCCTTTTATCCGGATAGGCAGTGAACTGTCATGCGATAAACGTTTCGCGCCTTACTTATTGAAGAACAGCCTTGCCGACTGCCCCAAGCTGACGGATATTCAGCAGAAAATAGCTCATACACGCATTTTCACTGGTACTACGACTGCAATAAACAGCCGTCTGCACCTGTTTAATCTGAAACATTTCACACTGGCTATCATCGATGAGGCTTCACAGATATTGGAACCGGACCTGGTCGGTATTTTATCGGCACGCCACGACCGTAGTAACGCAATCGACAAGTTATATTGATAGGCGACTACAAGCAGTTGCCCGCCATCGCCCAGCAGGAAGAGGAAGAAGCTCGCGTAGATGATCCGCTGTTACAGTCTATCGGATTGAACGACTGCCGCAATTCGCTTTTCGAGCGTTTGTATAAACAGAGTAAGGAGGATTTCAGAAGTATTCTGCATAAACAGGGACGTATGCATCCTGCCATATCGGAATTTCCTAACCAGACATTTTACTATCGTGAGCAACTGGAGCCAGTCCCGTTGCCGCATCAGGAGGAGTGCTTGCCCTACGCCTCCGCACCTGCCCCACAGGATAATCTGGATAAATTAATACAAAGCCGCCGTATGGTGTTTATCCCCGCAGATGCTCCCGACAATCTCGCTTATTCGGAGAAAACGAACATTAATGAAGCACGAATTGTCGCCGCTCTGCTCGAACGTATTTACCGGATGACTTCCGGCACTTTTGACGCCTACAAGACTGTGGGGGTGATTGTCCCGTACAGAAATCAGATAGCGATGATACGCAGAGAGATTGCCAGAAAAGGAATCCCGGAACTGGCCCATATTTCCATTGATACGGTAGAACGCTATCAGGGAAGCCAGCGTGATGTAATCATCTATTCGTTTACCATACAGAATTTCAGTCAGCTGAATTTCCTGACGGCCAATACTTTTCAGGAAGATGAATATGTAATAGACCGAAAACTTAATGTGGCGATCACCCGCGCAAGAAAGCAGTTGTTTCTTACCGGAAACCCACAAATACTGGGGGCAAACATCACATTTTATAAACTGATGGAATATATCCGCATGAACAACGGATATAGCCAGACTGATACCGACGCATTCTGCCGGGGAGATTTCACATTGTCTGAATATATGCCGGGATGGGATTTACAATCGGAAAACTATCCTCTTTCTGAAGCGTTCGACCATGCTTTCCGTCATATAGTAGAAGAAAACAGCAGAATAAACAAGGATGAAGCACGTAACCGTGAACTGACTGCTTACGGAAGATGTGATTTCCGGAACGGAACGGATACCGTTTCTGCATACGAGCAAATACAGCTCTACAACTGCTACTATATGAGGCGTGCATACAGTGCGGCACGTGCTTTGTTCGAAAGCAACGGAGGCTGGCTGTTCAGTGCCGTCCGCAACTTATCGGGACGTGTAGTGTTCTGCGACTTAAGCTACGAAACAGGTGCTTCCGGACTTGCCTTTATCGACGCATGCCGACGACTCCCTCATCTGGATCTGACTTATATGGGTATTTACCCGACAAAAGAAATGGACGATATAGCTTGCAGTTCTTCCAGTCGGAAGCATATCGCCATGCAACTCACTGTTTCTATCCGAGAATATCGGCTGTACCGGCTTCATTCTGGGCGGCACACGCTGTTCTATCTGAATTGATTATTTTCAATGTTTCCAGTCTTTTCGACCGTATATCGGCTCGGGAAGCCCGATCACTTGCCCTGGAAATCAACCAGCTTGTGCATGCCCGTCCGCTTAACCATTATGCCATCCTTTTCCGTGACGATGCCGGCGAACGCATGAATATCCATTCATACAAGACATTCTGTGCCCATCTTACACAAGAGCTCCGGCCCTTGAATGAACAAATGCCTTTTGCCGGCCAGTTCTTTTACAACTGTAAGGGTGCGGATATTCCAAACGCTGAAACATTCATATACGAAATACGTACAAACAAATAATTTACACACTATAACAACCACTGATATGGATTCACCGAAAACCAGACGTGCAGTCATCATAGGAGCAACCTCGGGCATAGGCTATGAGGTAGCACAGTTATTATTAGCCGAAGGATGGTATCTCGGCATAGCAGGAAGACGCCGGGAAAATCTGCTGGAATTTCAGAAGAAATCTCCCGACAGAATAAAAATCTGTGCACTCGACATCAGGAAAGAAGGGGCAGAAAACGAACTGGAGAAACTAATAGGGGAACTGGGAGGCATGGATTTGTTTCTACAAAGTTCCGGTATCGGTTTCCAGAATTTTGAGCTTTCGCCCGACATTGAACTGAATACGCTTGAAACAAACGGTACAGGATTCGTACGTATGGTAGGATATGCTTTCCGGCACTTCCGCCAGCAGGGTAAAGGTCATATCGCAATCATCAGTTCCATAGCCGGAACTAAAGGCTTGGGTATCGCACCGGCTTATTCGGCAACCAAGCGTTTCCAGAATACATATATCGATGCACTCGAACAATTATCGCGTATGCATCATCTGCATATCAGTTTCACAGACATCCGGCCGGGCTTTGTCGCTACCGGACTTCTGAACGACGGGAAACATTATCCCATGCTCATGTCGCCGAAAACAGTAGCCGCACATATCGTACGAGCCCTACACAGGAAACAGCGCATTGCCGTTATCGACTGGAGATACCGTCTGCTAGTATTCTTCTGGAAGCTTATCCCTGCGGGAATCTGGAAACGGATGCCGGTGAAGAACTAACGTTCTTTGGCTACAATGACCTGCAAACGGCGATATACATAGATAAATGCGGGTATCAAGAAGAGATTGGCAAAAAGCCATGCGGTTGGGTCGCCCACACATACTCCTACAAATCCCCAAAGTGGAACAATAATCACACTTACCAGCACACGTGCTATCATCTCTGAAACGCCGGAAAACATGGCAAGCTTGGTATATCCCGCTCCCTGAATGGAATAGCGGAGTATGCTGAGCATGCCCAGCAAGGGGAAGAAAGAAACATTGAAGTGCAGAAATAAGGCTGTATCGGCTATGATTTCCGTTTCATCAGCAGAAATGAACAGCAAGGCAAACTTATCGGCAAATCCCCAGATAAGAGCTGCCACTACAGCTACATAGATTATCATCATCAGTGAAGCCGACTTAATGCCCTGCCAGATACGGCCTGGTTTGCCCGCACCGTAATTCTGCCCGCTGTACGTAGCCATCGCCATTCCCAGACTGTCGAGCGCGCACATCACAAACATCTTGATACGCATAGCGGCTGTGAAGGCTGCCACACATGCCGTACCCAGCGCATTATTCGCACTCTGAAGCATGATACTGCCAATAGCGGTTATGGAAAACTGAAGTCCCATAGGCACGCCAATGTACATCAGTTGTCTGGCAAGTTCCGGACGGAAGCGACGGTCTGAAGGTTCTGTTTTCAGAATATCAAACTTCCGGTACATATAAAAATAGCATAATACAGCCGAAACTCCCTGAGAAAATACCGTAGCGACAGCAGCTCCTGTTACCCCCCACCCCATAATCAGTATGCAGAAGAGGTCAAGTATAATATTCAAGATTGTCGAGAAAAGCAGAAACCAGAAAGGTGTCTTGCTATCGCCCAACGCACGTATGATGCTGGACAGCAGATTGTAGAAAAATGTACACGGCACTCCGATGAAAGTTACCAGCAGATAGCTGTATGCTCCTTGAAAAATATTCTCAGGCGTCTGCATCGTCCGGAGAATAAAGGCACACAGCAGCTGGTAAGCAATGCGATGATGACCGACATGACTCCGGCTATTTTCAGACTGACAGAAACATAACGCCGCATCGTCACATAGTCGCGCGCACCAAATTTCTGAGCTACGGGAATAGCAAATCCTCCACAGCATCCGTTGCAGAAGCCTAATATAAGAAAGACCACCGAAGTGCTTGCTCCGACCGATGCCAGGGCATTTATCCCAAGAAATTTTCCGACAATAGCCGCATCAACCAATGAATAAGTCTGCTGCAACAAGTTACCCAGCAATAAAGGTAATGTGAAATTGAAGATCAACGGCAGTGAAGGGCCTGTTGTCATTTCTCTTAATTGTGCCATATCCGTGTCTGTTTCTGAAATAGGTTACAAAATTACGGAAACCCATGGATAATATTGCCGATTTAACAGTTTTCTCATTTTTTATCTTCAAAATCTTGCTATAAATCAAGACTTATTTCAGCGTCTTTCCCTTATCACGCAAATAGAGTAAATGTTTGGGAGTACCAACAACCTGCGACGTGTATATTCCTGTATGTCCGGAAAACAAATAGGCTACGACACAAGCTATGCCCAGATAAATTCCCGGCTCTATACCGAACAGTTCGATTCCCATAAAGGTACAGGCTATCGGGGTATTGGTGGCTCCGGCAAAAACGGCTACAAATCCGAGTCCGGCCAATAGGCTCATGGGCAATGGAATGATAAAAGATAAGGCACTGCCTAAGGTAGCTCCGACAAAGAACAAAGGAGTAACCTCTCCTCCCTTAAAACCAACACCAATCGTAAATGTTGTAAAAATCAGTTTCAAGAGGAAATCATACCACATCTGCTGTTCCGAAAAAGAGGCTACGATGGTCGGCACACCCAGTCCGATGTACTTGGTCGTACCCAACAGCCAGACTGCCAAGGCAATTATTATACCTCCTGCTACCGGACGTAAAGGTGGATAGGATATAAACTTTTTTGCCACTCCTCCCCAGAAACCGATAGAACGTGAGAATGCCATCGCGACAACTCCAAATACAATGCCCGAAAGAGCAACCCACAAGATATTTGAAACGCCCAGTTCCGGAACTACAGGAGCCGGATAAAGCGTATGCTCTACGCCCCAGGAATGGCAAGTCAAATGTGCAAAGGCAGCCGACAAAAGACCGGAAGAATAGATTCATAACGCATTCTTCCCACAATGATTACCTCCAGGCCAAATACAGCTCCTGCCAGCGGTGTACCGAAAATAGAAGCAAAGCCGGCACTGATACCTATTGCCACCATAACCCGATGGTCGCGTCTGGGCAAACGGAAAAGCTTGGAAAAACGGTCGGCTATTGCCCCTCCCATCTGCACTCCGGTTCCTTCACGTCCGGCTGATCCGCCAAACAGATGTGTCAGAACTGTTCCTATATAAACAAGAGGAGCCATCCGAAAAGGAATTATGTCATGCGGAGAACGGATTTCTTCTATCAAAAAATTATTTCCCCGTGACGCCGTACCTGCCAGGTAATGATACATCAGTCCGATGACCAAACCGGCTACAGGAAGCAGGGCTATAATCCACAGATGGTGTTCACGATATTGGGTTGCCCATTCCAGCGAAACCAACAATAAGGCGGAAGCCGAACCGATACACGCTCCGGATATAGCAGAAAGAAAAAGCCACTTGAATAAATAAAAAAGTAAAGGAAACTGTTGCAGTTTCATCGCAATGTTTTGATTTTTCTGAATCTTCATCTCTTGTCTATATTTTGTCAAACAATAAAAATAACTTCTTCGAAAACGGAAGCCGGATTCTTTTTTCAGACAAGCAGATATAGATTTTCCTGCCAGTCTTACTCCAAAGACCAACTCCGGCAGGAACTATCAGCTACTTTATTAGCGGTTTATAACAGGGAAGTCCCATTCCCCTGACTTTGAATCAGCCTGAATAATCGGTAAAATCGGACAGAATTCAAAATCGGCTGCAAAGTTATACAAAATTCTGCAAACAAAAAACTGTTTCCCGACTCACGTCGAGAAACAGTCACAACACAAACACAAAATAAAACACGACAAAACTACTATGCATTAACGCTCCTTTTCCACTTCTGGAACAGGTAACACTTACACATATTCACATACATCCAAGTGTTTTAAGCGTCTGCATCAATAAAACATTTCTTCAAACGTTTTGGTTTTATGTATTAACGTTTTTTATCATTTTTCATTCAACCGATTACTGAACTCCTTTTTCACGAAGTTTCAGCTGCCAGTTCCATGCTGAACGCAGTGTTTCTTCGATAGAAGTTTCAGCCTTCCAGCCCAATTCATTGTTAGCGTAAGAAGGATCGGCCCACACTTGTTCGATATCTCCGGCACGACGACCTGCAATCTGATAATTCAGCTTCACTCCTGTTGACGATTCAAAAGCATGAATCAGTTCCAGAACAGAAAGACCTCTACCTGTACCAATATTGAATACTTCAACTTTGTCTTTCTGTTTGTTTCCCAGGATACGGTTCATGGCAATAACATGTGCCTTAGCCAAATCGACAACATAAATATAATCGCGGATACATGAACCATCAGGTGTATTATAATCATCACCAAATACACTCAATTTTTCACGGATGCCGATAGCTGTCTGAGTCAGATACGGAATAAGATTCTGCGGAACACCGTTAGGCAATTCACCGATGAGTGCTGTAGGATGAGCACCTATCGGATTGAAGTAACGCAACAGAATAGCATGAATCGAAGAGCCGGAAGCCACAGTATCACGAATAATTTCTTCGTTTATCTGTTTTGTATTTCCATAAGGTGATTCTGCTTTCTTAATCGGAGCCTCTTCTGTAACAGGAAGTTTGTCGGGCTGACCGTATACTGTACATGAAGATGAGAAGATAATGCCCGGAACGTTATGCTTAGGCATCAGCTCCAGCAAGTTAATCAATGAAACCAGATTGTTGCGATAATACAACAAAGGTTTCTGCACTGATTCACCTACAGCCTTGCTTGCTGCAAAATGGATAATTCCTTTAATACCTGGATATTTGGTAAACACAGCATCCATTCCTGCATAATCCAAGCAGTCTACCTGTTCGAATTCAGGACGAATACCTGTAATCTTTTCAATATTATCGACTACATCAGCACGAGAGTTCGAAAGATTATCTACAATAATTACCTCATAACCACTATTCTGAAGCTCTACAACTGTATGAGAACCAATATAACCGGTTCCACCTGTTACCAGAATTCTTTCTTTCATATTGCTATAAAATTACGTCCTTCAAATTTTTTCTTCAACAAAAGTAGAAATAATTATCGAATATCACGTCATCTGTCAGAAAAAACTCTCTCAAATTTATCAAATAAATATGCAAAGGCATAAAAAAGCAGAACTCTTTCATCCTTCCGGACAGAAAAGAGTTCTGCTCATTCAATATATTAACCAATCAGGTTTCGTGCGGATTACAGTCCAAATAAAACTGCCAGGCCTTTATCTACACCAGAGAAGCCCATGAATGCCATTGCCAGCAGACCAGCTGTGACCAATGCAATAGACATGCCACGCATACCTTTAGGGATATTCACCAGACTGAGTTGTTCACGAATTCCAGCAAAGACGATCAATGCCAAAGCAAAACCGAGAGCTGTAGAGAACGCATAGACAACACCTGTCAGCAAATCATAATTCTTCTGAATAACCAGAATAGTCACACCCAAGATACAGCAGTTTGTTGTAATCAACGGCAAGAATACTCCCAGAGCCTGATACAAAGCCGGAGAAACTTTCTTCAAAATAATTTCCACCATCTGAACCAATGCCGCAATGACAAGGATAAATGCAATGGTCTGCAAATAACCCAGTCCGAAAGCATCGAGCACAAACTTCTGGATAACGTAAGTCACAATGGTAGCCAGCGTCAACACAAAGGCAACAGCAGCTCCCATACCCATAGCGGTTTCTACCTTCTTAGAAACGCCCAAGAACGGACAGATACCGAGAAACTGTGACAACACAATGTTGTTCACAAAGATAGCGGTGATAAATATCAATATATATTCCATATCTTCTACTTTTTAGGAGTTATGCCTTTTTCAGACGGTTTACAATAGCAATCAGGTAACCCAATACGATGAATGCTCCCGGAGCCAGTACAAAGATCAGCATACCATATTCTTCCGGCATGATGGCAATGTTAAACAACTTACCTGTTCCAAGGAATTCACGAACACCGCCCAACAGTGTCAGAGCAATGGTAAAACCAAGTCCCATACCCAGTCCGTCGAAGAACGACGAAAGCGGATTATTCTTTGCAGCAAAAGCTTCTGCACGTCCCAGCAAGATACAGTTTACCACAATCAAGGGGATAAACAATCCGAGGGTAGCATACAGTGCGGGAACATAAGCCTGCATCACCATCTGCAACAAGGTTACGAACGAAGCGATAACAACAACGAAAATAGGAATACGTACCATGTCAGGAACCAGATTCTTAATCAACGAAATCACCACATTCGAACAGATAAGAACGAACATAGTAGCCAGTCCCATTCCCATACCATTAATGGCAGAAGAGGTAGTACCCAGCGTAGGACACATACCCAAAAGGAGTACAAACGTAGGATTTTCTTTTACAATCCCGTTCATCAATACTTTAAAATTATTCATAGTCTGCTCCTTCCTATTAATTATTTTCAACATTTGTACTATCAGCAGCAACAGCTGTTTCAGCATCTGCCTCTTCAGTCTGGGTAGTTGCACCGCTAGCACCATCTACATACTGATTCTTATATGCTGCATAAGCATTGTTCACTGCCAGCAAGAAAGCGCGTGAAGTAATGGTAGAAGCCGTAATCGCATCGATCTGTCCCCCATCCTTGCTTACAGTCAGGGCTGCTTCACCCGGATTCTTTCCGGTAATGTCGCCTTTAGCTCCCTTTTTAAACCAGTCGGCAGCCTTCGAACCCAATCCCGGAGTTTCTGCATGACTTAACAGAGAATAATCGATGATATTTCCATCATTATCAAAACCAACCAATACGGTCAGCGCACCACCGAATCCGTTTGCCGACGACTCTACGGCAGCTCCTATCGGCTCTCCGCCTTTAGTTGCTTTATAAATCTTATAAGTAGCACCGTTTACCTCTACAGTTTCGGGCGCTTCGGCAGGGTTGTTGTCAAATCCCGGAACCACTACAGCAATTGCATCACTCAATGTTTTAGCATTTGCCTGAGCAATCGGCTCAGCGGTAATATCGTTCACCCAGCCCAATAAACCTCCGGCTACTACAGAAAAGCCTGTCAGTGCCAAGGCCATATTCTTTAAAGATGATTCAAGTTTTTTCATTTCTTTACTACCTCCCCGAATCGTTTAGGTTTACAATAAGTGTTAATCAACGGAGTAAATGCATTCATGATGAAAATAGCGAATGACATTCCTTCCGGATAAGCACCGAAAAGACGAATTACCACTGTCAGGAATCCGATAGCTACACCATAAATGATCATTCCTTTATGAGTCATAGGTGAAGTAACATAGTCGGTAGCCATAAAGATTGCTCCCAACATCAAACCACCGGTAAACAGGTGAACGAACGGAGATGCATAAGCTACAGGGTTTGCCAGATGCATCAAGCCTGAGAATACGAACACTGTTGCGATGATAGATACCGGAATATGCCATGAAATGATTTTTTTCCATAACATATATACCAGACCGATAAGCAAAGCCAATGCACTGATTTCACCGATACATCCCGGATTGTTACCCAAGAAAAGACTCATTGTATCGGGCAACTGGCTCAATGCATTTGCATCGCCATGTACAGCCTGCTTCATCAGAGCAAGTGGAGTTGCAGCTGTTTCAGCATCTGTATAGCTTGCCCACTGACCGGTAACAGGCCATGAAGTCATCTGTACAGGGAAAGAAATCAGCAAGAAAATACGTCCTACCAAAGCAGGGTTGAACGGGTTACATCCCAATCCGCCGAAAGTCATCTTACCAATACCGATAGCAACCAGCGCACCGATGATGATAATCCATAAAGGAAGATTAGAAGGCAAGTTGAATGCAAGAAGAATACCGGTCAGCGCAGCAGAACCATCCATAATGGTAGTACGTTCACGCTTCAAGATATACTTTGTAATAGCCCATTCGAAAAACAGACACGCAATGACAGAAGTCAACGTGACAATGACAGCCCCCAGACCGAACATGTAGAATGATACAAGCAAGGCAGGCACCAAAGCGATGATTACACCATACATATTCTTCTGTACGCTGTCACCGCTATGCACGTGGGGTGATAATGATACAATTAATTTGTTTGCCATAATTAAAATTCAATTATTTTTTAGCGTTACGTGCACGGATAATTCCGCCCACCTTACCTTTACCTAAACGAATATAGTCCAGCATCGGACGATGAGAAGGACATGTGAACTGACAAGAACCGCACTCGATACATGACATAATCATTTCATGTTCTACACGTTCCCAGTCGCCATGAGCCGAGCAAGTAGCCAGCAAGAACGGTTCCAGTCCCATCGGACAAGCACTAACGCACTTAGCGCAACGGATACATGGCTGAGGTTCTGCACGACGTGCTTCCTTATCGTTCATGATTAATACGCCCGAACTACCTTTGCAGATAGGAACTTCGGTATTGGCCAGTGCCTTACCCATCATCGGACCACCGCCGATTACCTTTCCTGTGTCTTCGGGCAGACCGCCGGCAGCTTCAATAAGCTGGCTCATCGGAGTACCCATACGTGTCAGGAAGTTTGAAGGGTTCTTCAACGATTTTCCTGTAACGGTTACGATACGTTCGAACAAAGGCTTGTTTTTCTGTACAGCCTCGTATACTGCATAAGCAGTTCCTACGTTCTGAACGACTGCACCTACATTAATAGGAATTGCGGGAGGAGCAGGAACCTGACGGCCAATAACAGCATCAATCAACTGTTTTTCACCTCCTTGCGGATATTTCACTTTCAAAGGAACAATCTCAATACCAGGATAAGCAGCAGCCTTCTCTGTCATCAGCTTGATGGCATCCGGCTTATTATTTTCAATGCCGATATATCCTTTGGTAACCTTAGCTGCTTTCATCAGAATCTGTACGCCAACCAATATTTCATCTGCCTTTTCCAGCATCAGACGATGGTCGGCTGTCAGATATGGTTCACATTCTACTGCATTGATAATTACGCAGTCTGCCTTACAGCCCGGAGGAGGAGTAAGTTTTACATGAGTAGGGAAACAAGCACCACCCATACCAACAACACCTGCATTTTTTATCTTAGCAACAATTTCTTCAGGAGTCAGGTTACATTCTTTTACCAGTTCGCTGCTGCGGTCGATGCTTTCTTCCCATTCGTCACCTTCCACATCAATAAAAATAGCCGGTTTACGATAGCCACTGGCGTCGATAACGCTATCCACTTTGTTTACTTTACCAGAAACAGAAGAGAAGATAGCGGCAGAAACAAAGCCTCCTGCTTCAGCAATCTTGGTTCCGACCTTCACTACATCACCTTTTTTTACGATAGCAGTAGCGGGAGCACCGATATGCTGTGACAAAGGGAAAACAGCCTGCTTAGGAAGAGCAAGCGTTCGATAGCTTTGCCTGCTGACAATTTATTTTCTGCTGGATGAACTCCACCAATTCTAAATGTCTTCACTGTAAATATCTTTTTAATTTAATTACTAATTTTGATTAAGCCTCAGTTTTAGGAGCTTCTTTCGGAGCCTCAGCAGCTTTAACTTCCACTGTTTCCTTTTTAGGTTCAGCTACAGGCTGAGCAGCCTTTGATGCAGCAGAAGCAGCCTGTGCTACAGGAGCAGCGTCAGCAGGTTTAGCCTTGCGAGGAGGGAAATTTACCGCAACAATTGCATTCTGAGGACATTCAGTTTCGCACTTGCGGCAAGATTTACACTTAGCCGGATCGATGTATGCCAGATTATTTTCGAGTGTAATAGCTTCGAACGGACAAACCTTCACACACTTGCCACAGCCGATACATGCAGCGGTACAAGCCTTACGTGCAACAGCACCTTTGTCTTTATTGACACACTGTACGTATACACGACGGTTGTTCTTTCCTTTCGGACGGATTTCGATAATGTTGCGCGGACATGCTTTGCTACAAGCACCACAAGCAGTACATTTACTTTCATCCACTTCGGGTAATCCGGTTTCCGGATTCATGTGAATGGCATCGAACTGGCAAGCACTCACACAGTCGCCACATCCCAAGCAGCCGAATGTACATCCGGTTTCACCTCCATAAGTGGAATTAGCTACTACACATGAACGCACACCGTCGTACTGAGTAAGTTTAGGACGGTTGGCACATGTACCGTTACATCTCACTACCGCTACTTTAGGTTCTGAAGCTGTAGCCTCCAGTCCTAAAATACCAGCAACCTTTTCCATGGTAGGCTGACCGCCCACCGGACACAGTTTTCCTTCGAGTGAACCAGCCTTCACGCAAGCAGCGGCAAAACCAGAACATCCCGGATAACCACATCCACCGCAGTTAGCTTGTGGAAGCACTTCGGCTACCTGAGCAATTCGCGGATCTTCATACACAGCAAATTTCTTTGAAGCCACAAACAAAATAACTGCGGCAATCAAGCCAATGGCCCCCAATGAAATCACTGCAACCAAAATTAAGTTCATAAAAATATAAAGTTAGTTTATTAATTATATATTGATTCTAGGGTAAACATAAACGAGCGGCTGATTTTCTGCCGGCACATATATATAATAAGGTAATAGGGAACCAGGGTAGCCAAAGAAATCAAAGCCGACAAAACCTCATCCCCCCCAGTCAGTTTCAACGAAAAAATCAGGGCAAGCAATAACACGACAAAAGGGAGTACAAAAGCTAAAAAGACAGCTTTCATACCCATTGAGGTAGTTCCAACAATCATTACTCGTTCGCCAATCTGGCATGGAACTCCATTCTTATTATAAACATCAATTATTTTTTCTTTGGTTTCGGAAGCACTACAGTGTCCTTTCACACTACAAGACGAGCAAGCTGAACTCTGCACAATTCTTACTTTCAAGCGAGAGCCATTGATGTTTTCCACAATACCTAGATGTTTTATACTATTTACCATGTTTTGCAAACCGTACTTTACAAATCCGTGGCAAATGTACTATAAAAATTGTTTCATTGGTAACGTTAACAATGTTTTTCTCATTAAAAAAAGTAAAATTTTATATCAAAGCATCATCATATCCTTTGGCAATCATCCTTTTTTCCAACTCCTGATAAGCAGACTTCAAGCGTTTTACAACTGTAGATCTATTAATACCTGTCTGTTCTGATATTTCCTGATAAGTCATCCCCTCCCAGATTTTCATTTTAACCAAACGGCCCAATTCTTCCGACAGGCCTTCTACAGCCTCTTTCAGATCCTCGAATTTCCGCTCTCTTCTTTCTGCTGAAATATAATTATCGACAAGACAATCGTCATCTTTCAATATATCAAGTTTCAATGGAAGGCAATCCTGATGTTTCTTACGATACACACTACATAAAAAATTCCCAACGACGCAATTCAGCCATGCTCCGAAATGGCCATTTGCCTTGTATACGCATTTTAGTTTTTCATAGAGATGGGTAACAATTTCCTGATACAGGTCTTCTACGCTATCATTATTATTAATGGTACTCTTTCGGATAGCTCTCATTATGCATTCATCATAACGTGACAACAAAATTTCGAAAGCGTGACTGTCACCATTACGAAACATAGAAACCAACTTATCATCCGGGAATATTCTTTCGTTATCTTCCATAGCAGGATTGACTTTTAAGGGTTTAACAATCTGCCCGCACACAGCGTCCCCTGCTCAATTATTCCTTCTGAAACCCAAAGACAACTACTGTAGAAGAGTGATACCGTGTTACAGACAATTTCAAAATCAAGAACTCAAAACCACAAACGAATTTATATTCAACAGAAAGCGTTTTTGAATTCCTATTAAACACGGATTTGTTTAATGATTTGTTACAAAGGAAACTCTTTTTTCCGTAATATCAAAATATTAATTAAAGACTTTGATAAAAAAGTGAAAAAACCTTTTTAAAAGAAGAGTATAAAGTTTTGCCTCCTTTCGTATAAAAAGACAAATTATTTATACAAAACAACAAAGATTCTACAATAAATTTTCATATAGAACAGCTGGTCGACAAAAGGAGAACATAGACCCTAAAACATTACACCCTCTGTATTTTTCATTATTCAAAGACTGGTACAATACCAAGTCATTTACATATCATGAAAATACAGAGAGCGTCTTTAAAAAGAGTACAGTCTATAGACTGACTAAATTACCTGTTTAATCCAATTTCAACACAGCAAGGAAAGCTTTCATGAGGCACTTCTACCGTACCGATCTGCTTCATACTGTTTCTTTCCTTTTCTTTTCGTTTTTCTGAGA
>ENA-OQJI01000057-OQJI01000057.1-human-gut-metagenome-genome-assembly--contig:-NODE-57-length-24585-cov-1.045343_pt1 | contig 24585 bp, 23 predicted proteins | sample MGYA00242602_ERZ504768 | MGnify/ENA primary metagenome ERZ504768 (study PRJEB26092, sample SAMD00036368) | human gut metagenome | host: Homo sapiens | study: EMG produced TPA metagenomics assembly of...
TTTTTGAAATACGGTCCGGTTTCCCATTCCGTTTTTTCAAAAAGCGAGGTCCTTTTCTTTATTTCTATTCTATGTTCTTATCTCCTCACTCCGGCGTCTCTCCGAGCCCGCTTTTAATTGCGGCAACGGCCGCCTGAAGTGCTTCCTCTTCATCCTCTCCGCTGCTGCAGATCTCAATGATGTCTCCCTGCCTGATTCCTGCAGCTACGATACTCAAAATACTCTTTTAAGTTAACCGTTCCCTGCATCCCGTTGTTTTCATAGGTAAACGACATGGAAGATTTGTACCGGCTTACACTGTTTGACAAATTTACCGCGTTTAAAAGATGCAGACCTGACGGATTGACAATCGTTACTTTTTCACTTACCATCTTACGTTCCACCTGTCTTTCCTTTGTAATCCGCTCATTTTTCTTTGAAAAATGGCTACTTACTCATTTTTTGCCGTGTCCCGAGTTCAAAAATCCTCCTGCATCGGTTTTTTGACCTTTTGACACTGATATTTTCATGATAGCACAGTTTTGTTAATACAGTTTGAACATTCTGTTAGATACTCCTCAATTCTTTCCGCTTACTCAGCTGGCTGAAGAACAGGTAATAAATAAAGTACGCAATCGTTGTGATCACCCACGACAGCGGATAGCAGAAGGCTGCTCCTTTTAAGGAGTGGAAATGCGGCAGAACTGCCGTCATCCACACGATACGCACACCGCAGATTCCTATTCCGGTGATAAACATCGGAATCCATGCATCTCCGACACCGCGGAGTGCACCGGAAAGGATTTCGATGGAAATGTAGGTAAAGAAGGTCGGAACCAGGAAATGGATCAGTCCGTGACAGATTTCACGCACCGCCGTATCTGTGGTAAACAGAGAAATCAGTGTATCACCGATAAACCACATAAACACAACCATCAGACCCGTCATCAGGAATGCCATGATCATGCTGGTGCGCACACCGCGGTGTACACGATCCATCTTTTTTCGCACCGTAGTTCTGACCGACAAAGGTTGTCGCCGCAATACCGAGCGCATTGATCATCATCCAGAAAAGACCGTCCACCTTTCCGTAAGCCGCCCACGCAGCCACATTGTTGGTTCCCAGCGAGTTGACAGCAGACTGAATGATCACGTTCGATACCGAGTACAGAATTGACTGTACGCCTGCCGGAAAACCAATGCGGATAATCCGTTTGAGCATAATCCAGTCAATGCTGATTTTCCGCAGATGAAGCCGGTAAATGTCTCTGGTCCGCATCAGAGAGCCCATAACAAGAACCGCACTGATGATCTGCGACAGAATGGTCGCAAGCGCCGCGCCCATAACACCCATCTGCAAACCGACAACAAATAAAAAGTCAAGCGCGATATTGGTCATACAGCAGATGATCAGATACAGCAGCGGACGTTTCGAGTCGCCGACCGCACGCAGAATACCGGAACCCATGTTGTAAATCAGGTTTCCGATGGTTCCAAGAAAATAAACACGCATATAAATCAGCGCATGATTTACAACATCATCCGGCGTGTTCATCAGATCGAGCATCCATCTCGAACAGCCAATGCCGACTACTGTCAGCACAATACCTCCGAGAATGGAAAAGGCAATGGACGTGTGCACTGCCCACTGCACCTTGTCCTCTTTATTGGCTCCGTAATGCTGTGAAATAACAACCGTCGCACCACTCGAAAGGCCGACGAAAAATCCGACCAGCAGATTGATCAGCGTACCTGTCGTTCCGCCGACCGCCGCAAGTGCCTGTTTTCCGAGAAAATGTCCGACAATCATGGCATCTGCCGTGTTGTAAAGCTGTTGGAAAAACGTTCCGAACAGAATCGGCAGGAAAAAGATCAGAATCTGCTGCCAGATAACACCCTCTGTAATCTGATTTACCTTTACTACTTCTTTCTTCTCTTTGTTCATACCCAAATACCTTCTAAAACTGCCGCCGGATCTCATGGCTGATTCCGACGGCAGTCCCCCTTTAAAATTTTCTTCTGCTCCTCTGCAGATACTCTTCTTCTGTTTTATATTTTCAGCTGCTTCATCCCTCTTGGCAAGCGGATATTTGCAATCCGCTTCGCTACTTGCTTGATTCGGTTAAGTAATCTTTCAAAAAATCAAACAGCGTCTGCATTTCTTCCCGCGTACCAATCGTAATACGCAGATAATTGTCAATGCGGGGTTTCTCAAAATACCGCACATAAATATGGCGTTCCCGGAGTGCCTGAAAAATCTTCCCGGCCGGTACGCTTTTGTGCGTTGCGAAAATAAAGTTCGATTTCGAATCTTCGAAAGAAAATCCCAGACTTTTTCAGCTCCTCCTTTCGACCACTCTCTCGTTTCCATCACTTTTTTCACCGTCTTACGGAAATATTCCACATCGCGGATCGCTGCGGCTCCGGCTGCGATCGTGGTCTGATTCATGGTATACGAATTGAAGGAATATTTCACATCATTCAGATACGAAATCATCTTCTCATTTCCGATTGCATAGCCGATGCGCATGCCGGCAAGCGAACGGGATTTTGATGTTGTCTGCACAACCAGCAGATTTTCATATTTTTCCAGCAGCGGCTGCGCAGTGGCTGCCCCGAAATCCACATATGCCTCATCCACAATTACAACCACATCCGGGTTGTGCTGCAATATCGATTCGATCGCAGAAAGTGAAAGCTCCACACCCGTCGGTGCATTCGGGTTCGGGAACACGATTCCGCCATTTGGATGATTCTCTGCAAAATACTGCTCCGGCACAATGCAGAAATTTTCATCGAGCGGGATCTGCTCGTACGGAATGCGGAATTCCTCCGCCCAGACATCGTAGAAGGAATACGTAATGTCCGGGAAAAGAATCGGTTTATCAGAGTTAAAATACGTCATAAAAGCCATTGCCAGAACGTCATCCGAACCGACGCCGACAAAAATCTGTTTCGGACTTACATGGTAGACATCCGCGATCGCCTGCACCAGTTCTGCCGCGGTCGGATCCGGATAGAGACGGAGAGTATCCTCTTCTGCTACCCGTTTGATCGCCTCTGCGGCTTTTGGTGACGGCGGATACGGATTCTCATTCGTATTCAGCTTAATCATGTCAGCCTCATGCGGCTGTTCACCCGGTACATACGGCACAACTTTTCTTACATTCTTTTCCCAGTTACTCATAAGTTCCTTCCTTTCTGCCTGTGATCAGGAAATGCACCCTGACTTTATTCCGTCTTTCTGTTTTTTGGAAACCCTGTGAATCGTAACCATTTTTTCTTTTCCTTCTGCCCCGGCAGTTCCCCGCCAATGCGAAGTCCCTTTTCTTCCCGGTGAACCGCTTTATCCTCTCTTCTTCCAAGTAGACGGATAGAAAAGGATCAGCATCGGAAACAGTTCCAGACGGCCTGCCAGCATATCGAAAATCAGAATCAGCTTGGAAACCGGACTGTATCCGAAAAAGTTACTGGTCGGTCCTACCTGGTCAAGACCAGGTCCGATGTTGTTCAGCGTTGCGGCAACTGCCGTGAAGTTTGTCTCGAAGGAAAATCCATCAATACTGATGATCAGCATGGAAAAGCTGTAGATCACCAGATAAACAATCAAAAATACGTTGATCGCCCGCAGAACCTCATGCTCTACCGGGTGATCGTCGAAACGGATGCGTTTGATACTGCGCGGATGTACGATCGAACCAAGCTCTTTTTTCACGGTTTTTAAGAGGATCAGGATTCGCGAAACCTTGATTCCGCCTCCCGTTGAACCGGCACAGGCTCCGATGAACATCAGCATCACCAGAATACATTTTGACAGCTCCGGCCAGAGGTCAAAGTCCGTCGTGGAATAACCCGTTGTCGTGATAATCGATCCGACCTGGAAAAAGGCAGTCCGCACCGCTTCACCGATGGAATGGTACATCGGATAGGTATTCCAGGAAATCACGCCTCCTGCCAGAAGGATAATCAGGAAATACGCTCTTACCTCCTGGGACGAAATGGCGGCCTTTCCCTTTTTGCAAAGCATCAGATAATAAAAGTTAAAATTCACACCGAACGCAATCATGGCGATTGTCAGAATCCACTGCTGCAGTGGTGTGTACACTGCACAACCGCTGTTCAACACGGCAAAACCTCCTGTTCCGGCAGCTCCCATGGCGAGTGTGACAGAATCAAATGTCTTCATGCCGGAAAGCAGCAGGGCAGCAATGGTAAAAAGTGTCATGCCAAGATAAATCTGATACAGAATTTTAGCAGTTCCGCGCACTCTCGGAACAAATTTGGAAACGGTCGGTCCCGGGCTCTCTGCCTTCATCAGGTTCATGGACGGAACCGCCCTTCATCGGAAGCAATGCAAGAATGAACACAAGAACGCCCATACCGCCAATCCAGTGGGAAAAGCTTCTCCAGAACAGGCTGGCGTGTGAAAGTGCTTCCACATCACTCAAAATGCTGGCTCCTGTCGTTGTAAAACCGGAAACGATCTCAAACAGCGCATTGATATAAAACGGAATTTCCCCCGTAATTACAAACGGCACCGCTCCGAAAACACCAAGGACAACCCAGCTTAACGAAACGCAGACAAATCCGTCGCGGGAATAGATTTCCATATTGGACGGTTTTCTGAAGCAGAGGATCAGACCGGCCGCAATGCAGAGCAGTCCCCAGATAAGATACGCAAAGCCTGTCTTTTCCTGATACATGGCTCCGACCAGCGCCGGAAACAGCATCAGCATACCTTCCACTTTCAGCACCCAGCTGATGACAAAACGAATCATTTTATAGTTCATAATCCGCTTCCCCCGTTACTCTGCCAGAATCTCATGGATATCCTGAAGACCGGTTTCCGTTGTTACGATAATGACGGAATCTCCTGCCTCAAAGGAATCCTGTCCACCCGGAATGATGACCTTTCCCTGTCTGTTAATCGCTGCTACCAGAAGGTTTGGCCGTGTTTTCATATCCTGCAGACGGATGCCGATCATACGGCAATTCTGGTTCACGATAAACTCAAGAGCCTCCACACGGTCTTCCATCAGCTTATACAGCGTCTCAACGTTGCTTCCGATGGAGTTTTTCATTGCCCGGACATACTGCAGAATGTACTCTGCGGTGATGTGTTTCGGGTAGATCAGGCTGTCCAGGTTCAGGCTGTGGATAACATCATTAAATTCCAGATGGTTGATTTTCGTTACAACCTTTGAGGATACCTTCTCTTTCGCATACAGCGACAGAATGATGTTTTCCTCATCCATATCGGTGCAGGCCACAAAGGAATCCATATTCTGGATGCGCTCCTCTTTTAAGAGCTCCTGGTCACTTCCGTCACCGTAAATAACGGTTGCATCCGGCAGTGCTTCGCTTAAAACCTCACAGCGATCCTTATTTTTCTCGATAATCTTGACATCGACGTTCATATTTGCCAGTGATTTTGCGAGATAATACGTAATTTCACCGCCGCCGACGATCATCGTACTGTGTACCTTGTTTGTATGAACACCAATTTTCTTAAACAGGCTCTCTGCGTTCTGCGGTGTGGTAATGATGGAAAGGCTGTCTTTTGCCTGGATCACAAAATTTCCATCCGGTATGTAAACCTCGCCGTTTCGCTCAACAGCACAGACCAGCAGACTGTACTGAAGCGCTCCGGCCAGCTCACGCAGCGACATATGGACAATTTTCGATGTTTCCGGCACTTTAAAGCGCAGCATTTCGATTCTTCCGCGGGAAAAGCTGTCGATCTCAATCGCAGATGGGAACCGCAGCAGTCTTGCCATTTCCATGGCGGCCGCGTGCTCCGGGTTGATGATCATGGACAGACCCAGCTTTTTACGAATAAATTCTCTCTCCTCCCGATACATCGGATTTCGAACTCTGGCGATGGTGTGACAGTCTGCTGCCTGTTTGGCGATGACACAGCAAAGCAGGTTCATTTCATCACTTTTGGTTACGGCAATCATCAGATCCGCATGCTCAATATCCGCCTCCTGAAGCACCTGATAGCTTGCTCCGTTTCCTACAATTCCCATAACGTCGTAGGTGTTGGAGACGTTGCGGACGACAATACTGTCTGTGTCAATGACCGTCACAAGGTTGTCCTCGCGGCTCAGCTGGGCGGTCAGTGCGGTTCCGACTTTTCCGCAGCCCACAATGATAATTTTCATGTTCTCTCCCTTCAATGCAAAAGCATTTCGCGTAAAATAGTAAAGACCCGCCAGGCGGCATCGTAAAACCATTTTTCGATGCACTCCAAAAAGCAGATCTGTACCCCTATTGTACGATGGCGATTATATCATATTTCCAGGAAAAGCGGAATAGATTTTAACAACATTTTGGACGGAGTTTTTGTAATGATTGATCAAAAAAGGGAAAACCTGTTGAACCTTGCGCTGGCCGCAACGGAAGTCGAACGGCGGCGTGTGCCGGAGCTTTCGGCAGGTTATAACTCTTACAGCAAAACATGGGAAGTAATTGTACAGTATCAGGGAGACCTGGCTTTTCTGGAGGAGCAGGGAGTTCGTGTGACGCTGCTGCTGTTTTCGTATGCCATTCTTCTGGTTCCGGAGTCCCTGATGGATTACGTGACAGGACTGCCGCAGATTACCTATCTGGAGAAACCGAAATTACTTTATTTCGCAGATGCATTTGTGCGGAGCATATCCTGTATTACGCCTGTGCAGGAGGGGGTTATGGGTCTGTCTGGGAATGGGGTGCTGCTTGCATGCATTGATTCAGGCGTGGACTATGCGCATCCTGATTTCTGCGCACCGGACGGGACAAGCCGAATTGCAATTTTATGGGATCAGACGATTCCGGGGAATCCTCCGATGGGGTATGCTCTTGGGTCGGTATATACACGGCGGCAGATCAATGAGGCACTTGCATCTTCTACGCCGGAAGAACGGTTTGCCCTCGTGCCGTCCCGCGATGTGACGGGGCATGGGACAGCGGTGCTCGGAATCGCAGCGGGAAATGGGAGATCCTCGGCAGATGCGGCCATGCAGGGCGTGGCAGCCGGAAGCAACACTCGTGGTCGTAAAGCTTGGAAATCCTGATCCGGCGGATCTGCCGCGGACATCGCAATTGCTGCAGGCGGTGGATTTCTGCGTAAGATATGCACTTCTGGTGGAGCGGCCGCTTGTGATTAATTTGAGCTTCGGGAATAATTACGGTTCGCACAGCGGGGATTCCTTACTTGAAACGTATTTGAATGCAGTGTCAAATTTAGGGCAGAACGTGATCTGTATCGGGGCAGGAAATGAAGGGGATACCGGGCGCCATTATGCCGGGAACCTAAAGTCGGATCGCAAGTCGTCCGGTCAGACGCAAACAGTCCGTGCGACATCTGATCCGGCTGCGACGTCTGCGGTCTCGGCAACGGCTGACCGCGCTGTCTCCGTTGAATTTCAGGTCGGTGCTTATGAATCCTCGTTCAGTCTCCAGATCTGGAAGGTTTATGGGGATGAAATCTCGATCGAACTGATTTCCCCCGGCGGCATCCGCTCCGGCACGCTCTCTCCTGTCCTCGGCACGGCGCGTCTGACGCTTGGTCCGACAGAACTTCTCCTGTTTTATGGCATGCATCCCCCTACAGCCAGGCGCAGGAAATTTACCTGACCTTTCAGGGCGCAGGAAACCATCTGTCCGTCGAAAACGGCATCTGGACCTTGCGTCTCACCCCCGGCCGCCTGATCTCCGGTTCCTTTGACCTCTGGCTTCCCGGCGGAAACGCCGTCGGTTCACAGACACGCTTCTTCTCCCCCCACTGCCGACACCACACTCACCATCCCTTCCACCGCCCGCTCCGCCATCACGGTCGGTGCCTACGATCCCCGCCTTTCCTCCTATGCCAGCTTCTCCGGCCGCGGCTATACCCGTATTCTCCACGAAATTAAACCTGATCTCGCCGCCCCGGGTGTCAATATCCCAGCTCCCCGTTCCGGCGGCGGCTATGCTTCCTTCACCGGCACCTCGTTTGCCACGCCTTTTGTATCGGGAAGCGCCGCTCTTATGATGGAATGGGGTATTCTGCGCGGAAATGACCCGTTTTTATATGGTGAAAAGCTGAAAGCTTATCTCATCGCAGGCGCAAAACCCATCGCATCCGAGAGCGAATACCCGAACAGGCGGGTGGGATGGGGACGACTTTGTTTAGAAAGTAGCCTGCCAGATTAAAGTTATTGAAGGATTCGATAGAAGAAATAAAAGCGCAATGTAAAGAGTTAAACGACAAATGAGACATATTTTTATCTCTGTACTATCTTGTACTTTGCTACGAAAATAAAACTCGTAGCAAGGTACTTATAGTGTTCATTTGTCTGGCAACTCTTTTTTATTTAACTGTTAATAACTTGCTGTTTAAAATTTTTTGAATGCAAAGAGAATCACTTACCCAAAAGATATTCTTCCAACATTTCCTTTACTTTTTTCTCAATTTCGTCTATGATCTCTTCACACCTTGTCTTTTTCATCCCTGCACCAGTTCCTACCGCCAGTAACTCTTTTCTGCCTGGATTTCTTCCATTTCCATCTACTGACGTAGTATGTTCGCCATAATACGTATTACTGTAAGTAAGATCATATGCCGGACTTAAATGCCATTTATCTTCGTCTGCTTCGTACAAATACGTGAAGTTCTTCGAATGATCATCTCTGTTATGTGCAAAAACATTGAAACACATTCGGCGGAACATATTTTCAACATCTTCATCGCAATTGCGTGTCATGATTTTTGTCAGTTTCATTAATCCATGATAGTCCAGACTTGGCTGCTCAAAATCCAATTCCAGAATTGCAGCTGTCGTCAACATGTGCACTTTCTTTTTCCCTTTCAAACAGTTTCTCCTGTCAAACCTTTTAGTTCCAAAATATCCTTTACATTTTTCTGATGGAAACAATCTCGTTTCACTCATCATAATTCCGCAGGCCTTGGCACAGCAGGAATAGTCATATTCCATTTTTCCTGCATCTTTTCCGTCCACATGCGCTGGAAATTTGATAATCCATTCTTCATTATCAATGGGTGTCATGATTTTAGGTCTTGCTCCGCCGATGGTACCTCCCAGCAGATACAATTCGTCCAGTTTATCCGAATACTCTGTATTCAGTATCTTTTGACACTCTTCCGCCAGTTTGTCCAGATCTGCACTGCTCTGCTCCTCTGGAAAATTCTTTTCCGGGTGATATGTCAACGCTCCCATCCCCGATGTGCCCACAATCGCCAGACGATCCAGTACGGTCAGTTCATCCGGATTTTGTTTATGTGCCCGTAACAGGCGATCCAACAGTAATCTGCCCCAATGATCTGGAAGACTGTCCGCAAAAACCCCAAATAATCCTTCAAAATGATCCTTAACTGGAACAAATACCTGTTTTTGCAAAGGCAATGAAAATGGGTTGATCGAAAATCCGGTTTCCAGCCATTCATCACTGTACTGAAATGCCACTTTGTGGTCTGCCGTCATAGCTAATGTTCCCACCGTTTGATCCTCATAACACACCTGCAGTACTTTATCTTGTTTCATTGATAACCTCCTGAATATCTTTATACGGTACCTGCGTGAAAATATTTCTGAGCTCATCTGCAAGATCCAGTGCGATTGCAATTTTCGTTAAAGATAACAGGGAAATTTGTCCTGTCGTTTCGAATCTTTTGATTGAGCCGTAACTCACTCCGCTTATAGATGCTAATTTTTCCTGCGTAATTGAACGTCTCTTTCTGATTTTTCTCACTCGCTGCGCAAGTTTTTGATCCAGTTCTTCCGGAGTTTCCCATATAAATTGTTCCATTTTTTCCCCTTCTTGTTACAGATTATATGTTATCTAAAATATCCTGTTTTTATTCAAAACAGATTATATATTATCTATTCTATTTTACCACTCACGTGCAGAAAGCACAATGATTTCCTGCCCTGTTTCCATAAAAACTCCACCCCGTTTTTGTAACTGCAGATAAATTTTGCATCTCCTTTACTCTATAGGGATAATTTGCGCTTTTTTGACTATCCGGTAGTATTTGTTTCAGAGTAAGTAAAAAAGCCTCTGCCGGGCAAAAATTTTGCTTTCCGGCAGAGGCTTTGCTGGTCAAACGGATATTCATGCAAGCATGATTCGCGATTTTTCTTCCATTTCGCATGGCTTGGAATCGTTACAAATACTGGCTGAATTCCACTTTTTCTTTATTTGGTCCTTCGATCGTGAAGAAACGGACGCCATTTTCCCAGAACGGAAGGAAATGTACTTCATCCTGCGTCGTATTCAGACCGGCCCCGGTAATCATTTCGTGAACTGCGAGTCCCAGTTCGTGGGAGATTTTATCCGAATAAGGGCGGCGTAGCGGGCTACGGCAACCGAATGAGGGTAAAATATACCGCAAAGTGGGGCTTGCAGATTGCGGAAATGATTTTTCAGACACGCTCTAGCACCTTTTTTCTCCACACAAAGGCTTGCAACGGCGTTTCCAAACCGGGCAAACGCTGCCAGTTCTTCCTGCGGCTGTAAAGATATGCTCCATTCCACCAAGTGTCACTACAACTATTTTTACACTCTGATGATATAATATTTCCGCTGTTTTTGCAACATTTTGCTCTCTCCTGCCCGTTCGCTGCCGTTTTTGCTTGTTTCTTTTTTTCACAGATCACAAGGATGAGTGCCAGCATTCCTCCCATCAGGCTGCACCAACTGCCAGCCGCCCGTCCGGGCGCATGGTACACAAGAACAACTTTGTGCTCGCCTGATGGGATTTTTGCGCCGAGAAATGCCGTGTTTGCGCGGAACAGCAGTGTTTCTTTCCCATCCACTTTCAGCACAAAATTTTCATCGTATGGAATGCTGGTGATGAGGTATCCGTCTCTTTCCGCGAACCACGCCTGTGATGCCATCGCCGCCGTATGTTGCTGTTGTTCCGCCAATCAGGGTAACCGCCTGACTGTACAGCTGCTCCGTTTTTTCCAACGGCTGTGCCATACCAGTCCATGTCTCAAAATTTTTCAGGATATAATGGCCTTTTCCCATCCGAATGAATACGGTTCCATCTTCTTTCATCGTTACAAGATAGTTAAACTGTGTATTCCCATTGGCATACGTATGGTTGATGCCGGTCAGGCGGTTGGTCTGGCCGTTGATGCGGATAAACATATCATGACTCGCTTTCTGATTCTCCACCTCGAAAGAAACGGCGAGCAGCGTTGCTCCCTCTGCGGCACCCGGCAGCGTTGCTGAGACGGTCACGGATTTTTTCGTCTCAATCTCATATCCGTCCGCTGTCTTCTGAATGCGCAGATCTTCCTGATCGGTCTCTGGAATTTCAAGGTTTACTTTCTGAAAACAACTGTGAAACAGGGGTCCTACAGAACCATTCTTTGTATCTGAATCTGCAGCGGCTCTGAAATTATCCACAGATTTCGCCGATTTTTCCTGATCCGGGATTGCCGCTGTTGTCTTCCGCATTTCCTGATCCGGGATCACGGCTGCCGTCTCCAGTATTTCCTGGTTCTGCGGATAAGGTAATGATTTGTATTCCGTCTCGGAAACCACCTGGTCTGTCACGTAGGCAACCGGCGCTGCGGATATGGCACGATAAACCTGAAGTCCCCGTAATCCCGGTACAGTTCATACCCCTCCGGCCGTGTTTCTGCCAGAATATATTTCACTCCCATGAACTGCCAGAACAGCGGATCATCGGAAACCGTCTGCATCATGCGGTTGCGGAAGGCTTCATTAATCCCATACGTCTCGTCCCGGAATTTCTTATATTCTGCATTGTATGCCGAGGAATAAATCGTCGAAACATTCTGTCCAATATCCCATATCCGGTTGACGTTCGCAAGGTTCTGTCCGCCGTCTCCATACTGCTCCATACGGTACCAGCCGGGATCCTCCGCACGGATCTCGCGGATTGCCGCTGCAATCTTGCTGTCCGTCAGAGCTTCATACGTTTTACGCGGGATCATCACATGCTTTTCCTGATTGATTGCTTTTCCGGCAAATGCAAGAATCACAGCACTAAAGACGAGCGGCAGAAACGGAAGCTCTCTGCCCCGCAGCCGTTTTTTTGCCGGAAACCACCGCCATGCCAGATAGCACGCAGTCACACAAATCACATCCAGTATGCCGAGATGCCAGTATGGTTCAAAGTATGTCTCTTGCTTTGCATTCCACATCAGAATCAGAACTATGAGGTACGGAAGCAATTCTCGCAGCTCTGTCATGACTTTGCGCTTAAAATTCCCGGTGCTTCGATTTTTTCCACACTCCCGCTTCCGGACAAGCTGGTTTTCCACATAAAGCCCGACTTCTGCACAGAGGACCGGAAGAAACGGGATGAATACTTTATCTTTGCTGTACAGGCCGCCGTTCAGCAGATAGCCGAACAGGGGAATACAAAAGAATACCAGCAAAAGGAAGGACAACAGTTTCTCACGCAACCGGCTCTTTCCGATCGCTCTGCCCAAAAGCGCCACCCCCGCAAATGCGGAGAGGCCAATGCCGTACGGCGTGTAGCAGAGACGCAGGATCAGAAACTGCGGTTTCCACATCGCCGGATCGGTAAAAAGTCCTGCGATGCCGCCCGCTGCGGTGCCGCGTCCGCCCTCGCCGCTGCCGCCGAACAAGGCGGCAGCCGATGGGATCAGCAGAATACCGGAAAGAAGGATTCCTGCGAGGACCGGAAGCGCAAAGCGGATTGCTGCGCCAAAAAAGCTCCGCAAACCCGCCAAAGCTTCAACTGTTCCTGAAGATTTTTCACCTGCCATCTGCTTTTTCTCTGCCCCGGCCTTTTGATTCCGCGACACTTTTCGATTCTCCTGTTCCGCTTCATACGCAGCATTTTCTGTACCGCATTTCAAATACTCCGTCACCGCATACGCCGTGAGCGCAAGCAGCCCGCCGACCGAAAAATAAAAGCTGGTCAGAATCATCCCAAGAACGGAAAGAATCAGCAGACCGCTCTTTCTCTTCTGAAAATGGCGGTCCACGCCCAGCAGAGCCAGCAGCAGAAACGGCATATAATTGACAAACATAAGCTGATTATAGGAATGATATAGAAGTGCGGTAGAACACGTAAAGAAAAGTGATGTAAAAAGACAGTTGCCGTAATGCAGACCCTTTTTGCTGATCCATCGATAAAAAAAGCACTGCATCCGCCGCATACAGCAGCGCGGAGGAACCCATCACCCACAGGTCCATCGGGATGAACGGGAAAAGGTAGGATAACAGCATGGTCGGACTCAGCAGTCCGTAGTAGGCAAAACGGTAAATATTCTGACCTCCTCCCAGATTCCATGCGAAATCCGGGAAGAGGTTTCCGGTCGCGTAAAACCGCTTTCGGAAGTAATCGGCAAGGGTGCTGTGCTGGCTGATCCAGTCAATCGAGGAGCCGAATACGCCGTATTGCAGGACGAACAGCCGGCACAAAAGCAAAGAAAAGAAAAACAGACCAGCCGCCGTAAAATCCTTTCCGGTAAGACCTTCCAAGAAGCCGTTCCGCCGTCCTTTCGGCTGACCTTTCTTTTTCCGTGATTTCCCCGGCTCTCTTATTTCCTTTAAGATTTCCTTTTTCATGCCCGGATTTCTCCTCTTTCAGAAGCATGGCGTTTGTCGGCATACTCTGGAAAATACACATTTTTCTTTTCTGCCGTATGGGCATCTTTTCTTCTCTTTGCAGCACTCTCCTGCTTTTTCACCGGCTGCACACTGTGCATCTTGACCGTCTCTTCACTCGTCTCCTTTAAAAGATAGATCGGACGGTGCTTTGTTTCAAGATATGTCTTGGAAAGATAAATGCCTACAATGCCCGTGCAGAAAAGCTGTACACCGCTCACCAGAAAAAGGATGCATGCCATCGACGGCCAGCCCGCAACGGGATCGCCGAACAGCAACGTTCTTACGATAATGAACACGATCAGAATCATCGAAATCAGGAAAAAGAGCACGCCCATGACGGATGCGAGTGACAGCGGGGCTACGGAAAAACCTGTGATGCCGTCGATTGAGTACGCAAGGAGCTTTCGAAGTGGCCACTTTGATGTTCCGGCGCAGCGATCCTCATGCTCAAATTCCAGCCATTCTGTGTGAAAGCCGACCCATCCGAAAATTCCTTTGGAAAAGCGGTTGTACTCACTCATTTCCAGCACGGCATCCACCATTTTGCGGCTCATCAGGCGGTAGTCCCTTGCACCGCTTACGATCTCTGTTTTGGAAAGGCGGTTTATCACACTGTAGAAGGCATTTGATAAGAAGGATTTGATTTTTCCCTCGCCCTCCCGCGAGCTCCGGCGTGCCGCCACACAGTCACAGGTACCGCTCTGCAGCATCGCGTACATTTTCGGAAGAAGGAACGGCGGATCCTGAAGGTCGACATCCATCACCGTTACGTAATCACCTTTAGCCGCCTGCAGTCCGGCGTACATGGCTGCCTCTTTTCCGAAATTTCTCGAAAACGAGAGGTAACGGCAGCGCATATCCTTCTGCGCAAGCCGGCGCATCTCAAACAGACTGTGATCCTTCGAGCCGTCGTCAACAAAGATCAGCTCGAACTGAACCTTCTGCTGTTCTTCCATCTCATTCATCTGACGTACCATCGTCTCGTAGTAAACCGGAATTGCTTCCTCTTCGTTGTAGCATGGTATGATAATACTGATTGTCTCCATTTTTTTCCTCCTGGGATTACATACTCTCTCAGAATCCTTCTGCAGATCCTTCCTGCTGCAATCCCGCTTCTGTCTCATTCTTATGCAAGTCAGGTTTTTGTGGCTGTTTCTCCCGCTGCAGAATCCTCGCCTGCCTCCGGGAAACGCAGGATGACTTTAAACAGATCGCCGTCTGCCGCAAGCTCCATGCGGCCGCCCATGTTGGCCGTGTAGCTTGATGCAATCGCAAGGCCAAGGCCGTGCCCCTCGCTCGTCCGTGATTCGTCGCCGCGCACAAAGCGTTCCATCATTTCCTCCGCTTCAAAATTCATCTCATAGGCGGAAATGTTTTTCATCGTCACGAAAATCTCCCCGTTTTCCTTCCCTGCGTCAATGTAAACTCTCGTTCCGCAAAGGCTGTATTTCAGGATATTTTCCACGAGATTCTGTATCACGCGGTACATTTTCCCATTATCCCCAAGGAACGGAAGCGGCTCATCTCCGAGCGCCGTGCGAAACGACAGATTGCTCTGCGCAATCGCATCGTCCATATCGGCGAGGGTCTGCTCGATCAACCGTTTCATATCCATTTTTTCCATCTGGAATTTTTCGGTTCCGCTTGTCGATTTGGAGAGCTCGAAGAGGCTTTGGATCATCTCCTTTAGCTGTTCCTGTTTCACAGAAATCACTTCGACGTAATCCTGTGCCGCCGGTGTCAGATCCTCTTTTTTCAGAAGATCCGTATAGCCGACCATCGAGGTGAGCGGTGTTTTCAGATCGTGCGATACATTGGTAATCAGGTCAATTTTGAGACGCTCCGCCTGCATCTGTTTTTCTACGCTCTTCTGCATAGCGCTCTCAATATTTTCCAGCTCTGCAAATGCCGGATACAGCAGAGATTTTTCGGATATTTCATGGATCCGGCTTTCCATGCTGCCTTCTGCCATCGTATGGATCTGTTCCATCAAAAGACCCATCTCCCGGTTCAGGCGACTGCGGTATGTTTTCCAGGCAAACAGAATTAAAATCAGCGTGGTCAGCCCAAGAAGAATGACAAACAGTACCTCGCCATCCATTCCGTTTATCAGTCCGGTGATCATGGTAATCACGATTAGAAGTTCCGCAATCAGTGCCACACGGAACGGCCATTTACTCTGACCGGCAAGCTGCCGTTCCAGGCTGGTCCGATCTCTGTAACGCTTCCTTTCTCTGCAAAAAAAGGACATTTCTCTCAGTTGTTTCTTTTCATAGCGACAGACAAGAATGCCGGCACTGAGAAGGAAAACGCCACAGATTCCAAAAAACAGAAGACCTGTCTGCACACACTCTATTACAGTACCCCATTCGGCAACAATGCGGTATCTGGCATAGCTGTGCCGGAGCGGCTGAAGCCATCCGAAAAAAGCAAATCCTCCGACAAGAACCAGAAGCTCATTTGGCACCTTTTCGGATTTTTTCAGAAACAGCTGCTCTTTCTCTGCTTCCGCAGCGGGCTCTTGCCTCAAACTGCATCTGCCGGGATTTTTCTATTTCATCTGTCTCGGACTTATCTGCGGCTGCCCCTTCGCTGCTTTTTGCTGTTTTTCCCGCTTTTTCCGGTTCACTGCCGGCAAAAGCAGTCATTTTCGAGTTCCCGGTATTTTTTCGGAATTTCCATACCAGATACAAGGCTGCGGCTATGCCCAAAACGCCGACTACCGTCACTCCAATGCCGATACCCCATTCGATGTTGCGCCACATTCCCCATTCGAATTCACTGGCCCATTTCCGCAGAAGCTTTCCGCACAAAATCAGTACCATAGAAAGATCGAGAAGCATCCACAGCAGGATGCGTTTTTCAGTCTCCGTTAATTTTTTCAATTTTGTATCCAATTCCCCACACCACCTTTAAATATTTTGGATTTTTCGGCGTAATTTCGATTTTCTCACGAATGCGCCGGATATGAACCATGACGGTATTTTCTACGCTGTAAGCATCCTCCTGCCAGACCTGGCTGTAGATTTCTTCGGCTGAGAATACATAGCCGGGATGCTCCATCAGAAGCTCCATAATTTTGTACTCGGTTGCGGTCAGGCGAACAGGTTCACCGTCCACCAGGAGTTCTTTGGTGTTTCGGTTCAGCAGCAGACCGCCGTTTTTCAGGATATCCTGGCTTTGTGTGGTTCCGTTTGCGGCGCCTAAGGAGAAGTAACGGCGGAGCTGGGATTTAACACGGGCCATGAGTTCGGCGGTATTATACGGCTTTGTCACGTAATCATCGGCGCCCATCGAAAGTCCGATGACTTTATCGCTCTCTTCGGTTTTCGCGGAAAGCATGATAATCGGGATGTTGTTTTTTCTCTTATTTTCATCAGGGCGGAAAGGCCGTTCATTTTGGGCATCATGACATCGAGCAGGATCAGATGGATCTGTTCGGTCATGAGGATGTCGAGTGCCTCCATGCCGTTGTAGGCTTTTTTTACCCTGTAGCCTTCCAGTTCTAATAGTTTGCCGAGAGATCTTACGATTTCCCGGTCGTCGTCTACGACTAATATGTTGTATTGGCTCATCTCGTTTTTCCCCTCTTGGTTCTATGGTGTTTATCATAGCAGAGAAAACGGAGATTATTTGGATAAAAAACTGACATTTTTCTTAAAATGTAATCCCCCATTACGTTTTCCTGCTTTTTTTTACAAAAAAAACACTGATTGGTAGAATTGTAAGCTGGTGTAAAAAATAAAAACAAACGCATATAAATTAGTAAAAATGCCTGCCATAGCAACTGAAAATGTGGAAAAAGATAAAAAAAGTCAATATAAGTGGACAAAATACACAATATCAAACGGGGATTTATTTGATATGATGTAAATATCACAAATAATCAAAGAAAATGCGTAATAAAAACGCACAAAACAACGGAAAGGATGGGGAGTATGGCGAAAGGAAAAAATGAAAAAGAAAAAAAGGAGAGAAAATTACCCCTGCAATCTTGTGGAAACAGCGTTGGCTGCTTGTGATGTCAGTACCATTTGTAATCTGGCTGATTATCTTCAAGTACATTCCGCTGTGGGGATGGACCATGGCATTTCAGGAGGTAAAACCTGCGACATTTGCACTTCCGATCTGGGAGAGAACCTGGGTTGGATTTCAAAATTTTACAGATGCATTCAAAGACCGTCTGTTCACACAGACATTAATCAACACATTGGGAGTAAGCTTCCTTGACATCGCGGTTGGAACGATCGCAGCAATCGCATTTGCGGTTCTTCTGAACGAGATGTTCTTTATGAAGTTCAAAAAAGTAACGCAGACCATTTCTTATCTGCCGCACTTTGTATCCTGGGTTATTATTGCAAGTATTGCAAAGAATATTTTCAACGACGGCGGTGTTGTTGACAGTATCTTCGGCAAGAACCTGCACCTGATGAGTTCCAACTCACCGCTTATCTGGGTAACCATTATCCTGATTAACTGCTGGAAAGAGGTTGGCTGGAACGCAATTATTTATCTGTCCGCCATGGCAGGTATTGATCCTGGTCTTTACGAGGCCGCTGATATGGACGGTGCAAGCCGTCTGCAGAAGATCTGGCACATCACTCTGCCGGGTATCCGACCGACCATCATCGTACTGCTGATTATGAGTATCGGTGGCGCCCTGAACGTAGGTATGGAGCGTCAGATGCTTCTTAGTAACCCGCTGGTTGAGGATCACACGATGGTACTTTCCTGGTTCTCTTATAAGAGAGGTATCGGAAACAGCAACTACGGTCTTGGTACCGCAATCGGTGTATTCCAGTCTGCAGTCAGCGTTACCCTGCTGCTGATCGCCAATAAGATTGCCGGTCTGGTAGGCGAAGATAAACTTATGTAGGAGGACGCGAATATGAACAAGAAAGCAAAAAAATTTGACTACGTACTGGCGGTAATCTTCGTATTCCTCGTCATCATCACCATTTATCCGTTCCTGAACGTACTGGCGATTTCGTTCAACGATTCTACGGATACCATTAAGAATGTAAACTTCATCATTCCGAGAAAGTTTACATTAAGCAACTATAAATATGTATTTAAAGACGGCGGCATTGCAATGCCGGCTGTGATTTCTGTAGCAAGAACCATCATCGGAACAATCGTAGGTATTGTATGTACCTCGATGGTTGCTTACACATTAAGCCGCAGAGACTTCGTACTCCGCAAACCATTTCAGCTTCTGTTCGTTGTTACCATGTATGTCGGTGGCGGAATGATTCCGGAATACCTTCTGATTATCCGTACCTTAAAGCTGGGCAATAACTTCATGGTATACATTCTGCCTGGTCTGATGTGGGTTTATAATATGATTCTGGTCCGCTCTTATATCGACGGACTGCCGATGGCTCTGCAGGAGGCAGCAAAGCTCGACGGAGCAAACGATTTTCAGATCTGGTATAAAGTCGTTATGCCGCTTTGCAAACCGGTTATCGCAACCGTAGGTCTGTACTATGCAGTAGGACAGTGGAACTCCTTCATGGATACTTACCTGTATGCGAAAAAACTCCCGACTCTGCAGTACAAACTGTATGAGATTATGAACCAGGCGACCATGAAAATGGACGTTCATGCAGGAACCAATGTACAGACGGCCGTAACACCAATGTCCGTACGTATGGCCGTAACGATTGTAGCAACTGTGCCGATCGTTATTGTATATCCGTTCCTTCAGAAATACTTTATCGGCGGTATGACACTTGGTTCTGTTAAAGAACTGATAAAAAACAGTATTAAAAATTTTTAGAAAAAGATGATGTTTATTCCTGCCAGGCGAAAGAAAGAGTGCAGGATGACATAAACCATTTTAAGGAGGGCTTTTATGAAAAGAAAAGTAGTATCACTCATGTTAGTATCTGCTATGGTGGCCGGAATGCTCGCAGGATGCGGTTCCGACAGTGGCAGCAGCAAGGGAGGGTCCAGCACAGAGACTGGATCAGCGGCAGAGGCAAGTTCTTCAGGCGAGACAGCAGATGATGCAGATGACAAATCTCCGATTACCTTTGAGTATTTTAACGCTGATGGTAAAAACGGCAACTGGGATAACCCGGTAGCAAAAGCAATCACAGAGGCAACAGGCGTTACACTTGATGTTTCCTATCCGGTAGCATCCCAGGGTGATGCAAAAGAAGATGTTGCGCTGATGATCGCAAATGATGAGTATCCGGACATGATTTATGCAAAAGGCTCAGCAACGGATTTGTATCAGGCAGGCGCGCTGATTGATATGACAGACCTGATTGAAAAATATGGTCCAAACATCAAAAAAATGTACGGAGCAGAGATGGAAAAACTGAAATGGAGCCAGGATGATCCTGGAATCTATCAGCTTTCCTACGCAGGTGTAAACCAGAAAACCCTGACAACAGGCGGAAGCTGCCAGATTCAGTGGGCTGCATTAAAAGAGAACGATTATAAATATCCGAAGACACTGGATGAGTATGAAAAAAATGATCAAGAGCTATCTTGCAGCACATCCAAAAACAGAAGATGGTCTGGATATGATCGGTATCACCATGAGTGCTTCTGACTGGCACTGGATGATTACCCTTGGAAACCCGGCAGGACTGATCGCTGATGCATCCCCGGATAATGGACAGTGGATCATTGACGACGAGTACAACGTACATTACAAACATGTAACAGATGAAGAGAAAGAATACTTCAAATGGCTGTGCCGTATGTACAACGAAGGTATCCTGGATCCGAACTTTGCAACGCAGACAGATGATGACTATATTGCAAAAGTTGCCAGCGGCCGTGTTGTTGCCATCACCGATGCTGAGTGGCATTACAGCCAGTGCGAAGCTACTCTGGTAGCAGACGGAAAAGTAGATCAGACTTATGTTGGACTTCCTGTAACCTTAAGAGAAGATCAGGTAGAAAAAGCCCTTCTGTATCAGGGAACTACCGTTGGCTGGGGTATTGGAATTACCAAGAGCTGTGAAGATCCGGTTCGTGCCATCAAATTCCTTGACTATCTGTGCTCCGATGAAGGACAGATCCTGTATCACTGGGGTATCGAAGGCGAGAACTACTTCCTCGATGATGACGGACAGCCATATCGTACCGATGAAGAAGTTGCAAAAGCTCAGTCTGATCCGGATTATGCAAAGAATACCGGTATTGACAACTACACTGGATTCCCGATCTACGGAACAGGTTCCTACTCTGAAGACGGATTCCCATACACTCCAACTACCAAAGAGTCTGTTATTGCAAACTACAATACAGCAGAAAAAAGAAGGATGCGAAGCGATGGGATTTGAGATGCTGACCGACATGTTTGCACAGCCGGAAGAGTTCGATCTTCTTCCATACTCTGCACTGTGGGCATATCAGCAGCCACAGGAACTTGCTGAGAAACAGACTATTCTGGATGAAATTGCATGGCCAGGACTGGTTAAGTGCGTAACTGGTACAGAAGATGAGTTTGATGCAAACTGGGAGAGCATGGTACAGGAGCTGACAGACAATGGTCTGGCAGATGCAGAAGAAGCTATGACAGAGTTCCTTGCTACCAAACTTGTTGATGTAGAGTAAGTAAAGCAAAAACATAAAAACATAAGGTTTTGCCGTTGAACGGAAGGCGGCACAAAAACATGGTCTGATATTATTAAATGTCAGGCCATGTTTTAAAATACAGCGACAGTAATGGGAAATGTGAAACATTGTAAAAAGATAACAGTATATGGAAATCTGCAAACAATTTCATGAGACAAAATCATCGGGAGGTTTTTTGAAAATGACAGAAAAGAAGGAGTTTCAGGTAAACAAAAACACACCGTTCTGGGATGCATCACTGACGGATCAGGAAAGAATCGACTGGCTGTTAAAAGAAATGACGGTCGAAGAAAAAACTGAGATACCTCGCCAGCTCTTCGCCGGATCTGCCACGCCTTGGCATTCCCGGCGTATCGGTAGGCGGTGAGGCGGCACACGGCGTTGAGGGAAGAAACGATCAGAACGGACTTGGAAAACCGGATGTGACAACATCTTTCCCACAGCCGATTGGTATGAGCGCATCGTGGGATCCGGAGCTGATCAAAAAGGCCGGTGAAGTGACCGGAACAGAAGCACGCGTTGTATGGCACCGTCACCAGGGCCATGGACTCAGCAGATGGGCTCCGACCGTTGATCTTGAGCGCGATCCGAGATGGGGAAGAAACGAAGAAGGTTACGGAGAGGATCCTGTGCTGACCGGAAAAATGGCCGGTGCTTATATCCGGGGAATGCAGGGTGATGATCCGAAGTATCTGCGCTGTGCAGCAACCTTAAAGCATTTCTATGGAAACAACACAGAGGTCGGCCGCGGATGGAAAAATTCTTCCATTGACCCGCGGAACAAATATGAGCTGTATCTGGAGCCATTCCGCAGATGTATTGAGGATGGCGGCGCAGAGGGCATTATGACGGCATATAACAAGATCAACGGAACGATCGGTATCCTGAATCCGGAAGTGACCGATATTCTGAAAAAACAGTACGGTCTCCGTCACGTTGTCAGCGACGGCGGTGCGATGGGACTTGTCGTGAATCTGCATCACTATTTCGGACAGCATGCGGAGACGATCGCAACGGCGCTGAAAGCCGGTGTGGATGCCATGTCTGACGATCCGCGTATGGTAGAGCAGGCGGCACGCGAGGCATATGAGCTTGGCATTCTGAAAGAAGAGGATATGGACCGCTCTATTCGCTGTATGATGGAGACGAAGCTTCGTCTCGGCGTTTATGATCGGGAAAATCTGAATCCGTATGACCGTGTGACCGAGGACGATATCGATTCCCCGAAGGCACGTGAAATCTGTAAAGAGCTGAGCCGCGAATCGATCGTACTTCTGAAAAATGAGAACGGAGCGCTGCCACTTGACAAAGCCCTGAAAGCAGAAGATATTGCCATTGTCGGACCGCTTGGTGATGCATGGTATCAGGACTGGTACGGCGGAACGGCACCATACCGCACAACCTTCCTGCAGGGGATGGAAGTACTGAAGCAGGAGAACATTACATTCGCGGATGGTCTGGATCGCGTTGTTTTCCGCTGTGATGGAAAAGGTCTTGCCGTAGCAGAAGACGGAACACTTCAGATGGCAGATGAGCCAGATGTGTTTATCAAGGAATACTGGGGTGAGGGAAGCTATACGTTCAAGAGTGTCCGTACCGGAAAATACCTCGGTGCAAGACTCTCAGAGTCGCAGGGAGAAAAGCCGAAAATGGGACAGATTGCGGCAGACCGGGAGGAAGCCTTCGACTGGTTCGTGATGGAGATTTTCCACGTGGAGCCGCAGGAGGATGGCAGCGTTGTGCTGACCAACCGTTTCCATTACCCGGTTTATAAGGATGCAGAGGGATTTTTCTCCTTTGAGCAGACGGAGGGAATTCCGATTACGATGGAGGTTGTCGAAAACGGAATTGAAAAAGCAGTTGCTGCAGTCCGGGGCAAAAAGCAGGTTTTACTTGCGCTCGGCTGTAACTCCGTGATCAATGCGAAAGAGGAGATCGACCGCAACACACTGGAGCTGCCAGAGGAGCAGGAGATGCTGCTTGACCGGATCGCAGAGGTCAATCCGAATACCGTTCTGGTGCTGTTTACGAATTATCCGTACACACTTCAGAAAGCGATGGAAAAACTGCCGGCGATCATCATGTCTGCAACGGGAAGCCAGGATATGGGAAGCGCAATGGCAGAGGCTGTGCTTGGAATCTATGCACCGGCCGGCCGTCTGAATATGACCTGGTATGAGAGTATCGATCAGCTGCCGGACATTGACGATTACGACATCATCAAAGGAAAAAAAGAACGTACCGCTATTTCGACGGGAAGGAATTGTATCCATTCGGCTATGGCCTGACGTATACCACATTTGCGTATGAGAACTATAAGGTTTCCTTAAAAGACGACCGTCTGCTGCAGATCTCTCTCGATGTGAGAAATACGGGCGATACCGCAAGCGACGAGGTCGTCCAGATCTACGGTTCCGCTCTGGAATCCTGCGTAAAGAAACCAATCTGCCAGCTGCTTGATTTTGTCCGTGTGAAAAACATTGCCCCGGGCGAGACGAGACACATCGCACTGGAAATCCCGGTGGAGGAGCTTCGCTTCTACGATGTCATCAGCCGCAGACTGATGGTAGAAGAAGGAACGTATGAAATCTATGCGGGCGCATCCTGCAAGGATAAAGCCGTTTCCGCAGAAATCTTTATTCCGGGCGGAAAAAGGGGCGTACGCGATCTGAGTGCATTTACCGCGGCAGACCACTACGATGATTACGAGAACATGTATCTGACGGAAGGCCACTTCAATTTCAAGGCAGTCCGCGTGCAGGATGAGACGAAAGAAGGTGTTCTCGTTTACCGTGACTGTGATCTTTCCGATGCTGCTGTTCTGGCGCTTCATGTGAAGAGTGAACGCGGCGGCAGTGTGGAAGCCTTTGTGGACGGTGTTTCGATGGGAAGCTTTACCGGTGACACAAGAACCTGTGAGTTCCGCAGCGCCCCGAAACTGGACCGCTATGCGGAGGAAGAAGTAAAAGAGCGCAACCGGTACCGCGAGCCGGTTTATGAGGATGTTGAAATTTCCCTCGCAGACAGACCGCAGACGGACGGCGTATCTGAGATCCGTCTTGTCCTGAAGGGAGATATGCGGATCTGCTATCTGCGTGTGCTGAAAAATAAGAGCACAGGAAAAATTCAGATGGGCGTAGCAAACTAACCAGATAATGTATTGTCTGAAAAAAGTATTGACAAATTGTGTGAATATGAATAAAATGTTCTTGTAAAAACAAAATACGGAGATCTTCAGGGCAGGGTGTGATTCCCTACTGGCGGTATAGTCCGCGACCCGCTGCGATATCAAACAGCGGCTGACTCGGTGCAACTCCGGGACCAACAGTTAAAGTCTGGATGAAAGAAGACGAAATAAAGTTATTTGCATGGAAATATTTTTTGGTGCCCTGAATTCAAGAAAAGGAA
>ENA-OQJI01000058-OQJI01000058.1-human-gut-metagenome-genome-assembly--contig:-NODE-58-length-24468-cov-1.488641_pt1 | contig 24468 bp, 26 predicted proteins | sample MGYA00242602_ERZ504768 | MGnify/ENA primary metagenome ERZ504768 (study PRJEB26092, sample SAMD00036368) | human gut metagenome | host: Homo sapiens | study: EMG produced TPA metagenomics assembly of...
AGTATACAAATTCATACATGTTAATACAGTTGCTCCGTTCGGAACCTTTAGAACCAAGATTAGAAAATGGAAAAAGATTGCACTATAACTTCCAGTTTGGCGAACTGATAAAATCCCTTTAGGAACTAAAGGGCGCACTTCTATACTCTCTGTCGAGAGTAGTGCGTCCTGCGGAGCTCATTCTCCGTCAGCAGAAGAAAACTGCATGACCGAGAATGTTGCGTCACTTCGTTCCGTCAAGGTGGCTACACCCCCTTGCGCCGCTAAAGCGGCTATCCCCTGTGGACTTGCCGTCCGCAAACGGTTTTGACAAACCGTTCGCCGCCAGCAAGTTTGAAAATCAAGAATCTTAATTTGATAAAGGAGTGTGATTCTATGAAAAAGAAATTACCCATAATCCTCTTGGGTGTTATTTTGGCTTGTGTGTTGGTTTTCGGTTTCCTTTATGCAAACAATGACATTGGTAAAACCGCAAACAGTTTAGAAGCAGACATTCGCCAATCTCAAAAAATTTTGGATGATTGGATTGTTGATGGAAGCATTTCCGACACAATGGCTGCATTTATTTCTTACCCACAGGACAAGACAGACCACACTTTTTCTGTCTATGTAAATCGCCCTGGCTTGTCTTTTGGATATTTCTTCCGTGGTGGTGGAGATATAGTTGAGGTTGATGATTACATTGCAGAGTTTGTTGTTGAGGGAAATAACGAAAGGGCATTTATCTCAATGAATACCCAAAATATTGTTCGACTTGAAGTAGATGATGGCAACGGCATTCAGGTGATTGATATTGATAGTGGCAAGCCTTTCGCCATTGTCCTGCCCCTCAATGTAGGAAACATCTGTTTCTATGATACGAATGGAAATGTTGTGGAATATCTTCGCCAACAACTTTGACCAACTTCAATTTACCGAACTGAACACAACAACTGAATACCGAAAAACTGACCGTTGACTGGTCGCAATGTGCGAAAAGTTGACGGTCTTTTTTTATCCCCAAAATCAAAAAAGGAGGTCAAGCACAATGACAAAACCGAAAACCCTTGAACAGCTCCGAGCCAAAAAGGAACGAGCTGAGACGCAGCTTGCACAGGAGAAGCACAAGCTCAACCGTCTTGAGAACAGAAAGAAATATCTGGAGAAAGGCGAAAGGCAGAAACGCACCCATCGTCTTTGCAATCTGGGCGGCACGATTGAGAGTCTTGCCCCGGAGGTCAAAGATCTCACACGCACCGAAATGACAGAGCTGATGGAACACATCTTTTCTCTGTCTGAAGTCCAGCGAGCCGTCCGTCACATGGCGATTACTCACATCAACCAAGCGAACAGAGAAAAGGAGTTGAAAGCCGATGGCACTATTTCATCTGAGCGTCACGCAGACTAAGCGAAGCGCAGGACAGTCCGCTATTGCTTCTGCCGCCTACCGTGCCGGGGAGCGATTGTATAGCGAGTATTACGGCGAATACAGCGACTACACCCGCAAGGGCGGCGTGATCTGCTCTGACATTCTCCTGCCGTCCCATGCACTGCCCGAATATGCAGACCGCCAGACCCTATGGAATGCCGTGGAAAAAGCCGAGCGTGGAAAGAACGCCCAGCTTGCATACAGCTTTGACATTGCCTTGCAGAATGAATTTTCCCTTGAGGAAAACATCGCTCTTGCAAGGCAATTTTTGTTGGAGAACTTTGTGAGCCGGGGCATGGTGGTTGACTTCGCCGTACACCAGCCAGACCGGGAGGACGGCGGCATACCAAACCCGCATTTTCATGTGCTTTGCCCCATCCGCCCCATCGAGCAGAACGGCAAATGGGGACTAAAGCAACGCCGGGTGTATGAGCTGGACGAGGACGGCAACCGTATCCGGGACGCAGACGGAAAGTTTGTGTTCAACGCCGTTCCCACTACCGACTGGGGCAGTCCCGAAACGCTGGAATACTGGCGGCAGACATGGGCGGAGCTATGCAACGCCAAGTTTGCGGAAAAGGGGCTTGACATTCGTATCGACCACCGAAGCTATGAGCGTCAGGGCGTGGAGCTTCTTCCCACCGTCCACGAGGGCGCAACCGTCCGGGCAATGGAGAAGAAAGGCATACGCACCGAGAAGGGCGAGTTCAACCGCTGGATCAAGGCAACCAATGCCGTTATCCGGGACATCAAGAAGAAAATCGCTCTCCTGTTCGATTGGATTGCCGAAGCAAAAGCGGAGCTTGCCAAGCCGCAGGCACCCGACCTTGTTTCTCTGCTGAACGCCTATTACACCAAGCGCAGAGCCGGGGCATATTCGCAGAAAGGCAAGGTCAGCAACCTAAAGGAGATGAACGAGACTTTCAATTATCTCCGGGCAAACGGCATTTACTCCCTTGAAGATTTGGAAAGCCGTGTCAGCGAACACAGTGCTGCCACAGAGAGCTTGAAGAAAACGCTGGACGAACAGACTGCCCGAATGAAAGCAATTAAGCAGCTCTATGACAGCTCCGCTGCTTTCCAGAGCTTGAAGCCTGTCTATGACGGCTTGCAGAAAATCAAGTTTGAGAAGCCCAGAGCCAAGTACAAGGCAGAGCATGAAGCGGAACTGAAACAGTTCTACGCCGCCAGACGTAAGCTGACCGGAGAGTTCCCGGACGGCAAGGTGGATATGAAAAAGCTGACCGAAGAGTATGACGAGCTGGAACAGGCGCACAACACCACCTATGGCGAGTTTAAGACCGTCAGAGACGATTTACACCGTCTTTGGAAGGTCAAGTCATGTGTAGATACTGCCGCCCGATTTAACGAGCGTACAGAGGAACAACTGCACCAAAATCGACCCCAAACACGACACAAAAAGGAGGATATATCCCGATGAATTACACCCAAGCACAGATTGACCGGGCGAACGCCGTCAGTCTGGAAGATTTTCTCCGCACACAGGGAGAGACGCTTATCAAAAGCGGACGGGAATACCGCTGGAAAGAACATGACAGCCTGACCGTCCGGGGAAACAAATGGTTTCGCCACAGCCAGAGCAAGGGCGGCTATCCCATTGATTTTGTCATGGAGTTTTACGGCAAGTCCTTTCCCGAAGCAGTCCAGCTCTTAACCGGCGAAAGCGCCGAGGGACAGAGCGAAGCCAGCACAGCACCGCCCACAGCGTTTCACTTGCCCTTGCACAACAGAACAGCCGACAGAGCAATTCAATATCTTTGCGAAAGCCGAGGTCTCAACAAAACGCTTGTTGAGGCTTTTCTTCTTTCCGGGGATATTTACGAGGACGCAAAGCGGCACAATGTTGTGTTTGTCGGCAGAGACCGAAGCGGTACGCCGAGATACGCCCATGTGCGAGGAACGGCAGACCCATTCAGACAGGACATTGCCGGGGCTGACAAGTCCTATCCGTTCCGCTATGAGGGAAACGGCAATCAGCTCTTTGTCTTTGAAGCACCGATTGACCTGTTATCATTCATCTGCCTTTATCCGCAGGACTGGCAGAAAAGAAATTATCTTGCCCTGGGCGGCGTTTCGGGCAAAGCTCTTGACCGTTTTCTTTCTGAACGCAAGGACACCCAAAAAGTGTTCCTCTGCCTTGACAGCGACACCGCAGGAGGTGAAGCCTGCTTCCGACTGGCGCAGGACATTCCCAGCGAGATCGCCGTCATTCGCCTTGTCCCGGCAAGGAAAGACTGGAACGATGTTCTCCGTCAGCAAGGGGACATTCCCAGCCGCAAATTCATAGCCGAGACAATCACGCTGCGAGAGCTGCCCACCGCCCAGCCTGTCCCAATGCTCCGTATGGCAGATGTGGAGCTTACGAGCGTGGATTGGTTATGGTTTCCGTATATTCCCTTTGGAAAGCTGACCATCATACAGGGCAACCCCGGCGAGGGCAAGACCTACTTTGCCATGCGTCTTGCGGCGGCTTGCACCAACCGAAAACCTTTGCCCGGTATGGAGACAATTGAGCCTTTCAATATCTCTACCAGACCGCAGAGGACGGTCTGGGCGATACCGTCAAGCCCCGGCTGATGGAAGCGGAAGCAGACCTTGAAAGAGTGCTTGTCATTGACGATAGGGACACACCGCTGACCCTTGCCGATGAGCGCATAGCAAGGGCAATCCGGGAAAACAACGCAAGGCTGGTTATCATTGACCCGGTACAGGCGTTTCTGGGCGCAGATGTGGACATGAACCGGGCAAACGAGGTGCGCCCGATATTCCGCAGTCTGGGAGACATTGCACAGGCTACCGGGTGCGCTATCGTGCTGATCGGACACCTCAACAAAGCCGCAGGAACGCAAAGCACCTACCGGGGATTAGGGTCTATCGACATTACGGCGGCAGTCCGCAGTCTGCTCTTTATCGGCAAGCTGAAGGACAGCCCCACAACAAGGGTACTTATCCATGAGAAAAGCTCCCTTGCGCCGCCCGGACAGTCCCTTGCCTTTTCTCTGGGAGACGAGAAAGGCTTTGAGTGGATAGGGGCTTATGACATTACCGCTGACGAGCTTCTTGCCGGGACAGACACCGCAAAGACCGAGAGCAAGACCGCACAGGCGCAAATGCTCATTCTGGAATTGCTTGCAAACGGAAAGCGTATGCCGAGTGCAGAGCTGGAAAAGGCAGTCAATGAGCGTGGGATTTCCTCACGCACCATGAGAACGGCAAAGAGCCGTATCGGAGACAGGCTTGTGACCGAGAAAGACAGCACAGCATGGGTCTGCTATCTCCGAGACTGACAACAGGAACACGGCAAGCGTGGCAAAGACGGCAAGGTTTTTATAGATACCTTAATGTTGCCGCCTTGCCTTGTTCCCTCATACCGACACCGCCCGATGATGAATAGTTACCGGGCACTTTTTCATTTACAGGAGGATTTTGAATGAACAATACCGCAACCAACACCACCACTTGCCCGACTGTCAGAAAGCAGATTGGCAAGACCACCTATATCGTCCGTGTCCATTTCAGCGAGAACGCCAAGGAGACGATGGAGGACAAAATCAAGCGTATGCTCCGTGAAGAAGTCCGCAAAATGTGACTTCTTTTTGAATTTGATGAAAAAGTCCTTGACTTTTCGTCTCTGGCAAGACCTTAAAGTCGATTCTGGTGAGCTGCGGCGCACGTCTTGCTCCCTTCGATATTGAGGAAGTCCGTGATATCACTATGTACGATGAGCTGTCGCTGGATACGGTGGGAGATAAGAAAACGGCTCTGTTCCTCATTATGAGCGATACAGACCCGACTTTTAATTTCCTGATTTCCATGATTTACACACAGCTGTTTAACCTGCTGTGCGAAAAAGCGGATGATGTTTATGGCGGCAGACTGCCGGTGCATGTGCGCTGCCTGATTGATGAGTGTGCGAACATTGGTCAGATTCCGAATCTGGAAAAGCTGGTAGCCACCATCCGATCAAGAGAAATCTCGGCGTGTCTGGTGCTTCAGGCACAGAGCCAGTTGAAGGCAATCTACAAGGACAATGCCGATACCATCATCGGCAATATGGATTCCCGTATTTTTCTTGGCGGTTCGGAGCCGACTACGCTGAAAGAGCTGAATCAGGCACTGGGGAAAGAAACGATTGATCTGTACAACACTTCCGATACCAGAGGTAATAGCCCATCCTACGGCACCAATTACCAAAAAGTCGGGCATGACCTGGCCTCGGTGGATGAACTGTCTGTGTTGGATGGCGGTAAGTGCATTTTGCAGCTGCGCGGTGTGAGACCGTTCAAGTCAGATAAATATGATCTGACCCAGCATCCGAACTACAAGCTCACTGCCGGTGCTGATAAGAAAAACACGTTCAGCATCGAGGCGTTTCTTGACCATCGGCTGAAACTCAAGCCCGGTGATAAGTACGAAGTGGTTGATGCAGATCATGCCAAGTAAGTTCGTTCCGGTGATGAAGATGTCATAGGTGTGCTGTTGGCAACAGAATAAGAAGGGGCGGCGAGCTGCCGCCTCTTTACATAGCCAGGTTTCTGATTGGGATTGGAAATCTGGCTATATGTTTGCCCATTTGCAGGTGCACATGCAGATGGAAAATCACTATTCATCAGCCCATAAGGGCGCAACGTACAAGGAGGTACACATTTATGGCATTTTTCAACAGCGCAGTAACCGTTCTTCAGACCCTCGTTATCGCACTGGGTGCCGGCCTCGGCATCTGGGGAGCGATCAACCTGCTGGAAGGCTACGGCAACGACAACCCTGGTGCCAAGTCTCAGGGCATGAAGCAGCTGATGGCCGGTGGCGGTGTAGCACTGATCGGCACGACTCTGGTGCCGCTGCTTTCCGGTCTGTTCGGTTAAGCAAAGGCTGTCGGGGCGAAGATTCCGACCGGGCGGCGAAAGCTGCCTGTTACATAGTCAGGTGCAGGCAATCTCCGCAGCTGGCTATTTTCTGCGCTCTTTGGCAGGTGCACATGTTGGAAGTATGGCGCAGAATCGCAGTTTAGAATCGCACCGGCTGATAGGCCGGACAAGTTACAGGAGGACAAATCTATGGCGTTTCTTACTACAACTGCATCGGCACTGTCTCTTTTCTCACAGCTGTTTATGCTTCTGTCCCGGATGGCGAAGCTGTTCGGCGTGTTCGCGTAAGGAAGGAGGCGGCTCATGCAGAGTATCCTTGAACAGATCACAGATTGGCTCAAGAGCATGATCATCAGCGGTATCATGGGAAATCTTTCAGGGATGTTCGATTCGGTCAACCAGCAGGTTGGACAGATCGCAGGAGATGTGGGAACCACACCGGCGAACTTTTCACCTGCGGTTTTTTCTATGATCCGCAACATCTCGGAATCCGTGATCCTGCCCATTGCCGGAATGGTGCTGACATTCATCGCCTGTTATGAGCTGATCCAGATGCTCATCGAGCATAACAATCTGGCAAATTTCGAGACCTGGACATTTTTCAAATGGGTCTTTAAGACCTTTCTGGCAGTGACCCTGATCTCAAACACATTCAATATCACGATGGCTGTCTTTGATGTGGCGCAGCAAGTGATCTCCCGAAGCGGCGGTCTGATTTCCGGCAGTACGTCTGTCAGCGATGCGACCCTGACAGCGATGCAGGCCACACTGGAAGGCATGGACTTGGGACCGCTGCTGGGACTGTATTTGCAGACATTTGTGGTTCAGGTCACGATGCTGGCATTGTCGGCTATTATCTTTGTTATCGTGTATGGCCGAATGGTGGAAATATATCGCGCGTCCAGAAGCGCCGCTTTTCATCCGAAAGCGGTGCGCGGGCATTTTGGGAATCCGGCTTTGGCAAGCCGGTAAAGAAAAGTATCAAAGACGTGAAAAATGTCACTTTAGCGTCATTCGGTTTACCCCGGAGGGAAACCACAAGGGGGACAATAGCGTACCGAAAAAATCGCAAGTTGGGGAAACCATCTACCCACGACTGAGCGGCAAGACGCAACATTGTGAATGAGGAACAAGGCTAAACTGCTTTAAGGGCAGTCCGAGGCGGGATACTCGACCCGGCGGCGCAGGATGGTTGTATTCGCCGTATGTCATAGCAGAATGTGACAGGTAGACACAGACCGCACGATACTTATGACAGCCAGCCGCAATAAGCGGAAAAGGACGAAAACCCATTACCGACATCACAATACGCTTTTCCCAAGGTGTCTAACTGGAGATTGCCTAAACCGGAGTGCCGGGATTATCCGGCTATGCGTAATGCCGCAAGGTGAAAAATTTCAAGGGGTAAAAACCCAAGAAAGATGACGCTGAATATCCGGCATGGCAACGGAGCCTCCGTAGTAGTCCGAGGGCGGGAAAGCCGTCTACATGGCGAAGGGAGGCAGGATGTCAACCAATTCATAAAAAGGAAAGGTGCGTGAGGCATTATGAGAAGTCCTGAAAATGTGTTGGAAAGCCTAAAATCCAAGGCGTGTAATAAGAGTTACAAGTACGAGCGGTTATACCGCAATCTGTACAATCCACAATTCTATCTGCTGGCATACCAGCGGATACAGGCGAAACCAGGCAACATGACAGCCGGAACAGACGGCAAAACCATTGACGGTATGGGAATGGCAAGGATAAACGCCCTCATTGAAAAAATGCGTGATTTCAGCTACCAGCCCAACCCGGCGAGGAGAACGTATATCCCGAAATCCAATGGGAAAATGCGCCCTCTGGGGATACTGTCATTCGACGATAAACTGATACAGGAGGTGGTGCGGCTCATCTTAGAGAGCATCTATGAGCCAACTTTCAGCGACTACTCCCACGGTTTCCGCATAAACAAAAGCTGCCATACGGCACTCAAATATGTACAGAAATATTTTACGGGGACAAAGTGGTTCGTTGAGGGGGATATAAAGGGCTGTTTTGACAATGTAGACCATCATGTGCTGATTGACATTCTGCGGAAGCGGATTGCAGACGAACATTTCATTGGTCTGCTATGGAAGTTTCTGAAAGCCGGATATATGGAGGACTGGAATTATCACAATACCTACTCCGGCACTCCCCAAGGCTCTATCATCAGCCCCATCCTTGCAAATATCTATATGAACGAACTGGACAACTATATGGCAGAATACGCAGAGAAGTTCAACTGCGGAAACCGCCGTAAAATCAATCCTGCGTTCAAGAAGAAGTTGGATGTTTGCCGGGGAAAAGAGCAACGGCTTAAAAGAAATCTCTCTAAAATGAGCGAGAAAGAAAAAGAGGGCTTAATTGCGGAAATCCGGGAACTGCGGCGCAGTCTGAAATCCATGCCATACAGTGACCAGATGGACGACAGCTATAAGAGGATTTGCTACGTCCGGTATGCGGATGATTTTCTGATAGGAGTTATCGGCAGTAAAGAGGACGCAGAACAGGTAAAACAAGAAGTAGGCTGTTTTATCCGGGAAAAACTTCATCTGGAAATGTCCGGGGAAAAGACTCTGATTACCCACGGACATGATTTTGCAAAGTTTCTGGGATACGAGGTCACAATCGCCAAGGGCGAGTACAGCAAAAAGACCAAAACCGGGGCTACCAGACGAGTGAACAACGGAAAAGTCTTGCTCTATGTTCCCCATGATAAATGGGTAAAACGCCTGCTCTCCTACAATGCCCTCAAAATTAAATACGACAAACAGAACGGAAACAAAGAGGTTTGGGAACCTGTCCGGCGCACCCGCCTGTTGCACCTGGACGACCTGGAAATCCTAAACCAGTACAACGCAGAAATCCGTGGATTATACAACTACTACCGGCTCGCAAACAACGTGACCGTACTCAACAACTTCTACTATGTAATGAGATACAGTATGCTCAAAACTTTCGCCGGAAAATATCGGACACGAATTAGCAGAATTATTCGCAAGTACCGTCAAGGAAAAGACTTTGTTGTGGAGTATCCGAAGAAAAATGGCAAAGTGGGTAAAGTGCTGTTCTACAATAATGGGTTCCGCCGGAATACCAAAGTCGAAAGCGGCAACCCCGACATAGTGGCAAGAGTGGTTGAGAACTACGGGTGCAACAGCCTGATTAAAAGGCTACAAGCGAACAAATGCGAGTGGTGCGGCACAGAGAATGTGCCGCTTGAGATACACCATGTACGAAAACTCAAGGATTTGAGAGGCAGGAAACAATGGGAAATCGCCATGATTGGGCGCAGACGCAAGACAATGGCACTCTGCATTGACTGTCACGATAAGTTACACGTAGGGAAATTAGACTGACATCTGGAGAGCCGGATACATCGAGAGGTGTAAGTCCGGTTCGGAGGGGAGTTCTCGGAAACCTGCCATAGTGATATGGTAAGGCGTCGGGTTCTTACCCTACTCATGGTAAGCCTTGCGCCGATTCCGTTCGCAACCTTTGGAAACCATGAGCAGAGCCACACCGGTCAAAACTATCTACGCTCCCTGTTTGCACTGGGATTCCAGGGCTTTCTTATCATGATCTGTGTAGGCATCTATGCAGTTCTGATTCAGAACCTGTCCTTTTCGGATAACATTATCAGCAGCATTTGGGGCGTTATGGGCTATACGGTTTTGCTGGCATTTACGTTGTTTAAGACGGGAAGCCTCGCGAAATCCGTATTTGCAGCGCACTAAGAGAGGAGGAATGAGTCATGGCATCTTATATTTCTGTGCCGCGAGACCTTTCAAAGGTCAAGACCAAGGTCTTTATGAACCTGACCAAACGGCAGATTCTCTGCTTCGGAGCCGGTGCGCTGATTGGCGTTCCGGTTTTCTTTTTACTCAAATCCAGCGGGAATCTGAGCCTTGCCGCACTTGGCATGATGGCGGTGATGCTGCCGCTTTTCTTTCTTGCCATGTATGAGAAAGACGGTCAGCCGCTGGAAGTGGTGGCAAAGCACTTCTATGAGGCAAAGTTCAAGAGGCCGAAAACGCGGCCTTACAAAACAAAAAAATTACTATGCACTGCTGGTTCAGCAGGCAGACGTGGAAATGGAGGTAAATCGCATTGTTCAAAATTCTCGAAAAGCTGACAGCGAAGAATAAAAAGCAGGATGACATCCGAATGCCGTCCCATCTGTCAGCCGCAGAGCAAAAACAGGTGCAGACGGTGATTGACCGTGCAAGGGGTGACAGCACGGTTCCGCACTCAGCTCAGGATAGCATTCCCTTTCAGCGGATGTTCCCGGATGGTATCTGCCGTGTGACGGACAACTACTACACCAAAACCATTCAGTTTCAGGACATCAATTACCAGCTGGCACAGCAGGAGGATCAGACGGCTATCTTTGAGGAATGGTGCAGCTTCCTGAACTTCTTTGATTCCAGCATCCGCTTTGAGCTTTCTTTTATGAATATGGCTACGGATGCCTCGAATTTTGAGAAGATGGTGCGTATCCCGTACCAGAAGGATCATTTCAATCCGGTGCGCACGGAGTACAGCACCATGCTGCGCCGCCAGCTTGCCAGGCAACAACGGCCTGACCAAGACGAAGTACCTGACGTTTGGCATTGAGGCGGAATCCATGAAACAGGCAAAGCCGAGGCTCATTCACATCGAAATCGACCTGATGAACAACTTCAAACGCTTGGGTGTCCGGGCAAAATTGCTGAACGGCAAGGAACGGCTTCATCTGATGCACGATATGTTCCACATGGGTGACCATGACCGATTCAATTTCGATTGGAAGTGGTTGCCGGAAAGCGGGCTGTCGGTAAAGGACTTTATTGCACCGACCGGTTTTGCCTTTCCGAAGAACCGTATTTTTCAGATGGGCGGGATGTATGGCTCCATGTCCTATCTCCAGATCACGGCTTCCGACCTGTCGGATCAGCTGCTGAAGGATTTTCTGGATATGGAATCCAGCCAGATCGTGACTATGCACATTCAGTCGGTAGACCAGAATAAAGCAATCAAATCCATCAAGCACACCATTACGGAGCTGGATCGTTCCAAGATTGAGGAACAGAAGAAAGCTGTCCGTTCCGGATACGATATGGACATCATTCCGTCAGATTTGGCAACTTACGGCAAGGACGCAAAGGCACTGCTGAAGGAATTGCAGAGCCAGAATGAGCGTATGTTCCTGCTGACCTTTCTGGTGATGAACACCGGCGAGACGGAGCAGGAGCTGGAAACCAATGTGTTTCAAGCTTCCAGTATCGCGCAGAAGTACAACTGCAACCTGCGCCGTCTGGACTTTCAGCAGGAGCAGGGGCTGATGAGCTGTCTGCCGCTGGCACAGAACCTGATTGAGATTCAGCGCAGCATGACTACCAGCAGCACGGCAATTTTCGTTCCGTTTACCACCCAGGAACTGTTTCAGACCGGGAAAGAGGCTCTGTACTATGGGCTGAATGCTCTGTCCAACAACCTGATTATGGTTGACCGGAAAAGCTCAAAAACCCCAACGGGCTGATTCTGGGTACTCCCGGTTCCGGTAAATCCTTCTCTGCCAAGAGAGAAATCGCCAATGCGTTCCTGGTGACGGATGACGATGTAATTGTGTGCGATCCTGAAGCCGAGTACACGGCACTGGTGAAGAAATTTGAGGGGCAGGTCATTAAAATCAGCCCTTCCAGCACGCAGTATATCAACCCGATGGACATCAATGCGAACTATTCGGAAGAGGATAATCCGATTGCCTTGAAAGCAGATTTCATCCTGTCCCTGTGTGAGCTGATCGTGGGCGGAAAAGAAGGCTTGCAGCCGGTAGAAAAGACGGTCATCGACCGATGTGTCCATCAGATTTACCAGACCTATTTTGAGAATCCGGTGCCGGAGAACATGCCGGTGTTGCAGGACTTGTACGAGGCACTGCTCCGGCAGGATGAAAAGGAAGCACACCATGTGGCAACGGCACTGGAAATCTATGTGACCGGTTCGCTGAACCTGTTTAACCACCGCACCAACGTAGATATCAATAACCGGCTGGTCTGCTATGACATCAAGGAGCTGGGCAAGCAGCTGAAAAAGATCGGTATGCTGGTGGTGCAGGATCAGGTCTGGGGGCGTGTAACCGCCAACCGCAATGCCGGTAAAGCCACCCGCTACTATATGGACGAGTTCCATCTGCTTTTGAAAGAAGAGCAGACAGCGGCTTACAGCGTGGAAATCTGGAAGCGATTCCGTAAATGGGGCGGTATTCCCACCGGCATCACCCAGAACGTGAAAGACCTGCTTTCTTCCCGCGAAGTGACGAACATTTTTGAGAACAGCGACTTCATTTATATGCTGAATCAAGCAGCCGGTGATCGTCAGATTCTGGCGGATCAGCTGAATATCAGCCCACATCAGCTGTCCTATGTGACCCACTCCGGTGAAGGCGAAGGACTGCTGTTCTACGGAAATGTGATTTTGCCGTTCGTTGATCGTTTCCCGACCGATCTGGAACTGTACCGGATTATGACGACAAAATTAACCGAAGTGCAGGAAGCGAAGGAGGCGTAAGCGATGGCTGGCAAGAAAAATCCGAATCTCGGAGACAAGCTGCGGCAGGAGCGCGAGGGTGCGGAGAACACCCTTCGCGATTCCAGAAGCAAAACCGCAGATAGCAGTACGGGAGACGGCGGCAAGAAAAAAGCGGAACACCGAAGGCAGATTCGTCACGAGGCCGATCTTGCTAAGATGCGCAGTAAGAAGCTGAAATCAGATCAGGAAGCAAAAGCGAAAAAGAATGCAGCAGCTTCCGGGAAAAAAGGCGGAAAGCCAAAGAAGCCGGGAAATCTTGCGGCAGATGCACTTTCAGCCAAGGCACATCAGAGTGTGCGCAATGCCGACCAGGATAATAATTCTGGTGTGGAGGCAGCGCATTTTACCGAAGGCTCAGCGGAAGGTGCAGCCCGTGCTGGTTCCCGGTTCCAATATGGTCGAAAGCTGCGGCAGTACAAAAAAGCTGGAGCGGTTGGAGAAAAAGGGAAATAAAGATGCCGTAGATTCCATCTTTGCGGAACGCATGAAGTCTGATCCGCAGGCTGGTTCCAATCTCTTTTCCCGATGGCGGCAGAAGCAGGCCATCAAAAAAGAGTATGCCGCTGCGAAGGCAGGTGCGGCCGCTGCGGAGAACACAGCATCTGGCACAGCCAAAGCTGCACAGGGTACTGTCAGTATAACGGAAAAGGCATTTCAGTTTGTGCAGAGCCACTCGCATATCATCATCGGTATCGCAGCCGTGGGACTGCTTGTTTTGGTGATTGCCGGGTCGGTTTCGTCATGCTCCGTCTTGATCAATGGCGGCGGCAATGTGGTGCTGGGGACTTCCTACACGGCAGAAGATGAAGATTTGAAAGGCGTGGAGACGGATTATACCAAGCTGGAAGATAAACTTCGCAAACAAATCGACCGCATTGAAACCGACCATCCGGGCTATGACGAGTATCGCTACAATCTGGCAGAGATTGGTCACAATCCCTATGAGCTTGCATCTCTGCTGACCGTAGAATTTGAAAACTATACGAGAAGCCAGGTGCAGGCGCGGCTCCAGAGTATTTTTGAAGCGCAGTATGAGCTGAAGTTGGAGGAAAAGGTGGAAATCCGGACAAGGAAGGAAACCCGTGTGGGCTATCGCTACAATCCAATCACCGGAACCGGACACACCTACACCTATCAGGTGACGGTACAGTATGAGTATAAAATCCTCAATGTAACACTGCTCAATCGGGGCGTTGACTATGTTGCAAGAAATTCCGGCCTTACAGATGACCAGCTGCAACGATACGAAGTCACACTGGAGTGCCGGGGCAATCGAGATGACCTGTTTGCAGGCATAGCCTTTGCAACGCCGGATGGCGCGGGTTCCAGCGGAGAATACCAGGATTACGACATTCCGGGCGAAGCTCTGACGGATGAAAAATTCCGGAAGATGATTACCGAAGCAGAGAAATATCTCGGTTATCCCTATGTTTGGGGCGGCAGCTCGCCGAGTACCAGTTTTGACTGCTCCGGTTTTGTAAGCTGGGTCATCAACCACTGCGGCAATGACTGGAATGTAGGCAGGCAGACGGCCAACGGTCTGATGGGAAAATGCGACATTATCCCGAAGAGTGAGGCAAAGCCCGGAGACCTGATCTTCTTCCAGAAAACCTACAACACCAGTGGCGCATCCCATGTGGGCATTTATGTCGGCAACGGGATGATGATCCACTGTGGCTCACCAATTTCCTATGCTTCCATTGAGACGAGCTACTGGCGGCAGCACTACTACTGCATGGGAAGAATTCGATAAAAATAGGGCGTTTATTCGCCCGGAAAGGATACGATATGAGCTGAAACTGGAAAAGATTGCTGCGGAGCGCGAGAAAGCCCGCAGGAAACGCGATGAATGGGAGGAGCGCAGAAAGGAATGGGACAGAAAGTACCACGAGCAGGAAAACAGCGAAATCTGTGAAATGGTACATGCCCAGAGCCTGACCCCGGAACAGCTGGCAGTCATCATTCAGCTGGCGCAGGCTGCGGTTCCCAACCCGGAGAACCTGAAACTGGATGAGAAAGAAACGGAGGATATGGAATGAAAAAGATGATGGCAATGCTGCTTGCCAGCGTGATGGCGGCAGGAACCTTTACGACCACTGCATTTGCCTATACGGGCGATGATGTGCAGAAGAACACGCCTGTCAGTACCGCTGCACAGGAGACGGATGCAGCAGAAAGCACAAATGCGGGGAAAACGGACAATACCGACAGCATCGAAATCGACCCGGACATGCAGGTTCTGCCGGATGGCTATGAGGTCTCTACGGATGCGGATGGGAACCTGATCGTTACGGTGGGCGGCAAAGAATACAATATCGGCAGCGAAAAGTCCCAAAAGCAGACTGGTACGGTGGTGCCGGGGATCACCAGTCTGCATTTTCGTTCCGGTCCCGGCATGGATCAGGAGATTATCGGATATCTGCATTCCGGCGATACGGTGGAGATTGTCGAAAAATGCGGTGACTGGTATAAGGTAAACTTCAACGGCAAAACCGGGTATGCACATGGAAAGTACCTGAATGTCACGGATTCTGCAAAAGACAGCAGCATGTTCAGTGAAGATGCGCTGAAGCTGTTTCTGGATCTGATGCAGAGTGGAATGTCATACGAGGATGAGACGAAATCCAGTGCAGCTTTGACTCCGGAAGGAAATATGACGCTGGTGGACGATATCGGTGAGGAAGAAGATAAATCCAGCCAGCAGTTCATTACGCTGGTGACAAAGGCGGGCAACACCTTTTATCTGATCATCGACCGCGATAAAGACGGCAACCAGAATGTGCATTTCCTGAACATGGTGGACGAGGCCGATCTGCTTGCGCTGATGGATGAAGAGGAAGCTGCCAAGTATCGGGAGAAGGAGCCGGAAGTCACGGAACCTGCGGAAACCGAAAAGCCGCAGGAGACGGAACCGGCACCGGAAGAGCAGAAAACAGAGAGCGAGCAGAAGAAATCGTCTCCGCTTCCGATGATTATGCTGCTTCTGTTTGTGATCGGTGCAGCCGGTGTCGGCGGTTATCTCTATATCAAGATGAAGGGCGTAAAGCCTGCGTCCAAGAAAAATCAGCCGGACCCGGATGCGGATTATCACGATGAGGATGAAGATACGCTCCAGCTGCCGGAGGATGATGGTGACGAGGACGAAGAAGTGGATGTCAACGAGGATTATGAAGCGGAATCGGAAGATGAACCTGTCTGATTAACGCAGCGTTGACCGGTGGGGCGGCTGAAAAGCCGTCCCCTTTACATAGCCAAATGGTTGGTGGGTGAACTGTTTTGAGCTATGAAGCTATGGACTCTGTAGGCGATATCTGATAAAATAGAAAGTAAGAACAGCTCAACAACTCGGAATTTTACCATCCAGCATCTCTCAAAAATAATAGGCATATTTTCATATAGTGTTGATTAAATGTCTATAAGTGCTCATATTCTGCGCATTTTGATCTGCATTTATTCATATCTATAAATCATCAAATACGTATTTATATTGGTATCTGGATTTTCGCCCTTCACACCCGTTCTCGTACGATCATGAGTGCATACCCCAGCAGGTTCGTTCCGTGCCACTTTTTCACGTCGAGTCGATCTGGGTCCTTCATCGATAAGCCGATGCCCCAGATGTGGTCCTTGACGGCGCACTCTGCGAGGATGGCGTCGCCGGTGGATTTGAGCTGAGCCTTCAGGTCTTCGATCTGCTCCAACTCTGTCTTTGGATAAAGAAAAATCACTTTCTGTCCATCCATGGATACCTTCTGTAAACGATACCTTACAGCTATATAATTGGGCAGATGGTCAAACTCTGCGCGCTGAACTGTCGCTTTAATTCCCAGAACTTTATAGAGATATTCCATATGTTCTCCTTCTATTTAACTCTATTTTTGTATTATAACTTGTTTTAAGTTAAGTTTCGATATTAAAGTTAAGATAATTCAAAAAAAATCATCAGGAAGCGGAAATATCATAAGAATAATTTAACACCATGGCACCTTCTTTTTCCTCTCAGATTTCCGTGCTCTGCCACTTTTATGAGCGTTCTTTTCAGTATTTTGCCACTTTCATGAGGGAATAATCCGTGCTTCATTACACTTTCATGAGCGAATTTATGCTGTAATATGACATTTTCATGAGGGAATTGGTGCTTCGATGCGACGTGAGGAGGTAGTGGGCGGAGGCATGGGCGCGATAAAGGCAACGAGTGCGAATGGGTGGACGCGACGTGAGAAGGTGGAGGGTGCGGACGCGTGGGCGCGGAGTGAGCAGGCGGAGGGCCGAGACATTGGCCCGGGAAAAGTGAGCAGAAATATACGAGTGTCAACGGGAGGGTTTTATGGTACAACTAGAAGTAGTTTTTTGATGGAGGTGCCTATGGAGCCGAAGGTCAGTATCATCGTGCCGGTGTATAACGCGGAGAAGAGTCTCGCGCGCTGTGTGGACAGTATTCTGAATCAGGAGTTTCGGGATTTCGAGCTGATCCTCATGGATGATGGAAGTAAGGATCGGTCCGGGGAGATCTGCGACGGATATGCGCGGGCGGATGCGCGCGTGGTGGTCGTGCATAAGGAGAATACGGGGGTGTCGGATACGCGAAACCAGGCGATCGCGCGGGCGCGGGGTACGTTTCTGCAGTTCGTGGACAGTGATGACTGGCTGACGGCGGATGCGACGAAGCTGATGGTGCGGGCGGCCGAGGAGACGGGCTGCGACATGGTGATCGCGGATTTCTATCGTGTCGTCGGAGAGATGGTGTCGCGGAAGGGGGATATCGACGCGGACCAGGTGATCGGGCGTGAAGCGTTCGTTGGCTTCATGATGGAGAACCCGGCGGACTACTACTATGGGGTGCTGTGGAATAAGCTGTACCGGCGCTCGCTTGTGGAGGCGCACGGGATCCGGATGGATGCGAAGCTCAGCTGGTGCGAGGATTTTCTGTTTAATCTCGAGTATGTGCGCTATGCGACGACGTTCTATGCGCTGCGGACGCCGGTCTACTATTATGTGAAGACGAAGGGTTCGCTGGTGAATCAGAAGATCAGCTTCGCGCGGACGGTGGAGATGAAACTCGCGATGTTCGAGTGCTACAACGACTTCTTCAAGCATGTGCTGGATGAGGATGCGTATGAGCGGAAGCGGCTGCAGGTCTATCATTTTCTAGTGGATGCGGCGAAGGATGGTTTCGTGTTCCCGGCGACGATTCCGGGGACGCAGAAGCTCGGTGAGGAGCGGAGCCAGGCGCTGCAGGAGGTGATTTCGGAGGATGGGATCATCGTGGAGAAGTACCGCGACCGGAAGCTGCTCGAGCGCTATCTCGAGTCGGTGGCGCTGAAGTATGATATGACGCTGGCGGAGCTGTCGCTGCTGCTGTATCGGAAGGACGCGGGAAAGGCGCTCACTCGAGGGGCTGAAGCGCAGATGCCTGCGCGGGAAGATGCCGTGGAGGCGACTGATCGAAAGGATGCCGGAAAGGCGCTGAGCCGGAAGGATCTCGCGGAGCTGATGCATATGAGCCGCGGGGATCTGCGCGCCGCGCTGCAGAAGCTGGTCTCACGCGGGATGCTCGAAGTGGTCGACGTGCCGAGGAAACGACGTGAAGCGGCGGAAATAGCCGAGGCGACCGGTCTTTTCGGAAAGCGTGGCGAGGCACAGGATGCAGACGCGAACGGAATGACGAAGAAAAAACGCGAGCCGCGGAATATTCGTCTCGAGCTGCTGCCGGCGTCGGATGCGGTGCTGCAGGATATCGCGGCCGCGGAGCGTGACTACGAGCAGGCGAAGTTCCGGGGATTTACCGAGGACGAGCTCCGGCAGTATACAGCGCTCGAGCGGCGTGTGCAGGAGAACGAAAAGCAGATACTGCAGAAGTGAGGATGGGCAGACGAACACCATCAGCGATGCCTGGCGATGAGTCAGCGAGGGGCAGAATGCGTTGCGGCGAGGCACAACGCATGCGCGGAGTGATGATGTGGAGGGCCGAAACATGGGCACAAGCGAGTAGGAGGCGGTGACTAGCCGCCGTCCTCTCACACCACCGTGCGTACCGTTCGGTACACGGCGGTTTCAACAGTTGACGTGCATAGACTGATAAGCTGTGGCAAGATCATAAAAGCCCCAGTTTGTAGACCTAAAACAGAATACCGTTCCTTACATAGCAGTCATGCGCTTCGGTGCCTGGCTGCTAATTTTTTGCGAAAGGAGCAGTATCGAATGAAGCTGTATTAGCGGAAAAGCCCTCGGTTGCCATGAGTCTCTCGAAAGTGATCGGGGCAGATCAGCGCGGGGACGGTTATATGGAGGGCAATGGCTACCTTGTCAGTTGGTGTGTGGGGCATCTGGTGGAACTTTCCCAGCCGGAAGCCTATGATGAAAAGTATGCAAAGTGGAAGTATGATGATCTTCCGATTTTGCCGGAACATTGGCAGTATCAGGTGTCCGCCAGCACGAAAAAGCAGTTCGGAATCCTGAAAAAGCTCATGCAGCGGAAAGATGTGGAGAGTCTGATCTGTGCAACCGATGCAGGGCGTGAGGGCGAACTGATTTTCCGACTGGTTTACCATCAGTGCGGCTGCAAAAAGCCGGTGGAACGGCTTTGGATTTCATCAATGGAGGACAGTGCTATCCGGGAAGGCTTTCAGAAGCTCAGACCGGGAACAGAATATGATGCCTTATATGAGGCGGCTTTATGCCGGGAGCGAGCCGACTGGATTGTCGGAATCAACGCCACCCGGCTTTTTTCATGTCTGTATGGGCAGACCCTGAATGTGGGGCGCGTGATGACACCAACGCTTGCGATGGTGGTTATGCGAGATGCAGCAATCCGGGCGTTCAAGCCGGAGCCGTTCTACTCGGCAGAATTAAAATTTCGGGATTTTCAAGCGGGCGGTGAGCGAATGAAAGAAAAAGCAGAAGCAGAAAAACTGGTGGCAGAGTGTTGCCAGGCAGGAAGTGCCATCATTACCAAGGTAGAGCAGAAAGAAAAATCAGAGAAGCCCCCGGCCTTGTTTGATCTGACATCGCTTCAGAGAGAAGCAAATCGGCAGCTGGGATTCACTGCCCAGCAGACCCTGGATTACACACAGGCTCTGTACGAGAAGAAACTCGTGACATATCCCCGTACCGACAGCCGGTATCTGACGGATGATATGGCACCGCTGGTGCCGGAACTTGTTTCTGTGATCCAGCAGAGCTTTCAGATTCAGGCGGATGTACCGGCACCGGTGAATGCAGCGCAGGTCATCAATTCTAAGAAAGTCACCGATCACCATGCCATTATCCCTACAAAAACAGCGGCGGGTTATGACATTTCCTCGCTTCCCAGTGGAGAACAAGCGATTCTTACTCTGCTGGCGGTGCGGCTGATTTGTGCGGTCGGAACACCCTGCCACTATGCAGAAACCATAGTAGAAGCGGAGTGTGCCGGTCAGAAGTTCCGCACGAAAGGCAAAACAGTCACGGATATGGGCTGGAGGCAATATGCAGGAAAGCCGGTTGAAGATGCTGAGAAGAATGCGGAGGCAGGTGATCTTCCGGAGCTTTCGGAAGGCATGACATTGGAACTTGCCGGTGTCGATCTGAAAGAAGGCAAGACCAGCCCACCCAAGAGGTTTACCGAAGATCTTCTGCTTTCAGCGATGGAAAGTGCCAGCTCGGATGAATTTCCGGCTGGTGTAGAGCGAAAAGGCATCGGCACACCAGCTACACGCGCTGCCATCATCGAAAAACTGGTACAGAAAGGCTTTATCGAGCGCAGGGGCGATAAGAAAACGAAATACCTTTGTTCTACGGACAAGGGAAATGCGCTGGTGACGGTGGTGCCGGAACAGATTCAGTCTCCATCCATGACGGCAGACTGGGAGGAAAAACTGCTGAAAATAGAACACGGCGAGTATGACAGCGATGCCTTTATGGGCGAAATCAGCAGCATGGTCAGCGGACTTGTTAAAACCTACGAGGCTGTAAAAGGAGCCGATGTGCTGATGCAGCCGGAACGCAAGGTCATTGGTTCCTGTCCCGCCTGCGGCAGTGATGTCTGCGAAACGGCAAAAGGATGGTTTTGCAGGGATAAGAGCTGTAAATTTGCGCTCTGGAAGGAAAACAGGTTTTTTCAGACACTGGGAAAGCAGATGACAGAGGAACTGGCAAAGCAACTGGTAAATCGTGGAAAAGCACGGCTTACCCATTGCTATTCCAGGAAGTCCAATCGTTACTATGACACAACCGTTCATGTAGAGACCGGCGAGGACGGTGCAGCAGCATTTAAGCTGGAGTTTGGAGGTAAAAAATGAGCATGAAAATGATGAATGCAGCTTATCTGGTGGATAATGTCGCTCTGCTTTCCTTGCAGGAAAAGCAGGACGGCGTGGAATTCCATTGTTTTGATATGGACAGCAAGGTGCAGATTGCCGAGGGACACATTGGCTGGGATGTGTTGGATAAACAGCCGTTTTCTACGCTGGAAGAAAGCGCGAGGGTGGCAGCACTCAAGGAGATTCCCCAGCTGGACGGTCTTACCGTTGCGCCGGTAGCCCCGGAGATGCTGGAGCAGATGCGCGGCGGCAGAAAGGTTCTTTGGCAGATGAAAAAGGCTGATCCTGAACTGGAGAATGCTAAAAATATCCGGTTTATCACCAGCAGCTACGAGGATCGGTTCAAAATTCCGGATGGCAGTGCGGTGGAGATTGAGTATCCGAATCGGAAGTTCTCAGCTCGCTGCGAATATATGGACGAATATCATCTGCGCCTTGGGTATGATGTTCTGCACATCTGTCAGCTGGCAGAAATGCTGGAACGCGGTGGCGGTACATGCCGCCCGGAGCCGCTGATTACGGAAGAATGCAGCGCATGGGATTTGGGAAGCAAGGGCTTTCTTGCCATTCAGACCTGTGAGGACGGTTACGACTATACCTTATATCATAAGGACTTCACTGAAATTGACGGTGGACAGATCGACAACCCAGAAATCAGCATGAATGCGGCCAGAGACCAGATCCTTTCGGATTATGGATTCGGTGGACGCACCATGACGCGGATTGACTATGATGAACTTTGTGATCGTGCAGAGGATGCAGAAATCAGCAGACGGGAATCTGTGCTGGGTAAACTCTCGGATTTGTCTTCCAGAACGGATACGCCGGTGAAAGCTGCCAAGGCGAAGGAGGCGGAGCGATGAAATATAAGCTTACGAAGGCGGAGCAGGAAACCGTCATCAATTTTGACAATGAACTGGATACCGCCAGTGTTTACACCCATGACAGCCGCCTGATTAAGAAGCTCCGGGAACTGCGAAAACAGTATCCGGAGCAGTTTGTTTTGGAGCACCGGGAGCATGGGGCGGTCACTTATACGATTCCGAAACGCTGCGTCGGTATCCGACCGCCTTACAGTGAAAAGCGTCGGGAACAGCAGCGACAGGAAGCAAAGGAAAATGGACTGCCGTTTATGGAGAAGGGAGAAATGAATGATGGCAAGAATTGAAAAATGGGATGAAGTGCATGGAAATCAGGCATTGGATGAGAAGATGATGGCATTTCTCGACAGTACTACCGACCAGTATGCAATTTTGCAGCTTCGCCGCAGCGAGGATACGGTATATGAACGCTTTTCGTCTATGCGCGAACTGGAACGGATGGGGCTGGAGCCGGATATTGACCATTATGAAGTGGTTTATACGGCTCCGCTGCTTCCCTACAAGGATCAGAATACGATGTTGGAGGAGCTGTATGCGAAATTCAATGTTTCCCGCCCTGATGATTTTACTGGGCATAGTCTTTCTGTGTCTGACATCGTGGCTTTACGGCAGAATGGTGTTGTAAGCTGTCACTATGTGGATTCCATCGGTTTCCAGGAACTGCCCGGATTTTTGAAACCGGAGAATTACCTGAAAGCCGCAGAAATGGCGATGGAGGACGATTACGGCATGATTGACGGCGTGATCAATAACGGAAAGAAGGAAGAACCGGCAGAGAAAGCATCGGTTCTGGATCAGCTGAAGGAAAAGCAGGAGGCGGTGCCGCCTGCGCCGCCTCGCAGGTGCTGCGAAGAAAAGGAGTTATAAATGCGTTTTACGGATGACGAATGGATGCTCATGATGCTTTACAGCCCTGGCACACGGACAGGGCTGATTGCAGAGCTTCAGACGATGCAAAAAAGTCTGACGGGCAGAGACAGAAACCTGCGCAGGTGGACGGCCTCGCTGCTTGCGAAACTGGCAGAGATGACAGATGCAGAATATGAGGCACTGGATTTGTATCCGGACGAATAAGAGAGAGGAGGAAAATAGACAGATGATGACGAAAACGGCTTATTATATGCAGATGGCACAGGAAGCTGCGGCACAGATCACTGGCAGCAAAGAACAGTGGACAGCGTTTCTGACCACATCCGCACGGCTTTATAAGTATCCCTTTGCGGAACAGCTGATGATCTATAAGCAGAGACCAGAAGCAACGGCCTGTGCAGAGTACGATCTCTGGAATGACCGGATGAACCGCTATGTAAAGCGTGGCTCCAAGGGCATTGCTCTTTTGGATATGCGTGGGGAGCAGCCGAAACTGCGGTATGTATTTGATGTGGCAGATACCGGAGAACGGAAAAATTCCCGTCCGGTACAGCTCTGGAAAATGAATGCGGAGCATGAGCAGCCGATCATTCGGGCACTGGATGTTGCGTTTGATGTTCCGGCCGGTGCCGGGTCTCTGGAGAATCATATCATGGAAGCGGCAGAACGCCTTGCAAGGGATTACTGGGAGGAAAACCGCAGGCAGATTAGTGACATCGTTGCAGATTCCTATCTGGAAGGATATGATGAACTCAACATCGGAGCTTCCTTTAAGAGAGCTGCCGCTGTCAGCATCGCATATTCCGTCTTTACCCGGACGGTGGGCAATGCAGATGACTATTTTGAACACGAGGATTTTCTGGACATCTTTGATTTTAATACGCAGGCTGCCGCCAATGTGCTGGGAACTGCGGTCAGCGAAATGTCCAGCCAGATCTTCCGGGAAATTGAACGCACGATCCGAACCTATGAAAGAGATAAGCAGGCAGAAAGGAGCCAAAACTATGATGGAGCTGAATTACACGAAGAACGGCGATTACCTGATTCCGGACATCCAGTTGTCGGTGCAGGAACAGAAGCCGCTGGGCAAGTACGGGAGAATGCGCAGAGCGTTCCTGCAGGAGAACAACACGCTGCTGTACAATCACCTGATCCTGACCGAGAAACTGTACCCGCATCTGTGGGAGATTCAGGAGACCGCGACCGCACGGATGGAGCAGATGATGGCGGAGCTTTTGAAAGCGAATTCGGCACCGGACAAGAAATCGAACCAGATGGCCTGGGTGCAGCACATGAACATGTTGAAAGCGCAGGCAGAGGAAGTTATTCTGACGGAACTTATCAACAGTTAAATTTTATGAGCCTGTTTCAGTCCGAAGCAGAGCAGATTCAGAAAATTGATGCGGCGGCAGAAAATGCAGCCAGAGAAGCGGAGAGCGAAAAGCCCTCCGCTTTTGTCATTTCTGAGGATGAAATCGACCGGATGCTACGGACAGGCTCCAATTTTGAAGGCGGAAAAATCCGGA
>ENA-OQJI01000060-OQJI01000060.1-human-gut-metagenome-genome-assembly--contig:-NODE-60-length-23794-cov-1.090548_pt1 | contig 23794 bp, 23 predicted proteins | sample MGYA00242602_ERZ504768 | MGnify/ENA primary metagenome ERZ504768 (study PRJEB26092, sample SAMD00036368) | human gut metagenome | host: Homo sapiens | study: EMG produced TPA metagenomics assembly of...
CCTGCCACGATATCGTGGCAACGGGCCGCTATCCGTACACCCGGACGGCTCGGCATGCTGACCCGCGAGGATGAGGAGAAGGTCGAGAAGGCGATGCGCGCCGTTCATGCCGAAGAGCTCGGCGGCCGCGATTTCAACGCCATCAGCGACGGCCAGCGCCAGAGAGTGCTTCTTGCGCGTGCGATCTGTCAGGAGCCGGAGGTCATCATCCTCGACGAGCCGACTTCTTTCCTCGATATCCGCCACAAGCTGGAACTGCTCGCGATTCTGCGCCGCATGGCAAAGGAGAAGGGCATCACCGTCATCATGTCGCTGCATGAGATCGATCTGGCACAGAAAATTTCAGATAAGATCATCTGCGTCAAGGGCGATGCTATTTCCCATTTCGGCGCACCGGAGACAATTTTCCGCGAGGATATCATCCGCGAACTGTACGAGATTGACAATGGTTCGTTTGACCCGTGCTTCGGAAGCATCGAGCTGCCACGGCCGGAGGGAACACCGCGCGTCTTTGTCCTCGCAGGCGGCGGAACGGGAATCCCGGTGTTCCGGAAACTGCAGAAGGAAAATGTCCCGTTTGCGGCAGGCGTCCTGTATACGAACGATATCGATTACCAGCTTGCCCGCATTCTGGCGATGGAGACGGTAACCGAAGTACCGTTCCAGGAGATCAGCGACGAGGCATTTGCCCGCGCCTGCGAGCTGATGAAGAGCTGTGAACGTGTCATCGACACCGGCGTCCCGGTGGGCATGTGCAACCGCCGGATCGAAGAGCTGAGGGCAGAAGCAAAGCGGCTTGGAAAGCTGGCAGAGTAAAACAAAGAAAAATCCAATCAAAATCTCCTGTCTGGGAACGAAACAATTGTTTTCCGAACAGGAGATTTTCTTTTTGCAGCCATTGTAAAAACAGTAAAAGAACACGAAAAATGTAATATTAAATTGTACGAAAAATTCACACAATTCAAGTCAAAAACCAACAGAGATTGACACTTAAAAAGTCAAGTGCTTTGTAAAATCTTTTGGCGAAATAACGGTTTTCTCTGTTATGACCAAAACACGCGTTCTGATTTCGCAAGATTTAAACACATGCTTTCCACACCGTTTTTCGTGGATAATGTGGATAACTCGGTGTATAACTTGTTTTTAGGCATGTTTTCGGTGGTTAACTATGTGGATAACTTGTGGACGAGATGTTTATAAAATTTGGCCCGTGTGGAAAAACCCCGGTTTCTTTGTGCAATTTCGACAAAAAGAGGTTTTAAAGTTTTGCACGACTGACATGAAAGGTTTTTCAGATTTCAGAAAATACGGGAAAACAAAAAAAAGCAGGCAGTTCTCCGTACAATACGAAGAATGCCTGCTTTTGCTGTATTCTATTCGGAAGAAGCCATCAGTGGCTGATCAGATATTTCTCTACCGAAGTCACACAGTTCGCGCCGTCGGCGGCTGCCGTGATGATCTGACGGAGCTGCTTCGTGCGGACATCGCCTGCGGCGAACACGCCCGGCACGCTCGTCACACCGTCTTCGCCGGCTTTGATGTAGCCAGCCTCATCGGTTTCTACGGTGCCTGCGATCAGTGCGGAGACCGGAACGATGCCGACGGCAATAAACACGCCGTCTACCGTGATCACACCGGCTTCCCCTGCCTTTTTGTTCGTTACCTTCACGCCGGACACCATCTCGTTTCCCTCGATGGAATCCACAACCGTATCCCACACCATTTCCACATTCGGCAGTGCCAGCAGTGCATCCTGGAGAACACCGGCTGCCCGCAGTTCATCGCGGCGGTGGATCACGTAAACCTTTTTGCACGTTCTGGCAAGGAAAATCGCATCCTCCACGGCGACATCGCCGCCGCCGATAACGGCAACGGTTTTGTCTTTGAAAAATGCGCCGTCACACGTTGCACAGTAAGAGACGCCCATGCCGGAGAGCTCCTTTTCACCAGGTACATTTAACGCGCGGTGCTCCGCACCGGTTGCAAGAATGACCGTTTTGGCATGATACTCATTTTTTCTCGTGCGGACAATCTTGATCTCTTCGTCAAGAACAAGCTCCTTCACACGCTCGCGGGAAAATTCCGCGCCCATTTTTTCAGCGTGTGCGCGCAGCGTGCTTCCGAGATCCATGCCGCTGATGCCCGGAAGGCCGGGATAGTTGTCTACTTCATAGGTATTCAGCACCTGGCCGCCGCTTGCAAAGTTTGCCTCAATCGTAAGAGAGGAGAGCTTTGCGCGTTTCGCATAAATCGCGGCAGAAAGACCCGCCGGGCCGGAGCCGATGATGATAACGTCGTATAAGTTTTCCATAAAAATCCTCGTTTTCGTCTGTAGTAAGCTGCCATGCAGCCATTTTTCTGAAAGTATCGTTACGGAGCCGGTGTTTCGGACGGTTCCTGACTGTCGGAAACGGAAGATGAATCTTCCGCGGAAGTTTTTTTGGCTTCTTCTTCCGGCGCTTCCGGCTGGTTGTGAACCACCTTGATGCTGCGTACCAGCTTCAGATCGTTGTCGATGCCGATTTCAGTGTAGTCCAGCTTTTCGTCATCACTATAGAATGTGTAGAGTGTCAGGTTACTATTCTCTTTTTCCGTTTTTTCTGATTTGGCATCCCCTGCCTTCGCCAGAAAATCGCTCTCGGAAGTGCCGAGCGTGATGCCGTTTGTGATTGAAATCGGAATCTTTGTCGTATCGAGATCGCCGTACAGCGAAGTAACGAAACAGTTGCGCACTGTCGTCGCCTCCGCGCCGTAATTATGTACGGTGCAGTAAAGCTTCTGACCGCCTTTTTCCAGCGTGACGTAGCCGTATTTTCCGTTTAAAACGGCCGTATCGGACTCTTTCGTATTGATGGTCCAGTCGTGGTCCAGAAGTTCGCTGACCGGAACGGGAAGATGATAGAGTACATCGTCAAAGCGGACGGTCCAGTCGTTGATTTTACTGCTGTCGGCTTCCGGTGCCTGGTAGGCCTCCACTTCCGGTGTTGTGGCATCGCTGACACCATCGAGCGCTTCTGCATCAGCCGTGGTCGTAAAGTTCTGCATATCGAGGGAATACAGAATTCCCGTTTCGTTATCGAAGCCGAGCGTGATCGTCTGGTACAGCCCGTATTCATACGTGAACTGCACAGAGGTATCGGCCTCATAACGGTCCTTTGGCGCACCGTAGATGCTTTCCACATCCTCCATCAGCGACTGCTGCAGGGTGACGCCGTTCGGCAGGCCGACATAGATATTCTGACCCTCAGCGGTCGAGGTATCGATGTGAATGCCTCCGATCAGGCATTCCGCCACTGGCTTTGCCGTGGTGTCCGGATTGGCAATATCGACGGTAATCTGGTTTCCGTCCTTTTCAAGCTTCGCCCTCTGAGAAGGATTCCGGCTGGATTTCCTTTGTGTCGTCGCCGCTGTAGACCCAGCCAAGCGCTGTAAAATCCGCGTAGGATTCCGGAATTTCGTATGTATCGCCCCAGATGGCAAGCTGAAAACTGTTCAGGTTCTTCGAGAGATCCACATCGTATTCCGGAATCTCATCGGAATCGCCGGAGGCCGCCAGATTGTCTTTGGGGTCGTCATCGTCGGTACTCTGACTGATGGTTGTGATCGGAATCGTTTCTGTTTTCTTTCCGCAGCCGCTCGTTCCCACGAGGAAAGCGGCAAATACTGCTGTTAAAACCCAACGGTATTTTTTCATCAAAACCTCCTCATAATAAATGGTTAAAAATATTTGAGAGTTACTTCATGTAAGTAACGATATCAGTTCCTCCTATTCTATCACATTCCGCTTCGTTTTCCAATGTCTGAAGCGGATTTGAGAAAAATGGTTTTTCAAAAGCGCGGTACGGAATACATATTTAGTAAGGAACTGGAAAGGGCAGAAGTCTGGGAGGAGGCTGTGTATGCGTTTTACAAAAATGCAGGGCTGCGGAAATGATTATATCTATGTAAATGCCATGGAGGAGCGGGTGGAGAGTCCGGGACGGCTGGCAAAAGCGGTAAGTGACCGCCATTTCGGCATCGGCGCGGACGGGCTGATTCTGATCGGGGCATCCAAAACAGCAGATTTTTCGATGGAAATGTACAACGCCGACGGCTCGAAGGGCGCGATGTGCGGCAACGGCATCCGCTGTGTGGGAAAATACGTGTACGAGCATGGGCTGACGAGAAAAACGACGCTGACTATCGAAACCGGCAGCGGAAACCGTGTGATTCATCTGCAGACGGGGGAGAATCTGAATGAGATCTGTCAGGTGACAGTGGAGATGGGAACGCCGGAATTCCGCGCCGCACAGATCCCCGTTGTTTCTCTGGGGGAATATGTGCTGGAGCATAAAATTACCGTGTGCGGGGAAAATTATACGATGACCTGCCTTTCGATGGGAAATCCGCATGCGGTGATTCCGGTGGAAGATGTGGAAAAAATATCCATTGCAAAGACCGGTTCCGCTTTTGAACACCTTTCCTGCTTCCCGGACCGTATCAATACAGAGTTTATCCAGACTTTAGATCAACACACAATAAAAATGAGAGTCTGGGAACGTGGGAGCGGTGAAACGCTGTCCTGCGGAACGGGAGCGTGTGCGGCAGCCGTCGCGGCGATGGTTTCCGGCTGTGTTTCGGAGGGAGAAACTGCCGTAGAACTGCGCGGCGGCAGGCTTTTCGTTACATGGGACCGGACGAAAAATAAGGTCCTTCTGACCGGCCCGGCCGAGACCGTTTTTGAAGGAACGCTTGCAGAACGAATTTGAAAAATGCAGATTTCTGTCTGCACGAAAGAGCAGTATGCAATATTCTGAAAATAAAAACTTACAGGAAATGCCTTTTCTTTTTTAAAAGAAACATGCTACAATATGTGGTACCCGCTACAAGAAAAGGGTGGGGGACACACAAGATATAGTGTTTGATTTGGAGGACACCACAATGGTTTATATTATCAAAAAGGACGGCACCAAAGAAGAATTCGACGCGCAGAAGATCGTCCGTGCCGTAAATAAATCCGCACAGAGAATCCTGTATACCTTCTCACAGCAGGAGATTGACTTTATCTGTAAGTTCGCAACCGAGCACGTATATTCCCTTGGAAAGACCGAAATTCCGATCAGCGATATGCACAATATCGTGGAGGGAGCACTCGAAAAAGTAAACCCGGCTGTGGCAAAAAGCTACCGCGATTACCGCAATTACAAAACTGATTTTATCCATATGATGGACGAGGTCTACACGAAGAGCCAGTCCATCCGCTACATCGGCGACAAGAGCAATGCCAACACCGACAGCGCCCTCGTTGCAACGAAGCGAAGCCTGATTTTCAACGAGCTGAACAAAGAGCTGTACCGCAAGTTCTTCATGAACCGCAACGAGCTGCAGGCCTGTAAGGACGGCTACATCTACATCCACGACCAGTCCGCACGTCTCGATACCATGAACTGCTGTCTGTTCGATGTCGGAAACGTTTTAAAAGGCGGCTTCGAGATGGGAAATGTCTGGTACAACGAGCCGAAGACACTCGACACTGCATTTGATGTCATGGGCGATATCGTCCTCAGCACCGCTGCACAGCAGTACGGCGGCTTTACTGTGCCGGAGGTGGACAAGATCCTTGCTCCGTACGCACAGAAGAGCTACGATTACTACGTAAAAGAGTTCCTGAAATATACCGACGCATCCTGGGAGGGTGCACAGGAGAAAGCCATCGAGTATGCGATCGACAAAGTAAGAAGAGAGTGTGATCAGGGATGGCAGGGAATTGAGTATAAGCTGAACACTGTTGGATCTTCCCGCGGTGATTATCCGTTCGTTACCGTGACCCTCGGCCTTGGAACGAGCATGTTCGAGAAGATGATTTCCATCTCCCTTCTCGAGGTCCACAAAAACGGACAGGGCAAGAAGGGCCACAAAAAGCCGGTGCTCTTCCCGAAAATTGTCTTCTTATATGACAAGGCAATTCACGGAGAGGGCGGCATCGCAGAAGATGTCTTTGAGGCAGGACTTGACTGTTCCTCTAAAACCATGTATCCGGACTGGCTGTCGATGAGCGGCGAGGGCTACATCGCCGAGATGTACAAGAAATACAAGAGAGTCATCAGCCCGATGGGATGCCGTGCTTTCCTTAGCCCGTGGTACGAGCGCGGAGGCATGGAGCCGGCAGATGAGAACGACAAACCGGTCTTTGTCGGACGTTTCAACATCGGAGCCGTTTCCCTTCATCTTCCGATGATCCTGGCAAAATCCCGTTCCGAGAACCGCGATTTCCATGAAGTGCTCGACTTCTACCTCGAGATGATCCGCGATCTGCACAAACGGACCTACGATTACCTCGGCGAGATGCGTGCATCCACGAACCCGCTGGCTTACTGCGAGGGAGGTTTCTACGGCGGCCACTTAAAACCGTCCGACAAGATCCGCCCGCTGTTAAAGCCGATGACCGCATCGTTCGGTATCACGGCGCTGAACGAGCTGCAGGAGCTGTACAACGGAAAATCTCTTGTTGAGGACGGACAGTTCGCACTCGACACGCTGAAATATATCAACGACAAGGTTGCCGAGTTTAAGAAAGAGGACGGCATCCTCTATGCGATCTACGGCACACCGGCAGAATCCCTGTGCGGCCTGCAGATAGAGCAGTTCCGCAAACAGTACGGCATCGTCCGCAACGTTTCGGACCGCCCGTATGTGAGCAACAGTTTCCACTGCCACGTAACCGAGGACATCACCCCGATCCAGAAACAGGATCTCGAGGGACGTTTCTGGGAGCTCTGCAACGGCGGAAAAATCCAGTATGTGCGCTACCCGGTCGGCTACAACAAAGGTGCGATCAAGACCCTGATCGAGCGTGCAATGGAGCTCGGCTACTACGAGGGCGTCAACCTGTCCCTGGCTTACTGCGATGACTGCGGCCACCAGGAACTCGACATGGATGTCTGCCCGGTCTGCGGTTCCAAGAACCTGACGAAGATTGACCGTATGAACGGCTATCTTTCCTACAGCCGTGTCCATGGCGACACCCGTCTGAACGAGGCGAAGATGGCAGAAATTGCGGAAAGAAAATCGATGTAAAATCATTGCGATATTTGTAATACGATAAAAGAACGAAATCCCCTGCGGGAAATCCATTCGGTTTGGATTTTCCGCAGGGGATTTTATAGTTCGGTAATTATTCTTCGATATCGCGGGTGATGTTGCGTACCCAGACGTATTTTTTATAATGAAGATAAACCGCAGGCAGTTTCACGATCTCATCGAGGTTTACGATACAGTAGACAACCATGACCGGCAGCTTCAGCCAGAACGCGGCGAGGAAGCCAAGCGGTACGGAAAAGCACCACATCGCGCCGATATTTCCCTGCATATCGAATTTTGCATCGCCGCCGGCACAGAAGATGCCGTCGAGAACGGTGGTGTTGACCGACTGTGCCATCAAGTTCAGACCGCAGAAGAGAAGCATGTACTGCAGATATTCTGCCGCGGTATCGGTAAGCGGAGCGAAGTGGACGATTGCAGGAGAGATCAACATCAGAAGACCGCCGGTCACAACGCCGATGGCAATTGCAAGATGCGTCAGGCGCCGCCGTATTCGCGTGCTTTCTCGAGTTCATCTGCACCGAGCAGGTTTCCGATCAGAACACCGGCACCGCCGCTCACACCGCGGATCAGGCAGGAGAGGAGGCTCTTTGCAATCGAGGTAATCGAGTTTGCTGCAACAGCATCGCTTCCCATGTGGCCCATGATAACGGAGTACAGAACGTAGGCAATTCCCCAGACGAGGGAGGCCGCAAGCACGGGAAGCGTGTAGCGCCAGAAGTCTTCTGAAAGTATTTTCCCTGCGGAAGAGAAGAGGCGGTTCCAGAGAATCCGTACACGCTCCGGTTTCTTTGTCTCGAGATAAGCCCAGATCAGTTCCACAACGCGGGCAGCTACCGTTGCATAAGCTGCTCCGCGGATCCCAAGTGCCGGAGCACCGCAAAGACCGTAGATGAGGATGGCATTTAAAATGATGTTCAGTACAACCGCAGTGGAACTGATGCGGGAGCTGACTGCTGCATGACCGGTGTTTTTCAGCAGGATCAGATAGACCTGCGAAATACCGCAGAGTACGTAGGAGAGTGCAACAGCGCGTAAATACTGGCTTCCGCTTGCAACCAGGGGCGCATCATTTGTAAAGATGCGCATCAGCATTTCGGGACAGAAACCGGCAAGGATGGTAAACAGGCCGGAGAACAGCAGGTTGGTGCGAAGTGCGATCGGAATCACTTTTTCGATCGAAGCGGCATCCTGTTTCCCCCAGTACTGCGCTGCCATAATACCGGCGCCCGCCGCGATGCCTGAGATAAAAAAGGCTCAAAACAAACTGCACCTGTCCGGCCAGCGAAACCGCCGACAGCGAGGTCTGGTCAATCCATCCCAGCATGATTGCGTCCGTCGCGCTGACGAGAGCCAGCATAAAGTTCTGAATCGCAATCGGGAGGACGAGGAGCTTTAATTTCTGGTAAAACTCATCCTTGAAATTCATTCGTGTTTTCATAAAATTCCCCCAAAATAGTAAGTGATATTAGATGGTATTCTGCTGTATTATAGCGGAAAGAAAATGGGAAAACAATGGCTAAAACAAGCTATTTTCTGGTCATTTTTGACATTCCCTGTATAATATAGAAGAAAAAGAACTTTTCCGGTGCCCGTGTCCGGTACGCCGGAAAGTGGAGAAGAAGTTTGATCAGAAAATCAGGTTTCCTTCAGCAGAAACTCCAGGATTTCTGCTATCAGAATAAATATGCCGGCAGCGGCTGTCTTTATAAAATCCAGAAATCCATGCAGGAGCTGGAGAAGCTTTTGAAAAAGAAAGATAAGAAACGGAAGTAGGTTCGGCTGCCATTGGAGCCGTCATCGAAACAAACGGAAATATACGAAAAAAATTGTGAAATTTAATAGAATTATAAGACCTGTTTTCGCTGTTTTTAACAAAAGTAAAGAAACAGTGAAAAAAAGGTTGCTTTTTTCGGCAGAATCCTTTATAATCTTATTTGTGTTCAGCGAGTGGATCATCCAATGAAACACAGAAAAACAAAAGTAAGCGCCTTTAGCTCAGTTGGTAGAGCAGTAGACTCTTAATCTATTTGTCCAGGGTTCGAGTCCCTGAAGGCGCATCGAAAGCACTGTTTTTGCAGACCTGAGAGCTGCGGGGACGGTGTTTTTCTTGTTTTACAAGCAAAAATACCAAAAGTCTGTGTATCAACTTTTTTTACATTGCGATAGAAACAGAGAAAAACCGGCAGCGGAGCGGTCTTACTTTTCAAGAGACCGTTCTGCTGCCGGTTTGTATTTTTGGATGGGAATCAAATCATTTGCGAAAGCATTCCGCTACAGAAACCGTGCCTCCATCTTACAGATCGGGTTTCCAATTGAGGAAAACTTCTCCTCATATTCCGTCATTACATTTCCTTCTGAGAGAACCACATCGTGGTGCAGATCGTATGTGAATGCAGTGAGTTCCCATCCCTCTGCATTTTTCATCTCTTCAAGAGAGAAGTCAAACAGATCTTTATTATCGGTTTTGAATTCCAGTGTTCCGTCCTTCTTTAAAATCTTCTCGTACCGTGCAAGAAACTCATGCGATGTCAGTCTCCGTTTCGCATGGCGGTCTTTCGGCCACGGATCGGAGAAGTTGAGGTAAATGCGGTCTACCTCGCCCTCAGCAAACACTTCCGGAAGCTGGCGTGCATCCATGCGGATAAAAAAACAGGTTTTTGATTTCCGTCTCCAGTTTTTCCCGTTTCTGTACTGCGCGGAGCAGCACGCTGTCGTACATTTCAATGCCGACGTAGTTGATTTCCGGATGCAGAACCGCCATATCCATCAAAAAGCGGCCCTTTCCCATACCGACCTCAATATGAATCGGATTTTCATTTCCCAAAATTTCAGCCCACCGTCCCCGGCAGCTCTCCGGCTCCTGCACAACGAACGGACAGGAAGCAATCACATCTTTTGATCCTCTGATATTTCTAAGGCGCATATGCGTAAAATTCCTTTCTTAAGTGATAAATATTAGAATAAAAGCCAATCATATCCAGTATATCATAGCTCCCGAAAAGCAAAACAGAAAAATCCCGTTTTCAAATTTTCGAAGTTTTCAAAATACTATATACAATATCAACCTGCACATAGCATTTCTTATCAGCAATATGACAATCGGATTGGAACCATATCGAAATCATATGAGGGACCATCTTTTGGCTATTGAGATTGGAAGAAAAAATATGACCCATTGTCTATTTTTAATCAAAAAGTCGATCGAAATTCCACTTTTTTTTACGATTTCAATATGTCAACTTTGGAAAAAAGGTGTAGAATACTAACAGCAAAGATGCGGGGAGTTTTCCTCGTCTTTGTTGTCTTTTAAATAAATAAGGAGGGAAAGCGATGCTATGGAATCTGTAATTAACAAACTTGCAGAGATCGAAACGGCTGCTACCAAGATTATGCAGGCTGCCGAGAATCAGAAGAAGCTCCAGGATGAGCAGCAGGAAGAGCGGATTGCAAAATTCGATGCAGATCTGGAAGCGGAAACGGCAAAGCGGATTGAAGAGATCACAACAAAACTTCATTCTACTACAGATGCGGATCAGAAAAAAGCAGCGGGACTCTGCCGCCGAACTTCTATCTTCACTGGACGCTTATTACGAACAGAATCACGGAACACTGTCCACGCAGATTTACGAAAACATTATAAGGAAGTGAAACGATGAGCGGTCTATTATCCTACAGCGGCCTTACCACAAAGATAAGAGCCATGCAGAGCCATCTTTTAAACGACCAGAATTTTCGGGAAATCGTGGAATTGGAGAGTGTACCGCAGGCAGTTTCTTACCTCAAGCAGCATAAAAGCTATGAGGATCTGTTTGAGGGCTACAACGAAGCTGACCTTCACCGAGGTCAGATCGAGAAAATGCTGCGCCTGACGGTATACCGGGATTTTTCCAAGCTGTACCGTTTTGCAAATGTGGAGCAGAGAAAGTTCCTTGCGCTCTACTTTAAACGATACGAAGTGTCCGTTATCAAAGAATGCCTGAACACGGTATTTGATCACCGTGATGTGGTATTGAACCTGTCCATATTCGACGAGTTCTTTAACAAGCATTCCCAGCTGGACATCAATCTTCTGGCGTCCTCCAGGACGATCGAAGAACTGATTGCGAACCTGAAAGGGACAGAATATTATGCCCCGTTGTCGCAGCTCGCGGATATCGAGCGTCCGACCCTGTTCGACTATGAGATGACCCTGGATCTGTATTACTTTGCACAGATGTGGAAGGACAGATCAAAAGTAGTGACAAAGCGGGATCTGGAAGAGCTGACCGCTGCATGGGGAAGCAAGTTTGACATGCTGAACCTTCAGTGGATCTACCGTTCCAAACGCTATTATCACATGACCAGCGCACAAATCTACGCCCTGCTGATTCCGGTTCATCACCGGCTGAAAAAGGATGTGGTAAAGGCACTGGTAGAAGCCGAGAATATGAGTGCATTTTCCCAGCTGCTGGAACAAACCTATTATGCGAAACGGTATGATTCCTTCAAGGTCGATACGCTGGAATCCATGTATGCAGCCATTATGAAGCACATACTTTCCAGTGAATCCAGACAGGATCCTTATTCCGTTGCCACAATATACTCATACCTCTATCACAAAGAGCACGAGGTAAACCGGCTTATTATTGCACTCGAGTGCGTACGTTACCGTATCAGCGCTGACGAGGCAATGCAGCATATCGCAAAAACTTAATACACGGGGAGGTGTACTCATTGATTGTCAAGATGAAATTTTTGAGCATCACCGGGCCGAAAGCCGACATTGACCGTGTGGTCAACAACTTATCTCTCAAAATATGAGATACATCTGGAAAACGCTCTGACGGAGCTGTCTACGATGCAGAATATCACACCGTATATCCAGATCAACCCATACAAAGAGACCTTAAAACAGGCGGAAGATTTTACAGCACTTCTGCCGGAAGACAAGCGTACCACCACGAAAAGACTTTCCCTGGAAGATGCCATCAACTGCGTCCACGGATTGGATCACACCCTTGGCCAGTTGAACCAGGAGCGTACAGAACTGGAAGCAAAAAAGAAAGACTTGATGGAAAAAGCACAGAAAATCGAGCCGTTCCAGGATCTGCACTGCAATCTTTCCTCCATTCTGGATTTCCACTTTATCAAATTCAGATTCGGAAAGATCACAAAAGAGTATTACAACAAGTTTGAGAGCTACTGCTATGAGAACAGCGATACGGTATTCTACCGCTGCCATTCCGATGAGCAGTATGTATGGGGCATTTACTTCTGCCCGAGAGATCAGGTCACGAAAGTGGACGCCGTATTCTCATCCCTGCACTTCGAAAGAATCTACGTTCCGGACGAGTACAGCGGAACGCCGGAGGATGCTTACGCAGCACTTCAGGCAGAAATCAAAAAGACAGACGATGCACTCAGCGAGTGCTCACGGAAACTGGCAAAATGCCTTTCGGATTCCGCAGAGGATCTGGTTGCAGCAAAAGAGCAGTTAGAGCAGCTCTCCGGCAACTTTGATGTCCGTCGCCTGGCAGCCTGCACAAAATCCAAGAAGGAAACCTTCTATATTCTGTGCGGCTGGATGTCGGAAAAAGATGCCGCTTCCTTCCAGAAGGACATCGAAAACGACACAAATCTCTTCTGCTTCATCGAGGATGATGCAAACAACGTTCTGCGTCAGCCGCCGACAAAGCTGAAAAATCCGAAAATCTTCCGTCCGTTTGAGATGTACGTGAAGATGTACGGACTGCCAAATTACAATGAAATTGACCCTACGATTATCGTAGGACTTACCTATGCATTTATTTTCGGAATCATGTTTGCCGATGTAGGACAGGGACTGTGTCTGCTGATTGGCGGCGCACTGCTGTACCACTACAAGAAGATGGATCTGGCAGCGATCATGAGTACCTGCGCGGTATTCTCTGTGATCTTCGGATTCCTGTTCGGCAGCTTCTTCGGATTTGAGAATGTCATACCGGCCCTCTGGCTGCATCCGAAGGAAGCGATGACAACGCTTCCGTTCATCGGTTCGATGAACACCGTATTTGTCGCAGCGGTTGCATTTGGTATGTTCATGATTCTGACAGGAATGGTTCTGCATATGATCAATGCAGCAAGAAACCATAAGCTCGGCGAGCTTCTGTTCAGCCAGAACTCCCTGGCAGGCTTCATTTTCTACGGAGCCCTTGCCGTTACACTCGTTCTCCTGTTCAGCGGCCATAAAGCTCCGGCTGTCGGCGTGATGGTAGTCATGTTCGGTATTCCGCTTCTTGCGATCTTCTTAAAAGAGCCACTGGAGCGTATGGTAGAGAAGAAGGGCAATGCATTTCCGGAGACCGGAAAGGGAATGTTCTTTGTACAGGCATTCTTCGAACTCTTCGATGTGCTTTTGAGCTACTTCTCCAACACAATTTCCTTTGTCCGTGTCGGCGCATATGCAGTCAGCCATGCGGCTATGATGGAGGTTGTCCTGATGCTCGGCGGAGCAACAGGCGGCGGCAGCATCAGCTGGCCGGTTATTGTTCTCGGAAATGTCTTCGTTGCCTGCCTTGAGGCACTGCTGGTAGCGATCCAGGTACTGCGTCTGGAGTATTACGAGATGTTCAGCCGGTTCTATGAAGGAGACGGAAAACCGTTTGTTCCGTTTTTGAAAAAAGGCGAGAAATAAAAGAGGATTCAGAGCCATGCAAAATGGAAGCGAATATGGCGGGAAGCTGTATCGGGAAAAAGTGAAAATGGCTCCGGATCGCAGCAAAGAGTAAATTTAATGAATTAACTTCAGGAGGAAAACTATTATGAACTCAGCATTTGTACAGGTACTTACTGCAATCGCAATGGTATTAACCATCGTTGTTCCTATGACTTATTACTTCAAAGGTGAGCACAACAAAAATCGTTACAAAAAATCTCTGGCAGCCAATGTAAGCGGCTTCTTCGGCCTTCTGCTGATCGCAACCGTTGTTTCCTTCGCAGGCGCAACAACTGCATCTGCTGCAACAGAAGCAGGCGCTGGTCTTGCAACCGGTCTTGGTTACATCGGTGCAGCTCTTGTTACAGGTCTTTCCGGTATTGGTTCCGGTATCGCCGTTGCATCTTCCGCAAGCGCAGCTCTTGGAGCAATCAGCGAAGACGGCAGCATCTTTGGTAAATCCATGATCTTCGTAGCTATGGCCGAAGGTATCGCTCTGTATGGTCTGATCATCTCCTTCATGATTCTTGGTAAACTTTGATTCCAAAACCGGAAGGTATTGATCTTCACCTTAAGTTGGAGGAATCATAAATGAAAATGTTCTTGATCAGTGATAACGTAGACACTCAGACGGGCATGCGCCTGGCCGGAGTGGAAGGCGTTGTCGTTCATGAGCGCGAGGAGCTTTATGATACACTGCAGAAAACACTGGCAGACAAAGAGATCGGAATTATTCTCCTTACAGAAAAGTTCGGGAAGGAATTCCCGGACATTCTGGAGGATGTCCGCCTCAACCATAAGCTTCCGCTGCTCATTGAAATTCCGGACCGTCACGGTACCGGAAGAGCGCCGGACTTTATCACTTCCTTTGTAAATGAATCTATTGGATAAACTGTAAGAATGCCCTGGAGGTGACACACATTGACTACTGAGGAAAAACTTCAGAATTTTTATAATCATTCCCTGGACAGTGCAAACCGTGAAGCAGAACGTGTGATCGGCGATCACCAGAAAGCTCTGGATAAGATCTTCGAGGAGCATAAAGCAACCGCAAGACGTCAGGCAGAAGAAGAAGTTGCTGCCGAGACCGAGAAAGCAAAACGTGATGTCAACAAGACACTGTCAGCGGATCAGCTTCATATCAGACGGAAGCTGTCCCGTAAAAATCTGGAATTAAAAGAAAAACTGTTTAAAGAAGTTCGTGAAAAACTTACCGCTTATAAAAAGGATCCATCCTATGAGGAGTATCTGGAGCGCAAAATCCGCGAAGCCGTTACGTTTGCCGGAAATGACAAACTGACCTTATATCTGGATCCGTCAGACGAAGCTCATAAGGCTTCCCTGGAGCAGAAACTCTCCGTAACCCTTACCATTTCGGCCATGCCGTTCCTTGGCGGCGTGCGCGCGGTCATTCCGGAGAAAAATATTCTGATCGATAATTCCTTCGAGACCCTTCTGAACGAAGAGCGGGAGAATTTCATCTTTCACGGAGGTGTAGAGCATGAATAAAACCGGAGTTATCTATGGAATCAACGGTCCGGTCGTATATCTGAAAGGAAACACCGGATTTAAAATGTCCGAGATGGTTTACGTTGGTAAAGAACGTCTGGTCGGCGAGGTTATTGCCCTGACAAAGGATACCACTACAGTACAGGTTTTCGAGGAAACCACAGGACTGAAACCAGGCGAAACAGTTACCGCATCCGGAGATGCCCTCTCTGTTACACTGGGACCTGGAATCCTGAACAACATTTTTGACGGTATTGAGCGTCCGCTGTCCGAGATTGCAAAGCAGTCCGGTAAATACATCAGCCGCGGCCTTACCGTAGATTCTCTGGATACAGAGAAAAAATGGGATGTCCATGTAACTGTTTCAGAAGGCGAAGAGCTGATGGGCGGCGCAATCATTGCAGAGACACAGGAGACCCGTTCCATCGTACACAAATCGATGGTTCCGCCGGATGTCAACGGCACGGTTATCTGGGCTGCCAAAGACGGAAAGTACACCATCCTTGACCCGATTGTAAAACTGAAACTGGAAGACGGCACCGAAAAAGAGATCACACTGGCACAGAAATGGCCGATCCGTGTACCGCGTCCAACCCTGAAAAGATATCCGGCATCCGTTCCGCTGATCACAGGACAGCGTATCCTGGATACGATGTTCCCGATCGCAAAAGGCGGCACAGCAGCCATCCCTGGCGGATTCGGTACCGGAAAAACCATGACCCAGCACCAGATCGCAAAATGGTCTGATGCCGATATCATCATCTATATCGGATGTGGAGAGCGTGGAAACGAGATGACACAGGTTCTGGAGGAGTTCCAGGAACTGATCGACCCGAAGAGCGGCAACCCGCTGATGGACCGTACTACCCTGATCGCCAACACATCCAACATGCCTGTTGCAGCCCGTGAGGCATCTCTGTATTCCGGACTGACACTGGCTGAGTATTACCGCGATATGGGCTATGATGTAGCAATCATGGCAGACTCCACATCCCGTTGGGCAGAGGCACTCCGTGAGCTGTCCGGCCGTCTGGAGGAAATGCCTGCCGAGGAAGGTTTCCCGGCATATCTGGCATCCCGTCTGTCCGCTTTCTATGAGCGTGCCGGCATGATGCAGACCCTTTGCGGAGCAGAGGGAAGCGTATCCATCATCGGAGCTGTATCTCCGCAGGGTGGTGACTTCTCCGAGCCTGTTACCATGAACACCAAACGTTTTGTCCGCTGCTTCTGGGGACTGGACAAATCTCTGGCTTACGCCCGTCATTTCCCGGCGATCCACTGGCTGACCAGCTACAGTGAATACCTGCAGGATCTGTCGCCGTGGTACAAAGATCACGTAAACAAAAACTTTGTAGATATGCGGAACCAGTTAATGGGAATCCTGAACTCCGAGAGCTCCCTGATGGAAATTGTAAAACTGATCGGTAGCGATGTTCTTCCGGATGACCAGAAGCTGACCCTGGAAATCGCCAGAGTTATTCGACTGGGCTTCCTGCAGCAGAACGCATTCCATCCAGATGACACCTGCGTATCCTTGGAAAACAGTACAAGATGATGGAAGTTATTCTTTATCTGTACAAGAAATCCAAAGCGCTCGTGACGATGGGCATGCCAATGTCCGTACTGAAAGAGGACAAGATCTTCGACCGCGTCGTTTCTATTAAATACGATGTACCGAATGACCGTCTGGATCTGTTTGACACATACAAAAAAGATATCGACACCTTCTACGATAAGGTACTCGAGAAGAATGGTTAAGGAGGGAATTCATCATGGCAATTGAATATTTAGGCCTTAGTGAGGTCAATGGCCCTCTGGTTGTTCTGGAAGGTGTAAAAAATGCTTCCTACGAGGAAATCGTAGAATTTACCGTAGACGGCAATGAGAAAAAACTGGGACGTATCGTTGCTGTATACGAAGACAAAGCCGTTATTCAGGTATTTGAGGGAACTTCGAGCATGTCTCTTACCAATACCCATACCCGTCTGACCGGACATCCGATGGAGATCGGACTTTCCGAGGAAATTCTGGGACGTACCTTCGACGGTATCGGAAAACCGATCGACCGCATGGGACCGATTGACGCAGAGGTAAGAAGAAACGTTAACGGCCTGCCGCTGAACCCGGTTACCCGTAAATACCCAAGAAACTATATCCATACCGGTATTTCTGCAATCGACGGTCTGACCACCCTGATTCGTGGCCAGAAGCTGCCGATCTTCTCCGGAAACGGACTTCCGCACGACCAGCTGGCAGCACAGATCGTACAGCAGGCATCCCTTGGAGATTCTGATGAGAAGTTTGCAATCGTATTTGCCGCTATGGGTGTTAAATACGACGTAGCAGAGTTCTTCCGCCGGACCTTTGAGGAAAGCGGTGTATCTGACCACGTTGTTATGTTCCTGAACCTGGCAAACGACCCGGTTGTAGAGCGTCTGATCACCCCGAAGGTAGCACTGACAGCTGCCGAGTACCTTGCATTCGAGAAAGGCATGCATATCCTGGTTATCCTGACCGATATCACATCCTTCTGCGAGGCTATGCGTGAGGTTTCCTCCTCCCGTGGAGAGATTCCTTCCCGTAAAGGTTATCCTGGATACCTGTACAGTGAACTGGCTACGCTGTATGAGCGCGCCGGAATTGTACAGGGTGTAGAGGGATCCGTAACACAGATTCCGATCCTGACCATGCCAAACGATGATATTACGCATCCGATCCCTGACCTGACCGGTTACATCACCGAGGGTCAGATCGTACTGGACCGTCAGCTTCACGGCCAGTCTATTTACCCGCCAATCAGCGTACTGCCGAGTCTTTCCCGTCTGATGAAGGACGGTATCGGTGAGGGCTACACAAGAGCCGATCATCAGGACGTAGCGAACCAGCTGTTCTCCTGCTATGCAAAGGTAGGAGATGCGCGTTCCCTGGCATCCGTTATCGGTGAGGATGAGCTTTCTCCGATCGATAAACAGTACCTGGTATTCGGTAATGAATTTGAGCATGAATTTATCGGCCAGGGAATGGATGAGAACCGTTCCATGGAAGATACGTTGAATAAGGCATGGGAGCTTCTCGGACTGCTTCCGAGAGAAGAGCTCGACCGTGTCAACACCAAGGTTCTGGATCAGTATTATCATCCGACCACCATTGATGCAGTAGCAAAAGCAAAGGCAGAAGCCGATGCCATGAATGAGTAAGCGAGAGGAGTGAGATCGGAATGGACCCGAATACCTTTCCTACCAAGGGAAACCTGATTCTTGCAAAGAACTCTCTGAAACTTGCCCACATGGGTTACGAGCTGATGGACAAGAAGCGGAATATTCTGATCCGCGAGCTCATGGGCCTGATCGATGAGGCAAAAGATATTCAGCGTCAGATTGATGTGACATTCCGCGAAGCATATGCGGCGCTGCAGATTGCGAACATGGAGATCGGTATCACCAACGTACAGACCGTGTCCTATACCGTTCCGGTGGAGGAATCTATCCGGATCAAGACAAGGAGTATCATGGGCGTGGAAATTCCGCTGGTAGAGGCTGATCCGTCCGGACAGGCCCCGACTTATGCTTACTACAGCACGAAGGAGTCCCTGGATCAGGCAAGACAGGCCTTTGAAAAAGTAAAAGACCTGACCTTAAACCTTTCCATGATAGAGAACTCGGCGTACCGCCTTGCTGCGGCAATCAAGAAAACACAGAAGCGTGCCAACGCGCTGAAGAACATCACGATTCCGCATTACACCCAGCTGTCCAAGGATATCGCGGACGCACTGGAGGAGAAGGAGCGCGAGGAGTTCACACGACTGAAGGTCATCAAACAGAGAAAGAACAAGGCAAGCTGATAAGGCTTTCCCGGAATAGAGATGAAAAACCCGCTTGGGCCGCGAAGAGATTTGCGGTGCCGGGGCGGGTTTTTATGTGTCATGCAAAAAATATGTTTTTGGATGCACTTTTTGTGCAAAAATTTTATAAAAATTTTCTATCTTTTTAAAACGGTCTTTGCTATAATACGTAAGGCGATTGTAAAGAAAAGTTAAGATTTTGTAAGCTGTAATGCTTTTTGGAGGTAGGAAGATGAAACACAAGAAACAGAAAAAAACGAAAAAAGCAGGGCGCATTTTGCTGGCTGTGTTTGCAGTGTTGATCGGAACGCTTGGCGTGCTGCTGTTTACGTCCGAGCGCTGGATGCGGAAAACATGGCCGAATCTGAGCATGGAAGAGCTTGTTTACCAGTTAAAGGCCCCGATTGCCGGAACCAGCCATGATCTTCTGATGAGTTATATCTGCTCAAGTGCGCTGATCGCAGCGGCAGCACTCATCCTTCTGATTCTGGTCAGCATTTTTCTTCGGGAAAAACGCAAAGCCCATGTGGCGTTCGGGATGATCTGTATCGCGGCAGGAGCCGCCAGCATCGTCTATTCCATCAATGACGTGTGGGCAGCACTGGACGTAAAAGATTATCTGAAAAATCAGAGCACGTACAATACCGTGGTAGAAGACAACTACGTAGATCCGGACCGCGTGAATATCACGTTCCCGGAACAGAAACGAAATCTGATCTATCTCTATCTGGAATCCATGGAGAGCACCTACGCAGACAAAGCTTCCGGCGGAGCATTCGATAAAAAACTATATCCCGGAGCTGACCCAGCTTGCCGCAGACAACATCAGTTTTTCCAATTCGGAGCTGCTCGGCGGCGGCCAGCCTACCGTAAACGCAACCTGGACCATTGCCGGAATTTTCGCACAGACCTCCGGTCTGCCTCTCAGCATCGGAATCCAGCGAAATGAGATGGCATATCAGGCCAGCTTCTTCCCGGAAATCAATACCCTGGGTGATGTCCTGGCGGATGAAGGCTACAAGCAGTATTTCTTCATCGGTTCAATCGGACAGTTCGGCGGCCGGGAAGAGTACTTTAAAGAGCACGGCGACTACGAAGTAGACGATTACAACTGGGCTATGGAAAAAGGCCTGATCCCGGAAGGATATTACGAATGGTGGGGCTATGAGGATGAAAAACTCTTTTCCTTTGCCAAAGACCGCCTGACCGAAATCGCAGCAGAGGGAGAGCCGTTCAACTTCACCATGCTGACCGCAGACACCCATTTTGAGGATGGCTATCCGTGTGAGCTCTGCGATGAAGAAAACGACGGCGACACCAGTATGGAATGGTTCTGCACTGCTCCAGCAAGCAGGTCACCGAGTTCGTTTCCTGGATTCAGCAGCAGGATTTCTACGAGAACACAACGATCGTAATTTCTGGCGACCATCTGACGATGGATTCCGATTTCTGTGAGAACATTGATCCGGACTACACCAGAACCGTATACAACGTGATCATCAACTCCCCGATCCAGCCGCAGCAGGAGAAAAACAGAAGTTTCACCACCATGGACATGTTCCCGACCACCATCGCAAGTCTCGGAGCTACCATTGAGGGTGACCGCCTCGGTCTTGGAACGAACCTGTTTTCAGGTGAACAGACGCTTGCAGAGAAGCTGACCTTCGACCAGCTCAATGATGATCTCTCCCAGAAATCCAAATTTTTCGAAAAAATGGAAGAGCAGGTAACCTCCATCTGGACCAAAACCGATGAGGCTGGAAGTTCTACATCGAAGACGAAGACCGCTGGGCCAAAAGCGAATGGGTTTCCCTGAACCCGCACCGCTATGCAAACGACACCGAGCAGAGATACTACATTGACGCAAACGGCTACGCCGTAAAAGGATGGAAACTGATCGACGGAAAATGGTATTACTTCTCCACACAGGGCAGCTACCGCCTCCTCGAAGGACCGTGCGACGAACCGTTTGAGGTGGATGAGTCGCAGTATTCTTAAAAAATAAAAAAGAGAAGGATTTTCGGCAGCAAAAAGCCGGGAATCCTTCTCTTTTTAATGCAGAATTGTGCCGCTCCGCCTTTTGGCGGAATTTTCTGCATTTTTTGGTACAAAACGTATAAAGATTGTGAAATAAATAATTATCAATTGAATCATCTTACAAAACATGGTAAAATATGGCTATCAATCGGCGGACAAAGCGGAAAAAAGAAAGGGGATTTTAAAACAATGGGTTACAAATCAGACATTGAAATTGCACAGGAATGTACCATGCAGCCGATCACAGCGATCGCAGAAAAAGCAGGTATTGATGACAAATATCTGGAGCAGTACGGAAAGTACAAAGCAAAAATTGATTACAATCTGTTAAAAGACACCAATGCGGAGGATGGAAAACTGATCCTCGTTACAGCCATCAACCCGACACCGGCAGGAGAAGGAAAAACAACAACTTCTGTAGGTCTGGTAGACGGACTTTCCAGAATCGGTAAAAAAGCAATGGTTGCACTTCGCGAGCCATCTCTTGGACCGGTCTTCGGTGTAAAAGGCGGAGCAGCAGGCGGCGGATACGCACAGGTTGTTCCAATGGAAGATATCAACCTTCACTTCACCGGTGACTTCCATGCAATCGGTGCAGCAAACAACCTGCTGGCAGCTATGATCGACAACCACATTTTCCAGGGAAACGCTCTGAATATCGATCCGAGAAAGATCACCTGGAAACGATGCGTAGATATGAATGACCGTCAGCTTCGTAATGTAGTAGACGGCCTTGGCGGAAAGACAAACGGAATGCCGAGAGAAGACGGCTACGATATCACGGTAGCATCTGAGATCATGGCAGTTCTGTGTCTGGCAAGCGACATCACAGATCTGAAAGAAAGACTTTCCAAGATCATCATCGGATATACCTAACGGAAAAGTATCCGAGCAGAAACCGGTAACCGCAGGTGACCTGCACGCAGAAGGCGCTATGGCAGCACTCTTAAAAGATGCCCTGAAACCAAACCTGGTACAGACACTGGAAGGAACTCCGGCTATCGTTCACGGCGGACCATTCGCAAACATCGCACACGGCTGCAACTCTGTAACAGCAACCAAAATGTGCCTGAAATTAGCAGATTACACTATCACAGAGGCAGGCTTCGGTGCTGACCTTGGTGCTGAGAAATTCCTCGACATCAAATGCCGTATGGCAGGCCTGAAACCGAATGCAGTTGTAGTCGTAGCAACTGTTCGTGCCCTGAAATACAACGGCGGCGTTCCGAAAGCAGAACTGAACGGCGAGAACCTGGAAGCTCTGGAGAAAGGTATGCCGAACCTTCTGAAACACGTAAGCAACATCACAAACGTATACAAACTGCCATGTGTCGTTGCCATCAACGCATTCCCGACCGATACCGAAGCAGAGCTGAAGCTGGTTGAGGAGAAATGCAAAGAGCTCGGTGTCAACGTTGTTCTGTCCGAGGTATGGGCAAAAGGCGGCGAGGGCGGCGTAGCCCTGGCAGAAGAAGTTGTCCGTCTTTGCGAGCAGCCGAACGATTTCACCTATGCATACGATCTGGAAGGCTCCATCGAAGAGAAACTGAACGCCATCGTTCAGAAGATCTACGGCGGAAGCAGAGTTGTCCTGACCGCAAATGCACAGAAACAGGCAAAACAGTTAGAGGCTCTCGGATTTGGCAACTGCCCGATCTGTATGGCAAAAACCCAGTACAGCCTGACCGATGATCAGACCAAACTCGGCGCACCGACCGGATTCGAAGTTACCGTACGTAACCTGAAAATCTCCGCAGGTGCAGGCTTCATCGTAGCCCTGACCGGTGACATCATGACCATGCCAGGTCTGCCGAAAGTTCCGGCAGCAGAGCGTATCGATGTAGACGCTACTGGAAAGATTACAGGATTGTTCTAATAACACAGGATATTGTCTTGAAAAGACAGAATAAAGCGTGAAATAAAACACAGAAAAAAAGAGACATTCCTTCGTGAATGTCTCTTTTTTTGCTAAGCATATCAAAACTGGTCCAGTGGACCAATTTTGATTAGTTTTTATTGCAAAATATTACAAAAGATAATATAATTTCTAATGATAACATGGAGAGAAAAGCAGATATAATATAGTAAGGGAGTTACTTACCAATGACATCGAAGAAAAAATTGAGAAGTCTTCTGGGCGGTACACTTTTTATGGTGCTGATGCTCAGCGTACATCCGACGACTGTTTCCGCGAGTGCTGTGGGGAGCAGCACGGTGATGGACCAGTCTGTGGAGACAGAGGATCAGCAGAGCGGGATACAGAGTGAAACGCAGACACAGGCTTCACAGGACAGCGTTGCTGCTGTGCGGGCCAGTCAGAATGGCTGGGTTAAGGCAGGCGACGGCGGCTGGTATTTTTATGAGAACGGACAGCTGAAAACAGGATGGCTTTATCGGAATGGAAACTGGTACTGGCTGGATCCGGACCGGAACGGCCGCATGGCAGAAAACAGCTGGTTCACATACGATAATAATTTTTATTATGCCAAGGGAGACGGAGCAATCTATAAAAATGGTTTTCAGGAAGTAGATGGAAACCTCTATTATTTCCAGAGCTGGGGCGGCATTCAGAAAAAATGTGTATCTCAGCATCAGCGGAAAAAATGTACTATGTACAGGAAAATGGTATCGTTGCCCGTGGAATAGTCAGA
>ENA-OQJI01000061-OQJI01000061.1-human-gut-metagenome-genome-assembly--contig:-NODE-61-length-23684-cov-1.686038_pt1 | contig 23684 bp, 16 predicted proteins | sample MGYA00242602_ERZ504768 | MGnify/ENA primary metagenome ERZ504768 (study PRJEB26092, sample SAMD00036368) | human gut metagenome | host: Homo sapiens | study: EMG produced TPA metagenomics assembly of...
CAAAAGGAAATACTTACAGTTGTATCTCAACGAGTTTATTTACAAATTAAACAGACGGTATTTTGGAGACAAACTCTTTGACAGACTAGTAATTGCGAATATAACAGGTGCATAAACGGATAATCAGATATAGTTTCTTTCGCTTCATTTTCTGTTTCTCCAAATGCTTCAACAAACAGTTTGTTGAATATACTTCGATAGTCGGTAATAACAGGAGGAGCAACACGATAAACAATAGGGAAAGTTTTATTGATAAAATACTTGGTCAGTTGTTTCGTTTGTTCGTCGGTCTCATCTCCGAATGCACAAGCTAAATGTGTTTCATCGAAAGGAATAACAGCCCAAACATTTTCAAAACCGCTATCGGCGAAGAACGTATGGATAGAAGACCATAATTCTTTTACTTTTTCAGCGGGGAGACGATCCATGTTGTCAAAAACAAGGACTAATTTACGTTGTCCTTTTTCCTTGATAAAATCAGAAATGTCTTGCATCCATGTTTTGAACTCGTAAACCGTTGGTTCGTCTTCGCTCAAAGTCTCATAGCAAACGTCCTTTTCGACTTTATCTTGATAAATAGCTAACATATAACTCCATCCATATTTATGATCTTTGCTATATGCCCATTTCCAAACGCACAATGCAATAAGAACTGGCAGTGCAGCTATGATAATAGACAATAAAGAAAACCACCATGTTGTGGGTGTAGGTTTTACTGCATACGCAATAAATGTAAATATCGGAGTTAAAACTGCAACCAAAAATGCCGCAACCATACCATTACTGATAAGGGGATATTTTTCGGTTACGGTCTCCGTTTTACGGGCTAATAAATATTTCAGCTTTTCAGACCATGATACGGTTTTCGTACCTCCACCTTTGACTTTTATTGTTGCATTTCCAGATAGGATACCATCATCAATAAGTTTGCTTGTAAGCAATTCCAATATAGAGCGGCGTTGCAAGTCCTCTTGATGTCCCCATGCGTCATACTCAAAAAAGTAATAGTCGTCTGATAATTCACGTTCCAACATTTTAACCACGTTGGATTTTCCAGATCCCCAAATACCTTCGATGCCGATAATTCGAGGTAAAGTACATTCCTCATCCAATGAATCATTCTGACAAAAATGGCGAGCAATAGTTTTTGCCAACCTTTCTTGCGAACCTCCATCGAATTTGTCAATACCACACGGTTTATTTTGGATAAACCGCGGATATTGCTGTTTGGATTGTAGTTTTGTTTCCATATACGTAATTTATTGATTATACGAACTCCAAATAATTCTCCCGATTTACCACATGAAACTCGGCATAGGGATAGGCTTCTTGGAAGGCTTTCGGTGCGGCCGGCATTTTATTTCCCCACTTGAACTCCAAGGCGGTAAGACTGTCGGCACTCTCCTCAATCAGGTCGATTTCCTGTTTGTCGTAGGTGCGCCAGAAATAGAACTCCCTGTGCAGTCCCTCATTGAAGTTCGCTTTGCGCCGCTCTCCGATGATGTAGTTCTCCCACAGCGCACCGACATCCTGCCGAATGGCCAGCGGTGAGAAAGCCCCGATAATGGCATTGCGAATGCCGTTGTCGTAGAAGTACCACTTGCCAGCTTTTGTAACCTCCTTGCGTAGGTTACGCGAATAAGCCCCCAGACGATAGATAACGAAGACCTTTTCCAATAGGTCGAGGTATTTTTCAACGGTCGTCTTGCTCATGCCGAGTTGTTTACCTAACTCTTCGTAAGAAACTTCGCTGCCCAACTGAAAAGCTATCAATCGCAGTAGATCGCGCATCTTGCTCGAATTTTTTAAGCCGTCAATTGCTAAGATATCTTTAAGCAGGTATGCACCGACAATATCACGTAGGTAGTCTGTTTTACGTTCATAGTTCTCCATCATTACTACTTCGGGATAGGAACCGTAAATCAAGCGCGCTTCGAGGTTCTGGCGGGTTTCAAGTGCCGTTTCCGTCTGTGCGATTTCCCGTTGCGAGAATGGTGTAAGGAGAAATTGCGTACTGCGGCCGACCAACGGTTCACCAGTCTTATTCAGCAAATCGAATGACGAAGAACCACTTGCCAAGACACTTATTCCCGGTATTTCATCAACTATCAACTTCAGAATACTACCGATTTGTGGTATGTTCTGTGCCTCATCAATAGCCAGCAAATCAATACCATCCAATAAATGCCGATAATTGGCTATTGAGCGATTCTCCAATAGTGCTAATGTGTCGTAGTCTTCGCCGTTGAGCATCATCGTCCTACCTGAATAGTTGTCCACAATTTTACGCATCATTACCGTTTTACCAACACGGCGAGCACCAAAAATCAGTACTGCTTTATTGGGCGCGATTCGTGCTGTAATCTTCTCTTGAAGTATTCTATTTACTGTTTCCATACCTTATAAAATATAATGCAAAGATAATCATATTTTTTTAATTGGCGAATTTTACAAAAAAAACGGGCTATTAAATGGCGATTTTTACAACCACAATCTTATGGAAGTTGTTTCATTGTTTTTAGTAATGATATATGTTCATACTATGATGACTCAATAATTTACCAGACATACGTTTCTGAAATTTGTCCTTATAGGAATGAAAAACTCACATATATTGTGCTAATTAATATATAATTAAATGAAAATAAAAAGACAGGATACGAGTATTCCTGTCTTCTCATATGTAATGGATATTTTTTTATTTTCTCATCCGCTCCAACTCCTCATCACGCAACATTCTCTCGTTCAGTTTTTCCTGCATCCTGTCAATGAAATAGGTGCGGCTTTCGTTCTTCCGGCGTTTGATATCAGTGTAGAAGCGGTAGCAGTCTTTAGAATCAACCCGAATATCTTATAGAGAAGTGGGGCGAGCTGTTTGAGCGGCATATTGCCGTTGTTGATGCAGCCCATCACGTCTATGCCGTAGATAAGTTCCACGAGGTCGATGGCATTGCCCGTCCATTGAAGAAGGCTGGCGGTGGTTTCTGTTGCGTTGTTGGCGGATATTAGTGGTGGCACTTGGGGCGTGGCAAGGAATTTCTGCATCTTTCTTACGAAAGACAGAGCCTTGCTGACGTAGGCGGCAATCTCTCTTTTTTCTTCTGACAGATTACGTACGGGATGGTGCTGCAACTCGATTTCGATGTAGGCAAGCGCGATGACGGTAAGGTTCATGTCCATGCCGCCGTTGCACAGTTCGATCACTTGGGTGGCGAAAGCCGTGTATGCCGTTTCCATATTGCAGTCGCCGGCTTCGTTTATCAGGCGGAAAAAGTCGGTTTCCGCCAGCAAGAAATAATTCATGGTTCTGTCAATTTTGAAAATTACACTTTGTTTTCTGCGTGCGCACATGAATATAATTGGCAAAAAACGCGGCAGAAAATAAAAAATCCAACACTCAATTTTACAAAGTGCTGGATTTCAGAGGTATAAAATTCAGTATTTTTTCACAAGGACAAATTATCTCCGACTTAAATTGTTTGTAATCGGAACATTTATTCTATTCCTGAAAATAGAAATGTATGCTTGCCGCACATTTTGGCTATCTTGCTTTTTTATCAAGGATATAGATAATGCGACATACACCGTTGGAATAGCTTTTCAAGGAGGAAAGCGTCCAGTGTTGCTCTGGCAGAGCCGACTTAAAAAAATGTCGTCCGCTTCCGGATATGAAAGGAACGGTGTATAGTATGATTTCATCCACAGCGTGCATCCGCAGCAGTCCGTTTATATAGTCTGCCGTGTCCGGTGTGGCTTCCGCGAGGTAACGGATGTTTGTGCAGTCTTTTCTCCATTCGTGCAGCATTGAAATGGAATAGTCCGGTGTCACACGGTAAAAGGCTTTCTTCCTGATTTCATCAAGACCGCAACGGTCAAGGCACAAATCCTGATGTGCTTTATCATATAACTCTGAAGAAAGACATCCGTCCATCGTCAGTACGGCGAGAATCTGAACTTTACCCATAATCGTTTCCTTTCGTTAGGCAAGGGTAAAAAAAGTAGCGTGCAATTCACACTACCTTCAAGCGATGGCTCTGGTAAAGCCTTTACGGAGAGTACGTGAATGCACGCTATGCGTAAGCATAGCATAAGCATCACGCAATCGTCTCCGTAGTTCCAATTTACCAGATTTTCGCTTGAAACGCCTTGCGGTCTTATCCTATATGTTGGCGGCGAAAAGCTCCTGCCAATCGCCGTTTTTCTCAAATGTTATGCAAAGATAGCCAAATTCAGTGAATTACGGGCTATGATTGCTTGAATTTATATTTAAGTCCATACTCTTCAAGTTTGCTGTATAGTGTTGTCCTGCCTATGCCGAGCAGTTCTGCGGCGACACTCCGGTTGCCGTTTGCCTGTTTCAACGCACGCAATATCCGCTCCTTATCCTCCGCGTCATTGCGCAAGGCGAAGCTGACAGTAGAGGTCGGTTTCGTCACGGCAAGTTCCAGATGCTCTTTCATGACAACACCTTCCTGCGCCTGCAATACAGCACCCATAACTTTCTGCCGAAGTTCCCGCACGTTGCCCGGCCATGCGTGTGTCAGCAACGCTTTACGTGCTTCGGAACTGAACCCGCTCACGCTACACTCCAGCTCTCTGTTTGCCATATCACGGAAGAACTCTGCCAGCGGCATAATGTCTTCTTGACAGTCACGCAACGGAGGAACGGTTATCCCGAAGTCGTGCAGGCGGTACAGAAGATCCTGCCGAAAACGCTTTTCATTCACCGATACCTCCAAATCTTCATTGGTAGCAGCGATGATGCGGACATTGAAATTCCGGTCTGCCTTGTCTCCGACCGGGCGATACCGCCTCTCCTGTATGGCACGGAGCAACATCTGTTGGGTTTCCAACGCGAGGTTTCCTACCTCGTCCAGAAACAACGTGCCGCCTTCCGCCTCATGGAAATATCCTTTCTTGGCATTGTCCGCACCTGTAAATGCACCTTTGACGTGTCCGAAGAAAGCCGACGGTGCAAGCTCTTTGGAGAGTGAACCGCAGTCCACCGCCACAAATGGCTTGCCTGCACGTTTGCTCTTGTCATGCAACAGGTGGGCAATATGCTCCTTGCCCGTGCCGTTCTCACCAAATATCATCACGCTCATATCGGTGGCGGCTACCAGCCTTATGCGGTGCATGATTTTCTGAAAGGCGGAACCTTCACGGGCGAATATAGGCATACGGCGTTGTCCTGCCTGACGTTCTTTCAGTATGGAACGGATCAGGGGGACAAGTTTATCCTCCACAAGCTGTTTGGGAATATAGTCTATCGAGCCGAGTTTCATGCTTTCCACGGCGGTATTAACTTCGGCGTAGTCGGTCATAATGATGAAGGGCTGCATCTTTCCCTCCTTTCGCATCCAGCACAAAAGGTCTATGCCACTGCCGTCAGGCAGACGCAGGTCGGCAACCACGATATCATTATCTGTTGCCTGTTGCAGATGTTTCTTCGCGGTTGAGAGGTGGTAAGCCTTCATATTGCGGTAGCCCTCCCGTGACAGCATATTGCAGACATATTCGCAATACACGATGTTGTCTTCCACCACAATTATTTTTGTCTTATCCATCTTCGTATTTTCTCCTTTCCTCTTCTGCCAACCGGATTATTTCCGCTCCCTTATCCAGCACGGCAGTCACGGCATGGCTTAACGCTTCACCATCCGGGAGAGCATCGCCACGAAGCAATCCGTAAAGTACATTCAGCGGTTGGTCGGCACGGAGCACCTCCCACGAACTGCGCAGGTGGTGGATCAGGGAATCCAGCTTTTGCAGGTCTTTTTCTTTTGCTGCATCCCGTACCGCCTGCATTTCCTTTTCTGTTTCAGTTATCAACTTTTCCAGCATGACGGCTTCATTGCCATAGGACAATAAGGCGGAAAAGTCCGGTTTCCCGTCCGGTGTCGCTTTTATGGCACACCTGTCGGAAACCTCCATCAGTTCCGATATGGAGAACGGTTTGAACAGGCATCCGGCAAAGCCTTTTGCCAATAGTTCCCCTTTGTTACAACTGCCCGAAGCGGTTGCCACAACCACCGGGATTGTTGGTGAATTGCCCACGTTGGACGAACGCAACAGTTCCAGCAATTCGAAACCGTTTATATCGGGCATATTCAAGTCTGTCAGCAACAGGCTGTATTCTTTCTGGCGTATCATTTCCATCAGTGCCGCAGCATCGGTGCAAGTGTCGCAGTGTATTCCTTCTTGGGAATACATCTCTTTCAGCATCAGAAGTAATACCTCATCATTGTCAATGGCGACAACATCATGGAATTTATTGTTATGATAAACAGGTGTATTGCTTGTATATCCAAGCTGTTCTTCAGCTTCCTGCATAGAAATTTCAACTGTGAAACGACTGCCTTTCCCTTTCTTGCTGTCTAAACGGATTGTTCCGCCAAGCATCGACACAATATTACGCATTATGGCAAGCCCAAGCCCGAAACCCTCCTTTGCGGCGGCATTTGATAGACGTTCAAACGCACCGAACGCTTGTTTCTGTTCCTCTTCTGTCATGCCTGTACCTGTATCTTCAACGACCAGTGTCAGAACTCCATTATCATATTCAGTAATCAAAGAAACACCGCCTTCTTCTGTGAACTTGACAGCGTTTGACAGCAGGTTATTCCCGATTTGTATTATTCGCTCTTTGTCGGTCAATACAATGGCATCGTGTCCAGTCTTCACGGACAAGGACAGCCCTTTGTTCACGGCAACAGGCATGAACTCCGTTTCAAGTGTGTGCGTGATTGCTGAAATCCGGCAGGGTGACAGACGGGGCTGTTCCTTGCCGTTGTCCAGGCGGAAGAAGTCAAGCAAAGTGTTAAGCATATCCCGCATACGGTCGGAGGATTGCAGTATGTTTTGGATATACTGCCCGGACTTATCCTCACACTGTTCTTTCCGTATCAGTCCGGCATAGCCTGTTATTGCTGTCAGCGGTGTGCGCAGTTCATGGGTGATAGTATGTACCGCCTTCTTCCTTGACGTTATCAGTGCCTCGTTCCGTTGTACGGATTGTTCCAGTTGCCTTATCAAATCAGTTGTCTTGTGCTTGTATTGTTTAATGCTTTTTGCATCACGATGTATGATGATGTAGGAAATTAACAACAATAGAAGAACGAATCCCATTAAACCGCCTACTTGCATAAATGACTTTTCACGCATGGCAACTATTTCGTTTTCCCGGCTTTGCAGTTCGGTTTGTACCTTTTCTTCTATTTGGCAAATCAATTCTTGCAGTTGTCTGTTAAGTTCTGCATTACGAGCTGCAAGGCTGTCGGCTTGTTCCGACAATTGGCGATCCTGCACTTTCTGTTCGCTGATTACGTTTCTATTGACCGAATGAAGGATAGTGGTTGATACTGCTGGAGTTACTTCCTTTTTTTTGCCGAATATGCCTAAGAAACCTTTTCGTTTTGGCTTTTTGGACTGTTCCTGCACACTTTTCTGTACAATAACCGGAATTTGATTGGCTATCTTCTTGTTAATAGATTGTTGTTCATCCATTAACCGGACTATCTGGAACATCTGTCGTTCCTTATCCTCTAAAAGACTGCGCACACTATCGATGCGCTCTGCTGGATAGGTGGCCTTGAAACGGCAGAGCATACTGTCCATTGCCATACGCCGTGCATGGTAATGCTCGATATCTTTATCGTTCCATTCCAGTATTGTTTCACCCAATAGAGAAAATTTTATCATTTGAATATTGATATTGTTTATTTCTTTTCGGAGCTCGTCTATTTTTTTATTGCCAAGTTCTAATGCTTCTATCTCCTGCCATTCATAGAGGCTATTATATGCCATACATCCGATAAGAATGGAGATAAGTATATATCCCAACCGTATTGCCTTATAGAAATTTCCTGACCGCTCCATTATTTTAATGACATTGATTTTTGGAACATGAATAAAAGTTTATCTTTTTCGTTCATGCGGATATTATCAGAATAACCGTCTTTTGTTATTTGATACCCACATGGCTTAACCATAAAAATGCCTAAGCCCTTAGTGTACGAACTTACTTCTGAGGCATAGTCTTTACTTGTATTTAATGGAACTTTCCCTTTAATATGACACCACTCATTATTACAACTGATGTCTTCAATCTCAGACATCAGTTTTTGCAAATCTGTAATAGCTTTGGAACTCGCTACTTGGGGTATCTGCAACTCAAAACAGAGCATCGGTTCGAGAATGTCCACACCTGACTGTTGCAAAGCCAGCCTGAAGACATAAGGGGTCAGCTGTCTGAAATCAGCAGGTGTACTTACCGGGCTATAATACTCGGCTTGAGTAAAAGTTACTTTCAGATCTGTCACTTCCCATCCATGTAAACCAGATTGGCAAGACATACGAATCCCTTCAAAAACGGCATTTTGAAAAGAATGGTTCAGATAACCATAGGAGATGTCACTTTCGATTTGCAACCCTGCCCCTAACGGTAAGGGTTCAAGAGTCAGCCCTATTGTGGCCCAGTAAGGGTTGGGTGGTACTTCGATCTGAATAATCTTATTGACCTTTTTTATAGGTCGTTCTTTGTAGATAGTCTTGATCTCATCAAAATGGACCTTTACGGAAAATCGTTCTTCCAGCAATGTCTGTATGATTTCCTTTTGGGTCAAACCATATAACGAGATTTCCAATTCATCACTATATGAGTTTATGGAAAAGGACAAAGACGGGTCTTCAATCCACAATGTATTCAGAGCGGATATCACCTTGCTTCTCTCTTCGGGCTTATTTGGCCGGACGGAGGATTTGAGAGCGGGATGCTGATGAGATAATCCTTGAATCAAACAAGGTTTAGCACCTAAATAATCTCCGATTCGAAAATCTTCTATATCTTCTACAATCGCGATATCATTGGCACCCACTTCATCAACATTTATCTCTCTGCCCTGATAAATAGTCTTTAGATTTTTAATCTTGATGAATTTTTCCGAATCGTTGATTCTTACAACGTCTCGAAGTCTCAGACTTCCGTCAATTATTTTAAGAAAACTTCTTTTATGCCCTTTGGGGTCATGCTCTATCTTATAGAGATAAGCTGAAAGTCTGTTTGAGACTGATGCCGGAGGAAGTATAAAAGAAGAAATGGCGTCCAACAACTCATTGATACCGATATTGAACATTGCTGATCCATGTAGCACCGGATAGACTTTGGCTTTTGCCACAAGAGCGATTATCGTATTCCAATAATCAGCCGGTGAAATTTCGCTATCCGCCAAATATCGTTCTAATATATCGTCGTCATGGTTGCATACAAATTCTTTGTATTCTTCCTTTATATATGTTTGGGAGCAAACCGGATAAACCGATCCATCGACAACAGTTTGCATAAACAGGACATCTTGCGACAGATTTGTTTTTATATCCATATACAAACGCTCCAAATTCACACCGGCACGGTCAATCTTATTGATAAATATAATTGTCGGGATTTGCAGCTTTTGTAAAGTACTGAACAGCAACTTTGTCTGCGCTTGTATGCCTTCCTTTGCGGATAAGATGAGGACTGCTCCATCAAGCATTTTGAATGTCCGCTCCACTTCCGCAATAAAATCCATGTGTCCCGGAGTGTCAATGATATTGCATTTCACTCCATTCCAGATAATAGATGTCGTAGAAGCCCGGACAGTAATTCCTCTACGTTTCTCTATATCCATAGAGTCCGTTATGGTGTCACCATTATCCACACGGCCGCACTTTTCCGTTGCTCCACTGGCAAACAGCAGATTCTCGGTTACGGAAGTTTTTCCTGCATCAATGTGAGCAAGAATTCCTAAATTTATAATATTCATTTGGATTAAGCAATAATATACTACAGTAGATGCATTGTCGAAACGCACCTTTTAATACCTCCTCGTAGCATGTGAGAACTACAGGATTACTAACTCGTATTAATATGTATATTATTACTGCCGCATAACGATTACAAAATTACACAAAAAAATATATCTAACAAAAGTGGGAGGATTTTTTAACTTTTTACCATAGACATTTTATTAGGGAAGCGTAGGTTCAACTGGTAAGTACAAATAAGTAGAAATGTTTGAACAACACCGTTTTAGGAAGTTGAAAAATCAAGTTTCTCTCTCGGTATAGCGTTTATTTTGGCCAATATCTTCTTTAGTTTGGCATTTGAGTATTTCCCATTCGTGTTCTATTTAGCTCCTTATTATGAGTATGTAGCAAGTTGCTTATCAAATTCAGCCTCTTTGAGGGTCAAATATGGTTTTGCAAATGGTGACTGACAAGACATAAACAAGGTCAGCAGGAATTTTTTACATAAATGGACATGAATGTATATAACCTAAAATAAGAATAAATTTTAATAAGGGCTGCCCAAAAAGAAAAAAAATGCAGTTGCCATCCTATAGATACTTGCAGAAAGGATAAAATTTACTTTTAGACCTTTTGGGATAGCCCTTATTAATACTTCAGATAAAATTCCTAAGGTTATATTTTCAATCCTTTGAACCGGGTTTCCTCCTTGGCATACAGTCCCGGACGCCCGATTATGACATGGTTGGCAACGATACTATCCGCCGGACTGCGTATCTGCGGCGGTGCATTTTCGGGATATTGCGCCTGCCTGTTCCTCACATCTTCCGCTTCCGGCTTGAGCTGTTGCCCTTCATTCTCCTTTTCTGCGACTTCGGGCGTGGGTGGCGCAAGCTCCAGCTGAATTTTTCGGTCAAGGGCGGCAAGTTCGGACTTCAACTGCTTCAGCTCGTCCTCCTTCTTCCACACCTTACCCGCTATTTCCTGTAACTGCGGTATCTCCATCTCCAGCACCTCGTTCTTCGCCTTGTACTGGTCGATGATGGAGGGTATCCTCTCCATCGCGTTGAGGAAGTTGCGGGCGGCGGCCAACGGGTCAGCCATCGCCAGATGCCCGTTGTTGTAGGTGTACTTGTAGTTCCCCTCGACCACGAAGCGGTTGTCGGTGAACTCCAATCCCTCTTTGAGTATCCTTTCGCTCACCACCTTTATCGGAAAACCGTAAAGTTCACCGACCTGCGTGTACAACCCTCCGGTCGTGGCATTCTTGGCTATCTCCTGCAAACGCTTTCCGATGACCTTCTCATCGGCGGAATCCACTCCGTCCACCTTTATTATATTAAGGCGGTTGCCCTCCTTGTCGGTCTGCACCACCGACAGGAAGCGGTTCCAGTCCTCCGTCATGGCATCTATGAAAGCCGTGTTGTTGCGCAACTCGCCGGTCTTTGACTCCAGCTTGAACTCCGAATCACGCTTGCCCTTGTTGAACGACTTGCGTTCCCCTTCGAGCGATGCGATCCGCTTTTCCAGTTTCGCCTTGTCCAACAGGTCGGTATTGCCGGAGAGCAACGCCATGTATTCCGAGAAATTCATGCCCGATTTTTCGTCCATTGCCCCCTCGTCGATGGTACGCGCACCCATCGCACCGCTTTTGAGCTGGCTTATGAAAGTCTGCTTGCAGTGCAGGAGGTTGAACTTGTAGCTGTCCAGTGACTTCTCCACCGCGTAGATGATTACATCCACGTTGTTCCCGGCGAAATGTTTGGCAATCTCATTACCTGCCCTAACTCCGCGTCCGTCACGCTGTTGCAAGTCGGACGGTCGCCACGGCGTATCGAGATGATGGATAGCCACACACCGTTTCTGGGCGTTCACACCCGTTCCGAGCATAGAGGTAGAGCCGAACAGCACACGCACCGTCCCGGCGTTCATGGCGTCTATCACCGCCTTCCGAGCCTTGTCGGTCTTGCACTCCTGAATGAAGCGCACCTCGCTTGGCGGTATGCCGTAGTCCTCCGTCAACTTGCGCTTGATTTCCGAATAGACGTTCCACCCGTCTCCCGGCTGGTATGTCCCCAAATCAGAGAATACGAACTGCGTTCCCTTCTGCGCGTCGTATTTTTGGTAATACTCCGCAATCATCTTGGCACAGTGACTCGCCTTGTTGTCGGGGTGGTCTTCATAATTCGGGTCTATCATACGCATGTCGAGTGCCATCTTGCGGGCATAGTCCGTGGCGATAAGCATCTTCGCCTTTTCCTCCGTTTCCGAAAGCGGCAGTCTGCCCAACAGGGTGGCATCGCCAGTCTTTGCGAACTGCATCAGTTTCTGTATGAAGTCCTCCTGTTCCGGCGTGGGCGGTATATGGTGCAGTATCTCGTTCTTGGCAGGACGGTCAACGCCCACATCCTCCGCCGTGCGGTAGTCCGTGATTTCATTATAGAAGGCGGCAAGCTCCGGCACTTTGATGAAGTAGCGGAAACGCTCCTTCTGGACCACATTGTTCGTCACGTTAAATTCAAAATCCGTCGTCTTCTTGGCAAATATCGCCGCCCAAGCGTCGAAACACCTTATGTCCTGCCGTTCCAGCTCCTTCGGGCGCAGGTACTTGAACAGCAGGTACAATTCAGTCAGTGAGTTGCTGATAGTCGTGCCGGAGAGGAAGGTCGCACCCAAGTCTTTTCCTGTGCGCTCCTGTATGGTGCGTATGGCAAAGAGCATGTTAAGTGCCTTCTGGCTTCCCTCGCTGTTTCCCAATCCCGCCACACGGTCGTGGCGCGTGTTGAAAGTCAGATTCTTGAACTGGTGGCTCTCATCTATGAAGATGTGGTCGATGCCCATCTGCTTGAAATCCACCACGTCGTCCGTGCGTGACTTTATGGCGTGTTCCACCTTCTCCAGCTTCGCTTCAAGGTTGTGCTTGCGCTTCTCCAATCCTTTCAGCATCGCCCGCGACACGTTCTTTCCCTGCTGCCGTAGCACTTCGAGGTTTTCCTCCACCGTGTCAAGCTCTGCTTGCAGGATGCGCTGCTGCAATTCCGGCGACTGCGGTATCTTGCCGAACTGGTCGTGCGACATGATGACGCAATCGTAGTCGTTGTTCTTTATATTATTGAAGAAGCGCACACGGTTGGCGGTCGAAAAGTCCTTCTCCGAAGCGTACAGAATACGTGCGTTGGGATATGCCGCCTGATAGGTGGCTGCAATCTCCGCAACGTTGGCTTTCAGCCCGATAATCATCGGCTTGTGTGCCAAATTCAGACGCTTCATCTCATGCGCGGCGATGCACATTATCAGCGTCTTACCGGTTCCCACCTCGTGGTCGCAAATTCCGCCGCCGTTCTGTTTCAACATCCAGACGCAATCCATCTGTGAGGGATAGACGCTCTTGATACCCCGGCTTGCCAGCCCTTTCAGGTTGAGGTCGGGAAAGGTCTGATGGGAGCCGTCGTAGCGCGGGCGCACGAAACAGTTGAACTTGCGGTTATACATCGTCACAAGCCGCTCCTTGAACTGCGGCGACTGCTCTTCGAGCCATTCGGAGAAGCCGTTTCGTATCTCGTCAATCTTGGCGTTGGCGAGTTGTATTCCCTCGCTGTCGCGCATCTTGATGTCGTTGCCATGCTCGTCCTTGCCGATGGACTTCATCATGTCAGGGCAGGTGTTGTGCAGGGCGTGTTTTAGGAGGTGCATACCGTCATAGTTCCGGTAATACCCCTTCACCAGAAACTCGTCCGTGATTTTCATGGTGCGGTAGCCGCACACCACCGAAAACTCGTCCATGCTTGCGGAATAGGCGATTTTCACCTCCGTGTCGAACAGCCGGCTCATGTAGGCGGCATAGACACCCGTCGGAATCCAGCGTTCCCCGAAATTGAAGTCCAGATCCTCGAAGGCGATGCGCTGCGGCTCGGCATCTTTCAGAGCCTCCAACGCCTGCTTCACCTCCGGCATACGCTCATTTTCGGGATTGTCACCCATCCATGCCTCTATGCGTTCCGCTTTCTCTATGACATTTCCGGCGATGAAACGGTCTTTGATTTCGTAACCGGTCACGAGCGGATTGTAGTAGATGCGCCCTTGCAGGGCAGTGAGCAAATCCTCCGCCGTGCTGTCGGTTATCTCCCGCATATAGTCGAGATTGACCGTACCATATTTGTTGAGCGACGCAGACAGGGCTTCTTCGGGAGAGCCTACGTTGGCATGGCTCTCCACCGCGAAGGAAACAGGATGCTCGAAGATGTCCGCCTTGACGAACTTTCCGTTTTCCATCCGTTCCAGCGAAAGGATGTCGCGCCCGCCCGCATCCATCATCACTAACTTCACGTTCTGCTTGGCGTTGAGGTTGCCGTAGCGCATGACAAACTCATCGTAACAGGTATTCAGATGCTCTCGCCACGGAACATTTGCCTCGCGCCGGAGCGATTCATAACGGTACAGACGCTCGTAGGCGTCACGCAGCGACACATACAACAACGCCTTTTCCTTCTGGTATCCTTTCAGGTCGAGCGGCTGGAATGTCGCCCCGTATGGCGTGATGTCTTTCAGGTAGCCGATGTTATGACGCCCCCGGTCAGCCACCAGCGACCCTTCGCGCAGGTGCATCTCCGGCGTGCGGTGGTAGGCACGCGGAGAAAGGTCCACGACTTCCTCCTTCGGCTTTTCCGCTTCGATGTCGGGGAAAAGGAAAGTCCCCACCGCTTCCGATGGGGTATCTGTAACGGCAGGTGCGGCGACTGCCTCCGGCTGTGTTTCCTCCTGTCGTGGCTGCTCACGGGAAGTTTCCGGCACGGCTTTCACTTCCGTCTTTTCCGCCACTTGTTTCTCGTTATGCTGCCTTGCCAGTTCCCGAAGTTCTTTCCTACGCTCCGGCGTCAAACCCATCATCATTTCATAGAAACCGTTGATGGGAGGATTGGTATCCCAGTCCAGTGTGGCATAGATGTCGTCCGGGTCGGCAGGCTTGGCGGTGTTCTCCGCTTTCACCTCCTTATTCTCCATTGCGGGTTTTGCAGTTGGAGCTGTCGGTGTAACCGTGACTTTCGGTTTGGGCGGAGTGGACTTTGCCGTAACTGCCTTTTTCACCGTCTTTTTCTTTTTGGAGGTTTTCGGTTGGCTGACCTCTTCCGTCATCCCCCAGAGGTCAAGCAGGGTGAGCTGCACGCCTGCGGAATATTGCGGGCGCGGTTCTATCTCCGGCTTTTCATCTGCGGGTTGCGGCTTTTCTGTCGGAGTTTCCACCGTCTGCGCCGAGGATACTGTTTCCAATTTTATGGCAGGACGCTCTACTTTATTTTGAACGGCAACTTTTTCTTCCGTTCCTGCCTGCCGGATTGAACCCGAATACAAGCGCATGGCAAGCCTGTAATGGAAATCCTCGTCGAGCATACGGCGCAAATCCCCGGCGATGCCTGCTGCCTTGCCCTCGTGCAGATAAACCATAGCGGGCTTCCCGTAGGGGTCTGTGTCAAGTTTCGCCATCGTATGCACGATGCGTTCCGGGTGGTGGATGAAATAGGCGTTGTCGGTCAGGGCGGTTTTCGTGTCCGTCTGTATCACGGTCATCAGCCGCTCGTCCTGCGACATTTCCTTCTTGCTGAGGTTCTTTTGCAGGACAATCAGGTCACTGCCCACCTCCGTGCCCGCGTTGTCCGTGAACAGGTTGTTGGGCAGGCGTATCGCGGATACCAGATTGGCCTGACTGAACAGCTCGTTACGCACGGAGGTCTTGGTGCTATTCAATACCCCTTGCGAGGTGATGAACGCCACGATACCGCCGTCACGCACGGCATCCAGTCCTTTGAGAAAGAAATAGTTGTGGATGGTTTTCTGGGCGGAGCGTCTGCCGAAAGAGTCGCTCCGCTGAAACTCCGCGTCGAACACGGCAATGTCACCGAACGGAATGTTGGACACCGCCAAGTCGAAATAATTGTTGAACGGTCTTTCGATTTTCTCAAAACCGCAGGTGCGCATTTTCTGGTCGGGATAGAGATGCCTCAAGATTGTACCCGTGAGCAGATCCTTCTCGAAAGCCATCACATCCGCATTGGGGCTGTGCCGCAGCATGGAATCCACGAACACGCCGACACCTGCCGACGGTTCGAGCATACGGGCGGGGCGGACGCTGTAATCTGCCAGCACGTCCGCGATGGTGTCGGTTATCTCTTTGGGGGTGTAGAAAGCGGTCAGCACGGACGCTTTCAGCGAATCCACAAACCGCTTGTACTCTGTTTCGTCCTTGCTGTTCTCACGGATAAGCCTGTGCAGCTCCACCGTCGGGGCGAACAGTTCGAGGTCGGATTTCGCCCACCGGACGGCATCCGTCAGTTCCTTTGCAGGGTTGAGGATACATTTCAGACCGCCGAAACCGCAGTACCTTTGAAGTATGGCACGCTCTTCGGTTGTCGCTGTCCTATTTTCCCTGTCAAGGATGAATGCCGTCCGTATCGCCTCGATGTTGTCCCGCAGTTTCTGTTTGCGGTTAAACGCCATATTCGTCTAAGTAAAGGACGGTTGCTCCCGTCAGCTCCGTGTAGAGCAGGTCGTAATCGGAAGACAGGGCGAAATTGTCATCCGAGAGGTCATAGACGGAGAACACGTTGCCGACAAGCGGCAGCAGTTTCAGGACAAAGGCTTCACGCTTCTCTTCCGGCACTTCATCGGCAAACTCGTTTTCCACGACTTCGCGGAGGATGGCGTAACGGGAATAATGCAGCCCGCGCAGCAGCGTGTCCATCGCCAGTTCCTGCGCACCATCGGCGGGATAGCCTTCAAGCCGTGCCCTCTCATACGTTTCGGCGGCACGGTCGGCCCGTTCCCGTATGAAAGCGGTGTCGTCAGCCTGTTCAAACTTGTTCGTGCGGAGATAGTCCAGCAGGTACAGACCGTAATAGGAAAAGTCGGTCTGACCCTCGTTTTTCTTCTTGTTGTTCATTACTTTGGATTTAGCGGATTGATAATTAACGGGATAATCGGTTGGAAAAAGGAAGAAAAAGGCACTCGGTATCCCTCCGAGTGCCACCACTAAATCCAAAGTATGAGTGTAATCCGGTATCGAAGAACAATTCATTACTCTGAACAAGTGGCAAAGTTAATACTATTTCTTCCGTCCTGAAAATTTCTTGTCCTTTTTAGCCTCCGGGAACACAAAAGTCGTGTTATATTCCCCGTCAAAGGCGACAACAGCATCGAAACTCTTGCCCTGTTTGCTCTTGAACCCTTTGAGCAGCTTGGTATGCCCTTCGGTGAGCAGGTCTTTGATTTCATCGTCGGACAGGGTGCGTCCCGCTTTCAGCCGGAACACGGGCAGTCCGCACTCCGTGTTGTCGCAGCGTACCACCTTGCCGTAGAACCGCATCCTGCCCGTGCCACACTTGGGACACGCGCAGCCGGAGTCACGGCTGCCGAAGAGCTTGTCGCACGAGATCAGTTCGGAGGTTATCTCACGTGTGTACGCCTCTATCTCCTTGCGGAAGGTGTCGTCGGACAGTTCCCCGCGCTCGATACGCGCCAGCTCCTTTTCCCATTCGCCCGTCATGGCAACATCGGCGATGCGCATCGTCTTGACGACGGAATTGAGGGCAAGTCCTTTTTCGGTGGGAACAAGCGACTTCTTGCAGCGTTCCATGTAACCGCGCTTGAAAAGCGTTTCGATGATGGAGGCGCGTGTGGCGGGAGTACCGATGCCACAGTCCTTCATCGCCTGCCGCAGTGCGTCGTCCTCAATTTCCTTGCCCGCCGTTTCCATTGCCGAGAGCAGGGTGGCTTCGGTATGCAGCGGCTTGGGTTTGGTCTTTCCTTCGGTGATGGAGGTGGCTTTCAGCGTGAGCGTGTCGCCATCCTGCCAGCCGGGGATGGTAGTTTCCTCCTTTTCCTCGCCATAGACGGCACGCCATCCGGTTTGCTTCACGACGCTGCCTTTTACGGTAAACTCCACTCCGGCACATTCCGCCGTGACAGTGGTCACATCCTTGACGCATTTCTCAGAGAATGCCTCGACCATGCGCCCGGCAATCATCTGATAGATGGTATTGTCCTCTTTGGAGAGGAAGAGCGGTTTCTCACCCGTGACGAGCAGGGCATGGTGGTCTGTCACCTTGCCGTCGTCCACGCTGCGGCGTGTCGGGGCGGCTTTTGCCCGCACCTTGTCTTTCCATTCGGGCTGTGTGCCGATGAAAGCGAGCAGTTTGGGAATTTCGGCAAACACGTCTTCGGGGATGTAGCGGCTTCCCGTTCTCGGATAGGTTATCAACTTCTTTTCGTAGAGTTTCTGCGCGATTTCAAGCGTCTGTTCCGCCGTGAAGCCGTGCTTGGCGTTGGCTTCTTTCTGGAGCGTGGTCAGGTCGTAGAGCAAGGGAGTTTCCTCCGTCTTCTCCTTGCGCTCGGCTTTCGTGACAGTGGCGCAACCTGCCGCCTTTACCTTATTATATAGTTCCATCGCCGGTTCTTTCTCTTTCCATTTCTCGGAGGATGAGAATTTCACGACTTCGCCGTCGCAACCGTCCGTTGCGATATGGAGCTGCCAGAATGCTTCGGACGTAAAGCGGCGGTTCTCCCAGTAGCGTTCACATACCATAGCCAACGTTGGTGTCTGCACCCGCCCCACGGAATACGTGCCGTGTCCGGCGGCGATGGATAACGCCTGTGTGCCGTTGATGCCCACGAGCCAGTCGGATTCGCTCCGCGCTTTGGCGGCGAGGTAGAGGTTGTCGTATTTGCTGCCGTCTTCGAGTTTCCGCAGTCCCTCGCGGATAGCTTTGTCGGTGAGAGAGCTGATCCACAGGCGCACGAAAGGAGTGGTGCAACCCGTATAGTGGTAGAGGTAGCGGAAGATAAGCTCTCCCTCGCGTCCGGCATCGGTCGCCACGATGATATGTTCGCTTGTGTCGAACAGTCTTTTGATGACTTTTATCTGCGACACCACGCCGCTGTCGGGCTTGTAACCTTTCTCCGTCCTGACCTGACGGGGGACGAGCGTGAATGTGTCGGGAATAATCGGGAGGTTGTCACGGACAAATCCGCGCACGCCGTAGCCGTCGGGCATGGCAAGCTGAACGAGGTGTCCGAATGCCCATGTCACGGCATAACCGCCTCCCTCGAAATATCCTTCCTCTCTCTTTGTCGCGCCCACGATGCGGGCGATTTCACGTGCCACGGAGGGCTTTTCTGCAATGATTGTCTTCATGTCTTCTTCTTTTTTGTTGATACTTTGGATTTTATTTTGGATTCAGTGGCGGACACGGGATTACATTTTCATGCCCTTGCCCGTTTTCTTCTGCGGCTTCTCCTGCTGCTGTTGCTGGCGGGCGTCCTTCGGGTTGGTCTGACCTTTCTGCAACGGCTCTCTCAGATTCTTTGTAGCCTCGTTGGTCTTGCCATCGTTGTTCACCGCCACCTGCGTGCGGCTCTCGTTGGACGGAGCAACCTGCTGTGCATTGTCAGGGTTCGTGTCGTAGCGGTACGGGCGTCCCTTCTCCGGGTTGAACTTGATATACATCGTGGCATGGAAGCCCTGCTTGTCGGTCACGTTCTCCAGTTTCACGGCTTTACCCGCCACGTAGTCGGCTTTCTGCTTGTCGGTGAAGTTCACGCCGCTCCATTTGCTGATGGGGCGGATGCTGCCGTCCTCGTTCGTCCACGTGTTGCGGCGTTGCTCCTTCTTGGTCTGTGCGGCATTTTCCCCGCCCTGCGCCTGACTTTTCGATGTGTCGCCTTTGGTTTCCTGTGTCTGTGCGGTACGGGGCGACTTGCCGGTTCCCGGCACGAACTCCACGCCGCGCTGCTCCACGTTCACTTGCAGGGTGGTGACGAACTTTCTGCCGTCGTTGCGCTCGATGAGCTTGTCGCGTACGGGCAGTCCGGCGCGGAGCATGTCCCGCTCCTGCGTGGTGATTTCCGTCTTGCCGATGCGCTCCGGGATGCGCACCCTGCTTGCCGGAATGTCCGTGATTTCATTCGTCTTGCGGTCGATGCTGATGTAGGAGGGGATGATCTCGCCCGTTTCCCTGTCCACAATGTCCACGACCCTACCGAGATTGCCCGTTTCGCGGAGGTTCTTCCGGTCATTGTCGGAGAATTTGTGTTCCTTGTACTCATCCAGCTTCTGCTCCTTGCGGATGAAGTGCGGCACGAGGCTGATGTTTCCCTCACCGTCCTTCTTGAAGGAGAGGCGGGCGTCCAGCTCGAATGATTCGCCGCCGAAGGTCGGTTTGACCTTTACCAAGTCGGACTTGCCATAGTTGAGCATCTTCGTAAGGTCGCCGGACTTTTCAAGGTTGTCCCGCTTTACGCCCCATCTGTCCTCCAGCTCCTGCCAGTTGATTTTACTCTCGTCGATGGGCTGGTAGCCACGTTTGCCCTGCATCTGTTCGGATTTGTCCTGTTGCTGTTCTTTCCGTTGTTCCATGTTCTCCTGTTTTTGAGGTTCTTGTTTCTCTGTCTGTTGTGCTGCCATCTCTTCCTGCACCTTCTTCTCATAGTCGGAGGTGTCCACCTTGTGAGGGGCGAGCAGCTCCTTGTTCGCTTCGGGGTCTTTCAGCAGTTGCTTCATCACCTCTAAGAGATTTTCAGCTTGGTCTGCCGCAATGCGGTAGAAACCGAAGCGGCTGGGTTCCTTGCACTGCCGGAAGAAGTTCTTGAAGAAGTTGTCCAGCACGTCGCCATGTCGGTCGAATTGCAGGAAACTCTGCGCGTTCTCCGCTTTTGCGGGGGTGCGCTTGGGTGTGCCGTCCGCGTTCAGCCCGGCTACCACGCTGATCTCGCCTGTCTTCTCGTCACGGACTACCAGCACGTCCTTTTCGTCTTTTTTCTTTGCCATCTGAAAAATGTTTTAATGGGTTATTTATGAAAGAAATTATGGATACGAGCCTTGTAGAAGGCTATATCTTCCTTTTTGAAGTCCTTGATATGGTTGGAAAGGAATGTCAGCACGTCCTCCTCGCTGTAATAGGTCTTCTTGCCCAGCGTCTTGTAGGGCAATGCGCCTACGCTGCGGTAGCGTTGGAGGGTGCGTTTGCTTATCTGGAGCAACATGCACAAATCCTGATTGTCGAAAAGGCGGATGCTTTCCGTGATAGTGGGCTGTTTCCCCTCAGCCTTCATCGCCAGCAGCAGTTCGTCCTGACGGTCGAGCCGTTCCATCAGCTTCTGCATCCAGCCCTCGAAGTTGTTTCGTGTGAGCAGTTCCATGACCTATGTCCTCCTTCCTTTTGGTTTGCCGCCCGTGCGCAGCGTGTGGTTGTGGAACAGGGTGTCTATTGTCCCTTCCTCGTTCCTTACTGTGTTGTCCTCCAATAGCCGCAGTATCTCGGAAAGGCGGTAGCGGCAGCTTCCGCGTACCACCACATACTCGATACGGTGGTCGGTGCGCATACGCTGCATGGTGCGCTTGCTCACGTTGAGCATCTTCGCCGCCTGTGCCGTGTCAAGCAGCTTGTCTTCGGTTTCCCGCTTCCGTTTCTTCTCGTCCCTTGCCTCGCGGATGTACCCTGCGATGTTCGCAATCTGCGCCATCATCTCCTTGTAGGCGGAACTTTCCATTGTTATCACTTTCATGTTCAGTCCTTTCTTTTTGTTTCTGCGACAAAATTCGGCAATAAACAAAAGGGGCTTTAACAACTCACTACGTGACTCACGTAAGATTTTTGCGGAAGATGGCTCCGTAACCCGGTCAAACGGCGCAACAGGCAGCCTTTCAGCGGAAAACGATACGTCTTGTATGCCGTTTCGTTACCTTTGCGGCAAACTCTAAATGACATGAATATGGAAATAGTATCTATCGAGAAAAAGACTTTCGAGATGATGGTGGCGGCATTCGGCGCACTCTCGGAGAAGGTCGCCGCCCTGAGGCGCAAAAGCGACACGGGGCGCATGGAAAGATGGCTCACGGGCGAGGAGGTCTGCGGGCAGTTGAGAATAAGCCCGCGCACGTTGCAGACGCTGCGTGACAGGCGGCTTATCGGCTACTCGCAGATAAACCGCAGGTTCTATTACAAGCCAGAGGAGGTGAAGCGGCTGATACCGCTTGTCGGCACGCTCTATCCGCACGGCAGATGATTTGATTTATTCACCCACTGAATCCGAAGTTATGATGAACGAGAACAACGATGTTTTTACGATGGAAGACGAGCCGATAGCCTCTGTGGTGCAGGATATGCGCAAAGGCTCGAAATGGCTGTCCGCATTTCTGGAAAGCTACCGTCCTCCGCTGGACGGGGAACGTTACCTGACGGACGGCGAGGTGTCGGAACTGCTCCGTGTGAGCCGGCGCACCTTGCAGGAATACCGCAACAACCGCGTGTTGCCCTTCATACTTTTGGGAGGGAAGGTGCTTTACCCGGAAACGGGGCTGCGCGGGGTACTGGAAGCGAACTACCGCAAGCCGCTGGAGTGAGGCGGTTTCATGAAAAAGTAAACGGGTGACACCTTTTGTGGTGCTACCCGTTTACTTGTCTTATGGGGTATGTGCAATCAGCAATACCCGGCTTTTCCGTTCTGTATGAACATCACGTATGTCTGCCGTTTCTCTTGTGAGAGTGCCTTTCCCACCAGCCATGTGCGGAACAGGTGGGTGTTGTAGGTATTCACCCTGAAAGCGACCGGGATGATGATTTCAAGGGCGTACACGTCCGCGTGCAGCCCGTTTTCAAGCTGCATGTAGCGGCACACCTCGTAGTCGTTCAGCACGTCCGACTTGCGGACGGCTCTGATGGCGGCGTTCACTGCCGGGACGGTCGTATGGAACAATCCGGCTATTTCGGTGGCGGTCATCCACACGTCGTTACCGGTTACGCTGACTGCCTTGTCCTCGATGATGATTGTGTCACGTTTCATGGCTTTTCTTTTTAGATGGTGCAACCTGCAAATTCCTCGACGCCGTTCAATCTTGCGGCAAGGTTCTCCATGTCCTGATTGAGCTTCTCTTTGGTTATCTTTGCGTAAATCTGCGTCGTCTTTATGCTCTTGTGTCCGAGCATGGAGCTGACCGTTTCGATGGGAACACCGTTGGAGAGGAATATCGTCGTGGCTGCCGTGTGGCGGCTCTGATGCCACGTGATATGCTTGGTGATGCCGCAACGCTTGGCGACGGCACGGATACCGGCAAGGCACGTGTTATAATGCGGAACGGGAAATATCCTGCCGTCCCCGCACAGTCCCCGGTATTTGCCGATTATGCGGTTGGCGATGTCGAGCAGGCGGATGTTGGACACCACGCCCGTTTTCTGGCGGTTGATGTTTATCCACTCGTGTTCGTCGAAGTAGGTGCGGATATTCTCTTCCGTAAGGTTGCGCATATCCGCGAACGACAGCCCCGTGAAGGCGCAGAACAGGTAGAGGTCGCGGTACAATTCCTGTTTGGCGTTTTTCAGTTTCCCCTCCATCAGCAGGCGGATCTCATCTTTGGTCAGGAAACTGCGTGTTGTTTCCTCCTTCTTGATTTCATACTCGCGGAACGGGTCGCGCGTCAGCCACTCGTTGTTGATGGCGATGAATACCATCGTCCGTAACGGGCAGACGTACAGCCACACGGTATTGGTGCAGCAGTGCTTGTCCGTGCGCAGGAACATCTCGAAGTCGGAGATGAAAGCCGGGGTAAGCTCTTTTAGGGCGATGTCCTTCACATGGTAGCGGATGTCGAGGAACTCTTGCAGGTGCTTGTAAACGATACGGTACTTTTCCAGTGTACCTTTTGCTTTCATGCCTGCTTCCACCTGTTTCTCATAGTTCTCGTTGTGCCGACGGAACACCTGCATCAGCGTGTGGTAGCGGTGTTCCAGTCCGAGAAAGGCGTTCTTTACCTTCTCCGCCGTGACGAAGTTGTCACGCTCCATGTTTCCTGATAGTGTTCTGTTGATGCGCACCCGCATCTTGTCAAGCATACGGTTCGTTTTCGAGTGCCG